>Ga0233425_10011180_pt1 | contig 10579 bp, 12 predicted proteins | sample Watercolumn_Towu_2_FD_181712 | JGI IMG/M metagenome (GOLD analysis project Ga0233425, IMG submission 181712) | Freshwater microbial communities from Lake Towuti, South Sulawesi, Indonesia - Watercolumn_Towuti2014_140_MG | ecosystem: Environmental > Aquatic > Freshwater > Lake | place... | reverse complement strand
CGGATGACCTACTTGTGGAAGTGCAAAATATCACCGGAACACAGTCGAAAACGAAGGCCATTGTGACGGCGATGGAGGAGTTTGTGAAGCGAAAGAAGCGCGAGCGACTCCTGGCCCTCAAAGGCCGCATTGTGCTCGATGATATCACCCCAGAACTTGAGGAGGCTGAGCTACAGGAGGCCAATGCACATGAGCGCCGATGGCGTGATCGTTGACACCTTGCTGTGGATTGAGTATTTCAAAGGCTCGGCTCCTTACGCCTCTGCCGTCGAAGGGCTGGTATTGGAAGAACGGGCGGTAACAACGGGACTCGTCCTGGCCGAACTCCTCCAGGGAGTCAGGAGTGAACGGGAAGCACAGACGATCGCTGAGGTGTTCGGGGGACTGCCCACGCTTGAGATCACGACAGAGATCTGGAAAGCTGCCGGACAACGCGCATGTGCATTAAGACGCCAGGGAGTGACGGTTCCGCTGACGGATGTTGCGCTCAGCGCCTTAGCGTCGGCACATAATCTTCTGTTATTCTCCCTCGGTACACACTTCGAGCGCATTCCTGGAGTCCGGCTGTACCAACCTACACCATCCGCATGACCTCCGTGATCCGAAGCGACCCAGAAGGGACCATGGAGTCTGTCCGGTAACCCCCCGTTCTGTAGTGCGACTCTGCTCACCGCAGATTTCGACAGGCTTGTCCTGAGCGTATCGAAGGTGACACTTATGGTGTGATGGCGACACCATGGGTCAGGACGTACGCGGCGAGACTGGCGGGTTCAGGTTGGTGCAGCGAGCGCGCGGAAAAGAAATGAAGTGCGATATCATCGCCTGCTTTCTCTTGCACCAAGGCTGCGGTGTGCTCGCGGGTCGCGAGGTCCCACGATTCGATGTCTTCCAGAAAGACCGCGAGATCGATGTCGCACCCTTCATCGCCGCGTCCTTCCACCCACGGACCAAAAAGGTAGGCCGCCGCTACAGGGGTATAGCGGGACAGCAGCTCTACGGCGTACTGGGCGCGGTGTACGATCACCGCATCGATGTCGGCCATGTGCACACACCACCTCCTTCGTGTTCCTACTGCCTGTAGCGCCTAAGGCGGGTTGAGGATGGCACGTTCAGTGGGTCGAGAGGACCTCGCGGAGGGCGGCGATGAAGCGATCGTTTTCATGGGGGGTACCGATGGTGACTCGCAGGGACGTCGGAAGGCCATAGCGGGCCAGAGGGCAGACGGCTACCCGTTTCTCCGCCAAGGCCCGAACAATCTGTTCCCCGTCCCGTTCAACATTGACAAGGATAAAGTTCGCCGCGGTCGGTACGTAGCGCAAGCCAAGCTCCCCAAACGCCTGATACAGATACTGCCGGCCGGCCTCATTGAGGCGTTTCGAATCGGAGAGGTGCGCCGCATCGTCGAGAGCGGCCACGGCGGCTGCACCGGCCAGGACATTCACGTTAAACGGCTGCCTCGCCTTGTCGAGGAGTGTAATACAATCCGGCGGGGCGATTGCGTAGCCGATCCGCAGCCCCGATAACCCGTGAATCTTTGAGAAGCTCCGCAGTGCGATGACCGGGCGGCCTTCCCGCACGTAGCGTACGATGTCAGGTTGAAGCTCGTCGGGGAGATATTCACGATAGGCTTCGTCAACAATGACGATCACCCCGCCAGGGAGCGCCTCGACAAAGGCGGCGATGTCGTCAGGAGGAACGCAGGTTCCTGTCGGATTGTTCGGGTTGCCGATGAAGACCATCCTGGTCCGTGGCGTGATCCGGTGCGCCATCGCCTGAAGATCATGGTGAAATGCCTTCAATGGAACTGAGACCCGTTGACTGCCCGCAGCCTGGGTCGCCCGGCCGTAAAATGCGAAGGCTGGATCGCCCATAATGGCCTCTGCGCCCGAGTCAAGGAAGCACCGCGCGCACAGATCGATCAATTCACTACTGCCGTTTCCCAGCGCGATGTGCGCCGAGGATAACCCAAGCCGCTCGGCTAACCGTTCTTTAAGATGGCGTCCCTGACAATCAGGATAACGGTTGATGCCGTGCAGCAGACCCTGTATCGCCTTGACTGCCAACGGCGACGGCCCCAACGGATTTTCGTTGTAGTCGAGCTCGACCCACTCCTCCCCCACCGGCCCCCTGCCGCCCTTTTCGAACGGCCTACTGTGACGGTAAGGGGGCAACCCCTTCAAGTATGGTGAAGCCGCGTCTGCAAAGCTGGAGGACATGAGCCGGAACGGCGCTAGAAATGTTTGTAGCGGTAGGCGAGCGCCACGGCCTCGACTTTGGCGTGAAGGCCAAGCTTGGTGAGGATCTTCTGGGTATGGTTGCGGGCGGTGGTCGTGCTGATGTGAAGCGCCTTTGCAATCCCCTTGGCGCTCTCGCCGCGGGCAATGAATCGGAGGACCTCCTGCTCCCGGGGCGTGAGCACCTTCAAGGGCGATGCACTCTCCGGAGAACTTATCGTGCTGCCATCCGGGATAGCCCCCTCGCGTCCCAGCAGTGATTGGACCTTGCCGAGAAGGACCTCAGTTTCCACTTGCCGGGTCACGTCATGGAAGATGTGTATCATGGTGAAGAGGCTTGGCGCCCCACCGGAAACAACAATGGTGCTGACATGGAGCCAAAGGGGGCGCCCGGCCTTGGTGTGGATCATGATCTCACGCCCCTCGACCGGCTCTTCTTTCCTGGCCGAGGTGATTGGTGAGCAGTTCTCTCCGCACAGCCGGCACCCGGATCGGTTTTTGACCGCCCAGACCTCGGAACAGGGCCGCCCAATGACCTCCGCGGCCATAAACCCCACGAGACGCTCGGCCGCCCTGTTCCACAGGGTGACCATGTGATCCTGATCGACACCGAGAACCCCGTCGGCGGTATTTGAAAAGATCTCCGCCAGCGAACTCGTTATCGGGTACGCTGTATCCATCGGGTGAGCCATATGGGGTAAAGATATTGAACCGGTGAACATATGTGACAAAACGATACAAGAAGTCGTCAGAAAAATCAAGGGCGGCGCAAAACCATCACATTGATCACTCCTTCAGTAACGTCGGTTCCTCGTGCGCCTCCAAGTCAGTTCCTGCAGGTTGCTGTTGCGTCCGATCAGCCCGGAGATCAGAGATATCCATCGCCGAATTCTCTGCCGCTTCCTCTTTTGAAGGGCCAAGTGGCGTTAACCGATTAAAATCCAATGAGATACGGTCCGTCCCAGGCTCATCTGCATGCTCGACGGCCTTGTCAACCGTACGCTTCGTGATCCGTCCGATGAACAGACCAAGCAGAAACGCAATGAGAATGATCCCGGCCACATGCAGTACCGGCACTGAAACTGATGAGACCATCAGAAAGTCAATGAAGGCAGAACCCAGATCGAGCGCGCTTTCAATGATGACCCACATACTGCCCCGCGCAAAGATCAGGTGATTTCACGTGCAGATTTAAGATGAGGAGCGCTGGTGCAGGAAAGGCCGCTACCTGCTCTTGATTACCAGCGCCGATTGTACTTCCCTTACCCCGGAGACTTCCCGGGCCAAAGCTACCGCTCGATCGATTTGGCTCTGAGAGTTAACAAACCCCGACAGGATGACCCGCGCACGGAACGTCTCTACCGAAATTCCAAAACCGCTGATCGCGGGATCGCCAATGAGTTGAGCCTTAACCTTGGCAGTAATAGCCACATCATCGAGGTACTCGCCGGTACTCTCGCGAGTTGCCGTAGCGGCACACGCCTGAAGCAATGGGAGTGCCATAATCAAGGTAATAATGAGTGCTGCGCGGGTGTGGCTCATGATACGCATCTACGCCTCCTTCAGTCGTTGATTTCCACGCTCTCTCATTAAGGCCGCCAAAAGGATCGGCGATGTACTGTCACTATACCAGAAAAGCCTGGGGGGAAGAAGCGGTTTGTGCTATCATTCAACCTATCTTCAGGAGTGATTCATGCCCAGCCATACGAACTTTCGCCCTCTTTTGGGACTCACTATCGGCGACCCGGCAGGGATAGGTCCCGAAATCGCTGTCAAAGCCGTCACGCAGGAGGAGGTACGGGCGGCCTGTCGTCCGTTGATCGTCGGCGAGGCGGACATCATGCGGCGAGCGGTGAAGCTGTGCCATCTTGACCTCCACGTTCGATCCATTGCCTCCCCGACTGAGTTCACCGGCAATCCGGGCTGCGTTGAAGTACTGGATCTGAAAAATATCGATACCGCAAGCTGTCCGTCGGGCGTTCTTTCCCCCCACTGCGGCAGAGCGGCGGTCGAGTATCTTGATAAGGCAATCGACTTGACAATCGCGCGCGAACTGGACGGCGTCGTCACCGGCCCCCTCAACAAACACGCGATGGCCCAAGCGGGATTCAAGTACGACGGCCAGACGGAACTGTTCGCCGAGCGGACGCACACCAAGGATTATGCGATGCTGTTGGTCGTGGGACGGATGCGGGTTCTTCACGTCTCGACCCACACCTCGTTACGAACCGCCTGCGACAACGTCAAACAGTCCAGAGTGCTGACCGTTATTCGCCTGGCTCATCAGGCGCTCTGCGATCTCGGATCACGGAAAAAGCGAATTGGCGTCGCCGGTCTCAACCCTCACGCCGGCGAAAACGGACGGTTTGGTCGAGAGGAAATCGAAGAGATCGCACCGGCGGTCGAACTCGCCAAAACCAAGGGAATCGAGGTCAGCGGCCCGCTCCCTCCTGATACACTATTCCACCGGCACAAGCTTGGTGAATTCGACGCCCTCGTCGCCATGTACCATGATCAGGGCCATATCCCGCTGAAGCTGATCGGGTTCCACCGTGGGGTCAATGTGACCGTCGGACTCCCCATTATCCGCACCTCTGTCGATCACGGCACCGCCTTCGACATTGCCGGAACAGGAACCGCAAACCCTCGCAGCCTGGTCGAGGCGATCCTGCTCGCTACGAAGTTCGCCCATCGCCGCCGCAAGGCGGCTCACGCGTCTGACGTATAGTGCCGATCTCATCGGTTACCGCGCGTCGGGGCGCATCGGGGGCATGCCCGGACCCATCATGGGCTCTCGGCCTAATTGGTCGAGCTTCCCCCGCTGCTCCGGCGTCAGCACCGCCTTCCCAGCCTCAATCGTCTTGACCCGGGCCACGCGAAGATCCGCCCGCAGTATGGCACTCTTCCTCACTAACATTTCCGCCTTGGCGATATCCACCTTTTCCTGCTCAAGCAGGTCGCCCAACTCCAACTCTGCCACGTCGATCTCTGCGGTCCGCTTGATCGACTCCTTCTGGAAGTTGGCTCGCAACTCCCTGAGGCTACGCTCCTGATCAGCAGTCAATCCGAGCTGCTCCTTCGACATCAGCATCAGGCTGATCAGCGGCCTTTCGTGGCTCATCCGACCTTGAAATCCAGGCTCTATCAGCCCTGTACTCCGCATCATCTCATGGATTCCCCGCATCGTTTCCGGAGGTATTCGGTACTCCATCATTCCCGGTCCGCCCCTACCCTCCTCAGCCGACGCGACTCGCGTCCATGTCGGTAAAAAGACCGATCCCGCCGCACCCATCAGAAGCAACACGGCGATTGCAACTGTTCGCATGACAGACTCCTTCTTAACAAATGGTTTCCACTTGGACAGCCCACAACGCGTTTTCAACATCCGTGTACTGTGACACCAAGTATCGGAACAAGGTTTAGCCTTGGCGGACGGGACCGCCGAACGCGTCGGCGGCTTCCTGATAGAGGCGTTCGGGACACTCCTGATATCGTGAAGAGAAATGAAAGATCACCAACTCCTTTGCGTTAGCCTCGCGGGCGAGGAGCCCGGCCTGCCGCGCCGTCAAGTGATGTCGCTCGGTCGCGCAATCTCGGTCCTGCTCCAGGTACATCGCCTCGCAAAACAGCAGATCCGCGTCCTGTGCCAGGGCGACGATCTTCTGTCGATTCGTGTCGGAGTACAGTATGTCCGTCACATAAACCAGGCGCTGTCCCTTCGTGGTCGTCATAATCTGATCCCGCAGCCGACAGAGCTGCCATGTCTGGAACGCCTTATCGGTCTCGCTCCCGGACGGGGCGTGAATGACCATTTCGTCCGGAGCGCCTGAGCGAATCAGTCGCTTGAATTCGCTCAACCAAGGTCCGGTGTCCAGACCAAGCCGCTTCAGCCGTTCGGGATCGATGTTGATGCGCTCCGCTTCGGTGAGAGCAAAGGCGAGACATGGAATCTTATGATCAAGGTGCACCGCTTCGATCCGGAACAACGGATCATCGACCAGCACGCCGGTAAACGGCGAAGATGGTGAGAGATCGATCCGTTCGAAGCGAGCACCGCATGGAAAGCGGGCCGCCGTAATCTTCTCCTCATCCACCTCGTGAACGTCGAAGGCGAGGGTGTACTCCTCGACCAGGTTCCAGGTGTAGCCGGCAAGTTTCCCCTCGACGTTCGCGATAATGCCCGGAGGTCCAAACAGACGGATCGTCACATCTCGGCCAAGGACGATCCGCAGCAGGTGATCGAAGCCAATAAAGTGATCGATGTGGGTGTGAGTGACGAAGATGTCGCTCACCTTCAGCAGTTCGCCGGGCGGCTGCGCTGTCAGGTCACCGAGGTCCAGCAGCAGGGCGCGCCGTTCCCACCTGAGTCTCACATAGAGCCCGGGATCGCCAAAGAGCCCATGGAGCAATCTGGGTTGAAAGAGATTGGTCATGGCAGCGGCACCGGCAGAGGCCAGGATCCGGATGGAGAGGCGAGGCCGGTCAGCGCGCTCGACATGATGTAGGTGACCATCGTCACCCTCCTTTCCAGGAGCGCTGTTTTACTTTGACCGTAACACCCCACCAAGAGAGGGTCAAGCAGATTGACCGGAAGTGGGAGGCCTGTTGCAGCGCTTTACTTTCTGTGATAAAGTAAAGTTCACTTCAACCTGTGGAGGAACCGATGATTTCGATCAAGCTCTCTTCAAAAAACCAGATCGTCCTTCCTAAAGAAGCGCGCGAGGCGATGAGGGTCAAGGGGGGGGATGAGCTGGTGGTGGTCGTCAAAGGAGGGATAACCCTTCTGTTGCCCAAGCCCAAAAGTTATACGAAAGCACTTACAGGAAAGGGGCGCGGACTCTACCCTTCCGATTATCTGACAAAGGAACGCCGCGCGTGGTAAGCGCCCAGCGCCTTGAGGGCTTTCTGCGAAGACACCCTATTGTCGGGCTGGATTCAAATCTGCTGATTTATCTCATCGAGGAACATCCGGAGTATCATCGATTGGCTGAGAAGGTATTCGGATCGATTGAAGCGGGACGCAATACCGGGATTTGCTCCACACTCTCCCTTCTTGAGGTCCTGGTGCAACCCTACCGAGAGAGCAATGACGAGCTTATCAATCAGTTCTACGTCCTCCTCACAACCTACCCTCACCTCCAATGGATCGACTTATCGATCGGGATCGCCGACCTGGGTGCCCAGCTTCGCGCCAAATACCAATTGAAAACGCCCGATGCCATCCTGGCGGCAACCTCCATCGAGGCCGGCGCCACCGGTTTTATAGGTAACGACAGCCGGCTCAAACGGATTTCTGAGTTGGATATTCTGATTTTAAGTGGTGATTAGATTCCGACGGGGGCGAATCCAACCATCAGCCGAAGGCTGTTTCGCGCCAGCTCCTGTATGCCCCACCGAAACCCAATCTATGGCAGTCAGATGTCAACTCAATGGCCTCCTGGCAGCAGAAGCTTGACCCGCCCCGGGACCCCCCGGGCCGATCGCCCAAGCGCCAAGGCAAAGAGCGCGGCCTTCCCGGCGGCATGGGGAGAGAAGAACTCGGTGACATCATCATCATAAAAGGTCGTGCCTGTCGCGCCCAAACCCAAGGCGTACGCGCAGAGGTACATCTTCCCGCCCACGATCCCCGCCTCAAGCTGAGCGGCGCCGTACCCCCGATTCCCGTAGCGGTCGAGGATCTGCTCAAGATCTGCGAGGAGGAAGACGACGGCGCTTGCCTCAATCCCCAGCCGCTGCTCAAGACAGAGGTGGCCTGCCTCGCGTCGAAACGTACCCTCTTTCAAGAGCTCAAGTGATTGCCGGGACCGTGAGTAGTAGAAGGCCCCCGTGGGGAGATCCTCAACGGAGTTGACGACGAGATAGTTGTGCAGCAACGTCGTTTCCGGTCCTCCCAAAAAGTCTGCAGGAATTCCGCGGCTGGATCGCTCAAAGACCGCAGAGAGTTGTCGAAAAGTGATCGGCAACTGGGCAAACTGCCGCGTTGAACCTCGCCGCAGAATGACCTCGCCCAACGTTCGGTTGGGAAGGTGCTCCCGCTCAATAGGACGAAGAGCAAAATATTTCTCGCCAGGTGGCGGCGTGGGTCTTGGAAGAAAGGCCGATCGCCAGTTGCGAACCTCCTCTTCGCTCAGCAACATGGAGGCCGCGCGTATCTGTGTGATCAGCGGATACTCCACCTCTCTTTTTGAGAGCGGGACGGTTTCTGGTGCAATCGGCGGAATCTCCGGCGGCTCCGGAACAGGCGGCTGTACCCCGATGGGGACAAGGCAGAGACTGGCCTCGCGTTCGCTGTCCAGCCCAAGCAGGCGATCCACCCGGGCATCAAGAAACCCTGTCACAACCCGTGTTGAAAGCTGACCGGATGCGGCGGTGGCCAGGAGGTTAGCCAGAATCGTTCCGCTGTCCCAGTAGAAGTGCCGGTAGGCCCTCGCCTGGTACTTCCAGGCGTTCCGCCAGAAGATAGCGGTCAGTACCAGGACGACGGGCGCGCCTGCGATCGACGCGTCGCCGGCCGTCGCGCGGGCAAGCTCCCCCCGGAAATCGCCCTCCCGCAACCGACAGAGGGCGAAGTCAACTGGACTAAAGTGATAGACTCCGGCAGGCAACCCCGGAAGATCGCCACACACGGCGTAGATCTCGATCTCGTAAAGCGCGCCGGTACAGGAGGCTGCGCGAAAGTAGTGCGTCTCACCTCCTTGGTAGACCTTCTTCTTCGTCACACCTGCGCAGTAGAATAAGATCTGGGCCAGCCGGTGGATATCGACCGATTCGGACTCATCAGACCCAAAGGTTGATATAGCCTCGAGCGCTTCGGCTGTCGGCGGCGTCACATCGCGCGGAAGGTGGACGACCGGCAGCCTCGGGTATATCTTGTACGGGCGCGGCTTGTTGGCCCAGTCGAGGAAATGGCCCCCCAAGCGGACGCTCCAGTAGGAGTGTTTGGTGGCCGCATGATAGTTGCGAGCCTCTTCGACATTGTGGTTGCTGATCGGGCACACGGCGTTCGTACCCCCTTTTCGGGATCGTCAGTCCGCCAGATGAAAGCAGACCAGTTTTAACTCGGTCATCTCCTCTATAGCATATCGCGGGCCTTCCTTACCGAAGCCGCTGTCTTTCAGCCCTCCGTAGGGCATCAGGTCGGCGCGCCACTGCGGGCCCCAGTTGATCATCAGGTTGCCGGCCTCGACCTCCCGCGCAAACCGCATCGCCCACTCCAGATTCTCGGTAAAGATGCCGGCCGCCAGACCGTAGACCGTGTCGTTGGCCAGCGCGATCGCCTCGTCAATTGTATCGAATCGTGTGACGGCGACAGCCGGTCCGAACAGCTCATCACGAAAGATTCGCATGTCGGGCTTGACGTCGGCGACGACCGTGGGAGCGTAGATCGCGCCCTGACGTACCCCACCCGTCACGACTCTCGCGCCGGTCGCAGCCGCCTCGCGCACCCACTCCCCAACCCGGATAGCATCCCGCTCGCGGATCATCGGTCCCACCCTGGTGTTCGCATCCAGAGGGTTGCCGGTCACAAGCGCCTCCACCTTCGGTTTCAGGGCGTCCAGAAAATCGCCGTACACCTTGTCGCTGGTCAAGACCCGTTGCGTGGAGATGCAGACCTGCCCGGCGTTCGTGTAGCCGGTGGCCGCCACGGCGGTAGCCACCTTGTCGAGGTCGGCATCGGGCATGATGATGACGGGCGCGTTGCTGCCGAGTTCCATCGTGACCTTCTTGATCCCCGCCATCCGGCAGATCCGCTCGCCGATATCGCGGCTTCCCGTGAACGTGATCTTGCGGACCCGCCGATCGCCGCACAGCGCGTCGCCGACTTCCCCCCCACGGCCGGTCAGACAGGCGACTCCTTCCGCCGGCAGACCCGCCTCCAGCAGGATCTCTGTCAGCTTCAGCGCTGAAAGGGGGGTATCGGTGGCCGGCTTGATGACGACCGCGTTGCCTGCTGCCAACGCGGGTCCCACCTTGTGGCAGACCAGGTTCAGGGGGAAGTTAAAGGGACTGATCGCGACGACGACCCCGCACGGCACGCGCAGCGTAAAGCCGAGCTTGCCGGCGCCGCCCGGCGCCCCATCAAACGGGACGGTCTCGCCGTGGAGGCGCTTGGCCTCCTCGCCTGATAAGGTCAGGGTCTGCACGGCCCGGCTCACCTCGAAGCGCGACTCGGCCAGGCTCTTGCCCTCTTCGAGGGTAATGGTTCGCGCGAACTCCTCGCTTCGCGCCTCAATCAGCTCCGCCGTCTTTTTCAGGATCCGATAGCGGTCGTAGCCGGGAAGCTTCGCCATCGTCCGCGCACCGCGCGCCGCGCTGTCCAGGGCCTTCTCGACATCGCCCACGTC
>Ga0233425_10011179_pt1 | contig 10584 bp, 7 predicted proteins | sample Watercolumn_Towu_2_FD_181712 | JGI IMG/M metagenome (GOLD analysis project Ga0233425, IMG submission 181712) | Freshwater microbial communities from Lake Towuti, South Sulawesi, Indonesia - Watercolumn_Towuti2014_140_MG | ecosystem: Environmental > Aquatic > Freshwater > Lake | place: Indonesia... | reverse complement strand
AAGAACGTCTCGGGCCCGGCAGCGAAGCCGGTCGTCCGCACCCCGGCGCCGCCGGCCACCGCACCATCTCCGGCCGAGACCGGTGGATTCCGACGCTGGATCAACGACCGAGTGGCCACGTTGCCCAAGCCGGCCGACCTCGTGAAGCCCGCGCCGTCGAAGCCGCCGGTCACGGAGGCGACCGCCCAGGCAGCCAACGGACAGACCGGAACGGGTGAGTCCGCGAAGGCCGCGACACCCGCCCCGGCGCAACCGGACGATTCGACGACGCCGGCCGAGGGGCCCACCGTCAAGCCGATCGCGTCGGCGCCGATCGCGGCGACACCCGACGAGTTGCCGACCGTGTCGATCGATCCGGCGAGTTTCCGCGGCGCCCTGCCCGGCAAGACCACCCGCCAGCAGATCGAGGCCGACTGGGGCACGGGCGAGGCATTCGCTCGGGCCGACGGCGGCGCCGGACTGTCCTGGAAGGTGGAGCCCTTCGAGCGCGTCGAGGTGTCGCTGGACGGTGACCTCGTCTCGTCGATCAGCATCAAGCTCGCCGACCCGGTGCCCGTGGCCGACCTGGCGCGGCAGCTCGAGATCGCCGATCTCCGCACGGTCGCGATCCGCGACGATCAAGGGGCCGCGATCGGCGAGGTGTATCCGGAACGAGGCGTGATCCTCAGCGTGGCACCCGGCACCACGGACGCGACCGCGATCCTCATCGAGCCGCTCGACGCCGATTCGTTCGTCCTCCGCGCCGAGGGCGAGATCGCGAAGTGCTCGGCCTACGCCGTGGCCGACCTGCAGTACGCGATCCAGATCGACCCCGAGCACGTGCGGGCCCACCGGCTCCTGCTGGCGATGACCGCCGATCAGGGCAAATGGACGCAGGCGCTCAAGCTCGCGCAGGCCGCGAACCGTCTCGAGCCCGACGACGTCTGGACGAAACTCAAGCAGGCCGGAGTGCTCGTGGCCCTCGACCGGCCCGACGAGGCCCGCAAGGTCCTCGACGGCGTGACCTCGCTGCCCAACGCCTCCCCGCTGGTGGTGGCGCAGGCCGCCCGGCTCGCCGGCCGCATCACGCTCGCGCAGAAGAACCCCGACCACCAGAAGGCCGTCGAGCAGTTCGGCGAGGCGATCCGCCTGGCCTCGCCGCTGCTCACGAAGCGGTCTCCGGCCGTGCAGGCCGCGTCCCGCGAAGTGATCCTCGACGCCCACCTCGGCACGGCGCTGGCCATCGCCCGGGGCACATGGCAGCAGAAGGGCCGCGTCATCCCCAAGTGGATCAGCCGCGCCGACGCCGTCGTCAAGGAGTTCAAGGGTGAGGAGTCCGAGCGGCAGACGCTCGAGCTTCAGCTCTGTCGCGGCGCGCTGGCCGTGGCGGCCGGATCGGCCGAGAGCATCGAGCCCCTGCCGTGGGTGAAGCGCCTGCTGGAACTCCGCGACGGCATGGGCGACACCGTCACGGATCCGTGGCGGCGACGTCAGATCGACTGGGACGTCGGACAGGGCCTCGCCGACGCCCTCGCCGCCGCCCAGAAGCGCGGCGACGCAACCGACATGCTCGACAACGCCACGCTCACCGCGGCCTACCTCGAGCGGGGCGCCGAGCAGCGCGAGCTGACGGCGGCCGAGCGCAAGAGCCTCGGCGAGCTGATGTTCCGCATCGGCATCATGCACAGCCTCCAGCGTGGCGACCACGCCACGGCGGTCACGTGGTTCGACCGCGCGATCCCGATGTGGAGCGACAACGACCGCTTCGACCGCGATGGTGAGCTGGGCCGGCTCGGCGAGTCGTACGTGAGCATGGCGATCTCGTACTGGCAGGTCGAGCGGCGCGAAGACGCCGTCACGCTCAGCCGTCGCGGCGTCGATCTCATGGTGGCGGCGGTGGACAAGAGCCAGCTCGAGGAGCGGGCCCTGGCGGTGGCCTACGGCAACCTCGCCACGATGTACGCCGAGCAGGGCGACGAGCAGCAGTCGAAGAACTACGCCGAGATGGCCAGCCGCGCCGAGGCGACGGGCACCGTTCGATAACGGAGCCCGCGCGGCGTAACTCGACCCCTGGATCGTGAGGAGCCGGTCGGGGGAACGGGAGGAGCCGGTGAATCTCTGCGACTCACGGGCGGTTCCCCGTCGGCCGCATGAGCCACCTGGAGCAGAGTCCGCCGGCGAGCGAGCGTTTCACCGCCGGCGAACCAATGCAGACAACGTCCGGTCCGCACCAGCCACGAGGGTGGTGCGGACCGGTTACAGCACGCTCTCGAGCAACAGCCGCATCTTGCGGAGCTCGGCCACCTGATCGACACCCTCCAGCGGCGGCATGTGGGCGCACAGGGCCCGCTTGTAGCCCACCCGCTCGAGTTGACCGTGGAGCTTGCCGTACTCCACGCCCCCCTGGCCGACCCGCACCTGGAACGTATCGGGCTTCGTGTCGCGCAGGTGGACGTGGGCCACGTACCTGAGGATCGGCTCCCACGACACCGGCTTCTTCTGGCCGTAGATGAAGTGGCTGGGGTCGAGTGTCACGCCGAGGCCGGGCACGTTGCGGCACAGCGACGCGGTCGTCTCGACGTCCTGGGTCATCCGGCCCGCAGCCGTCTTCACCGCCACGATCGCGCCCAGGCCCGAGCCGATGGCCACGAGCTTGCGGAGCCGCTCGATCTCGCCGTTGAACGGCGTGCCGAGCTCCGAAGCCTCCACCACCATCGTGACCACGCCGAGCGACTTGGCCAGCCGGCAGCAGGCGGCGAAGTGGTCGTAGACCTCCGGGGTCTCGGCCGCGGCGAACGACACGGCCACCGGCCGCAGCCGCTGGAGGTCGCTGCACTCGGCCACGGCGGCCTCGGGATTGGCCGCGACCTTCGCCGGATGGAGGTGGCCACCCTGCTCGTGCACGTCCAGTTCGACCGCCGTGAACTCGAGTTCGGCGAGCCGCTCCATGGCGGCCGCGAGCGGCATGTCGGGCAGGCATTCCGTGCTGACGCAGACGAACACGTGGCGAACTCCTCACGCGCGGCGGGGCCGAACGCGGCCCGCGGATCGGCCGCGAACCGGCAAGGGTAGCGGCACGGCCGCGAACCTGGCAACCGGGCGCACGACGCGGGGTGGCCCACCGCGGTACAATCCCGAGCCTCGGATCGCGGCCGCCGCGCGCCGACCTCCCTCCGCACCGCCCGCCTCCGGAGTCTCGTGAGCCGTATGGAGATCGAATCGCGACAGCCGCCGACCAGGGTGATCCTCGAACAACCGGGCCTGTGGGGCCGGTGGAGCACGCGCATCGCGTGGATCATCGCGGGGGTCTCGCTGCTCTCGGCCGTGGCGAGCGCGGGGGCGTTCGCACAGTACTTCCAGCGCGACCAGCGTGTGGTCGAGAAGTACCATTCGCTCTCGAAATCGGCGACGGACAAGGTCGCGATCGTGAGCGTGACCGGGGCGATCCTCGGCGGGGACGGCTTCGTGCGGGCCCAGCTCGACCAGATCGAGGACGATCCGGCCGTGAAGGCGATCGTGCTCCGCGTCGATTCGCCGGGCGGCACCGTCAGCGGCAGCGACGAGATCCATCACCGGCTGAAGACGCTGGCGACGAAGCGCGATCTCCCGGTGGTCGTGAGCATGGGGGGCATCGCGGCCAGCGGCGGCTACTACGTGGCGATGGCCAACCGCGGCCGTGACGATGTGATCTTCGCCGAGCCCGCCACGCTCACCGGCTCGATCGGCGTGATCATCCCGCACTTCGACCTCTCGCAGGCCCTCAAGCGGTTCGACGTCCGCGACGATTCGATCGCGAGCGCCCCGCTCAAGGAGATGCTCAGCCCCACGAAGGACCGCGCGCCCGAGCTCGCCGAGAAGGAGCGGGCACTGCTCCAGGAACTCGTGGACGACATGTACCGGCGGTTCAAGGCGATCGTGAAGGAGGGGCGGCCGAAGCTCGACGACGCCGCACTGGAACGCGTGGCGACGGGGCAGGTGTTCACGGCCAATCAGGCGCTCGAGGCGGGGCTCGTCGATCGCCTCGGATTCGTGGAGGACGCGATCGCCCGCGCGGTTGAGCTCGCCGGCCTCACCACGGAGACGGCGCGGGCGGTGAAGTATGCGCGGCCGAAGGGCCTGCTCGACGAGGTGCTCGGGGGAAGCGCGCCGACGGGCCGCGTCGACCTCGCCGCGATCGCCGAGCTCTCCACGCCGCGTGGCTGGTATCTCTGCAGCTGGCTGCCGGCGCTGGTGCGGAGCGAGTAGCGAGCGGCGCCGGCCATGGCCTTCCCCCTGCCGTCACCGCTGCGCCGGATGCTCGAATGGCTCGTGTACGCGCGGCGGGATGGCCAGTTCCACGAACTGACGGCGCTCGCGGCCACGTACGAGCCGCCGAGCGCCGCCGCCTACCGTCACTGCCTGCCGGCCGTGCTCGCCGTTCCCCAGCGGCCGTTGATCATGGCCATCGTGATCGACTACCTGCGGGTGGCCCCGTGGCCGTTTTCCCGCTACCGGGAAGCGACGCTCCTACTGGCGTCGAGCCACCGTGGCCACGAGGGCTGGTTCCCCCTGATCATGCCCGTGACCACGTGGCTGGCGCGGCAGGGTGGCCACCATCTCGGCTTCCCGAAGTTCATCACACCGTCGATCGAACTCGTCGATGACGGTCACGAGGTTCGCGGCACCGCGACCGGCGAGTGTGGCGGCCCCTTCGCGCTCGACATGCGATTCACGCCGGGACTGCCACGGCCTCTGCACGACTGGGAGGAGCGGATCGTCGCCGACCCGGCGTTGTTCCAGCGTCCCTTTCATGTGCTCAAGCCGGCCGGCGTGGGCCCGGCCGCCGCGGAGGTGTGGTTCGACCACAGGAAGCCCCCCACGTGGGAGGCCCGCACGGGATCGGTCGTGCTCCGCGGGCACGAGGAAGACCTCATCCCCCCGGGCACGCCCGTGCTCGGTCGGCTGCACCGCTTTCGCGGCGGCATGAACCTCGTGTCGAGGCCGCTGTCGTGAGGCCGCGCGTCAGGCGGCCCGCAGCCGGCGCAGCCGCATGGCGAGTGTCTTGAACCGGTACTGCAACCCCGCGGGCACGGCACGACGCAGGGCCCGGTTGAGCCGTCGACCGAGCCGTCGCTGCTTGTCCTCGGGAGCCGGCCCGTCGTCGCCGAGGAGCCGGCTCAGGTTCCGGTTCATCTGCCACGTGGCCAGCGTCCGCTCGAGCGCCACCTCGGGGGCGATGGTGGGCGTGCGGGCACGGGCCGCGATCCCGGCGATGAAGTCGAGGCACCGTGGCATGACCACACCGTCGAGATCGCAGCGCTCGGCGACGATCGCGGGGAGTGCTCGCTCCCAGTGCCGCCGCTCGTCGCCGTTCACGATGATCCGTCGCACGGTCGCCGCGATCACGGCGGGGTCGTCGCGTGCGGCGAGCAGGTAGGGATAGTTCTCGGGGAACACCTCGGTGCAGCCGGCGTTCCCGCCGATCGCCACGCACATGCCGTGGAGGGCAGCCTCGGGGGCGACGTAGCCGAACGCCTCCCGCTCATTGAGCGGCAGCACCGCCAGATGCATGGTGGCCAGAAGCCGATGGAGTTCGTCGCGGCCCTTGCGGCCGTGTGCGTGGATCGCGCTGGCGCAGCCGAGCGACGTGGCGATCGCCATCAGTTCCCGCTCGAACTCCGCCTCGCAGGAACCGATCAGATGGAGTTCGACGTCGAGCCGCATCCAGCGACGCAGGATTCCGAGCGCGGCCACCACGTGCTGCACGCCCTTGTGCGACTTGAGTTGCCCGAACGACACCATCCGCACCGGGCCGTGCGAGGGGAAGTCGGGCCGTGGGCCGTCGTCACGGCAGGGAATGGCATCGGTCTCGATGCCGCCCGGCACGACGATCGCCGACGCGTACCGGCCGAGCCGTGAGTTCTCCTCGAGCGTGCGGGTGGAGCACGCGATGGCGTGGACCCGCGCCTTGGCCGCGGCCCAGCGGCCGGCGAGTTCGAAGCCGTGCTGGGAGAGCCGGATGCCCTCGTCGAGGAAGTCCATCAGGTGCACGACGGTCGGCACGCCGCTCGACGCCGCGGTCTCGAGAATCCCGACGGGACCGAGCCCCAGGGGGTTGTGCATCCAGATCGCGTCGGGGCGCCAGGTGTGGATGAGTTCTGCGAGAGCGAGGCAGTTGCCGGGGTGAATGCCCCCGGGACCGGCGTAGGTGAGTGGCCGTTGGTAGTTCCGGTCGCCGAACTCGTAGTCGAACACGGGCTCGAAGATCGGTCGCACGGCCACGCCGGGCGAGGCTGACTGTTTCACGAGGCTTCCGAAACTCATCGATGTGGCCACGAGCACGTCATGGCCCGCCCGCGCGGCGGCCCGGGCGTGCATCTGGCAGCCCATCTCGTAGCCGCCGACGACGTGCGGCGGGAACAGGTTCGAGACGAACAGCAGTTTCATCGATGGGGCTCGCATCAGGCGGCGCGGGCGAGGTGAGCGGGAGCGATGCCGCGACGGGTGAGACGCACCCAGTAGTCATCCCAGAGATACATGTTTTCGAGCCGTTCGGCGGCCGTTCGTACGATCCGCCGTCGCGCTTCGGGCGCGAGCTCCGCGGCCGCGCGGACCAGTTCGCGGAGCGCCGCGGAATCCCGCTCCGGATAGAGCCATCGCTCAATCCCCAGCGCCTCGCAGATCTCGCGGAACGAGGGGATGTCGGAGCAGATCGGGAGCACGCCGTTGGCGATCGCCTCGAGGATCACGAGGCCGAGCAGTTCGGGCTGGTCGAGCCGCTTGCCCGTGTAGGTGACGTGGGCCGAGTTGGCGAGCAGCACGTCGGCCTGCGTGAGCGTCTCGGTGCGTGCGGCGTCGTCGAGAAAGCCGGCGACCCGGCAGTTGACCGTGCGGGCCGCGAGCGTGGCGAGGTGCTGCTCGTATGCCGTGTCGCCGCTCGACGGCCCGATGATCGTGAGCGTGGCGGCCGAATCGATCCCGGCGACAGCGTCGATCGCGATCTCGAACGCCTTGTGGGGCAGGAGGCGGCCGATGGCGACGGTCCGCAGCGGGGCGGCAGGCGGACGGGCGATCGGCGCAGCGATATCTGACCGCCACACGCCCGCCGACAGCGATGTCGCCGGCATGCCACGGCTCGTGGCCCGAGAGGCGGCGTATGCCGAGATCTCGACGATCTCGAGGCCCGAGTGCGGCTCGTAGGCCTTCGCGAAGAGTTCACCGATCGGCTCGGCACCGAGACTCGTGAGGATCATCCGCTGCGTGGGAGGCGCTGCGGAGAGCATGTCGAGCGTGGACGCGTTCACGAGGTGCTGATGCACGACCACGGTCTCGTACGCGGCCTGCCGCCGCAGCAGTTCGCGGAGCGGAACCGTTTCGATGGGCACGGGCGTGCCGCCGCCATGGGCCAGCCGGTGGTAGGCGTGGTCCATGCGCCGGGCATGCGGTTCCATGGGCGGATTCCCGGCGGCCGCGCACCACAGGTCGACGACATCGCCACAGGCCAGCGCGGAGCGATGGGCCTGGAGCGTGAATCGCTCTCCCCCGCCGACCACGTCGAGGGGCAGTTGGCTGATGATGGCGGCGGGGGCGGGAGAGGCGGGGAGCACGGCGCGGATGATCTCCTCGGAGGGGGAATAGCGAACATGCCGATCCGAGGAAACCCCGATCCGATGGGATGCCGGCAACCCACGGGCCTGACTGCCTGGCTCGTGCGCCCGCGGGCTCGCGGCGTCGCGCCGGCGGGTGTCCGCCGGCCCCGCCGTGCGTCACCGTGTCCGCCGCCTACCGCAGCGCGAACCGCGCCGGGGGCGGACACGTTGGGTTCACCCACTGGATGACCGCGGCCCAGTCGGCGCTTTCCGGGTCGTGCTGCAAATAGCCGTGGATCGGTTTCACGACCTGCCAGCCGTCCTTCAGGTGCGCCGACAGCACGGGATCGGTCCGCACGCCCGCGATCACGTCGCGCACATACTCGTCTGCCGACACGAGCGTCTCCACCACGCCATACCCGGGCAGCCGACTGCCGCCGACCATCCGCCACAGTCGCTCCTGCACCACGATTTCTCGAGTGGCGTCGGTCAGGGCGTGGGCGAGGCCGTGGTGCTGGTGCCGCGGGCTCACGAAGACATCGGCTCCGTAGAGCGTCGGTCCTGAGGGGTCGTGATCGGCGAACGTGCCCCGGGCTGTCAGCACGTCCCACGGGTCGTCCACGTGGTAATCGGCCATCCGCAACCGCAGCGTGAAGTGCACACCGACAGGCTCTCTCGTCGGCGAGTGTTCGGCGACGAGCTGGCCCTCGGGGAACACGGCGCGATGCTCGGCCAGTTCCTCGGCCGTGTAGGGCGTGTCGTGCGGATAGACGACGCGGCACATCTCGCCGATCGCGGCATAGTCGCCGGGCTCCATGAGCCTGATGCGGTAATCCGGCGGCAATGCCATGAGGGAGTCCCGATCTCCGAGAGTGTTCCCGAAACGTCAGGATACCGGCGCCGCGGTAATCGTCGCCCGCGCACTGCCCGCAGGCACCAACTCGCCGGATGGATCCACCTCCGTCACGATCGGCTTACGGTCGGGGCCACCATCCCGTGAGGACGGCCCACCAGCCGGTCGGCCGGACCTCGCGGTCGGGGCCGCAGCAGCTTGCACACGAAGGATCGGGCCCGTCGCCGGAACAGCTGCGGCAGACATAGGCGACGGTCCGCTTGATCGTGGGCACGTCCTCCTCGCCGGTCTCCCGCTTGATCTTCTTGCGGCTCCGCACCCAGGCGCGGCACTCGCACGGCTCACTGCAGCAGCTCGTGCAGCCGGACCGCTCGACCTTTCGACCGAACGGCCACGGCTTGCTGCCGCAGCAGGGCACGCAGACGGGGTCGCAGGTGACCTCGAACTCATACGTCGGCTTCTTCTTCGTGCCGGGCTCGCAGACACAGAATGGGACGAGGCAGCACGTGGCGCCGCAGGAGATGCAGGCGGGCGGCGGCTCCTTTTTCTCCTTCTCCTTTTTGTCTTTGTCCTTGTCCTTGTCCTTCGTCGCCGCTTTGTCCTTCGCGGGCCCCTTGTCGCCCGGCTTCGCCTGCGCCGTGTCGGCAGCCCTTTCCTTCTCGCCCGCGCCGTTCGCCACGGCCATCACACCGCCGACGACGAGCGCGATCGCGACGATGACGACGGTGGTGGGCGGCTTGGTCATCACGTAATGCTCCGGGAGCCCGCTCGGGTCAGAAGTCGTAGTCGAACCGCATGCCGTAGGCATCGGTGAGGCTGTTGCCCGCCCGCTTGTCCTCGAGGAACGCGCGAACGTAGTTGAACTTCCAGCGCACGTACGGATTGAGATACCAGTTGAGCCCGACCGTGAAGTCGGTGAGGTTGTTGCCCACGATGTTCTTGTCGTTGAGCACGATGTTGGAGTACCGGGCCGCCACCTCCCAGGCGCCGAGCCCGGTCTGGATGCCCTGCGACTTCGTGCGAACGTGAAAGAAGTCCTCGAAGGGCTCGAGCCGCTTGTGGATTCCGAGCTTGCGGTCGTAGGGCCGGTGCTCGCCGGTGAGGAAGTAGCTCACCTGTGCCATGTAGCCGTTGAAGAACAGCGGCGGCCCGCCGATCTGCTCGACCGTCGCGAAGGCGTACTCCGACTGCAACGACAGCGGCCCGAGGATCAGCGCGAACTCGGGGTCGAAGAGCTGGAAGTTCCGGGCCGCGATGTTGCCCGTGTCGACAAAGATCGGCGCGAAGGGGCCGGGGAGTCCGTTCTGGTAGTTGCTGGGAGTCCCAGGCACGATCGGCGGCGGCCCTGGCACCGGACCCGGCACGTTGGCCGGCTGCTGCTTGCGGATTTCGGGGATGTTCCGGAACCGCACCTGGTTCTGCGAGGTGTTGCGAAAACTGTAGCCCGATCCGAGATGCAGGTAGAAGCGGCCGTCGCTCGCCTCGTCCCACCACGGCAACCATGTGCCGCGCATGGTGAGGGCCTGGCCGCTGTCGAACGTGTCGTTGCCAACGTTGTCGCTGTTGGTGCGAAACGTGCCGATGGCCCAGGTGGCGAGTTCACTCTCCGTGACCCCGTAGGTCATCGCCCCCATGTTGCGGGCGGGCGCGAACGTATCGACGAGCGACCGCTCCATGAACGTGTTGTTGCGGTTCTGCGTGACCCGCTCGAGCGAGAAGGGCTCGAAGTAGTGGCCCACGCGGACGTTCTGCAGCCATGGCAGTTCTTTCCATTCGATGTAGTTGTCGAGGAAGCTGGGCTGGTTGGCGAGCGCGAAGTCGACGCCGAGCGAATACTCGAAGACCTCGAAACTCGTGCCGCGGGCCCCGATGCGGAGGCGGCGGAACTGCGCGCCGTCCTGGAGGTCGCCCACGGCCGCGCGGCTGTCGGGTCCCTGACCGAAGTACACCTGATCGGCCTGCATCTGGCCGGAGATGATGAGCGACGGCTTCTTGGCGTCGTCCTTCTTTTTCTTGTCGCCGGCGTCCACGAGTTTGCCGAGCCCCTTCTCGAGGGCGGCGAGTCGGTCGGCGAACGTGTCGCTCCCCTTCGCGGCTGCCTTGTCACCGGCTTTCTCGCCCGACTTGCCCGTGGTCTTCGCGGCCGGTGGGTCGCTCTCGCGTCCCACCTTGTCGGCCCGCAGC
>Ga0233425_10011178_pt1 | contig 10584 bp, 8 predicted proteins | sample Watercolumn_Towu_2_FD_181712 | JGI IMG/M metagenome (GOLD analysis project Ga0233425, IMG submission 181712) | Freshwater microbial communities from Lake Towuti, South Sulawesi, Indonesia - Watercolumn_Towuti2014_140_MG | ecosystem: Environmental > Aquatic > Freshwater > Lake | place: Indonesia... | reverse complement strand
GCAACGACGCGGACTCAAAATCTACGCTGATCTGGCGGTAACCGGACCCATGGTTCAGAGTGAATAACTCATGAAAAATCCCTTGACGGACCATCTCAGATGTCTCTCCCGTCCGACGGGAGAGGGAACATCGTTCGCCGCGTCTTGCAGTGGCGGTCGCGCTGCATTCCTCGGCCGCATTGCTTCTTCAGGCCGATGTACACCCCTTCCCAGGGGCGAAGATCACACCGCTGGGAGCTCGTAGCCTTTCCGGCGCGGCCGTGCCAGGAGTTGGTTGGCCTGGTCGTCGCCGTTGAATCGCTCGGTCTTCGGGTCCCACTGCAGCTTGCGTTGCACCGAGCGGCAGATGTTGACCAAGTGACACAGGGTCGTCGCCCGATGGCCGGTCTCGGCTGCGGCGTGCGGCGCTTGGCCACTCCTGATGCAGGCGAAGAAGTTCTCGATGTGCGGGATGGACTCGCGGTCGCCTTGGGGCGTGACCGGCGGGGCGCCGTCCCGGAGTTCCTTCGGGTCGGCGGTGTAATCACCGCGCAGGATCTCGATCTTCCCTTTGTCCCCGAGGAAGATCGCCCCCAGGTCTTCCATGCCGCGGTTCTTGCCTTCGAGCTTGAGCAGAACGCCGTTGGCGTAGCGCATCGTGACCTTGGCGGCGGGGCCTTCGCCCTCGGGCCAAAGTTCAACTGGCCCCGTGTCATCGGTGCCGAGCGCGCACTGGACCTGGTCGAGGCTATGCGTGCCCCAACCGCTCACGCCCCAACTCTGGCCGCCGCCGTCGTAATCCACGAAATCGCTCCAGCCAAACTGCAGTTCGCTGTGATAGGGGCGCAGTTCCGTCTGGTTGCACCAGCGGTCCCAGTCCAACCCGTCCGGGACGGGCTCGACGGGCTTCTGTTTCCAGATTTTCCCGCCCTGGAAGTTGCAGGTGATCACGGTGTGCACTTTGCCGATGGCGCCCTCGCGCACGAGCTTGCTCGCGTGCCGGTTGATCGGCATCGAGCGCTGCTGCGATCCCGTTTGCAGCACGCGGTTGTACTTCTTCACCGCCTTCACCAGCACCCGCCCCTCCGCGACCGTCAGGCTCTGCGGTTTTTCCGCGTAAACGTGCCGTCCGCTCTGAAGCACGTGGATGCAGGCGAGCACCCGCGCATGCGTGGTGGTCTCGACAAATACCGCATCCAGCTTCTCTTTCTCGAGCATCTCCTCGTAACGCTGGTATCGCTTCCATTTCTCTCCTCCAGCCACAATCTTCGCCGCCTCCGCGCAACGCGGCAGGAAACAATCCGCCACGGCGACCACCTCCGCCCCCGGCAGCGCTTCCTTGGTCAGAATCCACCGCGCCCGCCCTCCGAGGCCGATGAAGCCAATCTGGAGACGATCGTTTGGACCGGGCCGGCCCGGGGCCGCCAGCGCCTGTCGGCCAGCCAGCGAGGGGAGCAACAGCGCGGCTGAGGCCGCGCCCGCGCGCCGCAAAAACGCGCGCCGATTCAACTTCGAATGGGTTCGTGCATTCATGGCAACCAATTCATCGGTCTGAGACATTCCGGGGCGACTGCAACCGTCGCCTGGCTGGGCCAGAACCTCGCCGGACGGGCCGCGCCGGGCCTTGACTGCGGTCAATCAAGGGCTCCGAGGGGCATCAACACGCCACCTTGCCGACTGCCCCCCTGCGGCCTCGCCGCGCGACGCGCTCAGCCACGGCTCGCCGTGACCGCGCGCGCAGTCAACCACACGCCCACCAGCAGACAAACGGCGCCGACCGGCACGAGCACGATGCCCAGGCCCGGGTCCCCGGCGTAGATCACCAGCCCACCCAGGAAGAACCCGGCGGGGATGAGCAATCCAGCCGCCAGCAGGCAATTGCCCGCCACCGCACGCGTGCGCGCGTCCCAGGCGGGAACCCACGGCACAGTCACGGCGAAGCCGATGTTGACCAGCGCCAGCAACGTGCCATGCGCGTGGGCGAGGGTGAACATCAGCCGCCGCGTGGCGTTCGCCACCCCGAGGTACCAACCCACTTTGAAACCGTGCAACGTCTCGAGCGCAATCCCCAGCGTGAGGAACGCCCACAACGACCACCAGCCGATCCGCAGGTGCCGGCGGACACAAGCGCTGGCTTCGTTCGCGGGGGCCGGGCGGCCTGGGCTGCCTGGCTTTTCGCCTGGGCTGGGGCTTTTCATTCCTGGAGGTCCATGCTGCGATCGTCGCGCCTGTGCAGCAGACTCGCCACGCGCTGCACGTCCAACGCGCCATCGGCCCCGAGCAGAACATCAGCGCCCCTGCGCTCGGGTGGCTCGCGGCGGCGCCATTGCTCGAGTGCCCGTTGGCGCGCCGCAGCACGCTCGGCTTCCGGGCCAACGAAATCGTAGGAAAAGTCACCGAACCCGGGCAGGCGGCGCAGGGAGCGCCCCGCAATGTAACGGACCGCCGCATACGGGTCGGCCAGCAGTTGGGCCAGGTGCGGCGCCAGCCAGGCCTCTCCCGCGGCCCGGCGGGCTGGTTCCCAGCCCATGTGCCAGGCCGCCAGCGCGCGCTGGCCGGCATCCCCGCGCAGCGCCCAAAGAACCGCGGCGGAGACGGTCCGATCCTCCTCCGGAACGTTGGTGGGTTTGGCGCGATACCAATCCACAAGCTGCCGGTCTGTCCAGGCGAGGCTGCGGTCCAAATGACAGAGGTTGCAGGCGTTGGGCCGGCCGGTTCGCACGTTGGTCGCGACGTTTGGGCTGTCGATGTAATGGTTGCGGATGGCCTTGAGCAATCCGTAAGTGGTGTGGGGCATGTGACAATTGTAGCAAAGGCTGCCGCTCGAGTCGGCGCGATGGTGCGTGTGCTCGGCGAGTTTGGCGGTGAATTGCGTATGGCATTGCAGGCAGGCGCTGTTGCTCTCCATGTCCCGGGCAAGCTGGTTCACCGGATGGCTCTGGTGCATGGAATGGCAACTCAGACATGAGAGCTTGCCGCGCTGGTAGCATGGGGCTTCGATCAGACCGTTGTAATCGCGCCCGGACACCCGGACCATTCCGTCCGGCCAATACCTCTCGCTCAGATAAGTCGGCTGGCGCTCGAGCGGCGCGGTCAGCCACGGCTGTTCCGCCAACCGGGTGGGCTGCACGATGGGGGTGGTCGCATTCAGGTCTTCGCCGGGTCGGTAACGGAAACCGTTTTGCGCAAAGTCGCTCGAGTTCGGGATCCACTTGATCCCGTGGCACTGGCCGCACACCTGCGAGGCCGCGTGCGGGGACAGCCGTGCCGGGTTGACGATGTTGGTATCGCCCCGGCCGGCGCGGTGAAGCCCGTAACGCCGCAGTGGATCGTTGTTGGCTTGCACATGCGCTTCCCCGGGACCGTGACACACCTCGCACGCGATGCCGAGTTCACCGGCCCGCGTGTCCAGCACGCGCGTCTCGGGGTCAGGCCGCGGTTGTCCTCCTGTGCTGTGGCATTTGATGCAATCGACATTCCAGAGGTTCTGGCTCGGCGGCAGGGCCGGGTCCTTCAGGAACGTGTCCTTGAGCGGCACCCACCGTTGGTCCGCCAGCAGGTAGGCAAACGGCAGGACGATTTGGAGGTTCCCAAACCGGCTCGGTGTCCAGAACACCTGCATGTGATGCGAGCCCGTCATCAGACCGATCCGCCGCCAAACGCGCGGCGGCGTGGACGCCGCCCGGGAGGCGAGGTCCGACCCGGGACGTAGCTCGATCCCCCAGTCCGGGTCCTCGAGCTCGGCCCAGTATTCGGCCCCGCGCCGCTCGAGCCGATAGCTCTTCCCGTCCAACTCGAGCGAGACGTTGTTGAACGGCGCGCGCACCGTGTCCGGCCGCACGACCTGCGTCATCGTGCGGTGATAACTCTGATGCCAACTCGCGTATTGGCCGGGATGGCAGGCCTCACAGCGGTCCGACGACACGTAGCCCCCGGGCCGGCCCGGACGCGGCAGGGCGTGGGTCCTGAAATCGAGGTCGTTCAGCACGTGGTCCTTCCTCGCGTTCCAGGCCCACGCGCCAGCACCCGACAGGACCAACAGAGCCGCCGCCAATCCCCATGTCCACCCCGGACGACGACGCACCCCGACGCTCACCAAACCCACACCCAGCACCACCAGCACCGCGAAGAGGACTTGTTCCATCGAGGGTCGAAGGATGTGGCGGTGGCGCGATCCTCACGCAGGTCAGGCGCGGGCGCGGCCCGCCGGGCTGGCAAAGTCCGGCCGTGGCCGGCTCGACGGGACCGGCTCGGCAGGCAGAGACTTCCGATGTGCAGGCATCATGGTTCCAGGCGCGGAAGTTACGTGCGCGTCCTCGCCCCATCAAGGAGAAAGCCAGATCCAACGTCAGTAGAGCCTCCTCAAGCGAAGCTTCGCTTCCCTTCTGGGAGCCCGTCCTTGCCATCTGACGGCTGATTGCGGCAAGATGCGCGCGTTCTCTAACATGCATTAACGACCCTTACTCAATTGGCATGGCCCGGTTCTTTCGCGTCAAGACTTTGGATCGGCTCCTGGCTGAGGCCGACCAACCGGAGCGTCAGCTCAAACGCACCCTCGGGCCGTTCCACCTCACCGCGCTGGGCATCGGCGGCATCATCGGCGCTGGCATTTTCTCGACCGTGGGGACTGCCGCCGCCGGAGGCGCTGAACACGTGGGGGCGGGGCCCGCGTTGGTGCTTTCGTTCGTGCTGGTGGCGGTGGCGTGCAGCTTCGCGGCGCTCTGTTACGCCGAATTCGCGGCCATGGTGCCGCAAGCCGGGTCCGCTTACACTTATGCCTATGCCACTTTGGGCGAGTTGGTGGCCTGGCTCATCGGCTGGGACCTCATCATCGAATATGCCGTCGGGAATGTGGCCGTGGCGATCTCGTGGTCGGCCTACTTCCAGGGATTGCTCAGCGGGATCGGGCTCACCTGGCCGGCCTGGCTGGGCACCGACTATCGCTCGGCGATGCAGGCCGCCCACCAGGTGGCCCAGGCCCAGGCCCACCACAGCGACCTCAGCGCCCTGGGGGTAATGGTGCTGCAGAGCGCGCAGGCCTACGAGGCGGCGCCGAAACTGCTCGGAGTGCACCTGGTCCTGAATCTGCCCGCCGTGCTCATTGTCGCGGCTATCACCTGGCTCCTGGTGCGCGGTGTGCGCGAGAGCGCGACCTTCAACAGCGCGATGGTGGCCCTCAAGGTGGCGATCATCCTCTTCTTCCTGGTGGTCGGCGCGTTCTACATCAAGCCAGCCAACTGGGTCCCGTTCGCGCCGAACGGCTTCGCGGGCATCTCGAGCGCCGCGGCGATCATCTTCTTTGCGTACATTGGCTTCGACGCGGTCTCGACCGCGGCGGAGGAGGCCCGAAATCCGCAGCGGGACATGCCCATTGGCATTCTGGCCAGCCTGGTTGTTTGCACCGTGATCTACATCGCGGTGGCCGTCGTCCTCACCGGGTTGCTCAAGTGGAACGAACTGGACACGCCTGAGCCCCTGGCGCTGGCGTTCACGCGCCTGGGCAAACCCTGGGCGGCGGGCGTCATCGCCGTCGGCGCGCTGCTGGCCACCACTTCCGTCCTGGTCACCTTCCAACTCGGGCAGCCGCGCATCTTCTTCGCCATGGCCCGCGATGGCCTGCTCCCGGCGTGGGCGGCGCGCGTCCACCCGCGCTATCGCACGCCCCACGTCACGACCCTTGTGACGGGCACGGCGGTCGCCATATTCGCCGCTCTGGCGAACCTGGATGAAGTCGTCGAATTGACCAACATCGGCACGCTCTTCGCCTTCATCCTCGTCGCGGTCGGGGTGGTGGTGTTGCGGCGCACCGACCCCAACCGGCCACGGCCTTTCCGCACGCCGCTGGTTCCTTGGGTGCCGCTGGGCGCGGTCTTGTGCTGCGGCTACCTGATGGCTGAACTGCCGCTGAAAACCTGGCTCCGATTCGGCGGCTGGATGGCCATCGGCCTGGTGGTGTACCTGGCCTACGGACTGCGCCGCAGCCGGCTGGCGAAAAAAGGGGTCAGTCCTCACTATTGACACAAGCTACGGGGATTCTCCGGTGCGACTTGCCCCGCTCCGCAGTGTGCCCCCCCCGCGCCACCTACATGTACTCGGTCATCTCGTCGTAGCCATGCGCCACCTCGATCGGATAATCCAGACGGCGCAGCACTTCCTTGGTGAGATTGAGCTTCTGATCCAGGAAATCGTCCTCGTGCAACGGATCGTGATGAGTCACCACCCAGCGTTTGGCCCGGGCGAGCCGCGCCAGCAGACAGGCATTGGACAACGAGGAATGCCCCCAGCCAATCTTGTGCAGGTATTCCTCGTTGGTGTATTGGGCCTCGGCGATCAGCAGGTCCACGCCCTTCAGGAAATTGACCAGCGGCCGGTGCGCGTTGACCACGTCGCAGTTGAGCGTGATCTCCTCGGGTGAACCGAGGTAACCGTAGAGGAACTCGTTGTCGCTCACGTAGGCCAGTTTTTGGCCCTGGCACTCGAACTTGAAGCCGACCGTCGCCGCCGGATGATGCGTGAACTCCCAGCTAATCTTGAACTTGCCGATGTGGACCGCACTGTCGGCCAGCGTGCGGAAATCGAACTTGGCCCGCATGTCTTCGAATTGCACCGGGAAATAGTCGCGGTCCAGTTGGCCGCATAACACGGATTTCAAGTCCTTCTTGAACGTCGCGGCGCCATAGATCACCAACTCGAAGCCGGGCACGTAGGCCGGGGCGAAAAAGGGGAAGCCCTGGATGTGGTCCCAGTGGGTGTGGGTGATCAGGATATGGACTTTGCGCGGGCCCTGTTTGACCAGCCTCAAGCCCAGCTCGCGAATCCCGGACCCGGCATCCACGATCACGACTTCATCTCCGCAGCCGACCTCGAGGCAGGAGGTGTTGCCGCCGTGCCGCACAAAACGGCGGCCGGAGACGGGAATCGAACCGCGCGTGCCCCAAAGCCGGTAGTGCCAGCGGCTGGTGTCGATGCGCGGCAGGTAGGCCTCGCTGGCCGGGGTCGCGGTGACCACCGGCGCAGCCGTCTGGGCGCCGCTGAAGAACCGCTCGACCGTTTCGACGAACTGCTCCTTGGCGAACGGCTTGAGCAGCACGTCGCACGCCCCCAACTCGCGCGCCTGGTCCTGATCGGACTTGTACGGTTTGGCGGTGCATACGATCACGCCGATGCCGGCCGTCTGCGGGTCCGCTTTGAGGCGGCGCAGGACCTCGATGCCGTGGATTTTCGGCATCATGATGTCAAGTAAAATCAACGATGGCAGGAACGCCCGCGCCTTCGCCAGGCATTGCTCCCCGTCGCCGGCCATCTCGACCCGGAATCCGCGGTTGGTGAGCAGCAGGCTCATGAGCGCCGCGTTGGACTTCACGTCTTCCGCCACCAGCACCAGCCCGCGGCCGGCTCCGGCCTCACTCATAGACCACCTCCACTTGCTCCAGGTAACTGTCGATTTCCGCCAGCCGCTGGCGCGCCTCCCCGGCGCGGTGGGCTGTGGACGCCTCCTCGAGGGCGCGCGCCAACTCGGACAGCCGCCCGAACCCGTAGCTGCCCCCCGGCCCGACGGCTTGATGGGCGCAGCCGCGCAGTTCCTCGTAATCCTGGCGCTCGAGGGCATCGCGCAGCTTGCCCGCCAGCTCGCGCATCTCCTCCAGGAAAGCCGGCACCAGCGGCGCCAACTCAGGGTCCACGCGCACGCGCGGACACGCGCTTTGGGCGGGCTCCCCGGGGGCGCTCCTGTTCCCGCCCCCCGCGGCCGCGGCGGACGCGGGCGCCGACCCGGCGGCCAGCGCCATGCCCAGCACACCGAGCAGGTCCGCTTGCCGGACCGGCTTGGCCAGGAAACCCGTGCAGCCCGCCGCCAGGCACTCCGCCTGCGCGGTCGGCTCCGACGAGGCGGTCAACGCGAAAACGGGCGTGGCGGCCCGGCGGTGCTCGCGTTCCCAGGCCCGCAGCAGGCGGGTCGCGCTCAGGCCGTCGAGCTCGGGCATGTGCCAGTCCATCAACACCAGATCGTATGACCCGGATTGGAACAATTGCAACCCTTCCCGTCCATCCCGCGCCTGATCGACCGTCTCGGCGGTGGCGCTGAGGAATTGTTGGACGACGGCGCGGTTGACGGGCGAATCATCCACCACCAGCACATGCAAGCGCCGGGCCAGAGCGTGGCCGATCGCCGCCCCGGCCGGCCGGGGCGGCGCGGCCACAACGGACGCGGTCCCGGGGGCCGCCCGGTTCTCGGCAGGTTGTACGAACGCCAGCATAGGTTGAGGGGCGGGTAGGACCTTACCACAGCGCCGCCCCGAACCGCAATCACGATTCACGGCTTTTCACGTGGCTTGTAAGGCAGGCCCCGCCGCAGCATGCCGTTTCGCAGGCAGACTCTACGGAAACAGGCCTCGGACGCGCTTGGCTTCGTGGAGGCGTTTGACCCCCAGGCTCAGGGCCGCCAATCGCATCGACAGATTCCGCTTGCGGCTCAGCCCCAGCACCTGGGTGAACGCGGACTCCAGAATCCGGAAGAGCTTGTCCATGACCTCGAGCTCGGTCCAGAAGAAGCTCTGGAGGTCCTGCACCCATTCGAAATACGAGACCACCACTCCGCCAGCGTTGCAGAGAATGTCGGGCAGCACGAAAATCTCCGGGCGTTCTGCCAGCACCTGATCCGCCTCGGGTGTGGTGGGTCCATTGGCCGCCTCGGCCAGGATGCGGCATTGGATGCGCGCGGCGTTGGCGCCGGTGATCTGCCGTTCGAGCGCGGCCGGCACCAGGATGTCGCAGGGCAACACCAGCAGTTCGTCTTGTGCGATCGGCTCCGCCTCGGCAAACCCAGCAACGGTCCCGGTGGCCTGGGCGTGCTGCTCGAGCTTCACCAGGTCCAGGCCGCGCGGGTTGCGCACGGCGCCCCGGGCGTCCCCCACGGCGATCACCTTGACTCCGTGTTTGGCGAGGGAGAACGCCGCCACCGAACCGACGTTGCCGAAGCCCTGAATCACCGCCGTGGCCTTCGCCGCCTCGACCCCCACGATGTCCATCGCCCGGTTGATGAGGTAGCCAACCCCGCGGCCTGTCGATTCCCTGCGGCCCAGGGACCCGCCAATTCCGACGGGTTTGCCGGTGACGATGCCGGGCACGGTGTGACCGGCGTGCATCGAGAAGGTGTCCATCATCCAGGCCATCGTTTGGGCGTTCGTGCCCAGGTCCGGTGCCATCACATCCACTTGCTCGCCGATGAACGGGATCATCTCCTGCGTAAAGCGCCGGGTCAGCCGCTCCAGCTCGCCCAGCGACAAACGGCCCGGGTCGCACGCAACGCCCCCTTTGGCGCCACCGTAGGGGAGCCCCATCAGCGCGCACTTCCAGCTCATCCACATCGCCAGGCCGGCCACTTCTCCCAGGGTGACGTCCGGGTGGTATCGCAGGCCGCCCTTGGTAGGACCCAGCGTCAGATGATGCTGCACGCGGTAGCCGGAAAACACCTGCGTCGAGCCGTCGTCGCGCCGGATGGGCAGGGCGACCGTCAGCGAGCGCTTCGGGTACTTCAGCCGGGCGCGTTCGTGCGCCGGGATCTCGAGGCAGTCTGCCACCAACTCGAATTGCTGGCAGGCCATCTGGAACGTCGGATGATCATAGATTTCCATACCGTTGGCCTTCTGGCCGGGCCAGTCCGCCCCGCGCCGGTCCGGCGTTTCGTCCGGCCCCGCTTTGTGCGTGCCTGGGCGCGGCGCTCCGGTTAGCGTGATCGTGATGCCCGACGCGCTGCTAATTAACGAGATTTACCTGAGCATCCAAGGCGAAAGTACGTTCGCCGGGCTCCCGTGCATCTTCGTGCGGCTGGCGACGTGCAACCTGCGGTGTTCTTATTGTGACACCGCCTACGCGTTCACCCAGGGACAGAAGCAATCGCTGAGCGACCTCGAGGCCCAGGTCGCAGGGCTGGCCGCCCCGTTTGCCGGGGCCCAGCATTCAGCCCGCCTGCCTCTCGTCGAGTTGACCGGTGGCGAGCCGTTGCTCCAGCCCGCCGTCCTTCCCTTCATGACCTCGCTTTGCGATGCCGGGTTCACGGTCTTGCTCGAGACCAGCGGCGCCCTGGACATCGCCCCGGTGGACCCGCGGGTCCATCGCATCATGGACCTGAAATGCCCAAGCAGCGGCGAGTGCGACCGGAACCGTTGGGAGAACCTCCCTGCCCTGCGGTCCACCGATGAAGTGAAGTTCGTGATCGGCACCCGTGAAGACTACGCATGGGCGAAGCAGACCATCCTCGAACATAAGTTGCCGTTGGTCTGTCCGGTGCTTTTCTCCTGGATCACTCCGCTGGCCCCGTATCAACAGGATCGCTCGTTGAAGCCGGTCCCGCCCGGCCACACTCCCTTGTCGCGCCAGGAACTCGTCGAGCGCCTGATGGCCGACGCCTTGCCCGTGCGGTTCCAGCTCCAGATGCACAAGTTCATCTGGCCGCCCGACCAACGCGGTGTGTGACTGCCGGAACGCTCGCCCTCACCCCGGCCCTTATAGTTGATCCAACGTTATTCACCGGCGGCGAGGAGAGCCTTGTCCTGCCCTCCCCGCAGCCGACGGTGAATAACTTGGCGCGGCGCGCGCGTGCGACGG
>Ga0233425_10011177_pt1 | contig 10586 bp, 8 predicted proteins | sample Watercolumn_Towu_2_FD_181712 | JGI IMG/M metagenome (GOLD analysis project Ga0233425, IMG submission 181712) | Freshwater microbial communities from Lake Towuti, South Sulawesi, Indonesia - Watercolumn_Towuti2014_140_MG | ecosystem: Environmental > Aquatic > Freshwater > Lake | place: Indonesia... | reverse complement strand
TGGCCGGCTGCAGTTGTCATAGGGGAAGAATTATCCAAGCCGCAGTTTATGATGGAAGATTTCAAGAGGTCTTCTGATTTTTTGGACCGTTCAATGTTCCTGGATCTTGGAGGCTACCTTCCGGAAGATCTGCTGGCCAAAGTCGATCGGGCCTCCATGGCCGCATCGCTCGAAGTACGCTCTCCCCTCTTAGATTATCGCCTGATTGAATTTGCCGCTTCAATTCCTTCAGTCCTGCGGGCAAAGAAGGGAGAAAAAAAATATCTGCTTCGTACATTACTCAGCCGTTATGTACCACTGGAGTTATTCGAAAGGCCTAAAATGGGTTTTTCACTGCCGGTCGGACATTGGCTTGGCAAACAGTTAAAAGGTTGGGCAGAGGATTTACTTGATGAATCCTTATTGAAACGCGAGGGATTTTTTGATCCAAGTCTTATAAGATTACGCTGGAAAGAGCAGAGCGAAGGAACTCGGAATTGGCAGAATGAGATTTGGACAATCCTCATGTTTCAATCCTGGAACCAAGCCCAGCATTCCCTTAATTCCAAAGAAACTTCACTTATCGAATTAACCGACATAAAGATTTCAGTTATCATTCCAGCCTATAATGAAGAAAAATTACTTCCATCAGTTATTGCCGCAATCAAGGCAAACGATTTCCCAACTGACAATTTCGAAATAATCGTAATTGATAATGGTTCTACAGATCGAACGGCGGAGATAGCGCAGGAAGAAGGCGTTATCTTAGTCGAATCTGAAAGACGTTTTGTTGGCGCAGCACGTAATCTAGGCGCCCGCCAAGCACGAGGTGAATTTTTGGCTTTCCTTGATGCCGACTGCCTTCCATCAAGGAATTGGTTGGAAGAAGGTTTGAGGAGTCTTACCCAGGAGCACTGTGTCACAGGAGAACAGTGCGAAGCTCCCGATCAAGCGGCCTGGCTGGAAAAAAGCTGGTTTTCACAAAAAAAATTAGGACGCAGACAATCCCCTCATATTAACTCAGCGAATCTGTTCATTTCGCGATCTTTTTTTAATGACTTGGGAGGTTTTGATGAATCGCTTTCCAGCGGGGAAGATTATGAATTATGCTCTCGAGCAAGCTCGCTGGTCCGTATTATCGCCGATAATAAAATTCGAGTTGTCCACCTAGGGAACCCAAAAACTGTAAAAGACTTTTTAACCAGAGAAATTTGGCACGGCATTGGAGCTCTTGGGGCACTTAAACACAAATGGTTTGACAAGCCTTTATTGGGCACTTTGATCTTTACGCTTATTTCCCTTTTACAAATAATTGGCCTGATGAATTTTTTTATTTCTCATTCAATTCAATTGTTTTTAGCGGCAACCATGGGGATGGTAGGGCTTCTTGTCGTAACAGTTTTCTATAGACTACTAAGTGGAGGAACACGCCCTCGCTATACCGGGAACCTGATCCTTTTATATTACCTCTATTATCTCGGGAGAATGATTGCCCTGGGATTATTATTGATCGGTCGGAGGGATTTTCAAAGAACCAGGAATAATTAATGAAAAAAATTAATTGATACCAAAATAGATTGACAAAATATAATTAGTAGTCTATTTTAAAAAAGATAACAATTCTTATTAGGTAAATCTAAATGATAATTGTAAAGACATCATCAAAAGGTCAGATTATCCTTCCTAAAACGATCCGAAAATCGCTGAACATAAAGCCTGGACAGAAATTAACCCTTCGAGTTGTTGGGGATCATGCTGAAATAAAACCGTTACCCACTGATCCCATTGAATATCTATGTGGAATTTTTAAAGATTATCCCTCATCACTGGCCGAAGAATTATTAACTGAACGTCAAAAGGATAAAAACCGTGAAGAAATTGCAATTGCTCGATGCTCATGCGGCCCTGTGTTACCTGAGACTGGAAAAAGGCTACGAACTAGTTAAAAATGCTCTGAAAAAGGCTGAAAAAACCGAGACTCCTATCTTAATGTGTGAAATCAATATCGGAGAGGTATGCTATATTGCTCTTCGAGCCGGGTTAACTCCAAATGTGGAAGATTTTTTAAATCTTTTTCTTTCTCTTCCAATTCATCCGATAACGGTAAATTTTGAATTAATAAAGGAAGCCGCCAAAATTAAAGCCATATACCCCCTTTCCTATGCCGATGCCTTTGCCATTGCTACCGCTATCAGAGAAGATGCCACAATTATTACTGGGGATCCCGAGTTCCGACAGGTAGAAAATGTTGTTTCCATCGAATGGCTAAGCCCTTTGTCTTAATCTCATGCTATGCTTAAAATCTGCCATATAATTTCCGGTGACTTATGGGCCGGAGCCGAAATTATGGCCTGCACTCTTTTAAATAATCTGAAAAAGTTTCCTGATCTGGACATCCCCGTTATTCTGCTCAACGAAGGACGACTTGCCGAGGAATTACGAAACTCCGGTTTTTCCGTAATTATTTTGAATGAAAATCAAAATTCCTTTTTCCAGCTTGTCAGAAAGGCCAGAAAGCTATTTATAAATTTAAAGTATGATATCATTCATTCCCATCGATATAAAGAAAACCTTCTGGTATTTATAGCCACTAAAGGCTTGCCCAAAGTTTCCCTTTTAGCGACCCACCATGGACTTCCAGAAGTCTTTGAGGGCTATTCTAATTTAAAACAACAGCTTAAAGAAAAATTAAATTTTTTTATTCTTTCCCGTTATTTTACTAATACTGTTGCCGTATCTTTTGATATTAAAAATCGTCTTGTAGCTCAATCAGGTTTCAACGGCGAATCTATTGAAGTCATTCATAATGGCATAAAAATACCCGAGAGGTATTTAATAAACAAAGAACCTTCGCCAGACTTTACCATAGGGTCTTCCGGTCGATTATTCCCAATAAAAGATTACCCTTTAATGGTTGAAACAGCCAGACTAGTCACAAAACAGATGAAACAAGTACGGTTTCAACTAGCGGGAGAAGGTCCCAGTCAGACTGAAATTGAATCCTTAATTCTAAGATATGGTCTTAAAGAGCAATTTGAATTGAAAGGACACTTGAATGAAATGGGAGGTTTTTATAGAGGACTCAACCTTTATATTAACACTTCAGTCCATGAAGGAATCCCCATGTCTATCCTTGAAGCTATGACGATGGGAATTCCTATAGTTGCTCCTGATGTCGGTGGGATAAAAGAAATTATTGATGATGGGGTAGAAGGGTTTCTAGTAAAAGGACGGGATCCTCAAGATTTCGCCGAAAAATGCCTAGAAATTATCACCAATGATAAATTGCGCGATTCTATGTCAAATGCTGCGCAGGATAAGGTAATTCAGTTTTTTTCTGCTGAGAAAATGGCCATGAATTATTACAAACTTTATAAGCTTCTCGGTGATGATTAGAGGACCATAGGGAAATGAAGGTTTGACAAAAGACCTCCCAAAAATTCAATTCGTTCATTGTGGTTCCACTGTTCATCTTACCGATCTATCCTTATTTCGCAATAAAGGGTATACTTTACCGCATCAATATGTCAGTTGGTGTCTTCATTCCCACCCAGAAACCTGGCGGTGGTGTCGGGTCGTAGACGACCAGGGTCATTTGCTGACCGGATTTGCCTTCAGGATTGAAAAAAGTCAGGCTATGGTCGGAGCAAAGATTGCCCGGGTGGAACGTTTCGGACGAAGCCTGCATTATCAACCCGGCCTTGACCCCGGGGATCTCCTGAAACAATGTCTGAAACTAATACCCCGCCTTATTCGTTTTTCCATTGAAATATTCGATGAAGATGAGACCCGGCGCCTTGCCTTAAGTCAAAATATTAAAGCGGCCGGGGCCACCCCCCCTCCTTTCCTTCGACAATACACCCAGACTCTTTTCGTCGACCTTAAGGAATCCGACGAAGTTCTCATGGCTTCCTTCAGTAAAAATACACGTCGTGATATCAGCGCCGTCCAACGTCGTGGTGGATCAATCAAGATGATCGACCAACCGAACTATCTTTCCCGAATGAAAGATCTTTTGGCAGGAAGTTTCCAAAAAACGGGAGCAACTATACCTCCAAACGTCGATTTGGAGGCCGTTTACCGGGATGCCCAAGGGGGAAAAAACTCCTTACTGAAGGGGGTCTTTTTACCCCAAAGAACGCCTCCTCGGGATCTGGTCGCCTTCGTTTGGGCACGACTTCATGGAGATTTAGTTACTTATGATCTTGGAGCTTCGGAACGTTCTGAAGATATCGGCAATACTCCCCTGGCTCATGCCCTGATGTGGGAGATGTTCCAGTGGGCGAGACTCCGTGGAGCCTCGGTCGTCGATCTGGGCGGCATTACACCCATTGAGACTTCTCCTGATCATCCTACCCAGGGAATATCCGCTTTTAAACGTCGATTTTCAACCGATCAACGGACCGTCGGAGCCGAATTTTGGTTTGAGCCGAACAATCTTCTGGGACAGATGGCCAAAGGTAGTCGCTGGTTGGCCCGACGGATGGGTTATTAAAACCTTAGACAACTTTAAAATTTTGGTGATCAATGAAATGACCGCATTAACTGTTGAGATCCTGAATAATTGGGAGAAGGCTATCCCTATCAGGGATGAATGGAATGCTTTATGTCTGCAAGTAGGCCTTCCCCATCCTTTCTCCTGCTATGAATATTTGGATTGTTGGTATCGGGCCTACAGTAGACCCGAAGAAGCACGGATAATTCTGATCCGGGAGGGAGGGAGATTAAAAGCGATTTTCCCAGGTGTGATTATAAAGGAAAAATTCAAAGGAATTCCGGTTAGTTCTTTTTCCTATGCAGCCAACTGGTATTCGTCCCGGGCTGATCTCATTGTCGCCCCTGAAGATAAAGAGACCTTCCTGACAGTTTTTAAAACCATACAATCCCAGCTTCCGGAAACATTTCACCTAATCAAGCTCTGGATGATTCAAACCGGAACCCCTTTGGCGAAGATGGTCAACGATTCCTCTTTCCCCCATCTTTTCCCTTATAATGCAAACCAGATTAAATCGCCGGGCTTTGATCTGAGCAACGGATGGGAGAGCTATTTCCAAAGTCGTTCTAAAAAAATTCGTTATCGATTCCGGCAGGCGGAAAAGCGGGCTAACAATTTAGGGTCCTTAGCCTTTGATATTTTTTCCACCTCCGAAGACCTTGCTGCCTCCCTTCCCAGACTTAAATCTCTGGATGCCAAAACCTGGCAATATAAAAACGGCAGTGGATTATTCTCCACCCTGGAAAATGAGACCTTTAACCGGGGACTGCTGGAAGATTATTCCCGGGCCGTAAAAATCGTCTTGGCTTTTGTAAAGATCGGGGACAGGGATGCGGCCTATGAAATGGGGGTTATCCATGAAAGGAGAGCCTTTTTTTTAAAATATGGATATGATCCTGAATTTTCGGAGTGTCGACCGGGAGTGTTAGTGCAGAGTTATTTAGCCCGACAGGTGGCCTCATGGGGCGTTCAGGACATTGATCTGGGAATGTTAGAATCGGAAGAAAAGGGACACTGGCAAACAAAAAGTCCTGAATTTAATAATTATTGGCTGATCAGAAAAGATACCTTCAGGGGCAGGGCTCTGGTACTGGGGATAAGGATTAATAATTTCCTAAGAAAGCACAAGAAGCTCAAAGAAGAAACAAAGTCTCCGGAGAAAGAGGAAAGCCCGGATGAATAAACGGAATACAGTTCCATTTTTTATTTCGGGAACTTATAATCGATCTCTGACTAATTCTTCCCTAGGATCTCTTTTTTTAATATGTTCTTCAATGCTTCCCAAGTTTCTCCGTCACCCCCAATTATCTCTTCACTGCTATTCCGAGGATTAAAATAATGAGTTCCAATCGCGGCCGCATCGTCCTGGTTTATCCTCCTTCCCGAACTCAAAATCACCACAGTTGCCCCACAGGTATTTTAATGCTGGCGGCGGTGCTTGAACCGCTAGGCTATGAAGTCCATTTATTGGATGCCTGTGCTGCAGCCAAAAAACGTCATACCGATCAAATTTTAAAAGAGATAAAACGTCTTCAACCGGATGTGGTCGGTATGACCTTGGTAACACCGCTTGTTCGCCAAGCCTACGATTTAGCGAAACGTCTCTCGGCTAAGGGTGTAAAGTTGATCGCAGGAGGACCTCATGCCACCCTTTTGCCGAATGAACCTCTGGAGAACGGTTTTCAAGCGGTAGTGGTCGGGGAAGGAGAACCGACCGTTGCGGAAGCCATCGAAGCTCTGCTGGGCCGGGTTCCCAAAGAATCAGTCAAAGGAATGGGGTGGGTCGATGACGAGGGACGACCGCGCCAAAACGAACAACGACCCTTGATCGCTGATTTGGATGATCTGCCTTTTCCCGCTCGTCACTTAGTTAACCCTCGGGATTACGGTGATGGAAACAATTCGGTGCTATTCGGAAACATCTTCAGTTCCCGCGGTTGCCCAGGGCGATGCGCCTATTGTGCCGGAGGATTATTCGGTAAACGCTTCCGCTTCCGTTCTGCAGAAAATGTCCTTGAAGAAATCAGTCTGGTGAATCAACGGTATGGAACTCCGCACTTTCATTTTGTTGATGATACCATGGCCCAAGATCGGGATCGATTATTTAAAATATGTCAAAGCCTTATTGACCGGAAACTGTCCATAACTTGGAGTATGATGACCCGGATTGATTCGGTTGATGAACCACTTCTTAAAGCAGCGGCCGAGTCCGGTTGCACCCGCATCGACTATGGTGTGGAAAGTGGTCATCCGGAAACATTGAAAAAAATTCATAAACCTCATAATCTCGCCATGGTCCGCAAAGTCATACCGCTGACGGCTCATTACGGTATCGAACCCTGTGCCTTTTTTATTTTCGGTTTCCCTTGGGAAGGCCCTGAGGAAACACGGGAGACATTTGCTTTCATGAAAGAGCTGTCTCCTCATCTGCGTCAGTTTCATCCGGCCATTGCCTCTATTTTGATCCCGTTTCCGGAGACCGAAATTTATCGAAAATACAAAGAAAAGTATGGGTTTGAGAATTGGTGGTTGAGTGATCAGCGATCTTACGATGCCCCCCGAGCGGAAACCCATTCCCATTTTGAATGCAGAGTGTTTCCTCTTGGGGCTGTTATGGACGCGGACTTTTTCCATTATTCTCCAAGGGTCAAAGAAGCGATTTATGATGCCTTCCAATTCATGTATAAGTACAATTTAAAAAATCATTCCTGGTTTTCCCGTTTGAACCATCAGAGCCAACTCTTTTTATCCCGGCGTTTGGCCTCTCTCTCCCCGCAGTTGGAACGGCGTATTTTTGGCCTTCTTAAAAAATTGATCTCCACTTCCGCGCGCTCGACGGCGGAGTTTCCCGACGACGTCTCAAAGGATTAGGCTCAGGGATCGTCATTACGATCCAATTTCAATAAGATAAGGAGGATAGTCATATTATGATCTGTCAAATTCAAGCGATGTCTGAAGCCGTAGAGAATTTATCCCTTAAAGACCGATTAAGACTCCGATGGGTGAAAATCAGCCATTACTTCATTGAAAACATCAAAAAAGTCATTGCCGATCCGATGATTATTCGGCGCAAATTAGAAACCACATTTTTTAGTTGTCCCTCTGGCCAATCTCCTTGCTCCCCGTCCGCCGAAGTGGAACGAGAGCGTTTAGAAACAATTCCTCCCTTGGATCTTAAAGTGGGAGAGCGTATCCGCGTCAAGCCTCTTTCTGAAATTAAAAAAACTCTAAATCATGAAGGACGATACGAAGGCCTTGGTTTTATGGATGTCGTCATGGAGAAGTTTTGCGGCCAAGTGTTTACCGTTCAGAAACCGATTGGGTTGTTTTTTGATGAACGGAATTGGCGGATGCAGAAACTCCGTCGGGTGGTTATATTAGAAGGAGTCTATTGCGAGTTACCGGCCCATAACCATTATATTGATTGGGCCGGTTGTGATCGGACTTGTTTTCTCTTTTGGAAGGAGGCCTGGTTGGAACGCCTGGGACCGGAGGCATAACATCACCTGACCCGAGATGCATGGAAACCAGAAGAGTGGCTGGACCATTGACCAAGTTACTCTCAGACGCCCATTGTAAAAATGTTGTTTCTTCTTTAAGAATCCTGAAATGATCAATTCTGCTTTATCCCCTTATTCTGAAGATTTTATTACCGTATTTCTGCTTCATCGGGTATCAGGGGTTTATGACGGCATTGAAGGGCATGATTTAAAAACAATTGAAAAAATTATCTTAAAATTAAAAAAAGAAAAGTTTAATCTGGTATCTTTAAAAAGAATCGAGGAGGCAGCCCGGGGACTGAGAAAATTACCTGGCGGAAGCATCGCTTTTACCATGGATGATGGATATAAGGATCAAATTGAATTGATTGCACCGTTATTTATTAAACATGAGGTGCCTCTAACTATTTTTTTAATCACTGGATTGATCAACAACGAGCTTTGGCCGTGGGACGCCAAGATCCATTGGATCATTTTAAACACAAAAAAAGATAAAATCCAATTACAAGTTAACCAGCAAAAATATAATTTTACTCTTAAAAACAATGCGGAACGGCGGCAGGTGAAGAGATCTTTGATTGAAATCGCCAGCGCCATTTCCAGCGAAAAATTAGATCGATTTTTAAAGACATTGGAATCCGCTGCTGATGTTGAAATTCCAAATAATCCACCGGATGAGTTTTCACCAGGGACTTGGGATCAGATTCGCAGGCTTGAAAATGGAGGGGTTTCCTTTGCCCCCCATACCCATACCCATCGAGTATTACCTCAACTTCAAAAGACTGAAGTTGACTTTGAATTAAGCAAATCTCTGGAAATACTGAAGATGGAAACGGTACACGGATTTTCTATGCTTGCTTACCCATTAGGAATGAAACCGCATTTCGGTCCCAGAGAAATTCGGATTGCTGAAGAGATGGGGTTTTCCACAGCTTTTGCGGTTTGCAATAGTTATTTCCTACCCAGGGAACTCGGTGCTGATAATAGGTTACGATACAGCATCGCCAGATTCGGGCTTCCCGATTTAATTCCGGAGGTGCTTTGGATTTGCACCGGATTGCATGACGTAGGGGATTCCCATGAAAATCAAAGAAACAGAGAAGGAGATAGACGTTGGAAGGAAATCAGATCCTTTCCCACAAGTGAAAGAGTACCCTTGCTTGTTCGAAAAAATCCGATAAAACAACTTTTTCAAAAAGTATGTTTAACTTCAGAGACCCAAGAATTATTAAAAAATATATATCCCCGACAGATTAAAAGATTTGTTTTTATTTGTTTAAGAAATACCTGCAAGAGTCCTTATGCGGAGGTGGCGGCTGCTTCTTTAGGCCTAAATGCCACAAGTTGTGGAATTGATGTCGATTTTAGCATTTCGGCCAGTGAACAAACCCTTCAAGCGGCCTTAATGCGCGGGAAAGATCTTCGGAGTCACAAATCAAGGAGTTTATTCGATATTGAACTCAATAGTTCCGACTTATTAATCATTATGGATCCATCTCATCTATCCATAGCTTGGGATGTTGCTACTCGTACGGGATGCCAACTGACGCTTATAGGAATTTGGGGGTTGGTTCCTATCCTCAAGATTGATGATCCATGTGGAAAATCTTTTAAGGATTATATCTCCTGTTTTGATAAAATTGACGAAACTTTAAAAGAACTTATTTCGGCCTTAAAAATTAATGATCCATAATAGTATATTTTCATGTTGGTAAAGGACTAAAATCTAAGAGACATCTTAGACATTACAGCTGGTTTATATAGAGAAGATTATAAAACATCCTTCTTTTCAATAAAGCCCAGGTTACAAAAAATTTAGCTGACAATTTTATCCTTCTGTTGATTTCAATTCCCGCCAGCCTGATGAAATTGGAAGGAAGGTTTCTAAATAAAATAGTTCTTTGAATATTGGTCATCGCTCAATCCAAATTATATATTTCTTAGGGCTATATTGCCTTTAAAGCTCTTATTAATTTGTTCAGACCCAGGAGGTGGCGGAAAAAATAGAATGAAAAAACGGGCAAACAGACCAATAAGTCAACATATTTTTGATTTTTGGCGGACATGGTTCGAATCTCCTCTCTAATATTTTATTCGCCGTTACCATTATAATAAGCAAGCAATGTGCCAATCCTTGCATTGTCTTAATATGCTGATTTAACTATTAAAAATTTACTACATCCCCTATCAAGATAATCATGTTGAACCTTCCGGTAAATTTCTTGGACCAAAACGGATGTTGGGACGAAAATACAGTAAAGATGAATTTATCATTCGAAATTATTATATTGACAATAATATTTCAAATATATATTCTTAACAAAAATGTAAAGGATATATATTTATAATGAAGCGTGAAGCCTGGAAGCTATTACAAACAAGCTTATTTTTTACAACGGAGGATGTTGCGGGATATTTTGGACTTACCCAAGCCTCTGCTTATGTCCTCTGCCATCGTCAGGTTAAGAATGGCGCCTTCATTCGTTTGAAAAAGGATTTTTATGTCTTAGGTGAGCGTTGGCCTTATCTTGACCGGCAGGATTTCCTGGTTATCGCCAATTATCTTCAAGTTCCTTCCTATATATCCGGTAGTACTGCCTTGGTATATCACC
>Ga0233425_10011176_pt1 | contig 10587 bp, 12 predicted proteins | sample Watercolumn_Towu_2_FD_181712 | JGI IMG/M metagenome (GOLD analysis project Ga0233425, IMG submission 181712) | Freshwater microbial communities from Lake Towuti, South Sulawesi, Indonesia - Watercolumn_Towuti2014_140_MG | ecosystem: Environmental > Aquatic > Freshwater > Lake | place... | reverse complement strand
TGGGTAACCTCACCGGCTGCCCGGCGGGCACCGCGCCGGTCGGCATGGACTCGAACGGGCTGCCCATCGGGCTGCAGATCGTCGGGGACGCCTGGGACGAGGCCGCGGTGCTCCAGGTGCTCGCACACCTGGAGCGCATCGGTGTCGCGCAGGTCGTGAGGCCCGCGGCCGGGATCGACCTGTTGGGCTGAAAGCCCTCAGTGATACGTCACGCCGAACATGATGCTCGGCGCGGTCACGGTGTACTCGTCCGTCCTGCTCACCCCGGTCGAGCTCTTCTCATCGTAGCTCAGCTTGGCGTAGGCGAAACGGAACGCCGGCCCGAGGCTCCACTGCTCGCCGACCCAGAATTCGTAGCCGACGCCGAGCGCCAGCGCGTAGCCGGTTCCGGTCTCGCTCTCCGTCTTGACGTCAGAGATGGTGTACTCGTAGTTGCCCTGCGCGTAGCCCAGGAACGCTTCCAGGAAGAGACCGCTCTTCGGGTCCGTGTAGTAGCGACCAAAGACGCCCAGGCTCTGCATGGTCGCCTGACCGTCGCTCGTCGGCGCTTCACCGAGACCCTCGGCCTCGAAGGTCGGGTCCGAAATCACCCAACCCATGCTGGCGCCGCCAACCACGAAGCCGGGCGCGGGGGTCCCTCCGATCATCAACTGGCCAGCGCCGGCGCCGCCCGAGATCTCGGTATCGAGCTTCGCGCCGAAGCTCTCCGTCTCGCCCTTGGCCGTCACGGGCGCGTAGCCGAGCCCGAAGTTCAGGAAGAAGCCGTCGTGCTCGCGCACGCCGACGGCGGCGGGCGGCGGTGGCGGGGCGCCGTACCCCGGCTGACCCGGAGGCGGGCCGTAGCCGGGTGCGGGCTGACCCGGAGCGGGTCCGTACCCTGGCGCAGGCGCGGGTTGACCCGGAGCGGGCTGACCCGGTGCGGGTGCGGGTGCAGGTGCAGGCGCGGGTGCAGGTGCAGGCGGTGGCGGTGCTGGTTCAACCGCCGGTGGTGCGGGCGGCGGCGGAGGCGGGGGCGGGTCACCCTGGGCGGCAGCGGACAGCGTGAACGCGAGCGTGAGAGCGAACGAGGGTAGAGCCAGGCAGCGCATCGAGAATCCTCCCTTGCATGCCTATGCCCGCCGCACCAAACGGGGTCAAGAGCCAGGCGTGCGCGAACTTTTCGCGCCGAAGCTCAGAGCTCGCCCTTTTTCGCCTTGGCCACCCACTTCTGGATCTCCTCCTCGATCAGCCCGATGGCCTTGCCCTTGAAGGGGCGCAGCAGGAACGGCACCTCGAGGTCCATCTCGATGTCACGCTCGTTGACGTCGAGGGCGCCCTCGAGGGACATCCCCTTGACCTTGAAGGTGATCTCCGCGCGCCGGTCGTTCACCCAGCGCGCTTCCGGGTGGTACTCGGCGAAGCGCTGCTTGTAGGACGCAAAGGCCGCGTCCGCGACCTTCCGCGCAATGTCGAATCCCAAGCCGTGGTGCACGACGTGCTTCATGTCGGGCCGACTACAGCATGATTTCTGTCAGCCCTGGAGCCCGAAGTGCGCCCTCGCCTTGGCCAGGCGGGCCGCGCGGGCCTTGCCGGCGACCTCGAGCAGAGGCCGGTCCCGCTGCCAGCGCGCCGCCTCCGCAGGGTCGACCCGCGCCCAGAGCGACTGGCAGGCTTCGACCCGCGCGGACGAGAGGGAGAGCAAGCCCGCGAGCGCGAGGTGTGTCGCCGGTGAGAGCGGGTCGGCGGCGGCGAGGTCCTGCGCCGCGCCGGCGAGCGCGAGCAGCTCCTCGACCGCAGCGCTCGGCCACCCGGAGCGGCGCGCGACACCGATCAGGTAGCCGAGCAACGCGGCGTGCACGTGCAGATCCTCCACGCTGCGGAACGGCTTCAGGTAGCGCGCGTAGCCGTCGCCCGGCAGGAGCTCGGCCACCTCGACGCCACGGAAGCTCACGCTGGCGTGGGGCACCTCGGGCACGAAGGGCGTCTCGGGCATGGGGCTCACCACGACCCCCGGCGCCGAGAGCGAGACGCGCGCCACGCGGAGTCGATTCCGACCCGCCTCCTCACCCACGCTCGCCACCACGAGCGCCTGCTCCGCGAGGCCCCCCAGCGTCGCCCAGCGCTTCTCGCCGTCGAGGACCCAGCGCTCGGCGCGCGGCGAGAGCTGCGCGCGGATGGCCCGCGGATGGTTGCCGCCCTCTTCGGTGGCGCACAGGCAGGTCGTCAGGTCGCCGAGCGCGGGCACCAGGGCGGCGAGCGCAGCCGCGTAGCCGCCCGCGAAAGCGAAGCCGAGTCGATCCGCGCGCGCGCCAGCGAGCAGCGCGCGCTCCACGGTCGGGGCCGACGCGTCGTGGACGAAGCCCGCCCACCACGCGCAGAGGTCGTCGGCCACGACCGGTGTGACCGTGAGCAAAGCCTCGCGCAGGGTCGTCATCTAGTGGCTCCGCGGCGACGCCGCGATCTCGGTCACCACGCCGAAGTGATCGCTCGGCCAGAGCTCACCGTCCGGGTGGGGCTCGCTCTCCGCGAAGGCCAGGCGCGTCTCCAGCGGCTCGCCCCGAAAGCTGCGATCCGGCCCGCGCACGAAGACGTAGTCGATGCGCCGCGGGGGCTCGTGAGCCAGGGCCGCGAAGCGGTTTCTGCGATCGAAGGTGTACCCGGGCCCCTGCCCCGCGTGCAGCCAGGCGTCGGCGAAGTACACGCTCTTCCCCTCGACGGTAGCGTGCCCCGACAGGTAGCGGATCTCGTCCGCCTCGGGCCCCGCGTTGAGGTCGCCCATCAGCACCGGCGGCAGACGCCCCTCGTCGATGGGGCACAGCTCGAAGATCTTGTCGACGATGAAGCGCACCTGGGCGAGGCGGATGTGTCCGTGGTGGAGCTTCCAGTTCAGGTGCGTGACGAACACCGGCAGCAGGCCGTGCGGGGTGCCGAGCAGCGCGTGGAGCAGCACGCGCGCCTCGCCGGGATCCGCGCCGGGTAGCGCGAAGTGGCTACGCTCGACGATGGGAAAGCGGCTCGCGAGCGCGTTGCCGAATTCGAGCCCGCCGCCGTAGTGCATGGCCGGAGCGTAGGCGAGCTGGTAGCCGAGGCCCTGGCAGAGCTCGGTAGCCTGGCAGGTCTCGGGGTCGGGCGCGGCCTCGCGCAGGCGCAGGACCTCCTGCAGGCCGAGCACGTCCGGAGCGAGCGCCGCGAGCTGCTTGCGTATCAGCGCCGCGCGCGCGGGCCAGGGCCCAGCCTTGTTCCAGATGTTGAGGGTGGCGATGCGCAGCCGCTCGGTCATACCTCGTCCTTCGTGTAGAGCTCCTCGACCACGAACAGGTCCTTCTCGCCGAGCCCTGCTTCCACGGCGCGTCGCACCTCCGCGCGGGCCGCGGCGTGCGTCGGCATCACCACGCCGAGCTCCGCCTGGAGCTCCGCGCACAGCTCGGCGTCGCGGAGCACCAGCTCGAGCACGAAGTCCGGATCGTCGTAACGGCTCGCGAGCACACGCTCGGCCTTGCCACGGTAAGCAGGCGTGGCGAAGGCACCCTCGGTGAAAGCGTGCACCAGCACCTCGCGCGTGAGCCCCGCGCGTTCCCCGAGACGCAGCATGGACGCGAAGGCCATCAGGTGCTGACACCCGAGGCCGTTCAGCACCACCTTCAGCGCCTGGCCAGCCCCGACGGGGCCCGCGTGGAGCGTGCGCTTGCCGACGGCAGTGAACACGGGCGCGAGCGCCGCGACGTCCTCCAGCTCTCCACCCGCCAGCACGACGAGCTCGCCGCGCTCCGCCGGTCCGCGCGTACCGCTCACCGGCGCGTCGACGAAGCGCGCGCCGCGCGCGCCGAGCCGAGCCGCGACGGCGCGCGCCGCGCGCGGACCGCTGGTCGAGAAGTCGACGAAGCGCTTGCCGGTCACCGGCTCCTGGGCCGCGCCGTCGGCGCCGAAGAACACGTCCTCCACCGCGTCGGCACCGGTGAGCATGGCGCAGACCACGTCCGCCCACTGGGCTGCCTGATGCGGGGTCGCGGCGCGCTCTACCCCGGGAAGGGCGTCAGCTCGGGCGCTGCGATTCCAGACCCTGAGCGAGAACCCAGCACCGGCGAGCCGGGCGGCCATGGGTGCGCCCATGGTCCCGAGCCCAAGGAACGCGACGCGAGGCAAAGCGGCCACGGCCGCGAGGTTAGAAAAATTCCGGGAACCGGGCGACCCCGGCCGCTGTCATTCCCGACATTCCGCCGTTTCGGTCCGGCGGGTCGGGCGTTCGGGGCCCTCGGGAAGGAGCAGGCGATGAGCCGTCGTGCGGTGGCGTTCGTGTTCGGTCTGGGAGTCTTCGGGTCGGTGTCGGGCCTCGGGAACGATCCCGGGCTCCCGGTCGGGAGCGCGCACGCGGAGGAGCGCGCGGACAGCTGCCTGGGCTTCCGCAAGAGCAGCATGGACAAGGGTATCGCCTTCGACGTCGAGTCGAGCTGCGGAATGAAGCTGGCGTGCAAGGTGAGCTGGGTGGTCGAGTGCGCCGACAACGACGGCAAGGTCGAATCGCGGACCGCCAAGACCGAGCGCTTCGGCTTGGCCGGCGGTGAGAGCCACACGGTGCCGATGTCCGCGGAGAGCTGCAAGCAGAGCTGGAAGGTCGAGGACGTGCGCTGGGGGTGCGACCCGGTGAAGAAATGAGCTAGCGTTCCGGGCAGGTGTTCCGCCGCCCCGTCGCACGCGCCTTCCTTGCCTTGACGCTCGCGAGCGCCACGACGGCGGCAGAGCCCGGCGTGCGCTGGGAGCTCGGTGGCGAGGTCGCTGGCTACGGGGACACGGACAACGTCTGGGTGGTGACGCCGTCCGTGCGGGCCGCAGCGCGCGAGCCCGGCGCCGGCTGGGATGCCAACGGGAGCTACCTGGTCGACGTCGTGTCGGCCGCGTCGGTCGACATCGTGTCGAGCGCCAGCCCGCGCTGGCTCGAGCTCCGCCACGCCGGCACCCTGGGCGCCGGCTACAAGCCGGGGCGGGCGGGCGTCGCGCTGTCCCTCGCGACGTCCGTCGAGCCGGACTTCGTCGCGCTCGCGGGCGGTCTCACGGGCAGCTACGACTTCGCTCGCAAGAACGTGGTGGCTTCGCTGGGCTACTTCTACGAGCACGACGTGGCCGGGCGCACGGGGACGCCGTTCTCGGTCTATGCGCTGCGTCTGGACCGCCACGAGCTCACGGCCCGCGCCGAGATCGTACTGGGGCAGTCGACCACGCTCACCCCTGCACTCGACCTGCAGCTCGAGTCGGGGCGGCAAGAGAAGCCCTACCGCTTTCTGGCGCTGTTCGACGCGAGCGTCGCGCCTCGGGTCCCCGTGGGGGCATCCATCGACCGCGTGAACCAGCTGCGCCTTCCGGGTCGCGTCGCCGAGCGCCTGCCGGACACGCGGCTGCGCTGGGCCGCCAGTGCGCGTCTGGCCCACCGCTTCGAGCGCTCGACGCTGGTCTTGTGGGACCGCGCCTACCTGGACAGCTGGGGGCTGCTCGGCACCACGACCGACCTCCGCTGGGTGTTCGAGCTGTCGCGACGCTGGTCGCTCTGGCCCCATGCGCGCTTCCACGACCAGAGCGGCGTGTCGTTCTGGCGCCGCGCCTACGTCGGGAGCGTGAGCGCGGGTACGGTCGTCGTGCCCGAGCACCGGAGCGGCGACCGCGAGCTCAGCCCGCTCTGGACGCTGACCGCGGGGCCTGGCGTCGCCTTCGACCTGGGCTCACCCGACCCGCGCGGCGCGAGCTTGAGCTTGGAAATCGAGGGCAGCTACACGAGCTTCCGCGACGCGCTGTACCTGGAGCATCGCTGGGCGGGCTTCGCCGTGGCAGGCTTCACCCTGAGGTTCGAGTGAAGCGACTCTCGATGAGCGCACTGCTCTTCGCGCTTTCGAGCGCGTGTCGGGATCCCACGCTCGACGCGAAGATCGAGGCGCTCGGCCCGGACCCGGGTCCCTACGAAGAAGGTGAGAAGCACCGCGCGGGGTTCCCTTGCACGTGGTGCCACTCCCGCGCGGGGGGCACGGACCCGTACTTCGACCTGGCGGGCACGGTCTACGAGGACAAAGACGCGCCCGTAGGGCTGCCGGGCGTCACCGTTCGCTTGTTCGACGGCAAGGGCAGGCAGAAGGCCATCGAGACCAACGAGGTCGGGACGTTCTTCGTCGAGGAGGGTGCGCTGAAGCTGGAGTTCCCGCTCTGGGTGCGGCTCGAGCATGGGAACGAGACGCGACTGATGACCACGCCCATCTTCCGGGAACGTTCCTGCGCGGCCTGCCACCGCGACCCGACGGGACCGAGCCGGCGCTGGCGCATCCATCTCAAGGGGGACCCGTGAGACGCTTCGCGCCGCTGCTGATCATCGCGGCCTGCTCGGCGTCGAGCGATCAGAAGTCCTTCCAGGCGCCGGGCCCGGAGAGCTTCCGCTTCGTCAGCGACGCGCTGCACCGGCGCTGCGGCACGCTCGACTGCCACGGCCAGACGGGGCGAAGCCTGCGCCTCCACGGCAAGTTCGGGCTGCGCCTCGATCCCGGCCACGTCCCGGGCCTGGAGAAGGACACCCTGGCGGAGGTCGAGGCCAACTACGCCTCCGTGCTCGCGCTCGAGCCGGAGCTCTTGGCCGCGGTCTTCCGCGACGGCGGGCGCGATGCAGAGCGCTTGTCGCTGGTGCGGAAGGGGCGTGACCTCGAGCAGCATGTCGGTGGCGCCGCGCTCGGCGAGCTCGGGATGCGCTGCTTCGTCTCTTGGCTCGAGGGCGCGGTGGACCAGAAAACGTGCGTCGCCGCCGCCGATCTCGCCGAGCCCCCGGGCTTCGAGTCGCCGTCTGCGGGGGGCTCGGGCGGCAGCGGCGGCACACCTTCCGGCGGCAGCGGTGGCGGCCCGACCGGGGGCAGCGGCGGCAGTGTGCTCGGCGGCAGCGGAGGCAGCGGGGGTGCAGGCACCGGCGGCACCACGGCGAGCGGTGGCAGCGGCGGCGACCCGTGCGACGGCGGGCTCTGCGTCGACTTCTGGCCGGCCCCCCACGACGAGAAGTGCGTGCCGCCGAAGCCGGCGCCGACCGATCACCTGGGCTACAAGAGCGCGGACTGCACCGACGTGGGCTGCCACGGCGCCTCGGGCCCGGCGACGCCGTTCTTCATCGGCGGGATGATCTGGGAGTGGGGCGGCAAGAACCCCGCGCCCAAGATCGAGGTCGGGCTGCGCGACGGCGCCACCTTCGTCTACACCTGCACGGACCAGAACGGGTTCTTCTCCATCCCGGCGACCGGCGCGCCCAGCGTCAACTGGCTCGTCGTCGAGACCCGCATGCGCTCGTACCTGGGCGAGAAGATCATGCCCAGCGACAAGGAGCACAAGGCCACCTGCAACGAGAAGAAGTGCCACGGCGCCCTCGACCACCAGCTCTGGGCGCCCTGATTCGCTCACCGTGTCGCCCGGCGTCGGCTATGCTCTCCGCTCCCTGAATCGCACGCGCTCCGAACGACGATGGTGGCTCTCGAGTCCTTCGCAAAGGTGCTGCACTTCCTGCACCTGGTCGCTGGCGTCACCAGCCTCGCCGCCTGCACGCACCTGCTCGTACGCTTGCTGCGGCGCCGCCACGACGCGCGGGTGCGGACCCACGCGGCGGTGCTGGGGGTCGCGTACCTCTCGACCTACGCGTTCGGAGCCCTGATGTACCCCACCTTCCGCGTGCGCGTGCGCGCGGAGCTCCTGGACCGCGTCTACCCCTGGGCCACGGGCCTCTTCGAGATCAAGGAGCACGCGGCGTCGCTGGTGCTGGTCCCAGTCGCCGGCGTGTTCCTGCTCAGTCGCGCGCTCGACCCGAAGTCCGACGCCGATCGCCACCACTACGTCTTGCTCGGTGGCCTCGCCACCGTCGTGTTCTTGGTCCTGGTCTTCAACGCTTGCGTGGGCTGGTACCTCGGCACGCTCAGGAGCGTGTGATGCGCCGTCAGGACGCCCTCCTCCTCAGCGTGTGCGCGGCGTGCGTCGTGACCGCCGCGCTCTACGTCGCTCGGCCTCCGGCGCCCATCTACTACCCGCTCGAGCACGTTTGGCGCTGGCAGAGCGCACCTGGCGTCGCGATGTTCTGGTACGGCCGCTCGCTCGTCGCGCTCGCGGGCGGCGTGCTCACGCTCTTGGCGGGGCGGCCGATCCTCGACCGCGTCGAGGCGAATTCGGCGGCCGTGGCACGCCTCATCCGGCCGGCTTCATGGGTGACGCTCGCGGTCTTGGTGGTCACGCTCGGGCACATCGTGGTCCACGAGCACGCGAGCTGGATGCGCTAGGGGGCCACGCTGCTAGGGCCGTCGGGGCCCCTGCCCCGACGGTGGCACGCTGTCCCCGAGCCTCGCACCTGTCGCCGACGAGCGGACGGTCATGTAGGCTCGCGCCGCCATGAGCTCGACGCGGAGCACTCTCTTCGTTCTGGCCGCGCTCGCCGCCTGCGAGGCGCCCCGGAAACCGGACGCGACTCCTTCACCCTCGAGCACGCCCAAGCCGAGCGCGAGCAGTGCGCCGTCGGTCGCGCCCCCGGTCGCGGTCACGGAGGGCCCGGGCGCGCAGCCCGTCCAGCTCGCGATGCTGCCCGCCGCCGGGCCGCTCTGCCTCGACGGCGGCTGGTGCTGGCAGAGCCCCCTGCCCCAGGGCAACGGACTCTACGGGGTGTGGGGCGTCGGCGACCGCACCTGGGCCGTCGGCAAGCTCGGCACCGTTCTGTTCCACGACGGGAAGGGTTGGTCCTACCAAGAGAGCGACACCGAGCGGACGCTGAGCTCCATCTCGGGCACGAGCGCCGAGGACATCTGGGCCGCCGGTGACGGGGGGACCGTCGTGCACTGGGACGGCAAGCGCTGGCAGGCGCACAAAACCGGCGCCGACTTCGGGCTCAACGGCATCTGGGCGCTCGACCCGAAGAACGTCTACGCCGTCGGCAAGGAGGGCAAGGCGCTGCACTGGGACGGCGCTCGCTGGGAGGTCCAGAAGACCGGCGTCGATATGGAGCTCAAGGGTGTGTGGGGCGCCGGCACCACGGTGATCGCCGTCGGCCGCGACGGCGTCGTCTCGCGCAACGACGGCAGCGGCTGGAAGCCGGAGAGCATCGCCACGACGCCCTACCTGCGCGCAGTCTGGGGTAGCTCCCTCGACGACGTGTGGACCGTCGGCTCGCCCGGCGATCCGGTGTACCGGCATCGGGGCAAGGGCTGGCAGCCGCTGCCCGCCGGAACCTTGGAGAGCCGCCGCGCGCTCTCTGGCACGGGGCCGAACGCCGTCTTCGCCGTGGGTGACGAGGGTCAGCTCTCACGCTTCGATGGCGAGCGCTGGACGGCCGAGGGGCGCCTGCCCGTCGGGGAGACGGCAGGGCTCTGGTACGGGGCGCGGGGCGAGGTCGTCGCGGTCGGGCCTGGCGGCCGCACGTTCCACCGCCGGAATGACGCTTGGCACGGCTACGCGACCCCGAGCTACGCGCGCCTGCTCGGCGTCGCGGGCACGAGCGCGAAGGACGTGTGGGCCGTCGGAGAGCGCGGGACCATTCTCCACAACGACGGCACCAGCTGGAGCGTGCGCTCCTCGGGCTCCAAGGAGTACCTCGCCGCGGTCTCCGCGCGGAGCGAGAAGGACGTGTACGCGGTGGGCCTGCGCGGGACCATCCTCCATTTCGACGGCACTGCCTGGAAGCAGCAGGCGAGCGGCGTGAACCAAGTGCTCGGCGGCGTATGGGCAGGCCCGGGCGTGACGCTCGCCGTCGGTCGCGGCGGCGTGATCGTGCGGCACGACGGCGCGAGCTGGAAGCGCGAGGACGGCGGCACGCAGGAGTTCCTGAACGCAGTCTGGGCCGCGGCGCCCGACCAGATCTTCGCGGTCGGCGAGAAGGGCACAGTGCTCCACTTCGACGGCGCGAAGTGGAGCGCTCAACGGAGCAACACGAGCGTCATCCTCACGGCGGTCTGGGGAAGCAGCGCCAAGGACGTGTTCGCGGTCGGACACGACGGCGTGGTCGTCCACTACGACGGCAAGCAGTGGAAGCCGATGACCGCTGGCCTGGAGGGCATCGCCGCGAAGCAGGAGGTCTTCCACGGCGTCTGGGGCAGCGGTCCGAAGGACGTCTGGGCAGTCGCCGCCGGTGGCTGGCTCATGCACTACGACGGCACGAGGTGGCGCGCCGCCACGCGGCGTGCCGGTCTGGTGCTCACCGGCGTGTGGGGCACAGCGAGCGGCGAGGTGTTCGCGGTGGGGTGGGACGGAACCATCCTCCACAAGAAGTCAGTGGGAACAAGGAACTAGGAACTAGCAACAGGCAATGGGAACGGCGCTGGAAGGTCGTCGAGGCGTGGCGACTGTTCCGCCGCCCCCTGCGCCCGTCGTTGCAGCCGCGCGGCCATCCGGTCGCGGTCGGGTCGGCTCATCGCCACTCGCTGACCGTTCCGCGGCCATCCGGTGGCGTTGACCCCGCTCATCGCCGGTCGCTGACCGTTCTGCGGCCATCCGGCGGCGTTGACCCCGCTCATCGCCACTCGCTGACCGACCCGCGGCCATCCGGTGGCCATCGGCTCCGCTCATCGCCACTCGCTGACCGTTCTGCGGCCATCCGGCGGCGTTGACCCCGCTCATCGCCACTCG
>Ga0233425_10011175_pt1 | contig 10587 bp, 9 predicted proteins | sample Watercolumn_Towu_2_FD_181712 | JGI IMG/M metagenome (GOLD analysis project Ga0233425, IMG submission 181712) | Freshwater microbial communities from Lake Towuti, South Sulawesi, Indonesia - Watercolumn_Towuti2014_140_MG | ecosystem: Environmental > Aquatic > Freshwater > Lake | place: Indonesia... | reverse complement strand
CGACGAGCGACTGATCCTCCGGGCGCTCGACATCGGGTCGCACGGCGTCCAGATCCCGCAGATCAACACAGTCGATGACGCGAAGCACGCGGTCCACGGCGCCAAATACTCCCCCATCGGTGAACGGGGCCTGTCGATCTTCACCCGTGCAGGCGATTACTTCGCCAACGACGGCAAAGGGCACACCGACAAGCAGAACGCCGAGACGACCGTGGTGGTGCACATCGAGGGCAAACGGGGCCTGGACAATTTCGACCAGATAATGACCGTGCCGGGCATCGACGTCTACTTCCTCGGGCCGTACGACATCTCACAATCGCTGGGGATCCCGGGCCAGGTCACCCACGAGCGGGTGGCGACCGCGCTCAAGCAAGCTGCCGCAAAGGCGCGGGCTGCGGGCAAGGCGGTCGGCTCCTACGCCAAGGACGTCGAGATGGGTCGCTGGCTGCTTGGGATCGGTGTCCAGTACCTGTCGATCAACGTGGACGCAACGATCTATATGCAGGCGTGCCGCCAGATCGTGCGGGACCTTCGGAAGAAGTAGCGGCGAGAAGAACCTTCTGCGAGAAGAAGAACCGCGAAACATGGCAAATGAACCGGACTGGCACGAACTGAGAGGGACCGGATGGCGCTGCTCCTGAATCGAGGCGACGTTCAACGGCTGCTCAACATGAAGGACGCAATCGGCGTGGTCGAGGGCGCCTTCTCAGAACTGGCCGCGGGCACCGCGACGATGCCCGACCGGACCGTGATCGTCGACCCCGCGGTGGGCGGTTGGATCGGATTCATGCCCGCTTACCTGAAGTCGAGTGGCGCGGTTGGCGTCAAGGCGGTCACTGTCTACAAGGACAATCCGGGCAAGTTCAACCTCGCTACCACGCTCGGCACGATCATCCTTCTGGACCAGAAGACCGGGAAGGCGGTCGCAGTGATGGACGCGGGCTACCTGACGGCGATGCGGACCGGGGCTGTCTCGGGGGTGGCGACGAGGCATCTCGCCCGCAAGGACGCGAAGGTAGCCGGTGTTCTGGGCTCCGGCGTGCAGGCGCGCACCCAGGTGTTGGGCATGTGCGCGGCCCGGCAGGTGGAAAAGGTCCTGATCTTCTCCCTCGATCCGCCGGAGAAACAGCGGTCATTCGCCGAGAGCGTCTCGAAGGACGCCGGTGTGCGGGTCGAAGTCGCGAAGTCCGCCGAGGACCTGGTCCGGTCGAGCGACGTCGTCGCCCTGGCGACCACCGCGGCCAACCCGATCGTGCGGGCCGAGTGGTTCAAAGCTGGAGCACACATCAACGGGATCGGATCACACGCCCCTGGCGTCAGGGAACTCGATACCGCCACGCTGAAGCGGTCGCGGGTCATCTGCGACTCGAAAAAGGCGTGCCTGAACGAGGCCGGCGACATTATCATCCCGATCAAGAACGGCGAGTACCGTGCCGATGACATCGCGGGCGACCTTGGCGATGTGATCAATGGCAAGGTGAAGGGCAGGACCAACGACACGGAGGTAACGCTCTTCAAGAGCGTTGGCCTGGCGATCCAGGACATGTCCTGCGCCTCGCTGGTGTACCGGAAGGCCAGGGAAGGCAAGGTCGGAGTCGAGTTCGACTTCGGCTAGCCTGTGCCGCCAGTGCGGCAGGGCAACGGGCGGTCGCCGCTAAGGCCTCAGCAGGCGGGGATCGACGACGTGCTCGCGGACGTGCTCGATCCGGGCCCGCGCTGCGTCCGGGTGTGATGGGTTGAACAGGATGTTGCGCGTTTCGGGAATGATCGCCGACGGGACGGCCAGCAACAGCGAACGATTCGACCCCAGCCATGCGTCACCCAGTGCCCGGGTGATGGCAGATTGCCACAGGTGACGTCTACCGCTGGTCGATCAGCGGAGTGACCGTACCGTAGGTGCCGTCGTAACCCGGGTCGATCTGGACACGGCGTTCACGCACGGCGACTATCGCCTCCGCAATGAGTGGTCCGAGCGGTTTCGACGCTGTCACGAGCGTTCGCCGTAGCCTGGTCTTCTCGGATGCGCGATCGCAGACCGTCTCGATTTCCGATGCGGGAACCCGCGTGAGGATATTCAGCTCGGACCCGAACTCATCGACCAGGGCTGTGGTTGTTTCTTTGACCCTGCGTGTGGTGCGGCCGCTGCCTGCGGCGTAGGCCACCAACTCGTCGAGCGGCACGAGCGACCTGAACGGGGGCCGCCCGGGCGGACCGTAGACGAGACCACCTCCGTGCCGGACGACCGGACTCGACTCTAAAAGCTGCTCGACACGGTGAAGGACGCCTTTGGTAATCGGGCGGCGACACCGAGGACACCTCCCGTCGCCGTTCGATCTCTCCGCAGGCCAGAGTCGGACTCCGCACCGGGAGTGCCCGTCAAGGTGGTACTTGCCATGCTCCGGGAAGAACTCCACGGTCTCGACTATTCGCCCCTCTAGCAGGGCTGTCCGGATCGAGCCGTAGTTGGGGTCCGCGTTCAGGATTGTCATTTCACGGCCGAGGCTACCTGTCGAATGGGCGTCAGAAAACGACACGATGGCTCTGGTCGAAAGATCTCGGACTCCCCAGTTCATCGCAGGGTCACTGGACAGGCCTGTTTCGACGACCCGGATACCTCCCGCTGCAGCTCCGAAACACCCCTCCACCGTGTCGAACCCGGACTTAGATCCGTACATGCCAAAGTAGGGCGTCCAGACATGCGCCGGGATGATCACGAATTCTTCGTCTACCGACCACGCCACAGTTGCTAGCTCTTCCGCAGACAGCCTCACGGCCGGTCGACCGTCGGACTCGAGGCGGGCATACCCGGCAATGGCCCGGCTGAGCCTTGCGGCGTCGTCGAGGCCGGGCGCCAGGACGAGCACGTGCACCCGGCGGCCGCGCCCGTGGGACTGCCACACGCAGGCGATTTCGGTCCCGAGGAGAAACCGTCCGCCAGCGGGGCCCCGGTACACGCCGTCGTTGGTTTCCACCAATCCGGCAGACAATTCTGCGAACCAGCCCAAGTGCGTGAAGTCCCCGGTGGCGAGGACGTCGATCCCCTTAGCTTTGGCAGCCCGCCCCAGGGTCTCCAGAGTCAGGTCGCGACTGCAGCCGATAGCGAAGCGGGAGTGAACGTGAAAGTCGACGACAAGGCGCGAGGGCACGTCCCGTACAATAGCCGAGCCTCTCCTCGCGAGCGACGCGCATCCTCACGCCAATCGTCGTGTCCCGTTTCGGGTCGGGGCGTAGCGCAGTGGTAGCGCACCTGGTTTGGGACCAGGGGGTCGCAGGTTCGAATCCCGCCGCCCCGACCAATCACAGGCTACGGCTTACCTGCGAATCCCACCAGCTTTCCGACGTGCGTCTCGTTGTTTCGGAACAGATCGTCATAGCTGATGTTTGTGGCCAGTGCGCGTGCTTGATCGAACGGCAACTGATCCACGCGTGGGATCGGGGTAACCGTCGGAGTTCGGGTCGAAGCGGACACCTGTGTGGGCGGTGGGGTCAGTGTGGGGACCAGGGCCGGGGACGGCGTGGCCGTGACGACCACGAGCACAGTCTGCATGACAGGCCGAGAAACCTCGACCGTATGTACGACGGTCACGACTCGGGTAACTTCGGTCGTCCACCCTGCCTGTTGTGGGGTGCATGTCGTTAGAGCTAGAGTCGCCCATGTCAGTAACGGGCGTCTGAGCACTGGAGAACGCAACGGGGAGACCATCGTGCCGACCACCCCGAACATGCTGCGGGATGTTATCCGATGAGATTAGCCCGCCTTACGGTTGACGCGGGTCACCGATGGACACCCGACCGGCTGGCGAAGCCAGCGAGGGAGGTTGGAAAGAACTCGACTCTTCCCGTCCACCCGCTGGACAAAGCCGCAAGTCGAGGAAGATCCTTGGATCCCAGTGGCCCTCCTCTGGTGAGGCGAGACCAACCTCGTCGTTATCGAGCGGACCTGTAGCACCCCGCGCACAGCGGTTTCGCGTACGACGTAGGCGCGGGCTCCCCGCACGAATGGCACACTTTCTCTTGAAAGTCCGAATTCTCGTACTCGGCCCAAACGTCGTAACAGTCGTCGCATAGCGGCCTGTCGGGGTTCTTGGTAATGGCCCTTCCGCAGCGGATGCAGTGGCCCCGGATGGCATCCGCGATCCGGTTGAAAAACTTGGTGACCTTGCCTTTGCCCTTCACCTCGTCGGCAAGCGCCCCGACGGTCCGGCTGACGTAATCACGCACCTCTTTGCTGAGGTCTTCGTCCTGTAGTACTACGGCAAAGTCCAGCGACTTAGTCGTGGAACCGTGTGTGAGGTTCATGGAGCTCAGCACGACGGACTCCTCGTTCATGTAAATCTTGGCGTGGAGGTCATCAACCGCAAGGACCCGGACTCCGTTGTCGATGAGCCACGCGACGTCGTCCTTCGCCAGAACCTTTGGGTCCTTCCGGATTATCACGGTGACCTCGACGCCGTTCCGAACCGCAACCTTGATGGCCTGCTCTGCTCGGTCCCAAAGGTCGAGGTATGGAGTGACTAGCACGATGTACTTACGAGCGTCGCGGATCACTTTGAGGATGCGTCCGGGGACGTCCTCGTCCGTCACAAAAAGCGCTCGCTTGTCGTTCATGGCAGCGGATAGCGGCCTTCCGACTACGGACTCCGAAGCGTAGCACGGCAGGCTCGCGCATTCGCTCCTAAACTGTGCAGCAATGCCGACCGATGACCAGGGACCGGCGGAGGTCACGATTCACTGTCCGGCTCACCAATCGCTGGAGGTGATAAGGCTGCCAGTGTCCTATCTGGGTTTCGAGTTCAAAGGTGAAGTATCGGGCGGCGGGGCGCATCCGGAGCTTCTCTGGATGGAAGTAGCTCGGAGAGACGACGGCGAGCTTCTCGTATCGAGCGTCCGTCGGGCGCGGGTAGCCGTGCAGAAGGCAAAGGGTGGAGCATTCCAGACCACATTTGCGTCTACGGCAGCATAGGTATCTTCCTCGGGCTGTTTGGAGACACGATCTGGAACTGGATTCGGGGGCTGTTCCAGTAGTCCGACCGCCGGCCAGTCGCGTTCCCACACCGGACAATGACCCTCACCGGTTCTCACGCTGCACCAGCCCCGCGAGGCGTTCACGCCGGATTCGTTCAAAGCGGTGTCGCAGATCGTGGAATTCGTCGGCCGTCTTAAGTCGGAGAGTACAAAGATCGACCGCGTCGGGGCGACGCCACTAGAATCGCTTCGTCGAGAGTGACGGAGTCAATGCCTTTGCCATGGGTCAATCGACCCCAGGGGTTGGGCCAATACCGGGCTCAGTCCAGGTCGTAGACGAACTTGACGTCCAGAAGTTCCTAGGCGAACAGGTCGGTCCGACCGTCAATCTCAGGAAATGGCGTTTGCCCGGTTCAGAACTGATCGGTCCAGCGTGTTGCCTTGGGCGAGACCGTGCACCCGGCGACTGCCACGATGGCGACGGCACAGACGGCCGGTAGAAACGATCTACAGACAGGCGTGGCCACTTAGCGATCAGGCGATTCTCGTAGGTTTGTGTTAAGGTACCGTCGTTATCGTGCCTTTTTGCGTCACGGTAATGGAGGAAATCGAATGCGAACCGCGACGTTCATCATTGCCCTTCTCGGCGGAATCCTCGGAATCCTGATGGGCTTCATCGCGATGGCAGTGGGCGGCATTGCCAGCGCTTTCGGCTCTAGCGAAGGCGGGTCGATCGCCGGTTTGGGAATTTCAGCCATCGCCGCATCCATGTTGGGCATCGTGTGCGGCTCGTTGTATTACGCGCGTAAGGCCACGTTGCTCATGGGGTTCGGTCTGCTGATCTCTGCCGTGTGGCATTTCATCAGCATCAGCGCCTTTGCGGTCCCCGGGGGGACCTTGCTGATCATCGCGACACTGCTGGCATTCATGGGTCGAGGGAAGGCTTCAGCTCCCAAACCGCCTGAGAATGCACCAGCCGTGTAATAGCTGCGTTGCTGTCGAGTCGGGCTCGCCTCGCGACAGCTCTCGTGGCGGCCGCCATTGCCGCCGCTTCGTGTTCGCCTCCAGAAACTCGGAGTGACCTTTCGGCCACTATCTCAGTTGCTGTCGGGGCGACCTTGACCGCCACAAGTCAGACTGCCACGCCGGCGGCCGAGGTGTCGATTGTGGCGTCGCCGATGTCACCGACGACGATTACAGGCCAACGGGGATTGCCGCCAACGTATCCCGACCAGCAGCGGGACGACCGTGTCACCTCGCTCGGTCAACCAGTGACACTCTCCGGGATGAGAGTAATCGTCAGTGACCCTAGGTTGGACACCCTAGGGGTCTTCGGCTCGGGGCTTTGTGTGAACGCTGCGTACCAAAACGTCGATAACCAAACCAGGCGGTTCAGTTGGACTGATTGGCGACTGCAACTGCCGAACGGAGTGGTCACAGACGCTGCATTCCACGTCCGACCTGATGCACTCGATTCGGCGGATCTTGTAGCAGGCGGGAGAGTCGATGGCATCGTTTGCTTCAACGATTCAGGACAGAAGGGGCAGCACATCCTGATTTGGAAGCCGAGCCTCTTTGAGAGGGCGAGAGGGATCTGGCTGATCAGTCGTTGAGCGCCGACAGTAGCATCCGCCTGAAAATGTCTGCCGGCCTATCTCCTCTTTCGCGGATCGGGTCGCGAACGGAACAGTCGTGGCAAGCGGTGTATTTGGCCTCGGGTTCAATCGAGCGGCGTTCCAGTCGATAGGCGCGGGCAGAAGCATCGCACAACAGCGCTGGCCATTCCTGGTCAGTGCGATCGTGCTTCACGTGGCCTACAACGCCGCAGTCACGGTCTAAGAGCTGTTACCCAGCTTTTCCTGACTAAGGTCAATGCATCCCCGAACAGGACGTCCCGTAAACAAAGAGCGGGTCCCTCGATCATCGATGGAGGGAGTCGAGGTCGTGCGGCTGGTCCAGCGCCTCGAAGGTGCAGGCGTGCCGACCTGGCTCGACGGGGCTGGGGCATCGACGCGCTTCTGGGCACCCAGACCCGAATCCACGACGACCTCGACCTGATCGCAACGGTAGCCGAGTCGCCGAGGTTGATCTCAGAGCTTGCCGAAGCCGGGTACGAGTTGGCAGCCGGCGCGCCGCCTACCAACTACGTTCTGCTGGACGGTGCGGGACGCCAGGTTGACGTGCACCCCGTCACGTTCGATGCCAACGGCAACGGGGTCTACCGGATGTCCAACGGCGGGGACTGGGCATTCCCGGCACGCGGTTTCTCAGGGACCGGGTCGGTCGAGGGTCACGCCGTGCGCTGCCTGACCGCGGACGTCCAGGTGATCTGCCATAACGCGGCCGACTACCAGTTCGACGAGGACGACCACCGGGATCTGTGGGCGCTCCACGAGCGGTTCGGCGTAGAGGTGCCGCAAGACGTCGCCGATTGGGGGCGCTCCCAGTGTTGCTGAGCGAAGGTTCGCGGTCGGGTCTCGTGTGTGTTACGTTACGCGGCCAATCCAGGGTCGGCGGTCGCCATGCAGGAACGAACGTGTCGATTCAAGTCCGGCGACGGCGTACGTATCGCCAATCGCCAGGATGTCCCGCCGGCCTTCGTAAGCGCAGAAGGGGTCGTGCTCTCCAGTCAGTCCACCGAATTCGGCTGCCTCTACAGAGTGCGCCTGATCAGCCGCACGGTCGCCGACATCGGAACGCGGCTGCTTGCGGCGACCTTTCACGAAGAGCAACTGGAGGCGATCGCCCGGGCCTGAAGTCGTTTGCCATGCGGAAGGCGTCGACGACGTGAGGTCGCCCAGGCGCCCAGGTTGAAGATCGGAGAAGGTTGATTGGCAACACACGAGGTCGTGGCCGACCGCTACTACCGCACGTTCTCGAGGTCCCACGCAGTCCTGGCGAGAATAAAGCCCGGCGAGACGGTGAGGACGAAGACGGTCGACTCCGGCGGGCAGGACGACGAAGGGGCCCACAAGTCTGAGCCGGGCAATCCGCTCACTGGAGCGTTCCATGTGGCCGGCGCGGAACCCGGGGACGCGCTCGCCGTGCACTTCCGCCGTATCCGGTGCAACCGGAACTGGGGCTACACCTCGTATCGGCTCGGGCTCTGGGCGCTCTCGCCCGACACGGTCGAAGGTATCTACTCCGATCAGTACAAAGCGGACCTGATCCGCAAAGGCCGGTCAAACATTGTGCCGTGGGAGATTGACCTGAAGGGCCGGTACGCTCACCTGCGTGAGCCAGCAACGAAGGCGGCCCGCCTGCGCTTTCCCGTGCGAGAGATGCTCGGTTGCGTTGGCGTTGCCCCGGCCGGCGACTTCGCACCGACTTCGGGACCATCGGGCTCCTGGGGCGGCAACATCGACTACAACGAGATCGCCGAGGGCTCGACGGTCTATCTTCCCGTGTACCACCCTGGCGCGTTCCTGTTCGTCGGGGACGGTCATGCCGTGCAGGGCGACGGCGAGCCGCTGGGGACCGGGATCGAGACGTCAATGGACGTTGAGTTCTCGGTGGACCTCAAGAAGAAGTACGCACTCACCGGCCCGCGCGTCGAGACGGCCGACGCCATCATCTCGGTCGGCAGCCAGCCTGAGTTCTCCAGCTCGCTGGACCGCGGGCTGCAGATGGCCACGAGCGACATGGTGAGGTGGCTCTGCAGCGACTACGGCTTTGAGCCGTGGGAGGGGCACCTCCTGATCGGCATGGTCGGCAGATACGACGTCGTCACTGTCGCGGGTTCGATGGCACTGCGAATTGGCAAGCGCTACCTTCCCACCGCAAGACCGGCTGGCAACGGACCTGCTGGCAAGAGGAAGAACGCACAGACAGGCAAGAAGCGAGGCGCGAAGAGATGAAGATCACGAAGATTGAGACCCTGACCGTAACCAACGGCTTCACACCGCCGCGGCCGTGGCTGTTCTGCGCGATCCGGACCGACGAAGGACTCACCGGGTACAGCGAGTTCGGCTCCGACCGGATCACGCGTGGGCTCATCGGACTGGTCCAGGACATCGGCGAACTGCTGATCGGGCAGGATCCGACCTCGGTCGAGAAGCACTACATCGACATGTACCGCCAGACCCGGCACGCCCCGTACGGTGCGACCCAGCAGGCGATCGCCGGGATCGAACTTGCCCTGTGGGACCTGGCCGGTAAGGCCCGAGGCGTGCCGGTTCACAAGCTGATGGGCGGCCCGCTGCGGGAGCGGCAGCGGGTCTACTGGTCGCATCTGGCCACGTACCGTCCGAACAACTGGAAACTCCTCGGCGTGAAGCCCCTCAAGACGATGAAGGACGTCGCCGACGCGGCGCGTGAAGCACCGGCGAAGGGATACACGGCGTTCAAGACGAACATCCTGTGGCCGGGCGAACCGGCGCGCGTGATCGCACAGGGGCGAGATGGCCCGCACGACCAGTTGCTCACGCGGGACATCCTGAAGGCGGCCGTGGCACAAATCAGCGCGATGCGGGAAGCCGTCGGCCCGGAAATCGACATCCTTCTCGACATCAACGTGAACTTCAAGCCGAACGAGGCGATAAAGCTGGCTCAGGAGTTGGAGCCGTTCGACCTCTTCTGGCTCGAGATCGACAACCAGAGCCCCGAGGCGCTGCGCCAGTTGAAGGACTCGACGCGGACCCGGATCTGCTCCGGCGAGCAGCTTCTAACCGCACGCCAATACAAGCCGTATTTCGATCTCATGTCCATGGACTCGGTCAAGGTCGACGTCCAGTGGCAGGGTTTTTCGGCCGCTAAGAAGGTGGCCGATCTGGCCGAGATGTACGAGCTGAACGTCGCGCCGCACAACTTCAACGGGCATCTGAGCTCGTTCCAGAGCGTGAACCTGGCGGCGTCGGTGTCGAACGTGCGGATCATGGAGAGCGATCCCGAGCAGACGCCGTATCGGGACGAGTTGTTCACCGTGATACCCGAAGTCAAGAACAGCCACATGACGGTCCCGTACGGCCCCGGCTGGGGCACCGAGCTCAACGAGGCCGCGGCGAAGAAGTACGCCTGGAAGGGATGACGGCCGGGTCCGGCATGAACGGCGCCTTCGACGAGGCGTTCAAGGCCGAGGTCGAGGAGTGGATCAACCCTCGACGGGCGGCGCGCCGCGCGGTTGCCGCGGACCCCTCCCAGATCAGCGCCGCGAATGAGCTGTACGGCATTGCCCTGTCCGGCGGTGGCATGCGGTCGGCGTCGTTCTCGCTGGGCGTCCTGCAGGCGCTCGCCCGGCGCGACCTGCTGCGCGACGTCGACTACATGTCGACGGTCTCGGGCGGCGGGTACACCGGCACATCGCTGACGGCGCTCTGTGCCGAGCCGCTTCCATATCCGCCGCCTGGCGCGCACCTCGGCTTCAGCGCGGCGGACTTCCCGTACGCCTTTCCGGGCCCGAGGCGCGCTTCACAGGCGGCCGGTTCATCTGCCCCGAACGAGGACCTGGAAAGCCCGGCCCTCCGCCACGTCCGGCGGAACGCAAACCTGCTGACCCGCTCGCCCGGCCTCCTGGACGCCGAGACGTGGACCGGCGGCGTGCGGTACGTCGTATCGACGGTGCTTACGTGGCTTCTCTACCTTCTGCCGCTCGTGACGCTGGGCTACCTCGTGTCCATGCTGATT
>Ga0233425_10011174_pt1 | contig 10587 bp, 7 predicted proteins | sample Watercolumn_Towu_2_FD_181712 | JGI IMG/M metagenome (GOLD analysis project Ga0233425, IMG submission 181712) | Freshwater microbial communities from Lake Towuti, South Sulawesi, Indonesia - Watercolumn_Towuti2014_140_MG | ecosystem: Environmental > Aquatic > Freshwater > Lake | place: Indonesia... | reverse complement strand
CCACCGCTACCATCTTTTTTCTTAATGGCACCATTGTTGGTGTTAAATTCCACCTCATACCAAATCTTTTCAGAAGGAGATCCTAAATATTCAACCGGAGAAAAAACTATTGTTTTATTGTCGGTCGTAGTAGCATAAACATTACTAATCAAAGTTGTGCAAGAATCCTGATTGACACACTGGTAAAGCATAACGTTGCTGGTATTAATCAGACCGGAACCATTTTCAATATCAGAAAAATCCACTTCTTCTCTGAAGGTGATCATAACGGGAGCATTGCGCGGCACATCCCGTTGATCTTCTCTGGGGTAATAATCATTAACAGCGCAAGCTCCGATTGCTCCTGTTCCGGGCCATACCGCCCCTGGCCCGCCGCCAGTCCCCGGTCCACCGTCATTGATGCCCAAAAGACGATTCAAAACAAAAGTCGCAATAGAAAAAGACATTAATATAATTATTAATCCGATTGCCGCATTTTTTAAAACCGCTTTAGCTTGTGAAATTTTACCTTCATCTCCCCCGCTATTCATCCACAAAAATCCGCCGTACATAATCAAAACCACCGCAATAATTCCTAAAAATCCTAATAAAAATCTGATAATTTTTGCAATCACCACTCTGGGATCACTGGCAGCCAAACCAATGGTGTTTTCTACTTCTGCTTGCTTGCCGCCCCACGCCATTTCATCCGCCCCCTGAGCCAAAATTGGACTATTTCCTAAAAACAAAAAAACAGACCACATTGTTATAAAAACAAATAGACCTGCCGCTATTTTTAAAAGCATCTCCTTGTATCGTTTTTTGACAAGCATTATATTAAAAAGTTGAAATTAAATTTAAAATCAGTACTATTTTTAAAAATTATTTTCATTTTAGCATGATTGACTAATCCACAAAATTATAATAAAATAGATAACATAATTATAGCATAAAAATATATTTTCACGCAAGAAAATAAAATCATCTTAAATGCAATATGGTAAAAGTAGTTTTTTTAAAAGCCCAGTTTAATCATCTGAAATAAAAAATGATTTTTTTAGTTGCTAATCACACTAATAATTTAACATTTCACTTACACAAAATGACCATTGAACAAGTAATCAACAAAGTAAGAGACAACTACCCTGACGGTGATTTGGCATTGGTAAAAATGGCTTATGAGTACGCAGAAAAAGCGCATGGCAACCAAAAGAGAAAAACCGGCGAACCATATATCCAGCATAGTCTTCATACCGCTTTCGTGTTAGCGCAAATCAAAGCCGATGTTAGCACGGTTGCGGCCGGATTACTGCACGACGTGCCAGAGGACACAGACAAAACTCTCGAAGAAATAAAAGAGATTTTTGGAGATGAAATCGGATCCTTGGTTGAAGGAATAACCAAATTAAGCAAAATCAAATATCGCGGAGTAGAAAGATACAAAGAATCTCTAAGAAAAATGTTTTTAGCCATGGCTCAAGACATTCGAGTTATTTTAATTAAATTTTGTGATCGCTTTCATAATTTACGCACTCTAGATGCTCAACCAGAAGAAAAAAGAATTAGAATTGCCAAAGAAACAATGGAAATCTATACGCCGATTGCTGGATTATTGGGAGTGTGGCGCCTTAAATGGCAAATGGAAGATATTTGCTTTAAGTATCTTCATCCGGAAGAATTTAAAAAACTAGAATATAAATACGAAGTTGAAAAAAAGACCGAAAGAAATCAATACATTCAAAAAATAAAAAATATTTTAGGACAAAAACTGCTTAGTAATGGAATCAATTATCAAATCGAGGGACGCTTTAAACATCTTTATAGTATTTATAAAAAAATGCAGATTAAAGATCGAAAATTTGATGAAATTTACGATGTATTCGCCCTAAGAATTATTGTCCCTTCTGTGTCTGATTGCTACAAAACGCTTGGCATTGTTCATTCCACCTGGAAACCAAAATCAGATCGATTCAAAGACTATATTGCCGTCCCCAAGCCCAATGGATACAGAAGTTTGCACACTACCGTCTTTGGTCCAGACAACAAAGCCACTGAATTTCAAATCAGAACCATGGAAATGCACGAAGAATCGCTTTATGGAATTTCTGCTCACTGGCACTACAAAAGCAAAAGCGATGACAAGGAAAAAAATTTCAAACAACCCAGCTGGGTAAAAGATATTTTAAATATTCAAAGAGAAGCAAAAAACACCAATGATTTTATTAATGAATTGAAAATTAATGTTTTTCATAATAGAATTTTTGTCTTTTCGCCCAAGGGTGATGTTTTTGACCTTCCTGAAGGTTCAACTCCGATTGATTTTGCCTATTTGGTGCATACCGAAATCGGCAACAAGGCAACCGGCTCCAGAATTAACGACAAAATGGCGTCACTCGATCAAGTTTTAAAAAATGGAGATTTGGTAGAAATTATTACAGACAAAAACCGCAAAAAACCGAACAAAGATTGGATAAAATTTGTCAAAACTCATCGTGCCAAAGAAAAAATCAAGCATGCGGCTAAAACATCAAGACTAGAACAAATTAGAAAAATCTTTCCAAAAATATAAAAAATCACACAATAATTTTAAATAAAAAAAAGACATCTGCTTAAAGATGTCTTTTTTTTATTTTTTTAAAAAAACTAATTTTTATCTTTTTTTTCTTTTAATTATTACAAAAATAACCGCGCCTAGTAAAACCATAAAAAATACAACTAACATTATTATGACAAAAACATTATTCTTGCTTGATTGCTGAATATCGCAAGCGCTTCCACTGCATTCCGCTTTTTGCTCGTTTGGCCTCTCTGGTTTTTCATTTTTTACACAATCCTCAGAACAATTTTCAAAATTTTCCTCAGCGCCACATTTTTTATCTCCACAAAAATCAGCTAAATAAGCAACATCTTTCTGGCTGATTAATTTATTATTACTATTGAATAAAAACAATTTTGCGCCATTCTTGTGGTAAAGCAATGATTCAAAATGTTCCAATTGATCCTGGATAACCGGAGGAAGCTCTTCCCAGCCCCGTCCTTCGTCTGGCGGTGCTGGGAAAACTCGATTGTCAATACTAAATTGTTTCTTTTCCAAAAGTTCACCTTTTTGGGAAAGCAGTTCCAAACGATACTTAAAACCCTGACTAAATTCTATTAAATCCTCATTTTGCACATACCCTTCATTCGTTGACACTTCTCCGATTGTAGCATTTCCCTGATCAAACAAGATTGAAATATGATAAACTTTTTGTCGATCTTCTGCCAAAACGTAGTCTCTGGCAAAAAAAGAAAAAATTAAAAATAAAATTACAATTACTTTTTTCATATTAACGATATTTATTATTAAATAATGAGTTTAAATGATTAATATTAACCACTCCAAAATCCGATGATCCAGTAGTTTTCATGATACCCGAACTAATTGATCGATAATACATATCGCTTTTATAATAACAACCCAAAACACAATTCGTGGTTAAACTGCCCCATTTTTCAACGCATTGATTTGTGCTTAAAGCGCAATTAACCGAGGTATTTACCAACCCATCTAGGGTTGTTGTGCCATATTTGCTAGCAACTCCTGAATCAGCATATTCATCCGCCAAACGTCCAAAAGAATGTCCAAATTCATGAACCACTACGCTTTTATATCTGTAGTCCCGGGCAGCGATCACAGACAAGGAACCGGGATAAGCATAAGATCTAAAATCACGATCCACCACAGTAACAATATTATCATTGGCCGGACAAATGGTTGAAGCAATTTTTTTTATATTCATCATGTTGCAATGATTAGTACCTCCGCAATTCAAATTTACCGGACTATTTATCCGATAAACATTAATTTTTGATTTTTGCGCGTTAAAAGGAACAAAATTGAGCAAAAAATCATTACCCTCGGAAACCTTGGCTTCAAAATTCGGCATTTCAGCTAAAGTATACTGATCGGCCACATACACAATATCTAGTTTATCAGTGGAATTTCCACTACTGACAACAGTTTCACAAATCGGCTCATTGGTGACGGTAAATTGTACTGCTGGCTTAATAACATCAAACATCAAATCAAGTTGATATTCCCCGGCCGTATCATAAGCTCCGTATTCATAACCATACACGCCGTCGCCAGCCGTGCCATCTTGATTGGCGCCATTATCCATTAAATTAATGTTATCAAGAAATAAAGTACCGTCACTTTTTCTTAATTGCGCCCTAATGTGAGGTAAATTTTCTGCAATCCGTACTTTAAACACTACTTTTTGTCCCCAATTGATAACTTGATTATTGCTTGGACTCAGCACTGTAAAATTAGAAATAGCGCAGTCGGTGGCATAAAAATTGCAATTATCATCATACGGTGTGTTGCAATCTTCAGCTTTACCTGGATTTATATTCGCATCACGATCATTACAATCATAAGCGCTAGTATGAACACATTTTGAAATCCCAGAAACTCCATAACCATCATTATCATTATCCACGCAAGTTTCGCTCTGAACAGTGATTGATAATGTTTTCTGGACTTGCGCACCAGAAGCGTCTTGAACAGTTAATGCTGCCGTACAGACTCCTTCACCATTCATTACGACTCCAAAATTTGATGCATTTCTCCCAAGTTCTTGCGGTTTTTTATCTAAGCAACCTTCGCCATAATTAAGCCAACTATAACTATACGGTTCACTGCCGCCACTTACTGCGCTATAAAAAATTACATAATTACCCACAAACACAGCACCTTGTTTGCCATCCTTATTGTCACCTACTCCGTCGTGTTGTGTAAAAATATCCACCACTATTCCAGCTTTTACAGAAAAATTAACAATGTTAGAAGCTTGCCCCCCATTGCTATCAGCAACCGTTACCTTGGCTTGATAATTGCCAGCTGATGGTCGAAGCAATTGGTGATAAGCTTGGTTGGAAACAATTTGATTGTTAATTTCCCATTTATAGCTATAGGGCGCCACGCCCCCCTTGACCGTAGCGGTAAACAAAACATTCGAGCCAACAGAAAATTCTTGTCCTTCATTTAAGCTATTAATTTCGGCGGATAAAATATCCAGGACTTCCAATGTTTTATTGATTTTTGCCGACTTGCCATTAGCATCAACTACCGTAATCTCTAGAGAATGCTTATTGGCTGATAATTTATTAATTGAAAATAAATTACTGTTGCCCTGATAAACCACGCCGTCTTTATCCGAAGAAAGAGTGATATTAAAAGGCGCCACGCCATTAACAATCTTTATTTCAAAATCAATATTTTCATTGACTTTAAAGCTATCAGAAAACGGTTTAATTAAAGTTAACTCCATTGCGCTGCAAACCAAATCACTGCCATCGCAATTTTCATCAATGCCATTTCCGCAAATTTCTGTTTGACCGGGATTTCTTTGAGAATTATTATCATCGCAATCAAGTGCTTTAGCATCATCGCCATTGCTGCCTAAATCACAATTATCATATCCGTCGCCATCACCATCTTTGCAAATAATAGAGCAATCCAGCGCGCAACTCACGCTATTTTCTCCAACATTGCAAACCCCATCCCCGCAGCAACCCGTCAATGCACAATCAGGATCATTGCCAACTCCGCATCCATTGGGACAATTTTTATTACAACCATCGGAAACGCATTGCTGGATGGCGATTATTGTTGCCTTGGCTGCTGTTTTTTCTGTTCCCATATTGCCTTTTTGATCAACGGCATGAATGCCATACCAGTATGTTCCAACAGCCGGATTATCAATTGTTGAACCGGTATGAGTATCAATATTAAGATTGGTAAGGCTTTTCCTTAGACTGGAAACTTCTTGCCATGTGCCAGGAATTCCGCCGTTGTCCAAAGCTCTCCAGATTTCCACTCGATCTAGATGTGATCCGCCAGTATCGCTGATATTCCAAGTTATGTTTATTTTTTGCGTAGCATCAAGAGTAGCGGAAAAACTATTCACTACCGGTTTCATCCCGTCCGGACAATTAGAATCAGCATTGTCGATTTTTCCATCACAATCATTGTCAAGGCCATCACTGCATTTTGTTTCGGATAATTCATAACTGGAAATATTGCCATAAAAATTTTGCCAGCCTGATGCTCCGCTGCATTTTTTTTGAGAATTAGCGCAAACTCCTTGTTGATTATCACTAGCTGGAGCTACTAATTCTTCGTCAATATTTCCGTCACAATCATCATCCTTGCCATTGCACTTTTCTTCTGTTGGTTGAATTTGATTACTGCAGGCGCCCCAATTTCCATTAGTGCAAGACTGAGTGCCGCGAGTACATTCACCTACGTCTGTTCCGCAAGACTGCGTAGATCCATTGACGCAATTACATCCCTCATCAATGGTTCCATCGCAATTATTATCCTTGCCGTCACAGCTTAGTTCCGTAGGGTGCTCATTGTATTGCACCTTGGAATAATCATTGCTCCAGCCGTTGGCTCCGGAACAAACTTTTTTAGAGCTGCGACAAACGCCCAGTTGGTTATCGTTAAACGGTGAATTAAGATTATTATCGATATATTGATCGCAATTATCATCTTGACCATTACACTCTTCAGCTTTTCCAGGATATATGCTTTTATTAGAGTCATTGCAATCTATAGGTTTACCGTCATCTCCACTGGTGCCGGGACTACAATTGTCATAACCGTCGCCATCCTGATCGCGACAAGGACAGTCCGCTCCGCAAATTCCATAATTCTCGCCGATTGCCAAATCGCACACGCCATTACCGCAACAAGACGGGCTTCCAAGGCAATCACTGGCGCAAGTTGAACATTCCCCCTTGGAAATATCGCAAAATCCATCCGGACATGTTGGCGGCAAGCATTTTCCATCACTACAACCGAATTCACAGGTTACCACTTCTTCTCTCATTTTATCTCCTTCGCACCAATATTCAATCAACTCTGAACCGCTTTTGCATTTTTCTTCACCGGAAAAATCATAAACCGGCCAATTGATAAATCCTTTGACTTTGTAATTTTTTCCGCCATCATTTTGTTCAGTGCATTTGGCAAGTCCGGTGGCTACAATCGGTTTCCAGGCTCCGTTTTCACATTTTCTATTCTCTTCTACTATTCTTTTGCCATTGGCAACACATCTTCCGCTTTCAGCGCATTCGCTCTCCGCGCAACAAGTGCTGAAATCAGTTGCCACGCCACCGATATTTAAGGTATTTTTTTTAGGATATAGTCCGGAACAACAATTTGCTACCACATTGGCGCCAACAGAAGATTGCATTCTGGCTCGACAACCTGTTTCGGATTGTTTCAAATTAACCACATAATCACCTACCGCGACTTCTTTGCCATTGATTAATCTTTTGATATAGAATTTATACTTTTTTCCATTGACTAAGTTCTTAATAATCGCACCGCCCGGAATATTTCCTGCTTCCCGACAGACAGTGGTTGAATTTGGAGTACACTGCTCTATTTTGGTTTGAGAATAAACCGCAAAAGCAAAAACAAAAATTAAAAAAGAGAACAAGAATCCCAAAAATATTTTTTTTGTTGGCATAATTTTTTAAAAGATGAATTATATGTTTTAATTATACCATGTTTTAATAAAAAAATAAAATCGGCGATATCGCCGATTTTATTTTAATATTTTTTCAACAAAGATTAATTTAAATTTTTCTTAACCATTGCGCTAACCACATTGCCGTCAGCTTGACCCTTGGCCTTGCTCATTACGACCCCCATTACTTTTCCAAAATCCGCCGCCCCTTTGGCTCCAACTTCACTGATTGTATCTTTGACTATTTTCTCCAATTCCTCAACGCTCATTTGTTCTGGCATATATTTTTCCAAAATAGAAATCTCTTCTTTTTCAGAATCAGCCAAATCATTGCGACCACCATTTTCATAAGCCTCAATCGAGTCTTTTCTTTTTTTAATTTCTGATTTTATTACCATGAGCACATCGGTATCAGTCAATTCCTTGCCAACACCCAAATCAATTTTTTTATTTTTCAGTGAAGCCAAAAGCATGCGAAGCGTTGAAAGTCTTTTTTCTTCCTTGCCTTTCATGGCTTCCTTGATATGGTTATTTACTTGATCAAATAAAATACTCATACTATTACCATTTATTTCTTGAAGAATCTTCTTTGATTTTTCCAATCTTCTTTAAATATTCAATTTTCGCTTTATTGCGAAGACCAATCAAAGCACTTTCTTTTTGTTTGGCTTTGTTTTGTTTTTGTCGAACGTACTGTCTTTTTCGAACTTCATTCAACTTACGACTTTTGATCAATGTTTTATTAAATCTTCTCAAAAATCCTTCAAAACTTTCACCTTTATTTCTTTTAAACTCTACCATAAAAACACCTTCCTTTCTAGATATTTTAATTATTAAATTAATTATTATTTTCTTCTTTGGGTTTTAATCGTCTTTCGATTTCACTATATATTTTTTTATAATCAATAATTTCCTGAGTGCCTAAAACCATATCTTTAAAAATAATAGTTCCATCCAATAGTTCTTTTTGTCCCAGTATCAAACAAATTCTGGCACCAATCCTGTTGGCTTCCTCTAATTGCGCCTTAAGACTGTCCTTGATAAAAGCTTGTCTAACATTGTATCCGCTTTTTCTCATTTCCTCAAATAAAACATACATTTTTCTCCTGGCCTGATCTCCTAATTGAGCTAAAAATATAAAATCAGCGCTATCTTTTTTTATTGGGATATTTAATTCTTTTATTTTCATAATAACTCGCTCCACTCCGATACCAAATCCGCACGCCGGGGTTGGTCGACCGCCCATTGCCTCAATTAATCCATCATATCGTCCGCCGCCGCCAAGTGAAATTTGTCTTTTTTTATCATCACCGCTAGACTCCCCTTCTTCTCCTGATTCAATGCCATCGCCCGTGCTAACCATTTCAAAAACTGTTTTATTATAATAATCCAATCCTCTAACCAAAGCTGGTTCAAGATTATACGGAATGTCTAGTTCATCCAAGTACTCTAAAACTTTAATAAAATGATCACGACATCCATCGCAAAGATAATCAACGATTTGCGGAGCGCCCTCTCGCACCTCTTGACAAACATCTTCCTTGCAATCCAATAATCTTAAAGGATTTTTTACAATTCTTTTTTTACAATCATTGCACAACTTGGTTCTCTTGCCTCTTTCCTTGTAAAAATCAATCAAAGCTTTGATGTAGTTCGGACGACATTCAGTACAGCCAATACTATTAATTTGAACCTGAACATTAATTTGCAATTCGCTAAAAAAATTATAAGCAATCAAAATCAATTGCGAATCAGCCACCGGACTAGTTTCTCCAAAAATATCCAAATTAAACTGCGTGTGTTGTCTCAGTCTTCCGGATTGAGGCTTTTCATGTCTAAACAAAGGACCAACCCAAAAACTTTTAATCGGTTGCGGCAAATTAAACATTCCATGCTCCACGTAAGCTCTTACCAAACCAGGCGTAGCCTCCGGTCTTAGGGCGATTTTTTCTCCGCTCTTATCAATAAAAGAGTACATTTCCTTGGAAACAACATCTGTTTCTTTCCCGGTTGATCTCTCATACATATCCAATCTTTCTAAAACCGGTGTATCGATTTTGCTAAAGCCATAAATCGTAGCTAAATTTCCAGCTTTTCTCAAAACCAAATCCCAATATTTGTATTCTTCAAACAAAACATCTTTCATTCCTCTTAATCTGGAAAATTTTTGAATCTTTTTTTCTTTTTTCGGTTTTAAAACAATATTTTTATCTGCAGGTTCTTGGCATATCTGTTAATTAAATTAATATTTAAGTATACTAAAAACTATAATTTGTTTGATCAAAGGTGCTGATTTTATTAAAGGGCCACCCTCTAAAAAATACTTTTCCGATAATAAAACTTTTGTTTACCGGGCCAAAGGCTCTTGAGTCTTTGGAGGCATTGCGATTATCACCCAAAACAAAAATCTCATCTTCTCCTAATTTTACCTCATCTTCCGACAAAGCATAGGTTTTATTGTTGGAATTCAAGTAAGGTTCATCCAACACACAGCCATTCGGACATGAATTATTATAAACATAAACATCGCCATCTTTGATTTGAATTTTTTCACCCGGAAGACCGATTAATCTTTTAATAAAGTACTCTTGTGGATTTCTAGGATATCTAAAAACTATAATATCTCCTCTTTGCGGTTCATTGAAGCGATAACTAATTTCATCAACAATTAAATACTCTTTGTCATAAAAATTAGGCTCCATGGAGGCGCCTTTAACATAAAAAGGTTGAATTAAAAAATATCTTACCGGAATAATGACAACTAGTGAAATTACCACTATTTTTACCAATTCAAACACAAAAATAAAAAAATTTTTAAACATGGGGTTTTAAAATATTAAAAAATAAAAAAACATAATTAAAATTATGCTTATATTTATCTTAAATTAAAATATATTTGATTTATTATTCTAAAATAGATAATAACACTAAACCATAAAAAAATCAACCCCCTTGGATAAATTGTAAAGGCTAAATAGAAATGTCATAGTAGCTGGCAAATTAGAAATGTCATACTTGCCGATTTTGGCTACTTTACAGCTGTTAAAACCGGCTGTTTTTTGTTTGTTGAAAATATGTTTCTCCA
>Ga0233425_10011173_pt1 | contig 10589 bp, 4 predicted proteins | sample Watercolumn_Towu_2_FD_181712 | JGI IMG/M metagenome (GOLD analysis project Ga0233425, IMG submission 181712) | Freshwater microbial communities from Lake Towuti, South Sulawesi, Indonesia - Watercolumn_Towuti2014_140_MG | ecosystem: Environmental > Aquatic > Freshwater > Lake | place: Indonesia... | reverse complement strand
CGTCCTCCCAACGGTTGGCGGGCGTCGCGTAGTAGAAGGGCCCGGTGGTGATCGTGGCCAACCAACCGGCGAACTGACACGAGGGAAGAGCGGCCGCAGCGAGGAGGGCGATGTAGACGGCCAGGAGCTGCTCCTGCGTGAGGCCTTCCGCGCGCCGCCGACGGACGAGCCGCAAGAGCGGGTCAACCACGCCTCCCAGCAGCAGCAGGATGAGCAGCGCCCCCGGGGGAGGCGCGAACGACCCGATCTGAGTCCCATGGAGGACGATCTCGAGGTAGGGCGTGCCGATCGCGAGCACGACCACCGCCGCCAGCGCGAGCGCGATGGTGGCCGGGCGAAGGGCGCGGGCCGCGGGCTCAGCGCGGAGGAGGGGATCCGCGGGCATGGAGCGCGATTCCCTCAGGGCACAGCCGGCACCTCTCCCCCAGGGCAGCCCGAGGGGCGGCCAGGAGGCTCGATGGGCACCGAACCAGGGCGCTTGCCGACGCGACGCGGGTTCCTCTACGGGGCGGCCGCCGCCGTCGGGGCTGCCTGCGGCGTCGGGCGCTTGTCCGCGTCTGTGGCGAGCGGGCCCGGCGCCGGGCAAGGCCCTCCGGCGCGACCGCCACTGCAGTGGGATTCCGAGGCGCTCGTGAGCCCCGGTATGAAGGCTCCCCTCCAGATCTCCGACGGCGACGTGCTCTCGTGGCGCTCGGAGCCTCTACAGACGGGCGGGCGGGAGGTCTCCTGCTACCGGAGCCGGAACGCCGGCCGGAACTGGGCGTACCTCGCGGAGATCGCCCGGGAGGATGATCCTGCCGCCGATCTGGGTGACGGGCACTTCCTGGAGCTCGCGGATGGGACGCTGATGTTCTCCTACCGGCGGAACCGGTATGCCGGTCTGCCGGCCGACCGCTGTCTATACCGCATCGAGGTCGCCTGCAGCCGCGATCAAGGCGCAACGTGGAGCCCGCACTCGACCGTCGCGGAGAGCCGGACTGGCGGGCAGGGACTGTGGTCGAGCTTCCTGTTCGAGCGTCCCGACGGGGCGCTTCAGTGCTACTACGACGACGAGGACACCCCGGCTCGGGCTGGACTCCCCCGGCACCAGTGGATCACGATGCGAACCTGGGACGCACGAGAGGGAACGTGGGCCCGCCCGGTGACCGTCAGCTGCGCCCACAACGCCCAGGAGCTCTCGCGGGACGGGATGTGCTCCGTTCTCCCCACGGCCGGGGGCGGGCTGCTGTGTGTGTTCGAAAGCGTACGGACCGCCCCACCGCACGGCGGCGTGCTGCGGAGCGTCACCTCCTTCGACGGTGGCTCGACGTGGAGCTGGCGCAGCGAGGAGCGGCGGATAGTGTACCAGACTGCCGACCCCGCGTTCAACGCCCTCGCGCCGTGGATGGTGCGTTTGCCGAAGGACCGCCTGATCGTGGTCTTCACGACCGATGAAGACCGCACCGTGGCCGGCGTGCCGGCAGAAGGGGTGCTCGACCAGTCCGTGAAGTGCGTGACCAGCTGCGACGGGGGCCGGAGCTGGTCCGAGGAGGCGGCCCTGATCGATGGCCGATCTCCCCTCTACTTCCCGGGCGCGTGCCCGCTGAGACGCCACGCTGACAGCGCCGTCGTGCTCGTGCAGTACCTCCATCGCCACCGCGGGCCTTTCACGCGTCGTGGAAGGCTGGCCCGGTGAGCGTGCCGGGCCTCCGGGGAGGAACCGCCGACCTCCTGGATCAATGCCGTTCACTCACGCTCAGCCGGCTTGGCCGGAGCGCGGTCATATTGGGGCATACTTTCGGTGAAGAGGTACGGGTCATGTCCATGCTCTTCCGGACAGCTCAACTCATGCTGGCAGCCGCAGTGGCCGGGGGGACTGTCGCGGCTCAGGGGCCCATCGTGGCGAACGGCGACTTCGAGGCTGCCCATCCGGTGACCGGGCCGGTGAGCAGCGACATCGGTTTCGGCCTCTGGACTGTGGGGAGCGGCCAGCGGGCGCCCTCCGGCTGGGAGCTGAACCCGGCATACCCCGGGGAGGTGTCTGTGATCGGCGAGGCGCCGCACGGTGGCTTCGCGGGCCTGCGTGTCTGCGCCAATGGGTCGCGCGGCACGGCCCATCTCTTTCAGCCGTGCCCCGGGCTGCGCCCCGGCGGAGCCTACCAGGTGTCCGTCTGGGTCCGCGGCGGCCCGGTAGGCGTGGGCTTCTACGAGTACCGCACCGAGGGGCGCATCACGATCCCCACCATCGTGGCTGGCGGCTCGGAGGGCGGCGAGTGGCGCGAACTGCGTGGCTACTACCTGCCGGGCGGGCCGGACCTGAACAACGTCTCCGTTGCGATCATGGTCCCCGAGGGGGTGACGGCTGACGTGGACGATCTGCGCATCGAGCCCGGCACTGCCGCCCTGCCCGAGGGCCTGGCGCCCGTCGAGCTACAGACGGAGTGGCTCCGCGTGGTCCTGTCTCCGGCGGGGAGGCTGACGCAGTTCACGTGCCTCTCCAGCGACGTGGACTACGCGGTGCCCGAGACGCCGGTGTTTCGGCTCATTCGCCACGGCGGCGAGGTTCCGGTCCACTACATCCGCCGTGATGGGGACCGGCTCGAAGTCCACTTCGCCGACCCGGAGGTCGTCGCCCATCTCCGGCTCGAGGAGCGGCCGCACTACCTGACCCTGACGGTGGAGCGGGTAGTGGGGGAGGGGGTGGACTCCCTCACCTTCGCCGACCTGCGCCTGACCATCACCGAGAACGTCGGCACGCTCATCAACGCGGCCTGGAACGACACGTTTGGGGCCGTCATGCTCGGCTGCACACCCCAGACCGACTCCGCCGGCGCCGACGGTTCCCGGGCTGCGCTGACCGCGCGCTGCTATGGGGAGTACGGCTTCGAGGGCGCAAGGGTGGCCGTGGTCGGCGTCCCGCTGGAGCCCGCGGGGTCCACGGACCGCTTGCTCGACCTGATCGAGGAGGTCGAGCTGGACCAGGGCCTCCCACACCCGACGATCGACGGGGTGTGGATCCGCCGCTCGCCCAAGCGCCATGACTCGTACTTGATGGCGGCGAACGTGACGGAGGAGAACGTCGACGACGTGATCGCCTTCGCTCGTGGCGGGTTCGGTTGCATCGAGATTCTGAACTGGTGGCACTCTACGCCGACGTATGGCGTCGATACCCGCCTCTACCCGCGCGGGCTGGAGGGGCTGAAGGCCTGTGCGGACAAGATCCACGCCGCCGGGCTGCAGGTGGGTCTGCACTGCATGCAGGGCATGGTCGGCTGGGGCGGGGTCGGGATGGGCGATCCCCACGTGTGTCCGGTTCCGGACCGGCGCCTGCTCCAGGACCGGCGCGCGACGCTCGCGGCGGCCGTCGCCGCCGAGGCTGTCGAGCTGCCCGTAGCCGAAGACCTCGATGACTGGCCCGCGAGCGGTGACCTGCTGATCGGCGGAGAGATCGTGCGCTATGCCCGGCGGTCAGAGAGCAGCTTCCTCGATTGCACGCGCGGCCTGCACGGCACCACAGTGGCGCCGCATCCCGCGGGCTCCGGCGTCGGGAACCTGCGGAACGTATTCGCGATGTGGGGGAGCACGATCTACGCGCCGGGCGTCGACTCAGGGATGATCGAGGAGGTCTGCGACAACCTCGCTGAGGTGTTCAATGCCGTTGACGCCGACATGAGCTACTTCGATGGGGGAGAGGAGGTCGCGGCGCAGCCCCCACGGTGGCGTAACCAAGGCCGCATCGCCCTGGGCGTGCAGGCCCGGCTGAAGAAGCCGGTCATCCTCGAGGGCAATGACCTGTACACCCATCACTCGTGGCACGTGATCACACGCGGGAGCCCGACCTACGACCCAATCTACTTCGGTCGGCGCGACTATACCCTGCGCGGGAAGGGCCAGAACCCGGCCGGCTGGGCCAAGAACCTCCTCACGGGCGACGTGGGGTGGTTCGCCCCGCACGTCTACTCTCCGTCAACCGATGCCGTCACGCCCGACGAGGTCATGCTGCTCTGCCTGAAGGCCCTGGCCGGCAAGGCGCCGATCTCGTTTCAGGTGGACTGCTCCGACCCGTACGTGAACCGACGGATGCCGGAGATGCTGGAGATCATCCGCACCTGCGATGAGCTGAAGCGGGCCGACTACTTCAGTCCCGAGGTGCGCCGCGAGCTGGCCCGCCCGATGGTCGAGCACATCCTGGAGTCGTCTGCCGATGGCGGTTGGCAGGTCAGCCCCCTGCAGTTCGGCGCGCCGCGGGTAGTGGACGCCGCGGAGCCCTCCTCGGCCGAGTGGACCTGCGCCAACCCCTTCGAGGAGCAGCGTCCGTGGGTCCGCATTCGGGCTCGTTCCCGGCTCTCCGCGTACGCTTCGCCCGAGAACCTGGTGCTAGCCGACTGTGCGGCGTCGATCCCCTTCGCGCCCTCGGCGACCGCCTCCACCGACCTCACCCAGAGCGTAGAACCCTCCACGGAGCGCACACCTGACGGCGCTGCCGCCTTCTGCTACCACGCCCGCAACGCCGGCGCATCGCGCTCGCAGTGGGCTCGGCTGACCTCAACGCTGCCCGCGCCCCTGGACCTCAGCGGCTACCGGCGGCTCGGCCTCTGGGTTCGCGGAGACGGGACGGGCGGCATCCTGAACGTGCAGCTTGTGCAGGGCTACGGTCTCCGCGACCACTACATCCCGCTCGACTACACCGGCTGGCGCTATCACCTCCTCGATCCTCCCGAGGACTCCCGCTTCTACAGCTATACCTGGCCGTACAGCTTCATCGATCTGTTCTACTGGGTCTTCCAGTACGCGGGAGTCAGCGGTGTGAACCTCTACTACAACGACCTGCCGCCGGGCGCGGAGACCGCGTGCCTCATCGGTCGTCTCGAGGCCCTCCGCGAGTACCCCTCGCCGCTGACCTCGCCCTCTCTCGAGTGCGCGGGTCACCGGCTCACGTTCCCGACCGCGCTGCAGCCCGAGGAGTACCTGGAGCTCGACTGGTCCGGGGCTTGCCGCCGCTTCAACGCGAACGGTGGGCTTCTGGAGGAGCTTCAGCCCCAGGGCGAGCTGCGTCTCGGGGCGGGGGAGAACCGCGTGCGGCTGACCTGCGACGCCGGGGACGACGTCAGCACCCGGGCCGAAGTCACCCTCTGCCTGAAGGGCGAGCCGCTGGCTAACGAGCCTCCCACGGCGGCGGGGCGCCGGACCCCGACCGATCCCGGAGTCGCCTTGCTGCCCGCCGGCAGGCGCGGGTTCCGGCTGATGCACGGGCCGCATGAGCTCGCAGGCGGCGCGCCTCACGGCGTGCCGGCCTTCGATGGTGGCGCGAACACATGGGTCGAGCACAACCCACGCCCCACGCCTCAGCGCGCCGTCGCGCTCATCATGCGCGGATCAACCGAGGCCGGGGTCGACTACGATGATCCACGGGCGCTGACCTTGGAGACCTTCGACGACCTTGGAGCCTACGAGCTGGGCAACGGAAACGAGTTCGAGAAGTACGTCCTGGGCGGCGGTAAGGAGCTGGCGGCCTGCGGCCCGGTGCGCTCGGGGGTGACTCAGACCTTCGTCACCTCAACCGACGAGGCCCGTAGCGGCCGGTGCGCCGTCTATGGCGCAGAGAACATCGGCGGCGACGGGGGCTGGTGCGCGAAGGGCAAGCGCTTCCCAGCGCCCCTGGACCTGTCCGAGCACAAAGCCGTGGCCTTCTGGCTGCGCGGCGACGGCCGTGGCGAGACGCTGCGCTTTCAGTTCCGCGACGTCCAGGGCGCCCACGCAGACTGGATCGTGCCCATCGACTTCACGGGCTGGCGACTGCAGGTTCTGCGCCTTGATGACCGCCTGGACTTCGACTGGTCGAAGACCGAGTACCTCATCGTCTACTTCAACGACATCCGCGCGAACACGACGGTGTCTCTCGGCCTCGACGACGTGAAGGCCTTCCCGGGTTTGCAGCCGCCGCCCACGCTCGCGCGTCCGGTGCTGAAGATCAACAACCAGCGCATCGCTCTGCCCGTGAACCTGCCGCCCGACATGGCGCTCACCCTCGACGACGCGGGGCGAGCCCGTCTCTGGCCCCTGGGGCGCGGCAGCTCAAAGCCGCTGGAGGGTCGCTGGTCGCCGATCGTGCTGCAGCCCGGCGACAACCGGATCAGCCTGGCCTGCGACGCCTCGAAGGGCGCGCCGCGCGACGTGGTAGTCCGCCTGGCACCCCTGGGGGCCGTCACTCGCACAGCCGGGCGAGCACCTCAACCGTGAGGGCGATGTCGCACAGGACGAGGCTCTCGTAGCCCGCGGCCCGTGTGCGCGCCGCCGAGATGGCGCCGTCCGCGCGGTAGCGCCCGAGCACCTCGGCCGCCTCGTCGTGCACTGCGAGCCGGGGTCGCATGTCGCTCTCCGGCCCCCAGGCGAGGCCGCCCAGCAGGCCCTGGCCCGTGCTGCCGGAGAGACCCGGGCTGACCTTGACCGGGATGCCCGTCAGTGCGGCGGCCCGGGTCGCCTCGGGTCCGTCGGGACCCAGATAGCCGGCCGCGTAGAGCCACACGGCCCGCGCCGTCTCCGCGCGCAAACGCTCGAGGATCGCCTCGCGCTGCCCGTCCTCCACATAGAACGCATTGGCGAACACGTACACGCGGCACTGCGGCACGCGCCCCGCGCTGAAGTCGGCGAGGGAGTAGTAGCCGACCGGCCAGCCCAGCTTCCCGCTGGCCGTGCGCAGCGTGAACATCGTCCAGAAGTTCACGTCCCAGTCGCTGCGAATGAACTCCTTCGAACGCTCGTCGACGATCACCGCGACCTCCGGCCGGAACGGTCCGAGCCGCCCCAGCTCCGCGCGGTAGCCCTCCACCCTCCGCTTCAGCAGTTCCCCCAGCGCCGGGTGGTTGAACGCCCCCGCGGCCATCAGGTCCATCCACCACGTGCCCGCCCGGTGGGTCTGAATCGCGGTGAAGTTGCGGTCCGCTACCGCCAACGTCTCGTCGAGGTCGGCGGTGGTGATAGGGTCGTCGAAGGCCTTCCACTCCGGCGGCTTGTACCGTGGATCGAGGAGGCTCGTGCGGCTGTCGTCTTCGTTGAACCACAGCTTCCCGTGCAGGGAGATGGTGTCCACGAGCGACATGAAGCTGGCCGGATCGCCCTCCCGCCGGTCCGTGTACGAGCACGGCCCCGCCAGGATGTCCACTTCCGGGCAGTCCAGCACCCACTGCACCTGGTAGTGGCCGCTGAAGCTCCCGGTGAGCTCCAGCGTGTAGCCGTAGAAGAACGCCGACAGCTTCCGGCCGCTCGTCTCCTCCTTGATGATCCGCGCCCACTCGATGATGCAGTCCGCCGCCAGGTCGTTGCAGTACGCCGAGTAGTCGACCCAGTCGCGCTGCGCGGGCCAGTCGTAGAAGACCTGCACCGGTTTGTCGCCGCCGTGCATGGGGAAGCGGCCCGGCTCGGCCCGTGGGATGTCCGCCGTCGCCTGCATGGCATCGTCTGGATAGCGTCGGGCGAGCCATCGGCGGAAACGCGTTCGGTTGGCCTCGGAGCAGTCCGGCCCCTTCTCCCGATACTGATCCCCGAACATCTCGTGCTCGGGCCCGCCGGGCTGGTACGCGATGATCCGCGGGCCGTACGAGCTGTCCTCGAAGTGGCGCACGATGGCCCGCAGATCGGCCTCGAAGGCGCGCCGGTACACTTCCGACGCCAGCGAGGCATTCCCCGTCGAGCCGTCGGCGTAAGTTGCGATCTCGCTTGCCGGGAGGTCGGCCCAGAGCTTCCAGTTCCGGGCCGGGCCCGGGTAGATACGCACCAGGAACAGCGCCTCGGGGTCGACAGCGATGAACCGGTCCAGCAGCCCCTCGGGCCAGGCGAAATCGGGCTCGTCGGTGCCGGGCTGACGCGGCACGCGCAGCGGGAGCGAGTAGATGTGGCAGTCCGCCCCCATGGCGAGCTGCATCTGCGCGCGGAGCAGCTCGTCGCGGTCCGGGCCGCCGATATCTGTGTTGTAGAAGAAGATGAAGGGGACCGTCGGCCGCCCATCCAGTAGCAACCGCGGGACGCCGTTCTCGGGCACCACCCGAGCCTCGGTGACCCCGGCTCCGGCAGCCAGGCTGAGACCCAGCAACAGACCGAGCATCAGCACGATACTGATCGCTTCCACGGTACTCCCCTCACCTCCGTCCGCCCTGGTCGAGCTCTGTTTGCTCGACATGCTCGTGCTCCCTTCTGCAATGAGATGACTAACAACATCGCGCTCTGGAGGTTGCGGATGGCCAGTTCGTTGTTGTCGTCTCGGCAAGCCGTCCGGGCTCGTCCGGAGGCATGGCCTAACCGGCATCTCCACAGATCGACCGGGACAGCCTCTGCGGCCCGTCGGGTCGACCCAGGCCCGCACGACGGTCAAGACTCCGCCGACCGGCCCACGCCGCTTGCTCCGGCCGATGGCCGCAGCCAGTACTGGCGAGTCTCGCCGAGAAGCAGCTCCTGAGACACCACACCGTTGTCAGCCGCAATAGCCTGCTGGGTGTAGACGTCGTCCAGGGCCACGCCCTGCGGCAGGATGATCTCCTTGAGCCCCGGTTGAGTGGCAGTCAGGGAGAGGAACCGCCCATCCGTGAGGAGCACGTCGTCGGAATCGACGTACAGATGGACCCCCGCCTCTCGTAGGATGTTGCGCAGCAGTTGGGCGGGGCAGCCGGTGGTGCCGATGTAGATCGACCTCCCGCCACCCCTCTCCCTGGAGGCGGCGGCAGTGGTGCCGTCGGCATAGCGCGCCAGCCGCTCCACCGACTGGCCGTCGCTGACGGACCAGACAGGCTGGAAGTGGGTCTCCGGGCCGTAGGTCGTTCCCGCGACTCCCTCGGTCAGAGGCCCCCCCGAGCCGAACGTGACGGTCGCGGAGCCGCCGTCGGAGTTCTCGGCCAAGGAGAACCCGGTCAGCTCGTGCATGTTCTCGGTCGAGCCCCGTCGGTCATCCAGGTAGCCGCTGCCGTAGAACCAGACCGCCGTTCTGTCTCGGAGCGCCTTGACGAGGTAGGCGCGCTCAGACTTGGTCAGATGCAGGCATCCCACAAACAAGGCCACCTTCGGCAGCGCCATGCGCCCAGCCAACACGTCGCTCAGTAGGTTGATCCTGAAGCCGGTGCCGATCCGGTAGAACTGCTGACGGAACTGAGTCAGCGGCAACGTGAGGGTGTTGTTGTCGGCCAGGTACAGCGGGCTCCGCTCATCGACGATGATCGCCACCTCGGGCTGCCAGGACGCCGGCCGGGCGATCTCCCGTTCGTAGACTCGCCTCAGCCCGGCGATGTTCTCCCAGATCCCCGCATCGTTCAGCCAGCCCTGGGCCGGTAGGTCCATGTACCAGCACGCCAGTCGCCGAGGCAGGATGTGGGCGAAGTTACGCTGGTGCACGGCATACGTAGCCTCAGGCGTGTCCGCTCGTGCAAGCGCTTCCTCGCTCAGGTACGTGCGCGTGTCATCCTCATTGAGCCACAGCTTCCCCGCGTCACGTATGGAATCGACCGGCGCCATGAAGGGACCGCTCCCGCCGGGCTGGCGGTCGAAGTAATCGATCGGGGAGCTGAGGATGTCTACGTCGGGGCACCGCAGCAGTCGCTCCAGGGCCAAGTGACCGCCCGCCTGCAGGCCGGAGGGGAGGTGTGAGAGCCCGAAGTAGTACCCGTAGAAGAAGCATGCTGCCTTCCGGTCTCCGGTCTCCTCCTTGATGAGACGGGCCATCTGCTCCAGGGGCTCGACCATCGCGACCTGCTGGTACTCGTGGAAGTCGATGACGAAGCTCTCCTTCGACGGGTCTCGGAAGAGGCCGTACGCAGCCATCTCCCTCTCCTCGACAGAAGGCACACGGGTGGTCTCAAAGGTCACGTCTGGCTGACCCCACGCCTCGCGCAGCCGGCCCACAGTCCGGTACTTGCTCCTGGCCCACTCGGCGAAGCCCTCGCGCATCGGTTCCTCGAAGCCACTGTATACGCGCTCCCCGGCACGATGGTAGAACCACTCGCCGGTGTGCTGGCCACTCGGGTGGTAGCCCAGCACATGGTCTCCGTGGTGCTCTTCCCAATAGCGGATGAGGCTCCTGAGGTTCTCCTGGACATCCTGCCGCCAGGCCTTGGACGCGACACTGGGGCAATCCATGCTCTGGCCATCGCTGAAGAGCATCCGCTGATTGGGGTGCCTCTCGTACCACCATGCGGGAGGGGACGTGACGTAGAGTCGCGGCAGCAGCAGCGCCTGGGGGTCGGCTCTCAGGAACGCTCCCACGACCTTGTCTACGAGATCATAGGCGTACGGGGCTGGCTCACCGTTGGGCGGCGCCCAGGGGATCCCGGCATTGAGATCAAAGGAGTACAGATGGACCCCCGCCCGGGCCGCCAGCTCCACCTGCGAGACCAGCACGGTCTCCCACTCCGGCCCGACGATGTTGCCGAAGAACATCATCGGGACCTGCGGGGCGTTGTCCACGAAAAGGGTGGGAGATCCCCTATGCTCTCTCACCTCGACCTCGAGAGCCAGGGCACGGCTCGTCGCAGCCAGGATAGCCATAGTGATCGCCATAGGCTGGGATTGCCCATATCAATGGGGCTTCAGTCGTCGTGTGGGGCAAGTAGCGTCCCAACACGCCGGTT
>Ga0233425_10011172_pt1 | contig 10590 bp, 7 predicted proteins | sample Watercolumn_Towu_2_FD_181712 | JGI IMG/M metagenome (GOLD analysis project Ga0233425, IMG submission 181712) | Freshwater microbial communities from Lake Towuti, South Sulawesi, Indonesia - Watercolumn_Towuti2014_140_MG | ecosystem: Environmental > Aquatic > Freshwater > Lake | place: Indonesia... | reverse complement strand
TCGAAGCACAACATCATCCCCGACCATGTGAAGCTCCAGTTGACCCTCCGCTCCTACTCCGACGCGGTGCGCGACCAACAGATCGCCGCGATCAAGCGCATCACCCGCGGGCTGGCGCTGGCGGCCGGCCTGCCGGAGGATCGGATGCCGGAGGTGAGCGTCGCGCCGGAAAACGCGAAGTCCACCTACAACGACCCGGCGCTCACGCAACGGCTTGTGCGCCTGTTCGGCGAGTGGTTCGGCAAGGACGCGGTGAAGGCGCGCAGAGCCTCGATGGGCGCGGAGGACTTCGGGCTTTACGGGCGCACGAAGGAGAAGATCCCCATTTGCATCTACTGGCTCGGCTCCGCGGACCCGAAGCGCGTCGCCGAAGCGGATCGGAGCGGCCATGTGTTGCCGTCGTTGCACTCGCCGCACTACGCCCCCGTGCCCGATCCGACGATCAAGACCGGCGTGACCGCAATGACCGCGGCGGTGTTGGAACTGCTGGGCAAACGATAAGCCGACGGCAAGCTTCGGCCCCGTCGTTTCCGCGACCGTCTTGGGAATTGCTAGACTCCGCCGGAGCGTGTGGGTAATTTGTCCACACCAACTCACAACCCATTCCAGGACCCATGAGCGACCAAGCACTCTCTCTCCAACAACTCGGCGACGCGGCGGCAAAGCAGTTCCAGCAACACTACGGCCGCGTGCCGCGCTGGATCGCCGCCGCACCGGGCCGCGTGAACATCATTGGCGAACACACCGACTATAACGACGGCTTCGTCTTCCCGATGGCCATCGAGCGTTACACGGTCATCGCGGCGGACAGGCCGGCCGGCGCAAGCCGGGAGGTCACATGGCGCTGCGCCCGCACCAACCAGAGCGCCAGCTTCCCGCTCAGCCAGCCGGTGCCGAAAGGTGAGCCGAAACATTGGACCAACTACATCCGCGGCGTCTTCGCGGGCTTCCAGCAGCGCGGCGTGGACGCCGGCCCGCTCGATGCGCTGATGCTCTCGACCGTGCCGCTCGGCGGCGGCCTTTCCAGCAGCGCGGCGCTCGAAGTCGCCACCGCTACGCTCATCGAGACGGTCACCAGCCACACGCTCGACCCGGTCGAGAAGGCGTTGCTTTGCCAAAAGGCTGAACACGATTACGCCGGCATGCCGTGCGGCATCATGGACCAGTTCATCTCCGCGCTCGGTCGGAAGGATCATCTGCTGCTGCTCGACTGCCGCTCGCGCAAGACCGAGCTGGTGCCGATGAACGATCCCGCCGTCGAGGTGCTCATCGTCAACACCAACGTGAAGCACGAACTGACCGGCGGCGGCTACGCCCAGCGCCGCAAGCAATGCGAGGAGGCTGCGCACATCCTCGGCGTGCCGTCACTTCGTGAAGCCACCGCTGCGATGTTGGAGAAAGCCCGCGCCAAACTGGACGCGACCGTCTTCCGCCGCGCACGCCACGTCATCGGCGAGATCGAGCGCACACCAGCGGCGGCGAAAGCAATCCGCTCCGGCGACTGGCCGACAGCGGGCCGGCTCATGTATGCCAGCCACGCGGCGTTGCGCGACGACTACGAGGTCAGTTGCGCGGAACTCGACGCGGCCGTGGAGATCGCGCAGGAGATCGGCGAGGCAGGCGGCGTCATCGGCTCGCGCATGACCGGCGGCGGCTTCGGCGGTTGCACGGTCAGCCTGGTGAAAACCGCGAAGATTGCGGAAATTTCCGGCAAGATCGCCAAAGCCTACCGCAAGCGCACCGGCATCGAAGCGACGCTCTTCGTCTCCCGCCCCGGCTCCGGCGCGACGGTGTTGAAGGCGTAGCGAACGCGTAAGACCCGCTAGGGTTTGCAGACGACTTTACGCGGCGTGACCAGCGCGGCGATCTGCGGCACGTCGAACGCTTCCAGCAGGCCGAAGCAGAACATCTCCGGCTGCTTGTCCACCGTCCAATCCTTCTCGATGATTTCCTTCAAGCTGCCGAGCGCTCCGTGAAGCTCCGCGCCCGCAACGGCTTTCTCCTCCAGCGCGGCGGCGACGAGCGAGAAGAGGCTGGAGCGCGGGCCGCATGCCACCAGCGTCACGGGGCCGCTCTTGAGTTCGCGTTGCGACCAGCGGGCGATGGCGGCGAGCTGGCTCGCTTGCAGACCGAGCGGACGCTCGCCCACACCTGCCACCAGCAACGCAAAGAGATAATCCCGCGCCGCGATCTTCGACTCGCCGAAATAGAACGGGTCCACCGCCAGCACGCGCTTGCCGGCCGCAAGCAACCTCTCGATCTCGGCAGCGGCGCTCTTGCGGCCTTCGTCGGCGGTGAGGATCACCGTCTCCTTCGCCGCGCCGCGCGTCAGCTCGACGGCGGGCACCGTCCATGTGCCACCAAGCTTGAGTTTCCAGAATGTCGCCTTCACGCCATCCTTCTCCTCGCCACCGGTGCGCTCCGCGACAACCGCGTAGTCCTTGGCATTGACGATCTCGCGCAGCTTGGCGCGGCCGGTCTGTTGCCAACGGGCCAGCGCGCCCTTCGCCGCCGGGATTTCCGGATGACGCGGCAGGTTTCGGCTCAGCGCGAGCGCGAGCGAGTGGAAGTCCGCGTTATCGGCGGGAAGCTCGATATTCAGCACCGTGTTGGTCTTGACCTCAGACTCGCTGGGGATGTCCACCGCGTCGAACTTCGGGTCGCCGACGAAGAAATCGCCAATCATGCCATAGAACGCCTCGCGGTTGTCCTTCTCGTAGTTGTGCGTGCCGGGCACGTAGTTGATGTGCGAGCGCAAGGCGGAGGTCTGGCCGTAGAGCGTGAAGATCGGCTGGGCCGCGTCAAGCAGCGGCGGCAGCGCGTGCGGCGCGGCAAAGCAGCACGGGTCCTTCGCGTTGTTGGTCAACAGCGTCGGCCGCGGCGCGCGCATCGCCGTCAGGTGCGTGTAGTCGGCGACGGTCGCCATGTCGCACGGCGTTTGCTCGGAATCGCCGAGGTCGGAGAGATGACGCGCACGCGTGCGGAAGCTGGAGTAGCCCGCGACGGGGTTGGAGAGCGTGACGCGCGTGTCGAGCGAGCTGATGAAGATGGTCTGCCAGCCGCCGCCCGACAGCCCGGAGACAGCCACGCGGCTCGCGTCGGCGTTCTCCAACGAGAGCAGCACGTCCAGCCCGCGCTTCATCGCCAGATAGAACGGCGCGATGCCGCTCGTGCCGCAGAGGTCGAGCTGGTTCATGCGCGCGTGCGTGAAGCCCGGCGTGCGCAACTGGCCCATGCCGAACCATTCGACGTTGAGGGAGATCATGCCGCGCTTGGCGAGGTTGATGCAGCGAACCTGCTTGTAGGGCGCGGCCTTGCCGTAGGGATCGTGGCCGTTGACGGCGAGCATGACGGGAACCTTGCCAGAGAGATTGTCCGGCAGATAGAGCAACGCTGGAATCCACATCCCCGGCAGCGCCTCGAAGCGTAGCTTGCGAATCTTATAGCCCGGCCCGCCTTCGATGGTGTCAAGCCACTCCACCTTCGTCTTCGCGTCGCGCCAAGCCGCCGCCTCGCCGCGGAAGATGACGCGCTCAAACATGTCGCGCCGCAGGCGGTCGGCGTGCTTCTGCCATTCCGCCGCCGACTTCACCGCCGGCATCCGCGGCACGCGCGTCTCGGTGAACACCTGCACCTCGGCCATCGGGACATTCGTGCCGAGGATCGGGTGTTGCAGGAGCGTCTGGAGGCCCGACGGCGCGCTGGCCGCGAAAGCGAGCGTCGTGGACGCAAGGGAGAGGGAGACCAGAAGGCGGGAGTGAGTTTTCATGGCGGGGCGGATTCTTACAGCGCCGCCCCGCCGGATGGAAGCCCCGATTTGGTATCGGTGCGTGAGCGGGTCACGACCCGCTGCGCCCCGGCCCGCGCGGCTTGACGACCCAAAGGCTGAGCAGGAGCAAGGCAAAGAAAATGACATAGATGGCCAGGAACACCTCCTCGCCGGCCCGGTAGAAAAGAACCCGATGGATCCAATGTTGGATGAAGGAGCCTTGATAATACTGCCCGTCACCCGCGAGCAACCGGAACTGCAGTTCCCACGTCGTCAGCGGGCACGTCACCCCAAAGACCGATTCCACCACGACCACGCCCATGCAGCCCATGTGCGCCAGCCGGAACCAGAAGTTCCGCACGAAGTTCCAGCGAAAAAAGCAGCCGGCCCAGATCACCAGCAAGCCGACGACGACAAACACCACGTAGGCGAAGTGCGCCACCAACAGCGCGTCGGCCAGGATGATATAGAGGCGTGTCATTCCAAAAAAGGCGAAGGGCGGCCCTGGGTGGAACCGCCCTTCGCGACAACCATCGTTTCGTTCGCGACCGTTACCGCTTCGGCAGCGGCACGACGGCGCTCTGCAAGCCCATTTTCGCGCAAATAAAATAGACCATCGTGCCGACGACGAACGCCGCCACCGGGGCGCACGGCACGTTCACCTGCATGGCCGCCGGCAGCAGCGAGTTCGGCAGGATGCCGACGATGAAGCCAAGCAGCCAGGCGATCCAGCCGGCCGGGTTGAAACCCGCGCGCGGCCCGCTCCACTTCCGGCCCGCGAGCAGGTAGTCCACCAGCATCGCGCCGCAGATCGGGCCGAACGACGCACCGATGAGGCCGAACACGCTCGGCAACTTGCTCGCCACGCCGGTGATCGCCAGGATCATGCTCACCACCGCGCCGATGCCGACCGAGATGAACGGATTCACCTTCGGCATCACCGTTTTGAAGCTGTTGGCCGCGATAAACGAGGAGAAGCACGCGCCGGGGAACGACGCCAGCGTCAGGCCGATCATGATCGCCGCAAACAATCCCGGCGACACCTTCTTCTCCAGCGCCGTGGTCATGTTCACCACATCGGGGCCGATGACGCCCGCCGCGCGCGCGCCCGCCACCGCGATGACCGAGATGCCCGCCGTGAAAACGATGGCGATGATGATGCCGACCATGCCGCCCATGCTCACGTCCTTCTTGTCACGGTTGCTCGTGCAGATGTCCACGCCAGCCGCTCCCGCCGTCGCGAAGAAGCCGACAATCGCAGCGACCATCAGCAACACGGCGTCAAGCTGGCCGCCCGCGGTGGCAGCCGACGGGAGAGGTTTGTAGTCGGCAGCCGACCCGCCGAACATCGCCAGCCCCATCACCAACACCACCAGCGGGATCAACGGCAGATACGTGGCCACCTTCGCGACGTATTGGATGCCTTTCAATCCCACAAACGCCGCGCCCAATGCCCAGACGACGCAGAGCGGAATGTAAAGAGCCGGCATGTGGAAGCCCTTGGCGAGGGCGTCCGCCGAGCCGAACGTGTTCACACCGAGCCAGCCGAATTGCAGCGCACCCATCAGGAATCCCGGCATGATCAACGCGCCCGCCGCGCCGAACGTGGATGAGCCGACGACGTAGAGTGGCAGGCCTGTTTCCATCCCCAACAACCCCGGCGCGAGGAAGAACAGGTAGTGGCAGATGACACCGCCGAGCACGACGCCAAGCAGCGTCGCCCAGAGGCCGCCCGCCGAGAGGCCGTTGCCGGACATCGTGTCCCAGAACACGAACCAGAGGAAGATGCCCGCGTAAGTCGGGCCGGAGTTCTTGAACCACGCGCCGCGGTTGCCCTGCGGGTTGGCCTTGGCGCTGGTGAGATAGTCGGGGAGTTGGGAAGTGCTTGGATTGCTCATGGTGCGACCATTTCGCTTTCTTCCAAATCAATCCGCAAGCCAAAAATACGGCCTGCAACGCTGGGAGCAGCCTCCCGGTGTTTGAGCCGGACCCGCCGCGCTTTTCCGAACTTGTGGAATGACGCCGGATTCGAGACAGTGTGCCGCGCCATCCTGCGGCGGAGAACACGACGCGAGGCATTGTCCGCCCGGTCGCCCAAGCCGCGGATCGAAAGGAATACTCATGAACGCCGTCTTTTCAAGGTTGCCTGCCGTCCTTGCTTCGCTGCTGCCGCTCTGCGCCGCCGTCATCGCCGCGACCGCGCCGCCGCCCGCCGCCAACTACGACGAAGACAAAGCGGGCCGCTACACGCTGCCCGACCCGCTCGTCTGCGCCGACGGCTCGAAGGTCACCGACGCCGCGACCTGGCACAACAAACGCCGGTCGGAGGTGCTCGAGTTGTTCCGCTCCCAGATGCACGGCCGCAGCCCGGCGCGGCCGGCGGGAATGAAGTTCGAAGTCACGTCGGTGGAGAAACAGGCGTTCGGCGGCAAGGCGACGCGCAAGGAGATCACCGTCCGTTTCGGCCCAGAGCCGGACGCGCCGCCGATGCGCCTCCTGCTCTACATGCCCAACGCCGCGCCGAAACCTGCGCCGGTGTTCATCGGCGTGAACTTCGAGGGCAACCACACCATCGCCGCTGATCCGGGAATCACTCTCACCGAGCTGTGGACGTGGGACAACAAGACCAAAACCGAGAGCCTCAAGCGGCCCGGCGAGGAGACACGCGGCAAGAGCGTCGGGCGCTGGTCGTTGGAGAAGGCCTTCGCGCGCGGCTACGCGGTGGCGACGATTCCGCGCGCGGACATCGAGCCGGACTACGCGGAGGGCTGGCGGCACGGCATCCGCGGCTATCTGCTGCGGCAGTCCGGCAAGAGCGGGTTCGCGCCGGACGACTGGGGCGCCATCGGCGCGTGGGCGTGGGGTCTCAGCCGCGCGCTCGATTACCTGGAAACCGACCGGGACATTGACGCCCGGCGCGTCGTCGTGATGGGCCACTCGCGGATGGGCAAGACCGCGCTCTGGGCGGGCGCGCAGGATGAGCGGTTCGCCATCGTCATCTCCAACAATTCCGGCGAAGGCGGCGCGGCGCTCGCACGGCGCTGGTTTGGCGAAACGACGGAGGTCATCAACCGGGTGTTCCCTCACTGGTTCTGCGCCAACTTCAAGCAATACGCCGGCAACGAGTCCAAGCTGCCGATGGACCAGCACGAACTGATCGCGCTCTCAGCGCCGCGGCCGGTTTACGTGGCCAGCGCCGAGGAGGACCGCTGGGCCGACCCGCGCGGCGAGTTCCTTGCGGCGAAGCACGCCGGGCCGGTCTACCGGCTCTTCGGCAAGGAGGGCGTGGGCGTGGAGGAGATGCCCGCCGTCAACCATCCCGTCGGCCAGACCGTCGGCTACCACGTCCGCACGGGCAAACACGACGTGACCGAGTTCGACTGGGAGCAATACCTGAACTTTGCCGACCGGCATTTTGGCCGCGGGAAGTGAGCCGGCGGGCACGGGAGATTCCGGCCGAAAGACGGCCGCGGCGAGCTTTGCAGTTGAACCGCAGCAACTCCTCATCCAAGATAGGCGCGAGCCGAGAGAAACCGAAGCGTGAAGACACGTCGTTCATATTATTACGGTCAGGTGGTCCAGAGCTTGGAATACAATCCACGGCTCTTCCTGTATCTGCTGATCTTTGCGGTGGTGGTGGTGTATGCGTATCAGTTCGCGACGCAACTCTCGACACAATGGATGGTGGCGGGCTTCGCTTCGCTCGGCATCCTGGCGGGCCTGGCAATCATGGTCTGGCCCTTCCAGTCCGTGATGCTGTATCTGGGCCTGGCAATCTGGTATCATTCATTTCTGCGCGGTGGAACGATGGTGGGCATGGGCAGCGCGCTGGTGTATCCGGGCGATGTTTTCGTGGGGGCGTTCATGGCGGTGGAGTTTTTCCGCGGTTGCATGAGGCAGACCCATCTCTACACGGCAACAGACCGTTGGATGGTGGCCTTGTATGTGTGGGCGCTCTGTTGCATCGCGCGGGGAACGCTGAGCTATGGGTATTCGGCGGTGGGCGAGGCCCGTGAGTTCCTGCACTGCATTTCCTACTTCATCGCGATCCATTACATCACGCGGATGGAGCAAACAGAAACGGTCCTGCGGTGGTTGAAGTGGATTTGCATCATTACGGCGGTCTGGCAGTTTTACGTCGTCGTCCTAAAGTATGGATTCATACCCCGGTTTGCCGGCGGCAATTTGTTGAACGAATACGGCTGCCTCAACATCGTCGTGCTTGGCGTCCTGCTGGGGCGCGATCATATCAAGAGCCACCGGACACTGGCTGGGTTTGGCATCATAGTGTTGTTGGTCCTAACCTTCTACAGCGCCATGCGGGCTGTCGTCGCCTCGGTCTTGATCACGATTCCTTTTCTGCTGTGGATCACCCGCCGGTATTTCCTCAAGACCGTGTTGATGGGGGTCGTCGCGATAGCGCTGGGCATCGTGGTGGTCGGGGTCATGAGTCCGCTCATGGGTGGGAATTTGGGCGATTACTTCGCCAAGGTTTATCGGGGTATCATTGACCCTTCGCAAGACCCGACAGGCGCGTGGCGCTTGTATGGCTGGCGGTGGGAAATGCAGAGGATTTTTTCCAATCCGTTCTGGGTGCTGATCGGGCAGGGCTTCGGCGGCTATTACGAATGGTATTTCGGTCTTGTGGACGAGATCATCAAGACTGGCGTGCACAACCAGTTCATCCAATTCTGGTCGAAGATGGGGCTGGTGGGCGTGGGATTGTTCTTCAGCGCCATCATCTCCTTTTTCATCCAAGGCCTGCGCTTCCTACAAAAGAGCACCAATGAGTTGCAACGCTCGTTTATGATGATCCTCATGTTGATCGTGCTCGGCAACCTGGTGGACATGTGGGTCGGCCAGTCCATGATTACCCTTTGGCCGATCTTGGCCATCGGGACAGCCTTGCCGCGGCTCTGGCTGGGCACCCCCGCCAACGCGCCCGTCATCAACGTGGCACCCCCGATGCGTTCGCGGCCGCCGCTCGGCGCACTTCGCCGCCCCTCCGGCCAGCCAACCGCCTATTCGCGTTGAGCGCCCGGGCCATGACCTCCTCCATCGGGTTGCGATTAGTGGTCGCGCTGGTGGCGATCCTCTTCCACGCGGGCGCGCTTTGGGAAAACACGTGGTCCGCCGTGGATGACGGCAACGACCTGGAGCGGATGCTTGACTACAGCCAGCGCCTGAAAGACGGCACGTTTGGCGTCAGTTTCGCTGCCACCCTCTGGGCCAACACAGGGCTTTTCCGGCCAGGCTTCGTTTTCGTGCGGCTGGCTGAATACAAACTCTTCGGCGTCAACTGTCTTCTCCACCACGCCGCACACGTGCTGGTCATGCTCATCGTCTGCCAACTGCTCTTCTCCATCGCTCAACGCGCCACCGGCTCCCGGATGAGCGGCGCGCTGACGGCCCTTCTTTTCATCGTCTTCTCGCCCAACGTGGAAAACTGGTTCCGGCTGGGAGACCCGACGTTTTATCCTGCGGCGCTGGCCGTGGCATCCGTTTGGTGCGTGGCGCGCGGGATGGCGCTGACGGCCGAACGCTCTGCTGCGCGCGCTGGCTGGCTGGCAACGGCCCTCGCGTGCCTCGTGCCGGCCTATTTCACGCGGGAAACCTGCATCGCGCTGATCGGGCTGGGCACAGGAATGGCGCTGGCTTGTGCGGTCGGCACGGGCGAATTGCTCTCCCGCCGCAACCTGCGTTTCGCGCTTGTCTATCTGGCGGGGCATGTCGCGCTGGCGGCCGGCTGGTTCGCTGGACGCCACTGGGCCGGTGTCAAAGCGATCGCCGCGGGAAGCTACTCGCAGGATTACCAGGTCAGTCCGGTCGTCATGGCCACCACGGCGCTCAAATACTGCGATGTTCTTTGGAACGGCATGATGCTGCTGTTCCCGGCGGCGGTGCTGTTGTTTGCATGGCGGCTCTGGCTCTGGGCGCGGGGCCGCACCACGCTGGACGACCGGGATGGATGGAGTTGGGTCGGGCTGTGCTGGTTCCTGGCGTGCGGGAGCATCCTGCTGCCGTGGAAGCACCCGCTCGCGCGCTACATCGGCCCGGCGGTGCCTGGCCTTTGTTTGTTCGTCGGCGTGACGGTGTCGAGGTTGTTCGGCGAGATGGCTGCCGCCCGTCGTTCACGGTGGGAATTCATCCTGCGATGGGCGCTGCTGGCCAACCTCCCGTTGCTGGCGCTGGCGGGCTTCATCCGGAACTACAACTACTACGTCTTCCGCCACGACTTCGACGTGGCCGCCGCGCAGGCGCGGCAGGTCATCGCGCAACAAGCCCCGCCGGATGCGCGGCTCTTCATCAACATGCCGCCGGACAGCGAGCACATCTTCAACGAGACAACCAAGCTGCTCAAGGTGCTCAACGGGCGGCCTGACCTCACGCAGTTCAACTTCAATGCGCCCGACCGGCCGGAACCCAAACGCGGCGACCTCTTCCTGGTGTTCGTCCGCGAGCCGGCCACGCCGCGCAGCACGGAGATGTGGCTGCCGGAGTCCTTTCACACCACCACGCTGGATCGGCTGAAAGACCGGTTGAGCCTAACGCAAGGAGTCCGGTTCGAGCGCCAGCTTCTGAGCGCCTATCCCGATGCGCCGATCTTCAACCTCGTGGCGAGCGCTGGCATCCGCCTGCCGGACTACATGGGGATGAAGTCGGACCACCGGCGCGCGTTGTTCATGCGCGAGCCGTCGCTGGTGGAATGGCGGGTCTATCGGTTTGAGAAGTGACCAATCCCCGCAGCCCCCTGTCCCCCGGATTCCCGGACGGTCACTCCCGCTGGAGAACAACCATGTCTTGATGGTTGTTCAGTCCCT
>Ga0233425_10011171_pt1 | contig 10590 bp, 10 predicted proteins | sample Watercolumn_Towu_2_FD_181712 | JGI IMG/M metagenome (GOLD analysis project Ga0233425, IMG submission 181712) | Freshwater microbial communities from Lake Towuti, South Sulawesi, Indonesia - Watercolumn_Towuti2014_140_MG | ecosystem: Environmental > Aquatic > Freshwater > Lake | place... | reverse complement strand
TCGGCGTGCTGAACAGTCTCGGTCCGCGCGACCGGGGCGTGCGGCGCGTCGCCCGCGACATCGCCTATGGCGACGATCCCCGCCAGACGATGGACATCCACGCTCCGCTCGAGCCCGGCCCCTGGCCGATGCTGGTCTTCTTCTACGGCGGCGGCTGGGACAGCGGCGAGGGGCGGCTCTACGCCTGGGCCGCCCACGCCCTGGCGGCGCGCGGCTTCGTGGTGGCGACGCCCGACTACCGGCTGGTTCCCCAGGTGCATTTCCCCGCCTTCATCGAGGACGCCGCGGCCGCCACGGCCATGGCGGGCCGGATCGCCGGCCGGTACGGGGCGGACCGGGCGCGTCTGGGCGTCATCGGCCATTCCGCCGGCGCCCATCTGGCCATGATGATCGCCCTGGACCGCCGCTACATGCTCGCGGCCGGGGCGCCGGACCTGATCCGGGCGGCGGCGGGGCTGGCCGGTCCCTACGACTTCCTGCCCTTCGACGTCCCGGCCTCGATCAACGCCTTCCGCCGCGCGCCCGACCCGACCCTGACCCAGCCGGTGACCTACGCCCGCGCCGACGCCCCGCCGCTGTGGCTGGGCCACGGGACGGAGGACGCAGTGGTCCACGCCGAGGACACCACCATCCTGTGCGACAGGATGAAGGCGGTCGGCGGCCGCTGCGAGGCCAGACTCTATTCCGGCCTCAACCACGCCGACCTGATCGCGACCTTCTCGCCCCTGTTCCGCCGGAAGGCGCCGGTTCTGAACGATGTGACGGCCTTCCTGCGTCGGGAGCTGGGGTAGCGGCCGCGCTCATGCCGCGAGCGACGCGTCGCGAGGATAGGCGCCCAAAGAGCAGGCCGCGCTCGAAAGCGTGGCCGTCTCGCCAAGGTCATCTTCTTCCGCTAGAGGAGGCCATGACAGAAACGATGAACCCACAGGCGGCGCTGGACCGTCTCGAAGACCTCTACAACCAGTCCGTCTCCAACCTGCGCGCCGCGGTGGGGACCTTCCTCCGCACCGGCGAACGCGCCGATCCCGAGGCCCGGGCCAGGGGCCTGTTCGCCTATCCCGAACTGCGCGTCAGCTGGTACGGCGAGCGGCCGGCCAATCTGGAGCAGCGCGCCTTCGCCCGCATATCCAGGCCCGGCGCCTATGCGACCACCATCACCCGGCCCGAACTGTACCGCCCCTATCTGCTGGAACAGCTGAGCCTGCTGGAGGCCGATTACGGCGCCACCTTCGAGGTGCGCGCGTCGGAGCAGGAGATCCCCTTCCCCTATGTGATGGACGGTTCGGACGTCGCCCTGGACCGCAGCCAGACGGCGGCCGTGGCCCGCTATTTCCCGACCACGGACCTGGCCCATATCGGCGACGAGATCTCCGACGGCCTGTTCGACCTGACGAAGGACTTCCCGCTGGCCCAGTTCGACGGCCTGCGCACCGACTTCTCGCTGGCCCGCCTGCGCCACTACACCGGCACGCCGGTCGAGGATGTGCAGAGCTACATCCTGTTCACCAACTACAACCGGTACGTCGACGAGTTCGTGCGCTGGGCCTGCGCCCAGCTGGCGGACCCCAGCAGCGCCTATGAGAAGCTGGTCTGCGCCGGCGGCATCGAGATCACGCGCGACACGCCCAATCCCGAGACGGCGGTCATGGACGCGGCCTGGAAGAAGCACCAGATGCCCGCCTATCACCTGACGGCGCCCGGGCATCGCGGCATCACCCTGGTCAACATCGGGGTGGGCCCGTCGAACGCCAAGACCATCTGCGACCACCTGGCCGTGACCCGGCCCCACGCCTGGATGATGATCGGCCACTGCGGCGGCCTGCGCCCCAGCCAGAGCATCGGCGACTATGTGCTGGCCCACGCCTATCTGCGCGACGACCACGTGCTGGACGCGGTCCTGCCGCCGGACATTCCGATCCCGAGCATCGCCGAGGTCCAGCGCGCCCTCTATGACGCCGCCAAGATCGTCTCGGGCGCGCCGGGCGAGGAGGTCAAGCGCCGCCTGCGCACCGGCACGGTGGTCACCACCGACGACCGGAACTGGGAGCTGCGCTATTCCAAGTCGGCCCTGCGCTTCAACCAGAGCCGGGCCGTCGCCATCGACATGGAATCCGCCACCATCGCGGCCCAGGGCTATCGCTTCCGCGTGCCCTACGGGACGCTGCTGTGCGTTTCGGACAAGCCGCTGCACGGCGAGATCAAACTGCCGGGGCAGGCCAACCGCTTCTACGAGGGCTCGATCTCCGAGCACCTGCAGATCGGCATCCACGCCGTCGATCTGCTGCGCGCGGAAGGCAACCGCCTGCACTCACGCAAGCTGCGCGCCTTCGACGAGCCGCCGTTCCGGTGATCTAGTCGGGCTTTTCGGTTTCGCCCGAGAAGGCGTCCTTGACCTCGTCCTCGGTGATCCGTTTCGACGGATCGCCGGGCTGGTTGAGGTTCTGCTCTTCGGTCCCGTCCCCCATCATGCCGGGGTGAGGGTCTTTCTTCGGGTCGTCGCTCATGAGGCTCGCTCCTTCACGCCGGGAATAAATCCCCAACGGAGCGACCTGTCGAGTCAGCGCTTGAGCCGCTTCGCATTGGCGACGGCGGTTTTGTGGATCGGGCGCATGGCGTCGGCCTGGCCCTTCAGCAGTTCGCTGTTGAGGGTCAGCATCTGGGCCGCCGCCCGGCTCCACCAGCCGACGGCGTAGCTGTACTGGGCCTGCAGGGCCGCAGCCGGGGTCGAGGCCGAGGCGATCGAGGCCGCCGCCTTCGACGCCAGCCCGGCTTCCGTGAGGGCGCTGGAGCCGACCCGGCCCCCGATGTCGCCGAAGGTCTTCGCCATGGCCGAGGCCGAGGCCGACAGGGCCTCGACCTTTTCCGTGCTCATCAGCGACATTTCCTTCAGGTCGACCTTGCGCGGATCGGCCAGGCCGGCGGCCATGATGCCGAGGCGGGCGTTGATCACGTCGCCGGCCGCCTGCAGCATCTCGCCGCCGGACAGGGCGGCGTTGGCGGCCGTGGTCGCCTGACGGGTGAGGCGGCGGCCGGTCTTGATGGCTTTGTCGAACTGGGTCATGCGCCGAGCCTTGGGCCGCAATCAGGTCGCGGGCAAGACCTCCGACGAGAAGTCGGCCACATCCTTCAGCAGGGCCGGAACCGCCGCATCGATGATGGTCCGGCCCTTTTCGGGACTGGCCTGGCCCGGATCCGAGCCGATCCGGCCGTCGGGGAAGCGGGCGCGGTAGTCGAGGGCGTCGCGGATCGGGCCGACAGGGGCGATCTGCGGGCTGTAGTCGGCGACCTTGATCCGGTCCGGATAGGCGGCCTGGGTCACGGCGATCTCGGACGGGGTGGCGTGCATGCCGTGGCCCGTCGGGAACATGCGGTTGCACAGGCTGTGGACCCCCGGCAGGTCCCACCAGTTCCTCAGCTTCAGCACGAACGGCGGCTGTTCTTCGACGAACGACCATTCGGCGTAGATCTCGGCGAAGGTCGCCTCGATGGTGGCGACATTGCCGCCGTGGCCGTTGAGGAAATAGATCCGCTCGAAGCCGTGCCGGCTCAGCGACGAGACCCAGTCCGTGATGGCGGCCATGAAGGTCGAGGGGCGCAGGGAGATGGTGCCCGCGAAGGCCAGGTGATGCTGGGCCATGCCGATGTTGAAGGTCGGGGCGACGACGAGGCTCTCGTCCTGCGCCTCGGCGGCGTGGGCGATGATCTCGGGGCACAGCCAGTCGGTGCCCAGCAGACCGGTCGGGCCGTGCTGTTCATTGGAGCCGATCGGCACGACGACGGTCTTCGTCGTCTTCAGCCGCGCATCGATCTCGGGCCAGGACGAGAGGTGGATCAGCATGGGTACGCTCCGCAACACGATCGGGGCGGTCTAGTCCGATTGGCGGACGGGGCCAACCGCCTCAGACGGCGAAGGCGCGCAGGAAGCGGCGGGCCGCCTCGGCGGCGCGGGCCTGCAGGTCGAAAGCCGGATGGGCCACGCCCAGCACGCCGCGCAGATGGCCGTGCCCCAGCACCATGCCCGAGAACATCTCGGCCGCGGCGTCGGGATCGGGGACGCGCAGCCGTCCCAGGCGGTCCTGCTCGGCCAGCCAGGCGGAGAGCCGGCGCAGGCCTTCGGCGGGGCCGGCCTGATAGATGGCCTGGGCCAGTTCGGGATCGCTGGGCGACATCAGGGCGACGCCGCGCATCGAGGCGGCGGCCTGTTTTCCGCACAGCTTTTCCAGCATGCCGGCGGCCATCGCCGTCAGCACCGTTTCGGGATCGCCGCCGCTGCGCAGGGGCGTGCTGATGGCCTCCGAGCGGCGGGCGGCCAGCGCCCGGCCGATCTCGACCTTGGACGGGAAGCGGTTGTAGAGGGTCTGGCGCGAGACGCCGGCCCTGCGGGCGATGGCCTCCATCGAGGCGAGGGCGCCCTTTTCCGAGAACAGGGCCAGGGCCGCGTCGAGAATGGCCTCGGTCTTGGTCTCGTCGATCTGTCCGGCGACCCGGGCCATCAGTGCGCGTCCATCGGCGGGCCGCCCGTCGCAGCCTTCACCGGACGGGACAGCAGGGTCACAAAGGCGGCGAAGACGCAGCCGACGGCCAGCATGGCGAAGGCGTCGCCGAAGGCCAGGGTCGTCGCCTGCAGATTCAACATGCCCTGGATCGCCTTCATCGCCGCGCCCGCCGGATCCGCCGTGCCCACGAACCGCTCCTGCATCCCGGCCAGCATGGCCTGCATGCCGCCGCTGGTCACGGAGATGTTCTGGGTCAGCTCGCTCATGTGCGAGGCGGTGTTCTGCGTCAACGAGGTGTTGAGCAGGGCCAGGCCGAAGGCGCCGCCGACGTTGCGCGACAGGTTGACCAGCCCCGAGGCGTTCTTGACCATGTGCGGCGGCAGGGTCGACATGGTCACCTGCTGGGCCGCGATCATGGCCATCATGACACCGGCGCCGCGCAGGGCCTGGACCCCGGCGAACTGCCAGAAGCCCCATTCGCTGGTCACGGCGTGGGCGTCCCACATGCCCCACGCGCAGAACATGAAGCCGCCGAACATCAGGATGCGGGCGTCGACCCTGCGCACCAGACGGCCCGCGAAGGGCGCGGTGGCGAACATGGCGAGGCCGGAGACAACCATGGTGGTCCCCACCTCGGCCGCCGAATAGTCCCGCACCCGGGACAGGAACAGCGGCAGCAGGAAGGTGCCGCCGAACAGGGCCGCGCCGACCGTGAAGGTCATCACCACCCCGACGAGGAAGTTGCGGTTGGTGAAGGCGCGCAGCTCGACCACGGGGTTGTAGTAGGTCAATGACCGCCAGACGAAGGCGGGGCCGGTGATGGCGGCCAGGACGGACAGCCACAGGATGTTGTCGTCCGCGAACCAGTCGTTCTTCGACCCCTCCTCGAGGACGAATTGCAGGCTCATCAGGAAGACGGCCATCAGGCCCAGACCCCACCAGTCGAAGCCCTTCGACAGCGTCGGGTCGCCCTTGTCGAAATTGGCGTAGCGGCCGACGAGGAACAGCACCAGGAGGCCCGGCGGCACATTGATGAAGAACAGCCAGCGCCAGCTGAGCCACTCGGTCAGATGGCCGCCCAGGGTCGGGCCGACGGTCGGCGCCAGGGTGACGATCAGGCCCATGACCACGCTGGCGGTGATGCGCTTGTCGGGCGGGAAGGCGGTGAAGGCGACGGCGAAGACGGTCGGGATCATGGCCCCGCCGACGAAGCCCTGCAGGGCCCGGAAGAAGATCATGGCGTCGATCGACGACGACAGGCCCGTGGCCACGCTCATCAGCATGAAGCCGGTGCAGGAGACGAGGAAGACCTTCTGCGTCCCCCACAGGCGCGAGAGATATCCCGACAGGGGGATCATCACGACCTCGGGGATCAGATAGGCGGTCTGGATCCAGCTGATCTCGTCGGCCGAGGCGCCGACCCCGGCCTGGATCTGGGGCAGGGACGAGGCCACGATCTGGATGTCGAGAATGGCCATGAACTGGCCGATGACCATGCCGGCGAAGCCGAGCAGCAGGATGGTCCAGTTGATCTTCGGCTCGGCCGGAGGAGCCCCGGCGACCGCGGGGGCGGCGGCGGTCACTGCGCGCGGGCCCCCGTATCGGCCGCGGCGGTGGCGATGGTCCCGGTGGCGGCCTGGGCGAAGCTCAGCCCGCCGCGGCTCTTCAGATCGACCTTGACCTCGACCGACAGGCCGGGCCGCAGGGCGGCGCCCGATGCGGGGTCCACCCGGATGCGGACGGGCAGCCGCTGGGTGATCTTGGTGAAATTGCCGGTGGCATTCTCGATCGGGATCAGGGCGAATTCGGACCCGGTCGCCGGAGAGAAGCTGTCGATATGGCCGGTGAGGCGTTGGCCGGGGAAGGCGTCCGCGGTGATTTCCACGGTCTGGCCGAGGCGCAGGCGGTCGACCTGGGTCTCCTTGAAATTGGCCACCACATAGGCGTCGCCCAGCGGCACGATCGACAGGATCTGGCCGCCGGGGCGGACATACTGGCCGACGCGCACGCCGCGGGCGCCCACGACGCCGCCGACCGGCGCGCGGATGACGGTGCGGTCCAGGGCGATGCGGGCCTGTTCGACCTGGGCGCGGGCGACCTCGACGGCGGCCACGCTCTGGCTGCGGGTCGAGCCCAGCACGCCGGCGGTGCGCTGTTCGGCGACCAGGGCGGCCTGCGCCTCGGCGACGCTGGCCTGGGCCGTGCGGGCGCCGGCCTGTTCCGTCTGGATCCGCTGCTGCGAAACCCATCCCTGCTCGGCCAGCTTGCCGTAGCGGTCGACCTGCTGGCGGGCCAGATCGGCCTGGGCCTGGGCCTGGGCGACGCCCGCGGCGCGCGAGGCGATCAGGGCCTGTTCCTGGGCCGCGCGGGCGTCGACGTTGCCGACGGCGGCGATGACGGAGGCCAGATTGGCCTCGGCCTGGCTCAGGGCGGCGCGCGCGTTCGCGTCGTCCAGACGGATCAAGATCTGGCCCGGTTCGACGCGCTGGTTGTCGGCGACCAGGACCTCGACCACATAGCCGTCGATCTGGGGGCTGACCTCGGTGGTGTCGGCGGCGACGAAGGCGTTGTCGGTCGCCTCCCAGCGCTGCTTGCCCTGCCACCAGACCACGCCGCCGATGACGACGGCCACGGCGACGACGACGCCGACGATCAGGGGAAGGCGTTTCTTCAACGCGGGCGACAGGGCCATGGGGCTGCTCGAAAAGAAGGGCGTCGGGGAGGACAGCGATAAAATGGACGATACTGTCCAAAAATCAAGAACGCTTGTTTCGGCGGTGCAACACGTCTTGTTTCGCATCGTTTGGAGTTCGTGATGTCCGCAGCCCGCCCGCCAACCTCCGTCGACGTCGCCATAGTCGGAGCCGGTGCGGCGGGGATCGCCGCCGCCCGGGCGCTGGCCGGCGCGCCGCTGGATGTCGTGGTGCTGGAGGCGCGGGACCGGATCGGCGGCCGGGCCCACGCCATCGCCTTTGACGGCGCCGGTCTCGACATGGGCTGCGGCTGGCTGCATTCGGCCGACGAAAACCCGCTGGCGGCCATGGCGGAGGACCGAGGGTTCACCGTCGACCGCACGCCCCCGCCGTGGGAAAGCCAGGCCTTCAATCACGAGATGTCGGAGGCCGAGCAGGCGGACTTCCGCATGGCGTTCGCCGCCTTCGAGGACCGGCTGGAGGAAGCCGCCGCGCGCGGCGAGGAGGGACCCGCCTCGGCCCTGTTCGATCCGCACTGCCGCTGGAACCCGCGCATCGACGCCATTTCGGGCGCCCTGAACGGCGCGCGTTTCGCCGAGGTCTCGATCCGCGACTACGACGCCTACCGCGACACCGGGGTGAACTGGCGGGTGATGGAGGGCTACGGCCGGCTGATCGCCGGGCTCGGGGAGAATCTGCCGGTCGTCTCCGGTTGCCCGGTCGCCTGCATCGACCGCACCGGCCCGATCCTGAAGCTGCTGACCGCCAGGGGAACGGTCGAGGCGCGGGCCGTCATCGTCACCGTTCCGACGGATCTGATCGCCCGCGAGGCGCTGCGTTTCGATCCGCCCCTGCCGGCCCTGGTTGAGGCGGCGGCGGGGACGCCCCTGGGGCTGGCGTCCAAACTGCATATGACGGTCGAGGCCGCGGAAGACTTTCCGAAGGACAGCCAGCTGTGGGGGCGGGCGGACACCGCGGACACGGGGGGCTATCACCTCCGGCCCTTCGGACGCCCGATGATCGAGGGCTGGTTCGGCGGCGACATCGCCCGCGGGCTGGAGGCCGAGGGCGAGGCGGCCTTCTTCGCCTTCGCCAGCGACGAACTGGTCCATCTGCTGGGCTCGGCCATGCGCCGCCGTCTCGCCCCCGTCGCCACCTCGATGTGGGGCGCCGATCCATGGTCGCGCGGCGCCTATTCCCACGCCCTGCCGGGTCATGCGGACGACCGGGCGCGTCTGGCCGCGCCGGTCGAGAACCGGTTGTTCTTCGCCGGCGAGGCGACCTCGCCCGACTTCTACGGCACGGCGCACGGGGCGTGGATGGAGGGCGAGCGTGCGGCGCGTCAGGCGCTGTCGGCGCTGGGGCTGGGCGCGCCGGAGTGAGGCGCCCGGTTGACCCCGGCGTCTGATCGTTCGCACTCTGGCGTCGGGAGGCGCGAATGAACCGCGGCGTGGCCATCTTTCTGGTGTTCTTCGTGATCGCCGCCGCGCTCTTCGCCGGCGCGATCAGTTCACGCGGTAAGCCCTATTTCGATCCTCACCTCCATCAAGGGTCCTATCCCTGCACCCTTTATCCCGACCCCGGAAAGCGGGGGCCATTGGAAGGGGACATTGACGACTGGATCGCGGAACCGCTGCGCAAGGTCGATGAGCCCTCGCTGTACTTCGAGAAGCCGGTGGGCGACACGACCACCCTGCGGTTCACCTTCCTGCCTTCCTTCACCGACCCTGTGATCGTCAGAATCGACGATCTTTACGGGGATCGTCCTCGTCTCACCGCGACGCGGGTCGTGGACCAGGTCGTCGTGCGGGAGGGGCCCGACCATCTCGTAAGGGACCTTTCAAAGGCCGAGCTTGAGCCGCTCATGGCTTTTCTGGCCTCCACCCGGGTCCTCAACCTCCCGCCGGACTCGTGCCTCAGCGCGCCCGACGGCGTTATCTTCCTGATCGAGGCGAATGGACCCGATGGCTATCGCTTCATCAACCGATGGGGCGTGACCGGGGGCGCAGTTTATGACCTCGGCAACCTCATGTTCCAGCTGACCGGCTGGCCGAACGGCGAGCAGGGACCTGACCGCACCTTGAAAGGCCAAGGACATGGAGCGGAGTCGGATGATCCGCCATGGCCGAGACCGGACTTGACCCCGGCTCCCGAAATCTGACCTTGGCCTTCCTGGCGAAAGCCGCCCGACTGACGAAGCCAGATGGCCCGACCTGCGACCCCGAAACCCCGTGCGAGCGCCGCCACACCGGGCCCCAAACGCCCCGCCGTCATGACCGGGGCCTTCATTCCCGTGCTCGGCTGGCCGCCGGACGAGGACCGGGTCGAGGCCATCTTCGAACGGCTGTCGGCGGTCATGCCCGAGCCGAAGACCGAGCTGAACTTCTCCAGCCCCTACACCCTGGTCGTCGCCGTCGCCCTGTCGGCCCAGGCCACGGACGTCTCGGTCAACAAGGCGACCGACAGACTGTTCCGGGTCGCCGACACGCCGGAGAAGATGCTGGCCCTGGGCGAGGAAGGGCTGGTTCCCTACATCGCCTCGATCGGCCTCTATCGCGGCAAGGCGAGGAACGTCATCGCCCTGTCCCGCATCCTGCTGGAGCAGCACGGCGGCGAGGTCCCGCTGAACCGGGCCGAGCTTCAGGCCCTGCCCGGGGTGGGGCGCAAGACGGCCAGCGTGGTGCTGAACGAACTGGGGATCGAGGCCGCCATCGCCGTCGACACCCATGTCTTCCGCGTCTCGCACCGGCTGGGCCTGGCCAACGCCGCCACGCCGGACAAGGTCGAGGCGCAGCTGTTCAGGATCGTGCCGGAGCATTGGCTGCCCAAGGCCCACCACTGGCTGATCCTGCACGGCCGCTACACCTGCACGGCGCGACGGCCGAAATGCAGCGCCTGCCTGATCAGCGATCTGTGCCCGTCGCGGCCCGATCTGGTGGCGATGGGCGAGGCGGCGTGAGCTGCGTCAGAGCCGCGCCCGCACCGCCTCCGCGAAATTCCGGCCGCCTTCGGGGGCCGAGCCCAGATAGAAGTCGGGCTCGATCAGCTCGGCCTCCATCAGCAGCCAGCCGCCGTCGGCGCCGGGCGCCATGTCGATGCGGGCGTAGAGCAGATCCTCGTCGATCGCCGCCAGCGTCGCCTCCGCCAGCGCCAGCGCTCCGGCCGGCGGTTCGGCGAGGGTCGTATAGCCCCCGCCGTACTGGACCTGGACCCGGAACTCGCCGGGCACCGGTCGTTTGTTGACGACGTGGCTCAGCCGGCCGCCGAAGAACAGCAGGGAGGTCTCGCCCTCGGTCTCTATGGCCGGCAGATAGGGCTGGATCATCGCCGGGCCCCGGGGCGCGTCGACCATGGCGTCGCCGCGCGACAGCCGCAGCGTCTTCCACGCCCCGCCGGAAACC
>Ga0233425_10011170_pt1 | contig 10590 bp, 5 predicted proteins | sample Watercolumn_Towu_2_FD_181712 | JGI IMG/M metagenome (GOLD analysis project Ga0233425, IMG submission 181712) | Freshwater microbial communities from Lake Towuti, South Sulawesi, Indonesia - Watercolumn_Towuti2014_140_MG | ecosystem: Environmental > Aquatic > Freshwater > Lake | place: Indonesia... | reverse complement strand
CCCGGCCCAGGGATCAATTTGCAAGAAAACCACGCCAAACAGCCGACAAACTTGCAATAACCACTACTTCAGCTTGCCCGAAGCGCCTCAAATGTCAAAGGCTTCTGAGTTCTTCACGGACGACTAATTAGTCACCAGACTAAGAGTGTGGCGTGGCATTGTCAGCGGTCAAATAATCTTGTCCTTTTCTGGGAGAATCGCTCCGCTCACGTCTGAAATCGCCGAATCCGGCGGGCTTTCAGCCTTGCTCAAGGCCCTACGGATTTGGGATTTCGAGCCAGTTCAACGGGCTTGCACTTCGCTTCAGAATTCAGGAGGACGAGAGGTGGGACGGGATTTCGCGGCATTCTTCGCGCCATTCGCGCTGCTGCTTGGCGCTGGCCTCGTCGCCGTCGGCGTCTTGTCGCTACTCGGCGCGCACTTTCTCGCCAGCGTTTGGCGCGAACGCATCGCCCTCGCCCTTGGGCTCGCGCTCATCGTCGCCACAGAAATCGCCTTCGCTTTTAGCGGTATGAGCCTTCGCTTTCTCAACGGTCAGAGAGCGGACGTTCTCCAGTGCCGGCAGGAGGCGGAAACGAATTTCCCGCTGGAGCGGCACAAGAACAGTCCAATAATCAACGACGACATCATCGCCTGCATGAAGCGAAATAGATACGAATGGACCTCGGACCATCGGCGCTGCCGAGAAGCGCAGGTTGCGACCAATCCCTTCTGCTATCTTCCGACTAAAGGGTTCGACCGCTGGTTCACGCGCCTACAAATGGCGCTAGAGTAAAGCCCACAAGGCCAAGGGGGTCGGCTCTATTGACGAGAAAAATCCCTAACTTTTTCAGGAAAACAAGTAGCCTCCGTTGTGGCGAGAGACACGGCGAATGATTTGGCTTGCTCAGGGGGCTGCGGCCAAACAGAGAATACTTTCGATTACCACCTGGCGTTGATAGCGATCCATGAAACTCACCAGCCTAAATTCATCCCGCCCTATGCCGGCTCACCAAGAGAGACGCACCGTTGCTGTGCCGGCATAGGTCTGCATCCGATCGGCGAACTCGCCGTCGAATTTGCCGAGAAGGGAAAGTCCATTGGCGAGCCGCAACTCCGAGCCGGCCGATACGAGGACAGAATTCTTGAGAGGCGCGGCGCCGGTGACGAGGAAGCTCGCGCCGGGCAGGCCCTGAAACCCGGCGGTGAGCGTCGGGCTGCTGACGGAGTCGTGCACCCAGGCAATCCGCGCGCGCAAGGCGAGCGCTGCGTCGGGGGCGGATGCGAGCGTGCGGTCAAAATAGGCTCCCAGTTCGTTTCTCACAGCCGTGCCGGTGTGCGCGAGATAGCTAAGAGCGAACCCCATGGGACTTGGATCGGATTCGCTGTGGGCCGGCGTGTGAAACCTTTGCGCCTGCAATGCGGCATAGGGCGTAAATGCTCCGAACGCGCATCCTAGCCGGTAGCCGCCCTCGACCCGCGCGCCGAGGCTCAGAGCGTTGAAATTGGCGGTGAGGTGAGTCCCGGCGAGAGATAGGCGGTCGGTCGACATCCATTGATTGGTGTAGGCAAGGGCTCCGGCAAGATAGCCGGGGCCGGCACGGGCCGCGCCGTAAACGCCGGCCTGGAAGGCATCGCTTCGCCCGCCGCCAAGCCCCTGCGCCAGAGCCCAATTAGCGCCGCCTCCGGCGAGCGCGATGCCCATGACTGCATCCTGCGTCAGCCAATGGTCGATTCCGCCGACAAATCCCGCAGTTCGTGCTGAGAGATCGTGACTGCCGATCACGATCGGATCTCCGGTGGTCCTGTTGCTGACGCCATAGGCGGCGCCCCACGGCCTAGGGAACTGCTCGAAGCCTGCGGCCTCTTTCACCGGCGCCTTAAGCGCCGATGCATAGGCGCGCGCGATGTTATCGGGCAGCGGTTGGCGTTCCGGCGCAAATGCAAGCGCCGGGCCCATTTTACCGACGCCGCCGCTCCGGCCGTCGACGAAGGGGTCGAGCATGAGGCTAAGGAACTTGTTCGTCATCAAAACTCCAACCTGCTGCGCGCCGGTGGCGGCCTCGCCGGATAACGCCGTGAGCGCAGCGCCGAGATTCTCGCCGGTAAGCCCGAACAAGGGTACGAATGTGGGCGGCAGTGCGCCGCCGTTATTGAAGTAAGTCTCGATCGTGTTGGCGACGTTTCTCTGATTCTGGCTCATGCCCGCGGCGCCGATCGGCCCGCCAAGCCTGGCTGTAAGGTTCAGGATCACGTCGTTGGTGGTATAGCCGAGATGGGCGGTGAGACCCGGCGGCAGATTGCTCGCCGTCAAATTGCTGAACGTCGAGCCGCCGAGGCCGGAAGCCGTCGAGAGGATGGTGTACCGGCGTGAGTAGTTGTCGCCCGAGCCAAACGCCGCATGCACGTTGCCTGCAAGCGACGCCGCGCCGGTCACATTCACATGCGAGGCATTCGTCGCGTTGGCTTGCACGAGATAGAGCGCGCCCGACTGGAAGCCGAGATTGCCGGCGACCGTCATCGATCCGGCGACGTTCTGTGGGCCGGGCGCAAAGATGGCGCCGGCGTTAATTGTGGTTGCGCCCACCGTGCCCGTGCCTGTGAGCACGCTGCCGACATTGGCAGTCACCGCCGAATTGGCGATCGAACCGTCCACCACCAACGTGCCCGCATTGACCGTGGTCATGCCGGAATAGGTGTTCATCGCCGTAAGAGTTGTGACGCCGAGGCCGTTTTGCTCGAAGGCGCCGGTGCCTGAAATCACGCCGCCGAAGACGTAGGCGTCGGATCGATTGATCGCGAATACGCCATTATTGATGACGTCGCCCGCGATCGAGCCGCTCGTTCCACCATTGCCAAGCTGGAGGACTCCGCCGCTGATCGTCGTCGCGCCGGTGTAAGTATTCGCCGCTGTGAGCAGCAGGGCACCCGCGCCTATTTTCTCGATCGGCCGCGGGCCATTCAATTCCGAGATCAACCCAGATTGCGTCGCCGCGCCGCTGGTTACCTGTAGCTGGGTCGTGCTGCTGTTGACGATTATCGGATTGGAGATGGTCACGCCGTTGGCATAGTCGACCACGGAGCCGGTCGTGGTCAGAGAGCCGCTTCCGAGCGCGAGGTTGTTCCCAAGACGCAGTGTGCCAGCGGCAAGTGTTGTGCCGCCGGAATAGGTATTAGCTCCGGACAAAGTGAATGTGCCGTTGCCGACCTTGTTTAGGCTGGTCACCCCAAAGCCGTCTTGGATGAGGCCGGAAAATGTCGTCGAGCCGTTGTTGCCGCCTGCGGTCAGCGTCGCGGCGGCGCCCGTGTTTGTTACGACGCCGCCGCCGGCGAGCGAGCCGATTGTTTGATCGAAGCCGAAGAGATTTAAGATCGCGCCGGAAGCGATCGAGTGAGCGCTTACCGCGGAAAAGGCGTTCGTCGCTCCGCCTATCAGCGTTCCGCCATTGATCGTGGTCGTGCCGGTATAGGTATTTGTGCCCATCATCGTCGTTGTGTTAGCGCTCGTGGTCAAAACCGCGACTCCGCCAATGCCATTCACCGTTCCGCCCGCCGAGCTAATCGTCCCAGTCAACGCGCCATTGGTGAGTGTTCCGCCCGCCAGCGATAAAGCATTGATGGTCTGCGCTAACCCGCCCAGGTCAAGCGTCCCGCCCGCATTGACCGCGGTCGCCGAATTCGCGCTGAACGCATTCGCCACCCCGCCCAGCAGCGCTCCGCCATTGATCGTGGTCGCTCCAGCATAAGTGTTGGCCCCGAAGACCGTGAATATCCCCGTTCCTTGCTTAGTCAGACCGGACGCTGCGTTGATGCCGTCTCGAATGACGCCAGAGAACGTCGTCGAAGTATTGTCGCCGCCGACGGTGAGAACCCGCCCGGCAGCGCTGGCGTTCGAGTTGATCACTGTGCCGGCCCCGGCAAGCGAGCCGATGATCTGATTCCCGCCGAAGAGATCCAGGAATCCGCCAGCTGCTATCGTGTATGCGCTCGCCGCTGAGAAGTCGTTCGCCGTCGCGGCGCGCAGCGTGCCGGCGTTAACATTGGTCGCGCCGGAATAGGTGTTGGTCCCGGACAGGGTCGTCGTGCCGCCGGTCGTCGACAGGCTCGCGCTGCCGCCAAGAGTGCTAATGGTTCCGCCCGCCGAGGTAATTGCCCCGGTAAGCTGGCCGTTCGTAAGTGTGCCCCCCGCAAGCAACACTGTATTGATCGTCTGCGCGAATCCGCCCAAACTCAGCGTGCCGCCTGTATTGATTGTGGTCACCGACGCCCCGCTGAATGCATTGATGGCGCTTCCTAGGAGCGTGCCGGCGTTGATCGTCGTCCCGCCGGTATAGGCGTTGATCCCCGACAGCGTGAACGTCCCCGCGCCCGCCTTGATCAGGCTGAGCGTCCCTGCGCCATCCTGGATCGCCCCGGAAAACGTCGTCGATGCATTGTTGCCGCCGGCGGTCAGCGTCGCGGCGCTGGCGCTCGAGTTGGTCACCGCGCCGGCGCCGCCGGCGCTGGCGAGCGAGCCGATGGCCTGATTGAAGCCGGCGAGGTCCAAGAATGCGCCGCCATTGAGCGTGTGTGCGCTGCTGGCCGAGAAGGCGTTGGCGGACCCGGCCCGCAATGTCCCGCCATTGACCGTCGTGCCGCCCGTATAGGCGTTCGTTCCCGTCAGCGTCAGCGTGTTGCTGTTGTTCTTGGTGAACCCGCCGCTCGCCGCCCCGCTGCCGGTGATGTTCTTGCTAAAGGTCAGATCGTCGCTGCGGTTGAACGCCAGCGTCGAACTGGCGCCGCCCAACGAGATGTTGCCGCCAACCATCCCCGTGCCGGCGTTGTCGCCAAGCTGCAGCGTCCCCGCGCCGATCGTCGTCGCGCCCGTATTGGCGTTGTTCCCCGTCAGAATCAGCGTGCCCGCCCCGCTCTTGGTCAGCGCGCCCGCGCCGCTGATCGCCCCGCCATAGGTCAGCGTGCCGGTGCGGCTGAATGTGAGCGCAGCGTTGTTGACGATGTCGCCGGCGATGCTGCCGGTCGCCCCCCCCCGTTCCCGATCTGTAGCGTCCCCGCGCTGATCGTCGTGCCGCCAGTGTAGGCGGGGCTGTCGCCGGTTAAGATCAGCGTGCCGGCGCCGCTCTTGGTGAGCGGCCCGCTCCCGCTGATCACGCCGCTCAGCGTCGTCGTGCCGCTGGTCGTGTTGAAACCGCCGCCGGCGGCGTTAACCGTCACGCCGCGGGCCGAGTTGACGGTTCCAGATGTCTGCAGCGTCCCTCCGTTGAATATGAGCGCGCCCGCCGCATTGCCAAGATTGTTGTCATTGGTGATCGCGAGCGCGCCGGCGTTGATCGTCGTCCCGCCCGTATAGGCATTGATCCCCGACAGCGTGAACGTCCCCGCACCCGCCTTGATCAGGCTGAGTGTCCCCACGCCATCCTGGATCACCCCGGAAAATGTCGTCGATGCATTGTTGCCGCCTGCAGTCAGCGTCGCGGCGCTGGCGCTCGAGTTGGTCACCACACGGCCGCTGCCGCCGCCGGCGCTGGCGAGCGAGCCGATGACCTGATTGAAGCCGGCGAGATCCAGGGTTGTGTTCGTGTTGAGCGTGTGTGCGCTGTTGGCCGAGAATGCGTTCCCCGCTCCGGCCTGCAGCGTGCCGCCGTTGGCGCTGACCGTTGTGTTTCCGCTGTAGGTATTGGTTCCCGTCAGAATGAGCGCGCCCGCCCCACTCTTGGTGACCGAGCCGGCGCCGCTGATCACGCCGGCATAAGTGAGCGCGTTGCTGCGGTCGAACGTCAGCGCAGCGTTGTTGACGATGTCGCCGGCGACAGAGCCCGTCGTTCCGCCGGCCCCGATCTGCAGCGTTCCCGCGCTGATCGTCGTGCCGCCGGTGTATGTGTTGGCGCCGCTGAGGGTGAGCGTGCCCGCGCCACTTTTGGTCAACGTGCCCGCGCCGCTGATCGCGCCGCCATAGGTCAGCGTGCCGGTGCGGTTGAACGTCAGCGCAGCGTTGTTGACGATGTCGCCGGCGATGCTGCCGGTCGCCCCGCTTCCGATCTGCAGCGTCCCCGCGCTGATCGTCGTGCCGCCCGTGTAGGTGTTATCCCCCGTCAGAGTAAATGTCCCTGTGCCGGTCTTCGTCAGACTGGTCGCGCCCGCGCCGTCCTGGATCACGCCGGCAAACGTCGTCGACGTGTTGTTGCCGCCGGTCGTCAGGGTTGCGGCCCCGCCGGAACTGGTCACCGTTCCCGCGCCGGCCAGGGAGGCAATGATCTGACTAAAGCCGCCAAGGTCTAACGATGCCCCGGCGGCGACCGTATGCGCGCTCGCAGACGAGAACGCGTTCGTGGCGCCGCCCTTGAGCGTTCCGGCGTTGATCGTCGTCGCGCCCGAATAGGTGTTAGTCCCTGACAGCGTGAATGTCCCCGAGCCGTTCTTGGTCACGGCGATGGTCGCTGCAGGATTGACGCCGTTCCGAATGACGCCGGAAAACGTCGTCGACGTATTATCGCCGCCGGTGATGAGGGTCCTCGCCGCCGTGCTCGAACTGGTCACCGTGCCGGCCCCGGCGAGCGACCCGATGGCCTGACTGCCCCCGAACAGATCGAGGAACGCGCCAGCCGCCACGGTGTGCGCACTGCTTGCTGAGAATGCGTTCGTCGCGCCGGCGAGCAGCGTGCCGGCGTTGACATTCGTCGCGCCGGAATAGGTGTTGGCGCCCGACAGAGTGAATGTCCCTGTGCCGGTCTTCGTCAGACCGGTCGCGCCCGCGCCGTTCTGGATCACCCCGGCGAACGTCGTCGACGTGTTGTTGCCGCCGGTCGTCAGGGTTGCGGCGGTGGCGCTTGAGGTGGTTACCACGCGACCGCTGCCGCCGGCGGTGCTGGCGAGCGAGCCGATGGTCTGATCGAAGCCGTTGAGGTCCAGGGTTGTGGTCGAGCTGAGCACATGCGCGCTGTTGGCCGAGAACGCGCTCGTCGTCCCGCCCCTCAGCGTCCCGCCGGTGAGATTCGTCTGGCCCAGATAAGTGTTATTCCCGATCAGCGTCAGCGTGCCCGCCCCGCTCTTGGTGACCGAGCCGGCGCCGCTGATCACGCCGGCATAAGTGAGCGCGTTGCTGCGGTTGAACGTCAGCGCAGCGTTGTTGACGATGTCGCCGGCGACAGAGCCCGTCGTTCCGCCGGCCCCGATCTGCCGCGTTCCTGCGCTGATCGTCGTGGCGCCCGTGAAGGCGGGACTGTCGCCGGTTAAGACCAGCGTGCCGGCGCCGCTCTTGGTGACCGAGCCCGCGCCGCTGATCACGCCGCTCAGCGTCGTTGTTCCGCTGGTCGTGTTGAAGCCGCCGCCGGCGGCGTTAACCGTCACGCCGCGGGCCGAATTGACGGTTCCAGATGTCTGCAGCGTCCCGCCGTTAAGCGTGAGCCCGCCCGCCGCATTGCCGAGATTGTTGTTATTGGTGATCGCAAGCGCGCCGGCGTTGATCGTCGTCCCGCCCGTATAGGTGTTCGCGCCGCTGAGCGTGAGCGTGCCCGCGCCGCTCTTCGTTAAACCCGCTGTGCCGGCAATGGGTGAACTGATTGTAGTGGCGCCACCCGACAATACGTCGATGGTAGGGCTGATCCCTCCCAGGGTGAGAAAGTTGGCGGCGCCGGTCCGGCTGATGGTATAGCCGCTTGTATTAAACGTAAGGTTATGTGCGGTGACCGGCGCGTTGATGGTTACGGCGCCGGCCGTTCCCCCGAACACTGCATTGTCGAGTGCTGCGTTATTCCAAGCCTGGCAGCAAGAAACTCCATTATGCCAACGAAGAAGGGTGGTATTCCAGAAGCCCGAGCCGCCAGGGGTCGCGCCGTTGCCGTACCACTGCAAATCGGCCGCGTTGACGACAGCGATCCACCCCAGTCCAAATGCGATGGTTGCCGTTCCATGCAGGAGTGGACGCGCCGGACCTGAAAGCAGGATTAAGCGGACGCGATCAACGCGCCGAATGTGAGCGCCGACCAATCTCGGTCCGCCCAATGCTTCCCCCCGATCGTTTTATGCAATTCCGAGTTGTGCAACTCGTGCATATTTGTTGTGCACCCCCAGCATTAGGTTTTCAAAATTAAAAATGCTCGAACTAATACAAACTCCTGTTAAAAGTCCAAGCTTGTTACTTAAATGTCACTGTACTGGAAGTTGTTTGCGAACGAACCGTCTCGGAATGGTCGTATTATGGTCCGCGACAGCTTTGCCGAGTACATTTGGCATGGGCAAGGTCGCGTGCTAATAGCGCGATTTTACATGATTATTATTGTTGCAAGGGCAAGGTCGCGCGCTAAGAGCGCGATTTTACACGATTATTCTTGTTGCAATGGCAAGGTCGCGTGCTAAGAGCGCGATTTTACATCATTATTCTTGTTGCAGTGGCGATGTCGCGTGCTAACAGCGCGATTTTACATGATTATTCTTGTGACCGCAAGAGAATTGCCTCATAGCCCCGGGGGACCCCGGAGGACCAAGACAACCGGCCCTCGATATCGTAATTGTCCATGGTTCCAGCCGCTTCTTCCCGCGACCAGCTCCAGCTTGAGTTCTACGTCCTTCGGGCTCCGCACTCTCGACGCGCGCCAATCGCCGCCGCGCGCACGAGGCGATCAATCTCGAATGGAACGGACCGCGCTCGAGGTTCGTTGTGAATTATTGCGGGGCTCGACCCTGCGAGGGAACGGTAGGCGCTCTTGCGTTCGGGCGCTCGCGCGGCGTTGTCGAGGGCGTCCCCGGCGCTTGTCGCGCGCCCGCCACCCCTATGGCCCCCTCTTCGTAAACCGGTTCAATTTGGGGAATCGTCCATGACCGCCGTAACAAGTCTTTGCGTCAGCGCTCTGATCCATGTGTTGGCCATTTCAAATTGTTCGACTTTCACCACCTTTGCCACGACCCAATCCCAGGCGACCGGCATTCTGAGCCAAACCGCCGCTTGTGAACGGACATTCGACGGCGCCACACTCCTGGCCCGGCGGCGAACCCCAAATTTTCAGAATCAATATACTCAAATTGTTCAAATGCCCCCGCCCGACGAACCCGGGCTCGGATTGCCGCCGCCCGGTCCGCCGAAGCTGCCATCGGCGCCTCAAGGGCAAGGCGCGCCTCCTCCTGATGAGCCTCGTGAGTCTCGGGAGTATCATCGTGCGCCACCAGACGAGCCACCAGACAACAACCCACCCTCGCCAAATCGATAGTGTGCTCGGCGACGCTCGTCTTGTGCACTATCGTCTAGGCGACACAGAATAAATGCGATTCAAATGCCTCTACTCTCAAGATTAGCTTTGGCTCTCCAGAGGAGATTTGCCTCTGAGACGCTCAGTGTAAGCTTCATGACCAGCATAATTTCGCTAATAACAAGCATTTTTGCGCTAGGATGGCAGATTAGCGACTATATGACAGGTCCGAATGTGATGTTGATCGCGCCAGATCAGATTACGATCGGTTCGAGCGAACAGGTGAAATTTCCTCTTCGCGGCGGCGGGCCATATGTCCACTTCATCGCTCAAATGAGTTATGTGAATAAAGGAGCTATAGGCTACAACGCCACTGTGAAATCGGAACGCGTTCGAGTCAAAGTCGCGAACATGAAGCCTTTTGAACATCGTTGGTTCCGATTTGTCACCAGCGACTCCGGCGGCCCCGACGGATGGAAATTACAGGTCACAAAGGTCCGCGATGCCGGCCCATTTCCAATAACTGCTGGAACGGCTTCAAGCCAGGAGACGCTGTTTCAACCTCGGCCGAAAAACTGCTCTGGCGCCGTTTCCAAGTGTTCGGAACGGCAAGACTACGTGACCTGGGATTATTTCATCCAGTCGCTTACGGCGAGCGCAGATCATACTATTGAATTTGAAATTCTAGCCGATCTTTACGAACGCGCCGAACCGATCTCCATTAAGTGCACGGTCAAAATCGACAAGCTTGACGAGCTACGCGAGCACCGCTGGGGGAGCCCAGTCTGTTTCAAAACCTAACGAAGGCAGGATTTAACCGCTCGGGAACGGGCGTCTTCATAAGCGCCTGATTTTCATGGTGGGCGGCACAGGGATTGAACCTGTGACCCCTCCCGTGTGAAGGGAGTGCTCTCCCGCTGAGCTAGCCGCCCGTCGCCATCGGCGATCGATACTCCTCGTGTAGGAGAGCCGGGCGCCGTCCGTCAAGATCGGGATTTCCTGAGCGTCTCAGTGCGGCTCGGGCCTCGCCGCTCTCCGCCCGCTAAGGCGGGGTCCACTCCTTGGACAAAATGCGACGCACCATCGGCTCGAAGGTCGAGAGCGGCTCGTTCTTGTAAGAGGGATCGAAGGACACTTCGTCGTATTTGGCGCAGAATTCGACCGTCTGCTCATAGGCTGGGTCTGACTTGAATTTGTCGCGGGCGTTGGGATCGAGGCCGAGATGGGCGGCATAGAAATAGGTCTGGAACAGGCCGTGCTGCGCCAGCATCCAATAATTGTTGCGGCTGATGAAGGGCTTCAAGATCGCGGCGATCACCTCGCCGTGGTTGAACCCGCATTCGCCGGATGACGGCTAATTTTGCTGTACAAACTTGACGCTTATGGCGTAGTTTTTCAGACGTTTATGCTTCATTGAGCGAGGCGGCCATGG
>Ga0233425_10011169_pt1 | contig 10590 bp, 9 predicted proteins | sample Watercolumn_Towu_2_FD_181712 | JGI IMG/M metagenome (GOLD analysis project Ga0233425, IMG submission 181712) | Freshwater microbial communities from Lake Towuti, South Sulawesi, Indonesia - Watercolumn_Towuti2014_140_MG | ecosystem: Environmental > Aquatic > Freshwater > Lake | place: Indonesia... | reverse complement strand
TGGCGGCGCCTCGTGCGAGACTATGAAAAGCGCATCGACGTCTCAAAAGCCATGATCCACGTCGCAATGGGCGGCCTCATCTTGCGAAGGATCGCTCATTGAACGACATTCTCAAACGGACTCTTAGAAGCGCGTTGCGGCGCGCATGTCGCACGCATTTTCGTTTTTCGAGTCTAAAGGCGATGCTAAAAAGTTCGGCGCTGAAGCCCGCCGCTTGGCGTGATCTGCGAAGGCCTGCGGAGGGTTAGAGGCTACCATTTAGGCGCTCGTCACCGCGCGCTGATAGCAAAGTTGTTCAGTTCAGCATGGACTCAAGACGAAGCTGAGTTGGTCGGGGCGCACTGGGTTAGCGTCGGAGCCGGTTCGGTTTGGGCGTTCGATTGACCGCTGGTGCATGAGATCGGCGCGCATCGCGCGGGCGAAGGCAAGTGGAGTTTGAATAGCGCTCTGGGTCCCTTGCGCAAGGCGAAGAACAGGAAAACATCCGCGCGACTACGAATTGGATGCGCATGGCGTTCTCGTTGTCGACCTCTGACCGTTGATACCTTGCTGCGAGCGTCAACTCCTGATTATGAGTCTGAATAACTCTGAAGTATATAATCCCTCCTTGGGCGTAGTTGGAAATCCTTGGATGTTTTTTCGCCGACAGAATCCTCGAAGCGTCATTGTGGAGAATTGCGCAAACGGGCGGCCGACATTCCTCGCCGTCCACCACGGCTGGGGAGGAGGGGTCGAAAAGCATGTCGAGGATCTCGCCGCGATCTATGGCGAGCGGTGTAATTTCCTCGTAATGCGGCCGGATGGCGGCAGGCTTGTCGTAATATCGCTCATTGGGCCAAAGCATCTGGCTGAGGTGCGTCTTGAACCAAACCGCCAACGAGAGGAATTACTGCGTCTATTTCGAGACTGCAATGTGCAGCGGATACATATTCATCATTTCTTCGGCAATGAATACTATCTTGAGTCCCTAGTAAACGACTTGCAGCTTCCATTCGATTTCACAGTCCATGATTACCACGTATTGTCACCTCAGCCACATCTCGTGAGCCGTGAAGGGCGGTTCATTGGCGACCACCTGAATCTTTTCGCGAGCTGCGAGCTCGTTACCTTCGGTGTTGCGCCCGCCCGCCCAGCGTCGCTTGAAGAATGGCAAGCCAAGACGCAATGGCTCGTGAAGGAAGCAAGCCGGGTTATAGTTCCAAGTTATGATGTCTCGCGCAGGCTCAGACGTTTCTTCCCGGAAATGCACGCAGTGTTGGCAGCGCATCCCGAGGCGTCCTGTCAGGCAAGCGAGCCGAGGCAGATCTCTCTTGCGCCGGATCAGGATCTTCGAATAGCGCTTCTCGGAAGACTGGCCCCGCACAAAGGGTCCCGCCTTCTGACGGCGTGCGCGAGCGTCGTGAGCCAAGCGAGGTTACCTCTACAATTCCAGGTGATAGGAGAGGTGATGGAGGCGGCTCAGCTCTGCGAACTCGGCGTCAAGATCAGCGGATCGTACTGTGCGAGTGACCTCCCGGGGCTTATCAAACAATACGACCCGCATGTGCTGTGGTATCCTGCTCAATGTCCAGAGACTTTTTCCTACACCTTGTCGGAAGGCCTGTCAGCCAATCTGCCTATAGCGGCCTCGAATATCGGAGCTTTGGCCGAACGGTTGGGGGGGCGTTCTTGGACATGGATAAAGGCCTGGGACAGCAGGCCTGATGAATGGATCGAACTTTTTCTGGCCATTCGCGAACGACACTTCTTAACAGGAAGCTCGCCCGAGCAGTTTGGCATAGCCTGGGGGATTACGGATCATTTTTACCGAGGGGAGTATCTAGATTGGATCGACCGCTCGAGCTCGCAACAGACGAGAGAAAAGTTCGCTGCACCGTCCACTCCGCGCCCAGGCAAATTCCGATGGGGATCCAAAATGTGGTCCAAGGCCAAGTCGGATAGCTAGCCGCGCACAATCGAAAACGCTGGTCACGGTTAATGTTAACATGAGGCGGAACGGCGCCATGCCTTCTGTGGAAACGCCGATCTCTCCGGCCCAGTACAATCCGCCCAAAAGGATGCTTGTCATCGAAGCGGTGGCGAGTATTTCTGCCCCTGATTTGAGCGACAATAAGATTGTGCCAGCGACTCCATCAGCGGTTTTCGTCGGGGCATAGGGAAAGCGTCCAAATGGTTGATGTATTCAGCGCAATTTCGTCTCGTGTCCCCGTAGAACGATCCCTGGCGCGATTGCGCCAGCTCAGTCAGTTTGTCCGGCGTCGAGCCCTACTGCGAGATCTGTTTTTTGTGTTCTTAACTTTGGTCATGCTGACCGATCACGACTTGCCGAACCGCTATCTCGACGGCTTTTATTACGGATTGCTGATTGTAGCTTTCGCGACGCTGCGGTCCTCGGACACGCGCGAACTGGCCCAATCGTGGATCTTGCGAATCTGCTTTTGCTTTTTGCTATTCATGTGGCTAACGCCACTGTGGACAGGCGGCGTCGGCTACTATGATTGGTGGCCGCTCGGCTTCAGATCGCTCAGGGTGTTCTCATTTGCCTTAATTTCAGCAGTGGTGGTTCTCCTGCGGAAGGACTCGATCGAAGAGTTGTTGTGCTGGTTAGGCTGGATCGCCTTCGGTACAGCACTTTATTCGTTCAGCCTCTTTTATCCGGATCGGTTTCTGTCAGAACGGCTCCAAATATTCCCGTGGCCAAATCCGAATACTGGCTCTGCAATTTTTGGTTTGCTTGCATCTGGAATCGCCACGGGCCCCGCGGTCGTGCCGAAGAACCTTCGCCTCGGTTATATTGCGATCGTTTGGGTGCTAATCGTTACAGTTTGTTTTGCGGGCACGAGAGCCGCTTTGCTTGGCTTCATGTTCAGCGTTATTGGGTATACGCTGTCCTCGCGGAATAGCTTCGAAACGCGCAGTTGGATTAGGCGGTCTGTTATTACGGTGGCAGGTGTCTTAACTGCTGTGACCGCCGCTCTGGCGTTCGGCGCATACGATAAAATTTTCCGTGGCTCGAGTCTGCGCGACGAAGTTTTCCTCGGGTTTTGGAAAATCGCTCTTGAGCGCTTTTGGCTGGGGCATGGCATTCAAAACGAATTTAGTTATGTTGTTTCGGGACTCCCCGCTCCCCACAATCAATTGTTGACGGCCCTTCTGTATGGCGGGATCGGAGCCGTGCTTCTTTATGGCGGGCTGTATGCGGCGATGCTCATTGTTTCGATTCGCCATTATCGTCGCGGCGGATCTTTCGCCATGGCGGCGATGACGATTTATTTGATCGTCCACGGCATGTTCGAAACCGTTGCAATAGCATCGTTCGGACTTTCGTCCGCAGGTTGGCGCTGGCTTTATCTATGGGCGCCAATCGGCTTCGCCGCGGGTCTCGAACTGCACATGCGGCGCTCGCGCCACGGTCACGACGTTGACGCCGCGGGAACTTGCTAAGGCGGTGACGGCGCGGATCGGCAAGGCGGCGTATTGTGGGTTTGTTCGAGTCTTCACTTCTTCATCGAAGGAGTGATATTCCGAGTCCAAGGATAGCGTCACCGACCATCGGACTCTATGCCGAGCAGCGCGAATGCCATCAATCAGCCAGACTTCGCGGTGATCTTGACCGTGATGTTATAGAGCGCGGCGGCTCGCCTGGAGACCTCCAATGATCTAGCACCTCAATTTGATTGATTAATATAGCTGATCGTCTACCTTCGCTGTATGCACTGAGGCAGCGAGGTCGCAATATGCTCACTTTGGCTTCGCCGCGCGCGTCGATTGGCGAGGCGAACGAAATGGCAATCCGAAATGCGTTTTCTAATTGATATTTCTGATTTGGGCTCGCCGCTGCCAAATAAGTATAAGCGTGTCGTGCGGGCGCTTTCGGCAGAAAGTGAGGCTGGTGGCGGAATCGTGATCGAGATTGCGGATGGGGGGCAATGCATAGTTTCGGCGCACGCGCCCAGTGAAATTCTCGAGCCGGTATGGTGGCACGTTCTGCCTTGCTCGCGCTTCGTAAGCCTCACTTGTTCGGGTCGCGCAATAAAGCTGTTGGCTTTCTATTTTGGTTCAAAGTTTGTAGGTAAGACTCTAACTTATCAGCGGAAGACGGAGCTGGCTTGGAATCTGGCCTACTCTTTGGAAATATTCACCCCCTCATGGCGCAAGTGTCTCGCTGAATTCCTCGAGGTTGATTCGGATCTGACGCGAAATCTAAATTTTTTCCATTGGCTCGGCGAACGCGGTTTCATTACCCATCGTACTTTCGAATCTCGCAACCGTGGTGTCACGGAGCCGGTTTCGATCGAGGAAGGCGATATTCTCGTCCTCGCGGGAACGAGCTGGCGGTACGATATTGAAGCATTGCAAAAATTGAAGAAAGCAAACGGGTTGCGACTGGTTTGCTTGGTTTACGATTTACTGCCGATAGATTATCCATCTCTTGTTACAGTGCAGCAACGTCAACAGTACAAGGAGTTCCTGTACGGAATTGGGCGTATTGCTGACTTGATTATCACCCCTAACCGTTTTACCGAGTCTCGGCTCAAGACATTTCTCGCCCAAAAAGGCATTTGTTCGGCTGTCCTGGCAACAGTTTCTCTTTCTTCGGTTTCTCTCATGGGTCAGGGCTCGATAAGCCAACGATTACTTGATTTGGGATTGCAGGGAAAAAAATTTATGCTTTGTGTCGGCGCCTTGCGAGAGCGTAAGCATATTCTTTGGTTGTACGCGCTTTGTGCAACGCTTCGCCTTCACCAGACAGGCTCGCCCCTAATCGTTTTTGCGGGACCGATTGCCGACTTAACTATCATACGATATCTGGCGAGTGACCCGGCTTGGGGCGATGCCGGCACCTTTATAGAAACTCCGGACGACTCTGAGTTGTCTTGGCTTTACCAGAACGCTTGTCTCTGCCTTCAGCCTTCGTTTGAAGGAGGGCTTAACATGGCGGTGATGGAAGCTATCAATTACGGCCGGACTTGTATTGCAGCAGATACTCCGTCTGCAATGGAGGCCAGCGCGGGGCGGGCAATGCATCTGCCTTACGATGAAGCGATCTGGGCAGGTGCGATACAGAGCCAGTTGCAAAACGGAGATAGTCTTAGGATGGTTGGAGCGTCATTGATGCCCAGCCAGACTACTCCCAGCCTGCTCTCTCAGATCCGAGCCCTTATCGAAGAGGATCAATTATTCAGTAGAAAAAAGGGATCGGTCGCCGTTCGCTGAGCTCAATTCGGAACCGATGTTGTCGAGGAGGACAGGCAAAATCAACACAATCCGGATGGAACTCTATCTGGGGGTTGTGGAAAGGATCGGGATGCTCGTAGAACTCGGGGTTCATGGACCAGAACGCCAACAATTCAGATGCCTCCTGGTCGACTTTTGCTAGCGCGACGGTTAACCCTCGAGACACCGACTCACGGTGCAACAGCTCGGCAAATGGTGTCCAAACGATTGCAAGCCCCCTTGCAGCTATACGCCGACAAAGGTCAACGTCATTATAGACCACCCTCAAGCGATTTTCATTTAATCCTCCTACATCAACAAAGAGTTCTTTACGAACGGCCAAACACGCCCCGGTCAATGCAGACGTACACCGCAGAAGCGCCAATTCGCCGCCTGGGCCAGTCTCGTGCCGTTGAGCGAAACGCATTTGGTGCAATATGGATTTGTCGGGCCCAAAAATCACGCCAGCGTGTTGAACGCGCAAATCGGGGTAAAGCAACTTCGAACCTACAGCGCCAATGTCGGGACGAGACGCTAGAGATGCTAATTCGGTTACCCAATCTGCATGTAATACTTCCGTATCGTTATTCAGAAGAATGAGAATCTCGCCTTTGGCTGCGGAAGCGCCCAAATTATTTAGCTGAGAAAAATTAAAAGGCCGATCGTCCCGCAGGATTCGCACCCGACGGTTTCCTTTCACCGCCTCTAGCACCGCCAGCGCATCGGGTGCAGTAGTTCCGTTGTCGACTACGATAAGTTCCAACGCAGGATAGTCTGTGTTGTGCAATATGCCGCTGACACATGGCTCGATGAGCTCGCATCGATCACGCGTGGGAACAATAATGGATACAAGAGGTGGAGGATTAGGAAGGGGGAATTTTACTTTGTTAAACTGTGGCGCAAGCGGAGCTGGAGAGATCTCCACAGCGCTAGGGCTTTCCTGCATAAGATGCGCGGATACGATTTTTCGAGCCTCCTCGCCACACCAGTCTGTTTCCTTCGTTCGATGACATAGAATTGACGGTATATGTAAAATTTTATTGGCCGCTGTCACAGCGCTTAGACGCAACGCGATCGCGTGGAGAAGATTGTCGACGGTTCCGCTTTTCAAATCCCCGATGTCGGCGCGCTGAATGGCTTGAGTTCGATAGAGCACCGGAACCCCGATGTAATTGTTGCCAAGGATGAGATAAGGGTCCCAATCAGTTTTGAAATGCGGCCGCGAGCGCCTCCCATTTCGCAGGATATCTTCGTCCGAGTAGAGAATATCGGCGTCCGGAACTTCGGTAAGGGCGAGAATAAATGTGGCAAGTGCATGCGGACGAAGGATGGCATCACACGGCAATGGAAGGATGAAACCCGGAGCTCTGGTCATTTCCGCGACAAAGTCCGGCGACAACCCTGAATCGCAGTGAAGGACTGATAGATCGCAAACATCACCACTGTTGGATGAATATATCCTCCAGTTTGGATAAACTTGTGCATCGAGACTATTTTTTAGAGCGGAGAGCTCACGACGGGAAACTGGCCCAACAGCCACAGGTACAATAGTTATAAGCGGTAGAACTGTAAGATCTCGTAATTTTTGTTCTAAAAATTCAATTTCCTTATTTTGTATTACATCAAATTCTTTGACCCATTGCTCGTATTTAGAGTCATCTTCAACATAAAAAATGCTTTTGCTCGCCATGAGCTCTGTTCTCTCCGGTGCAGTCGAAGCTTAGCTTACAAACGCCAGTACTCTTTGCAAGCTTAAAAATTTAGGGATCATTTGGACGCCCCCACGGCTCGGCGCTGCAATCTCTCCGGTCTGAAAGCTTTCGTGACAAAGCACGCGAAGCGCCACGTCTTTAATCGCTTGGCTCCCCTTCGGCAAGCAATTGCGAAATGTATTGGCCATAACCGCTCCTTTCGAGCTTCGCTGAGGTGCGTCGTACCTGCGACGCGTCGATCCATCCGGCGCGAAAGGCGATTTCTTCGAGACAAGCGACACGCTGGCCCTGCCGCCGCTCGATGGCGCGCACATATTCGCCCGCCTCGATCAGCGACTCCGGCGTACCGGTGTCGAGCCAAGCGAAGCCGCGGCCGAGTTTCACGACCTGAAGCTCGTCGAGATCGAGATAGATGCGGTTGAGATCGGTGATCTCCAATTCGCCGCGCGCCGAGGGCTTCAATTGGGCCGCGAACTGCGGCGCACGCCGATCGTAAAAATAAAGGCCGGTAACCGCCCAGTTCGAACGCGGGCGGGCCGGTTTCTCTTCGATCGATATCGCCCGGCCGGCGGCGTCGAACTCGACAACGCCATAGCGTTGCGGATCGCTCACATGATAGGCGAAGACCGTGGCAGCGCTTTTCCCAGATTGGCTCAACGCGTCAGGCAGGCCGTGTCCATAGAAAATATTGTCGCCGAGAATGAGCACAGAGGCGCCGCCTTCGACGAATGCGGCGCCGATGACATAAGCCTGCGCCAACCCTTCGGGCTTGGGCTGCACGGCGTAGGAAAGCGTGAGTCCCCATTGCTCACCGTTTCCAAGCAGCCGCTTGAAGGAAGAGAGATCCTCCGGCGTGGTGATGACGAGAATCTCGTGCACGCCCGCGAGCATCAGCGTGCTCAGCGGATAATAGATCATCGGCTTATCATAGACGGGGAGAAGCTGCTTCGAGACGACGAGTGTCATCGGATGCAGCCTCGTGCCGCTACCGCCGGCGAGAATGATGCCGCGCATGAGAATTCCTATATTTATTTAATAGTTCGACGAGACGCAGCTTCGAGCAAGCGGCACAGTCCCCCTGCGCTTCGCATTCGAATTTGCAGGGTCCTGGAGCGTTCGTCGTTCCGGTTGCGTAGTCTTGCGCACGAAGCGATTGAGAGTTTCATTGAACCTGTAACGCCTGGAGAGGTTGAGGAGCGGTACGCAAAGCTTCTACGCCGGTTCGCAACAAAGCTACGCTCGCCGTTTACGCGTATCGTGAGCTCGGGGCGGCAGTGCTGACGATGGGGTGTCAGCGATCGGACTGATGACTTGGCCCTTAAAACTCGTAATGCCGATGCGCATCTTGGCCCCCTTATGGAAATAGATTTGGAAGGTCGCGCAGACGCGGCCATGTGCGGTCTTTCGTCGAAAGGATCGCGCGATCGGCCGCAATGGGCCAAGCCACCGCAAGATCGGGATCGTCCCACGCCAAGCCGCGTTCATGCTGGGGCGAATAGAAGTTCGAGACCTTGTAAAGCACTTCTGTGTTGGATTCGAGCGTTACGAAGCCGTGCGCGAAGCCAATCGGAATGAAAAGCTGGCGCCAATTTTCTCTGGAGAGTTCGATGGCGACATGGCGTCCGAATGTCGGTGAGGATCGGCGAAGATCAACGGCGATGTCGAGAATGCGGCCACTTGCAACACGAACTAGTTTATCTTGCGCAAACGGCGCGGTCTGAAAATGCAATCCGCGCACCGCGCCAATGTCGCGCGACAGAGAATGATTGTCTTGCACGAATTGGTAAAAGAGCCCCGCCTTCTCCCAGGCCTGGGCGTTGTACGTTTCGCAGAAGAACCCCCGCTCGTCGCCGAATTTTTTGGGCGTGACAAGCTTCAGCCCCGCGAGTTCAAGTTCTTTGAACAATGCTGCGCTCTCTTTCCTGCGCCGCCGTCGTAGCCGGTCATGACACCAAGGCGCTCGCCGCGATATTTGACCGAGCGGATCGCCACCAGCCGGGATTGTCGAGATACCAGCGGATCGTCTTGCGCAAACCGGTTTCGAATTTCTCAATAGGGCTCCAACCAAGTTCGCGCTCAATTTTGGAGGCGTCGATGGCATAACGCAAGTCATGGCCGGGACGATCGGCCACAAAGGTGATGAGATCGCGATGCGGTCCGGCCTTGCGCGGACGAAATTCGTCCATGATATCGCAAATTGTCTTCACCAAATCGATATTGCGCCACTCATTGCGGGCTCCGACGCTGTAAGATTCACCGATCTTGCCCGCGCGCGCTACAAGCACCAGCGCCGCGACGTGATCCTCGACATAGAGCCAGTCGCGGATGTTTTCGCCCTGACCATAGACCGGAAGCGGGTTCTCCTCGATGGCATTAATGATGGTGATCGGAATAAGCTTCTCGGGAAAGTGATATGGACCATAATTGTTCGAACAATTAGTGATGATCGTCGGCAAGCCATACGTGTGGCGCCAAGCGCGCACCAGATGGTCAGAACCGGCCTTAGAGGCCGAATAGGGGGAGTTCGGCGCATAGGGCGACTCCTCGTTGAACAGCCCGGCCTCGCCGAGCGCGCCGTAAACTTCATCCGTCGAAACATGGATGAAACGGAAAGCGCTGGCGAGATCGCGTTCGAGTTGGCGCCAATAGTCGAGTGCGGCTTCTAGCATGACAAAGGTGCCAACAACATTCGTTTCGATGAAGGCCGCCGGACCGTCGATTGAGCGATCGACATGGCTTTCGGCGGCAAGATGCATGACGATATCGGGTTGAAACGCTGCGAAGGCGCGCGCGACAGCCTTGCGATCACAAATATCCGTACGCTTGAAGGAGAAACGTGGATTATCGGCGATTGGCTGCAAGGAAGCTAAGTGTCCGGCATAGGTCAATTTATCCAAGACAAGGATCTGGTCAGCGCTATCACGGATAAGGCCGCGCGCGAGGGCGGATCCGATGAAGCCGGCACCTCCAGTTATCATAACGCGCATTGATTTTCCTGGTTGATGCGATGCAATTGGCACAGAAGAAATTCCGCGGTTTGCAGCTAACTTTCTATCCCCTTTTTACAGCGTTTTCGATGCTTGGCGATTTGAGGGGCGGCCGCCACAATTCTGCGATGACTTCGGGAGTTGGCAAATAGACGCTTCGGAAAAAGCATCCGCGGTTACCATCGTTCGTGCCGATTCTTTAGTGAGCTTCGTTAAGGGGGCGATTAGTTTCAAATGCACAGGCCATTGCAAGACTCCGAAGATCGGCAGGTGGCCACCGACAGTGGACGAGCACGATGCGGATAACATCCACTCACCCCGCCTGGCCTGTTTTCCGATAGTTTCCGCCTCCGGTCGGGTGCCAACTTCCCAGGCGATCAGACCGGCGAGACGTGAGGGCTGTTCCTCACAAGGACCGCTCCAGTTGGACCGTCGTCCAGGACCGTGCCGTCACCGAGCTCGGTCCACGCTCTCGCCGCGTCGTGACAGTTGGTCACCATATGGTCACCGGACCCCTCTGAGAGCTCACAGTGAAGGACGTATCGCGTTGATTTTATTGGTGAGCGCGCCGGGGCTCGAACCCGGGACCCCCTGATTAAAAGTCAGGTGCTCTACCGACTGAGCTACGCGCTCGCTCCAGAAGCGGCGGGCGAGGCCGCCGAAGTCGACTGAGC
>Ga0233425_10011168_pt1 | contig 10591 bp, 9 predicted proteins | sample Watercolumn_Towu_2_FD_181712 | JGI IMG/M metagenome (GOLD analysis project Ga0233425, IMG submission 181712) | Freshwater microbial communities from Lake Towuti, South Sulawesi, Indonesia - Watercolumn_Towuti2014_140_MG | ecosystem: Environmental > Aquatic > Freshwater > Lake | place: Indonesia... | reverse complement strand
GATGTGCTCAAGCTGGACAGCTCCAAGTCCAGCATCCGCCGAAAACGATACCGAGCCAGCCTCAATGATGACTTCCGGCTTCAGGTCCTCGCTACTTCTCGGTAATTCGTGCGGTTGCCCTGGCCGGTCCCTGGCCGGCAAGTGGGTCCGTTTTCCGCCGCCTGCGGCTTGCTGGCGGGGTGGCGGGTTACGGCGCACGCCGGTGCCTCTCAATTCCCTTGGGGTATCGGCTTGTGCGACTAACCCATCCTACGAACTGCCGTTAACGCGTCAAGGCCCGCGCCCCTGCAACACCAACGCCATAGCGGTGATCCACTGACCGATGCCATTGGACAGAGCCAGGAAAACCGCCGCAGTCGCCACAGAAACAATAATTCCAGCCAAGCAATATTCCGAGACTTCCATGGCCGTATCGGTACACCAAAAGCCCCAGATTACCCCATAGATTTTCTTCATGAGAATTCTCTTGGCACAGCGTATCATCCACCAGAATCTATTCCGACTTCGGCAATTTCCGACCCTATGCGGGACACACTGGGGCGATAGCATGACAATTTCTGGCGACGAAACCTAGAACTCAATACGGCTTATCACAAGATTAAGGAGTCCCACATGCCTGTGGGTCTTGGACACAGTTGATGATTAATTGGATGCCATCACCAATAGCCTTCGACAAGTTCACAAATGCTACGGCTGTAGCTACGGCAATGATCACACCAACAACCGCATACTCCGACATTTCCATGCCGGCCTCGTCGTTCCAGAAGGATTTAGAGATTTCGATGAAGGTTTTCATGATACCCACCTTATTGAAGGAAAAAAATATCGGGTATCCCTATTCACGACGCCCGCAGTCCCAGCTCGGCTGCAGGGTATCTGTCCGGAAAGCTGGCCGCTCCGCCAGCGGATTCGACCATCACCTGATAAAGTGCATCGCCTGTGCCTCCATACCATCCATCCGTGTTTTCAACGATTAACGGCCTGCCACACAGCAAGCGATTAATCGCCGTTTCCGCCCTGTAAAACAATCCGACAGTTTTGTGGATTTTCGTGGGTATCTACACCCACAAATTTGGGGTATCTGCCGTAAAGGATGCGGACGAGCGCGGAGCTAGGTAATTCCCGGCCAGATACCACAAAGAAACAAAGCGTTCATCTTTCTGCCGCCCCACTCGCACTCGGCCAAAAAAAAACCCGCACCGGCTGAGCCGGCGCGGGTTTTTGCGATACGGCGGCCGTCGGTGACGGCTACGGCATCAGAGGCTGTAGTACATGTCGAACTCGACCGGGTGGGTGCTCATGCGGAACCGGGTGACGTCCTGCATCTTCAGGTCGATGTAGGCATCGATCACGTCATCGGTGAACACGCCGCCGCGGGTGAGGAACTCGCGATCCTTGTCGAGATGTTCCATGGCCATGTCGAAGCTGTGGCAGACCTGCGGGATGTTCTTGGCTTCCTCGGCCGGCAGGTCGTACAGATCCTTGTCCATGGCGTCACCCGGGTGGATCTTGTTCTGGATGCCGTCGATGCCAGCCATCAGCATGGCGGCGAAAGCCAGGTAGGGGTTGGCGGTGGAGTCCGGGAAGCGGACTTCGATGCGGCGCGCCTTGGGGTTCATCACGTAGGGGATACGGATGGAGGCGGAGCGGTTGCGGGCCGAGTAGGCCAGCATGACCGGAGCCTCGAAGCCCGGCACCAGGCGCTTGTAGCTGTTGGTGGAGGCGTTGCAGAAGGCATTGAGGGCCTTGGCGTGCTTGATGATGCCGCCGATGTAGTAGAGCGCGGTTTCCGACAGGCCGCCGTACAGGTCGCCGGAGAACAGGTTCTTGCCGTCCTTCGCGATGGACTGGTGCACGTGCATGCCGCTGCCGTTGTCGCCGACCAGGGGCTTGGGCATGAAGGTGGCGGTCTTGCCGAAGGCGTGGGCGACGTTCTGCACCACATACTTCAGGACCAGCACTTCGTCGGCCTTCTTCACCAGGGTGTTGAACTTGACGCCGATTTCGCACTGGCCGGCGGTGGCCACTTCGTGGTGGTGGACTTCCACCGGCAAATTCATTTCTTCCAGGGTGTTGCACATGGCCGAACGCATGTCCTGGAGGGAATCGACCGGCGGCACCGGGAAGTAGCCGCCCTTGATGCCGGGGCGGTGGCCGATGTTGCCGTCTTCGTAAACCTTCTCGCTGTTCCAGCCGGCTTCTTCGGAATCGACCTTGAAGAACGAGCCCTGCATGGTGGCGCCCCAGCGGACGTCGTCGAACACGAAGAACTCGTTCTCCGGGCCGAAGAAGGCGGCGTCGCCGATACCGGTGGACTTCAGATAGGCCTCGGCGCGCTTGGCGATGGAGCGGGGATCGCGCTCGTAGCCCTGCATGGTGGACGGTTCGATGATGTCGCAGCGCAATACCAGGGTGGCGTCGTCGAAAAACGGGTCCATGACCGCGGAGGCGGGGTCCGGCATCAGGATCATGTCGGATTCGTTGATGCCCTTCCAGCCGGCGATGGACGAACCGTCGAACATCTTGCCGTCTTCGAACAGGTCTGCATCGATGGTGCTGACCGGAACGGTCACGTGCTGTTCCTTGCCGCGGGTGTCGGCAAAGCGGAAGTCGACATATTTGACTTCCTTCTCCTTAATCATTTGGAGTACGTCATTCGGCGTCATGGGCTAGTCCTCACGATTTTCTTATGGGGGTGATTCAACAGGATGATTCGAATACAGAAATCATACCAACCAAGGCGCAGCTCAATCTATTGATCCGGGCTGCATTTTTTTCGGGACCTATCGCTAAGCGAGCCATGATCGCACCATCATGACACATAACGCACCACAATAGACCCAAAAACTTTATCGCCATCCGTTGCCGCGGCCGGCTGGGCTTCCGCCCGCAGGAGCGCCGCCGCTCATCCGCCGAGAATGCCGCGTATGCCGGCGATGCCTTGACCGCCGTGGCGCCTAGCCACCGCCCGGTGCTCCGGGTGCATGCCGCCCAGCGCATAGACCGGCAGGCCGGCCCGGCTGACCACTTCGGCGAAGCGCCGCCAGCCCAAAGGCTTCGCCAAGGGATGGCTCGCCGTCGGCAACACCGGCGACAGCACGGCGAAATCGGCGTCGATGGCCACCGCCTGTTCCAGGTCGTCCAGGTCGTGGCAAGACGCGGCCACATAGCGATCGGGTCCCACCGGCCGGCCGGCACATTGCCGCAACTGCGCCGAATCCAGATGAACGCCGGCGGCCCCGCCCTGCTCAGCCCAATCGGCGACCACATCCAGCAGGACGCGGATCGCGCGCCCCTTGCAGTAATCCAACACTTGCTCCGCCAGAGTCTGATACTGCTCCGGCTCCAAGCCCTTGGCCCGCACCCGCACCAAACCGATGCGTGCCCGCGCCAGGGCTTGCAGCCGCAAGGCCAGGGCGGCACGATCCGCAGCCGCCGCCAGGTCGAGGATGGCATAGCGGTCGGGCAGCCGGGCCGCCGTCACGATGGCGCGATTGGCCGCGGGAAACTGGAACTTGGGCAGCTCGTCCGGCGCCACCCAGCAAAACGGCTGCCCCAGCATGCCGCGGGGATCGCCGCTGAATCGCTCGACCCGCAGCACGTCGAGGGTAACGTCACGGTCGGGATAGGCGTGATGGATGCGGATCAGCGGCTCGCTGCGGCCCATGGTGATCGCCAGTTCCTCCGCCAATTCGCGCCGCAGGGCCTGCTCCACCGATTCGCCCCGCTCGATCTTGCCGCCGGGAAACTCCCACAATCCACCCTGATGCAGCGATTCGTCGCGGCGGGCGATGAGCACTTCGCCGTTCGCGTTGACCACGACCCCGGCTGCAACCCGAAAATGCCGGCGCTCCAGCATCCCAGCACCAATCAGGTGCGGTACTCCGCATTGATGCGGACATAGTCGTAGGAGAAATCGCAGGTGAGCACCTCGGCACTCGCCCCGCCCCGCCCCAGACGGACGCCCACGGTGATTTCCGGCTTGGCCATCTCGACCTGGCCGGCAGCCTCGGTGTAGCCGGCGGCCCGACCGCCGCCCTCGACGATGACGACTTCACCCAGGCTGACCGTAACCCCGCCGATATCCAGCTCGGGGCAGCCGGCCCGGCCGATCGCCGCGAGGATGCGGCCCCAGTTCGGATCGCTAGCGAAAAACGCCGTCTTGACCAGCGGCGAATGGGCGATGGTCTTGCCCACCGCCAGCGCTTCGGCGCGGTCGCAGGCGCCTTCCACGGCGATACGGATGAGCTTGGTGGCACCTTCGCCGTCGCGGATGATGGCTTCCGCCAGTTCACTGCAGACCTCCAGCACGGCTTGGCGGAAGCTCTCCCAGCCCGGAGCCCCTGGCGCCAGCGCCGCCGAATGCCCGGATGCCATCAGCACGCAGGCATCGTTGGTGGAGGTGTCTCCATCCACGGTGATGCAGTTGAACGATCGATCCACCGCCTCGTTGAGCAGCTGCTGGAGTGCGACTTCCTCGACCGCCGCATCGGTCGCGACGAAGGACAGCATGGTGGCCATGTCCGGGTGGATCATGCCGGCACCCTTGGCGATGCCGGCCAGCCGCACGCTGCGGCCGCCGACGTCCAGTTCGCGGCTGGCGATCTTGGGCCGGGTGTCGGTGGTCATGATGGCGCGGGCCGCCCGTTCCCACCCCAGTTCGTCCAAGGCCACCACCGCGTCCGGCAAAGCGGTGGTGATCTTGTCGAGCGGCAGGTATTCGCCGATCACCCCGGTGGAAAACGGCAACACCTGGGTCTCGGCCCCGTCCACCAAGGCCGCCAGCCGGCGGCAGCTGTCGCGGGCGTCATCCAGCCCGCGCGCGCCGGTGCCGGCGTTGGCGTTGCCGGAATTGATCAGCAGCCAGCGCGGAGCTTGCCCGAGGTGTTCACGCGCCACGGTGACCGGCGCCGCACAAAATGCATTGCGGGTGAACACCGCCGCCATCGTCCCGCCGGCGGCGAGTTCTATGACCAGCAGATCGTCGCGGTCGGTTCGCTTGATGCCCGCTCCGGTCGCGCCCAGCCGGACCCCCGGAACCTTCAGGGTTGATTCTGCAGTACTGCCGGCACTCATGATGGGGACGGCCCCCGCTTCAGTTCAGCTGGCCGTGGCATTGCTTGTACTTTTTGCCGGATCCGCAGGGACAGGGCTCGTTGCGGCCCACCTTGCGGTCGTCCCGCACGAATGGCCGATGGTGCGCCTCGCCCGGCACGGAAGCGGCGGGCGGCTGGACCGGCTCGGGAGTGTCTTCCGCCAGGGCGCTGGCGGCCTCGGCATGCTGAAACTCCATTTCGACGCTGGGACGGTTCTGCTCTTCCATGACGCGGATTTCCTCCTCGGTGCGCAACTGCACCTTGCACAGGAAGCCCACCACCTCGTGCTTCACGCTGTCCAGCATGTTGCGGAACATTTCGAAGGCCTCCCGCTTGTATTCCTGCTTGGGGTCCTTCTGGGCATAGCCGCGCAAATGGATGCCCTGGCGCAGATGATCCATCGCCGCCAGATGTTCCTTCCAGGCGTTGTCGAGCACCTGCAGCATCACCGACTTCTCCAGATGCTGCATCACCGGCAGTCCGAGGGCATCGACCTTGTCCTGATACACACGGTCCACCTCGCCGCGAATCTGTTCCGCCAGCTTCTCTTCGTACAAATGGTCGTCCTGCTCCAGCCATTCCCGAACCGGCAGCCGGACGCCCAGTTCGTGCTCGAAGGCTTCCTCCAGCCCCTTGACGTCCCACTGCTCCTCCATGCTGTGGGGCGGCACGAATTGTTCCGTCAACTGGTTGGCGACATCGTGGCGCACCGCGGCGATGGTGGCGGTGATTTCCTCGGCCCCCATCAGCTCGTCGCGCTGCTGGTAGATGACCCGGCGCTGGTCGTTGGCGACGTTGTCGTACTCCAGCAATTGCTTGCGGATGTCGAAGTTGCGCGCTTCCACCTTGCGCTGGGCATTCTCGATGGCCTTGGTGACCCAGGGATGCTCGATGGATTCGCCCTCCTTCATGCCCAGCCGCTGCATCAGGTGCGCCACCCGGTCGGAGGCGAAGATGCGCATCAAGGGATCTTCCAGCGACAGGTAGAACCGGGTGGAGCCCGGATCGCCCTGACGGCCGGATCGGCCGCGCAGCTGGTTGTCGACCCGGCGGGATTCGTGGCGTTCGGAGCCGATGACGTGCAATCCGCCGCTGGCCACCACGGCCTTGTGGCGCTGATCCCAACCTTCCCTGGCGGCGGCGATGTCGGCCGGTTCGGTCAAGCCGAGCCGGCTGATCTCCTCGTCCAGGTTGCCGCCCAGCACGATGTCGGTACCGCGGCCGGCCATGTTGGTGGCGATGGTGACGGCACCGGGCCGGCCGGCCTCGGCGATGATGTGGGCTTCCCGCTCGTGCTGCTTGGCGTTGAGGACCTCGTGGGCGACCCCTGCCTTCGTGAGATGGGTCGAGAGATACTCGGAATTTTCGATGGAGGTGGTACCGACCAGAACCGGCTGACCCCGCGTCACGCAATCCTGGATGTCTTCCAGCATGGCGTCGTACTTCTCGCGCACCGTCAGGTAGACCAGATCGCCCATGTCGTTGCGGATCATCGGCCGGTTGGTGGGGATCACCACCACTTCCAACCCGTAAATCTGCTGAAATTCGAAGGCCTCCGTGTCGGCGGTGCCGGTCATCCCCGCCAGCTTCTCGTACAGGCGGAAATAGTTCTGGAAGGTGATCGACGCCAAGGTCTGGTTTTCGTTCTGCACCGACACGCTTTCCTTGGCCTCGACCGCCTGGTGCAGGCCTTCCGACCAGCGCCGGCCCGGCATGGCACGGCCGGTGAATTCGTCGACGATGATCACCTCGCCGTTGCGCACGATGTAATCCACGTCCCGCTGAAACAGGGCATGGGCGCGCAGGGAGGCGTTGATGTAGTGCATCAGCCGGATATTGACCGCGTCGTACAGGCTCTCGCCGGACTTGATCAGTCCTTCCTGCTCCATCATCTGCTCGATGCGCTCGTGGCCGGCTTCCGACAGATAGACCTGGCGAGCCTTCTCGTCCACGTGGAAATCGCCGGAAGCCTTTTCGTCGGCCTGCTTGGTGAGCCGGGGGACCAGCCGGTTGACCTTGTGGTAGTAGTCGCTGCGGTCCTCCGTCGGTCCGGAGATGATCAAGGGCGTACGGGCCTCGTCGATGAGGATGGAGTCCACCTCGTCGACCACCGCGAAGAAGCGGCCGCGCTGCACCCGCTGGCTGGGCTCGAAGGCCATGTTGTCGCGCAGGTAGTCGAAGCCGAATTCGTTGTTGGTGCCGTAGGTGATGTCGGCGGCGTAGGCCTGCTGGCGCTCCTCGTGGTTGAGGCCGCTCACGATCACCCCGGTGGTGAGCCCCATGAAGCCGTACAGCCTGCCCATCCACTCGGAGTCGCGGCGCGCCAGGTAGTCATTGACGGTCACCACGTGCACGCCCTTGCCGGGCAGGGCATTGAGGTAGGCCGCCAGGGTCGCCACCAGGGTCTTGCCTTCGCCGGTCTTCATTTCGGCGATCTTGCCGTCGTTCAGCACCATGCCGCCGATCAGCTGGACGTCGAAATGGCGCATGTTCATCACCCGGCGCGAACCTTCCCGCACCGCGGCGAAAGCTTCCGGCAACAAATCCTCCAAGGTTTCGCCGCGAGCCAGCCGATCACGGAACTCGACGGTCTTGGCGCTCAGCTCCGCATCGCTCAGCTGCTGGAACTGCGGCTCCAGGGCATTGATCTTCTTGACGATCTTGCGTTTCTTCTTGACCAGCCGTTCGTTGCGGCTACCGACGATTTTCCTGATGAGCTTGCCGAGCATCTTGATGCATTTCCAATCGAAAAAATTTGGACGATGATACAGTAAACCGGCAAGCCTGGTAATGGCGCCCCTAACCCCTTGTCATACAAGCCCGATGGCCGGCCGTCCGACCCCGCTCTCATGCATCATCCCACAAAGCTCCGCGACCATCCTGGCGACGCTTCGTCAACAGCAGCAGTGGCTGGAACGGGTGCGGCGCCGCTTGCCGCAGGTATTGGCCCAGCATTGCATCGCCTGCACCGTCTCCGGCGCCAAGATGTCGATCTATACCGACTCGCCGGCCTGGGCCTTCCAGCTGCGCTTCGCGGCCCCCAAACTGCTGAAGGAATTGCAAAGGGAAGGTGCTGCGGTAACCGCCATCGACATCCGCATCGCCACCCCGCCCCCAGCCGCGCCGCCGCAAGTACCGTCCCGACTGCCCTCGCCGCTGGTGGCCGAACTGATCAAGAACTATGCGGAGCCCGGAAGCGATGACCCGCTCAGCGCGGCGCTGCGGCGGTTGGGCGGGACTTTGGAAAAGAGACTCCGGTTGTGCGGCGAACTGGGATCGGCAGAACCCCATGATGAGGAATAGAATTGTGGTGGATGGCCCGGTAATCCCGCGCGCTGAACTTTTCGGTGCCAGCGATCGCGCTGGATTTGCGAGAATCCTCGCAGGACCGTTTCTTGGTACCGAGATCCCGGCGACAAAACGCAAGACGTCTGATAATGGCTTCACGGGGAATACTAGTAACCCATAATGGTCCGAACAGATCGGTAGTTACGAGGCTAACATGCTGAGCGAACTCTTCCTAGAAAATTGGAAAAGCTTCGAAAGAGCTAACTTACATTTCGACCCGCTTACTGTGCTGATCGGCGCCAATGCCAGCGGTAAATCGAATGTACTCGATGCTTCGCTATTCTTGAAACGGGCCGCTTCCGGAACCATGCTGACCGCCGCGCTGCAAGGGGACAATTCCTTATTCCCCCTTCGTGGCGGTCTGGAATGGGCTGCGAGGCGCCCTGGCAACCGATTTATTATCGGAGTCAAGGTTCGGGCCGACGACACCACAGATTATGAATACCAGCTGGAATGCGAGATTACGGAAAGCCGATGTGACGTATTTTCCGAACAGCTCCAGCGAACAAAGTATCGCCTTGACAAATTCAATCAACGCAAATCCCAGATTGGTTCAATCAAAGTTTACCGCACCGACCCCTGCGATCCGAAATCGCCGACGATCACTGCGCGTCTTTACAACGAAAAGCAAGGCACACCACGCCAACTGACTAGAGCACACACCGTACTCTTTCAATTGGCTGGCCAAGCTCTCCGGCAGGAAATCAAAGAAGGCATAACTTCTGTATCAGGGAGTCTTAGAGATATATTCATTCTTGACCCGATCCCCTCTCACATGCGGGGATACTCGCCTTTCTCAGAACAGATAGAAACCGATGCGGGAAACATAGCAGGAGTGATCGCGGCATTGCCGGAAGGCAAGAAAAAGGAAATCGAGGATGTATTGACTCACTATGCAGGAAAACTTCCTGAACGGGACATTCGTCGCGTTTATGCTGAAGCCGTAGGCAAATTCAAATCTGACGCCATGCTCTATTGTGAAGAGCAATGGCTAGACGTGGGTGAGCCGCCAACGGTCGACGCCCGAGGAATGTCCGATGGGACCTTGCGTTTTCTCGCCATCCTGACTGCACTGTTAACCCGGCCGCGCGGCAGTTTGCTGGTCATCGAAGAAGTCGATAACGGCTTGCATCCCTCCCGTGCACAACTGCTCTTGGAGGTATTGCAAAAAGTCGGCAGTCAACGCGAGGTCGATGTATTGGTAACAACGCACAACCCCGCCTTGCTCGATGCCATGGGGACTGAGATGGTGCCGTTCATCACGGTGGCGCATCGCGATCCATCTACGGGATATAGCGTGCTAACGCTTTTGGAGGAGTTGCGCCAATTACCGAAACTGTTGGCTCGCGGCACAGTCGGTCGAATATCCAGCCAGGGTGACATCGAGCGTGCCTTCGCAATCGAAGCACAGCAGGACGCCGTGTGCGATCACGCATCTTGATTTTCGACACGTCAGTCCTATGTTGCTGGCTTTCCGTTCCCGGAAAATCCGAAGCGGGTCCTGTAGACGACCGTTGGGACCAGCAGCGGATTCAGCAACTCATCGATCGGGAACGTGAACGCAGAAGTACGTTCGTCCTGCCGGTGGCGAGTCTCATAGAAACGGGCAATCATATCGCACAGTGTGCAGGAGACCGCTTTCGCCTCGCCAGCCGATTGGCCGAGCACCTTCGAGATGCCGCTGACGCTGCCTCGCCCTGGGCCGCCTTTACCGATCAAGCGTCCCTTTGGGAAACTGATGGTTTGAAATCACTGGCCGACGACTGGCCGAACCTTGCGGCGAGGGGCGTTTCAATCGGCGACGCCACGATCAAGACCGTTGCGGAATACTACGCGAGAGCGGGCTACGAGGTGGAGATATTGACTGGGGATCTCGGCTTGAAAGCCTACCAGCCGGCACAACCGACTCTTACACCGAGACGCAGAAGGTGAAAGATATTGGCGCGATTCGGCTGCAACACCAACCTCCGCCGCGGCTACCAATGCCAGAGAACATCTCCTCGCCCGCTCTGTAACGAAGCTAGTAGTCCATTCCATAAAAACAATTACAAAAATTAGGAGAGGCCCAAGTCGAACTTTTTCCAACGGAACGGGACGGGTGTTTCGTTGAACTCGGCAATGCCTTTGAGTATCCGCTCTTTCAGTTC
>Ga0233425_10011167_pt1 | contig 10592 bp, 10 predicted proteins | sample Watercolumn_Towu_2_FD_181712 | JGI IMG/M metagenome (GOLD analysis project Ga0233425, IMG submission 181712) | Freshwater microbial communities from Lake Towuti, South Sulawesi, Indonesia - Watercolumn_Towuti2014_140_MG | ecosystem: Environmental > Aquatic > Freshwater > Lake | place... | reverse complement strand
TTAAAAGCAAATTCAAAAACAGAAGAAAAACCTTTTCTTTCATACAACCTTCTTCTATTAACTTCAGGCAAAAGTCCTGTGAACTTTTGCCTCCATATCAAAGAGGCCGTACCGTATTTTTGGCAAAGTTCGTACAATTTTTCGTCTGTTACCGAACAGATACCTGCCGCAGCTTGCGGATTGCTTTGAGTCGAACATTCTTTCATGTTTATTTTGGTTAAAAGTTTAAAGTTGAGATACAAAACCGTGAGTTACGCGCTTACGCTCAATGGTAAGTATACGCTCACCTATATTCTACTTTTTCAACCTTAAAAATCAACAAACTCGACTTGAAAAAAGCCGTCAATAATTGCACGATAATAGCCTAAAAATGGCTAGTACAAGCCGAAAACGCAAAGGCTCAACACGAGAAATGAGATAAGATATGTTGAAATATACTTTATCAAACTGACATACTAGTTATACAAACCAAGAAGGCAATGTTTTGGAATATAGCTGAGTCAAAATAAATTGGCACAGTCTTAATGGGGCAAAGGAGAATGCGGAGGATGTCATTTCATTGTGATTCTGCTATATACAAATAGCCACTACGGCATCGAACTGTGCCTCGAAAAAAGCTTATACGATAGTGACGCATCGAAGTATCCTTTCGCCCAATCCGCTACCGCCAAATCCAACCGTATCAAAGTCTGTTCCACGTCTCAATCCGAGTTAAAACAACAAAAATCCCTATAAAAATCTCCTATTTTCAGGTATAATAATACGATGGATAACGAAGCGTTTATTCAACAATTCGAAAGGGATATAGAAGCTCTTGTTGCGGGAGGCAAATTGGAAGAGGCTTTTGAAAAATGCAAAGATATTTTGCAGAAATTCCCAAACGAAAAAGCTCTTAAAAAAATAAAGAAAAGCATCGAAGAAAAACTTTTATACAAAAATAAGCAAAAAGTAAAAATAAACATCAAAGAAGCAAAAAGACTCTTCAAACAAGGAGAAACAGAGCAAGCCTTAAGACTAATAAAAGACACTTTAGTGCTTTCTCCAAACAACGAAGACTTAAAAGATCTCTACCGAAAATTCCAAGAAGCGTACAAAGAAAAACTCGAAGAAACAGAAAAAGAATTTATAAAAAAACAGTACGAACATTTAAAAAAACTAATAGACGAAGATCAATATCCGCAATTTATTCAAGCAGTGGACAGGTTAGAAAGCGAAAACAAATCAAACAAAAATATCCAAAAATTAATAAAAGACGTAAAAGCGATTTTAATTGAAAAGGAAATCAAAAACAAAAAAGATCTTTTGGATTCTGAGAAATTCGAAGATATAGAAAACTTTATTCAAGGATTGGAAAACATTGACGCTGATTCTGAAATAGTGAAAAACCTCAGAGTCTACATAAAAAGACGAAAAATGGGCAGCCAAATAGAAGACGTGGAAGAATTTATCTATGCTGGTGAGAACAATCTAGTAACTCTGATGAAATTAAAAAAATACGAAGAAGCTATGCAGGTCTGCGAAGAAATTTTACAGACAGATCCAAATAATAGAGCGGTAATAAGAATATATAAAAAAGCAAAACGAAAAGCCTTTTACAAGAGCAGAAGCGAGGCAGTCAGAAACATCCTCCTAAAACTTCCAGCTCTAAAAGCCGAATATAAACAAAACAAAGAAAACTTCATCAGGATCTAGCCTCTTTTTAATTTATAAACTTTGCGGCCGGTTCTTTCAAAACACGCATTGTTTTTGAGAGCGAGAATTATTGTGATTTCTTTAACTTGTCTTTGTTTCAAAACCTCGCGTGTGATTTGCTCCTGGCTTAGCTCGCCCTTCTCTTTTAAGATTCTCTTTATAACCTCTGCGACTGTGCCTTTCTCATAGCCCCATTCCTTTAGCGCGTAAATTCCGCGGCCGATAAGAACAAATTGAGGATGGCGGATTAACTCATTGTGGACAGCTTGAATATTAACCTTCCTGTTGTCAAAATTTCTTGATGAAATCCTGTCAGCGATATCAAGGAAGTGCATAGGCTTTTTGTCAGCTCTCAAAATGAATAAAATCTTATCTCTCAATGTCCTTGGATGAATGTGCCTCCATTCATAAAGACCTATTTTATCTTCATCAATAATCTTTGTTCTTTTGTCGATCTCCATCAAGGACTTGAATGATTTGCCGGAAAGGCTTGAACTCTTAAGAAGACTCTCCAAATCTCTCTCAAGCCTGGACAATGGCTTTACATCGCCATATTTATGAAGTTGATTCACAGCCTTGTGCGACAACGTCTTTAAAGAGAAATCAGGGATATTCTTATCTTTTACATAAGGATAAAAATCAATTGTATTGCCGACACATTCAAGATTGTCATGCAAAGAAAGAGAAAGTCTCAGAGCGTTTGTATCAACCTGCCCATCACGTCCTGGAACATTTGATAAAAGTTTTGAAATTAAAATATCTTCCCTTACAACACCTCCGCATTCGCCGACATAAGAATCAGAAAACCTATGAATATGAGTAAGCGCTGTGTTGAAAACATTTCTGCGCATTTTAGCCAAAGCATTTTTTTCAATTTGGCGGATGCGTTCACGAGTTACAGAAAACTCTTTACCAATCTCTTCCAAAGTGTGTTTCCTCGTGTTGTCCAAATTAAACCTCTTAACAACAACGGTTTTCTCCTTATCAGAAAGGAGAAGCAAAAGATTTTTAACAATTGCACCAACCTCTATAAGCGTGGAATTCAAATCCACAGGCTGGTTTGACGTGATTGGGTTGATCATAGGTTTTGAGGGTAAAAGTTTTATCGGACGGAATTATAAAAACTTTTTGCGTGTTTGGCAAAAAAAACGTCTTGTTAGAATTTACAAAATGGTTTGTTGTTTTTAAATTTTTCGTCAGTCAAGGATATAGCCAGCGCCATGGACGGTTCTAATTAAATCAGTTTTAAAATGCCTTTTAATTTTCAATCTAAGTTTGCTCATGTGTGTATCGATAGTAGCAGTCGAAGTTAAAAGATTTTTTCCCCAAACAAATTCAAACAGATCAAGTTTGGAAACAATTTGGCCTTTGTGAGTGAAGAAAAATTTTAATATAAAAAATTCCTTGTTTATAAGCGGCAAAATTTTACCGCGTCCCAAACAAATTTCTCTTTTGGAAGAATTCAAAATAAAAGAATTTCCAGACTTCTCGTGCTTATAAGAACGGTCAAGTTCAAAAGCCGCAGAATTATTATATGTCCCAACTATAGTTCTAAATGCGAATGGAGCGAGAAAAAGAGGAAGATCCAATTTTTTGTTAAACTCATTCAGAATTTCTAAATCTTTGGTTTCGATGAGTAAGAAAATCGGCTTGCCCGGGTACAAACCCTTTAAATGAAGACAAAAATTTAAATGTTTTTCAGTAGGGGAAATCATGTGGATAAAGATCCCGTCGTGATAAAGGAATTCGTAATCGCTATCAATAGAAAAATCAGTTTTATATATAAGAGTTTTTAAACTGCAAAGGTCAAAGGCTTTTTGAACGCCTTTAGAATAAACATAATTTGATGTGACAATTGCTGATAGCATAAAAAAACGTGGTGGAACCGAAATATCCCCTAATCACTTAAAAAACTCAATTCATCAAAAACAGCAATTGAGAAGATGGCTAGGAATAAACAAAAACCCGCTATCAAAAGTGTTGTTTTGATTTATACAACAGGGTATGTTATCTTTCGGCAAGCAGAAAAATATAATTTAACAATTTTTACTATGGCTGAAGAAAAAAAAGAATATATGGTGAAAATATCTGAAGACACAGAGTCAGGACATTTTGTTAATGCGATTTCTGTTCATTTCAACGGGAACGAATGTGTTTTGGATATGGGATACACGCTTCCAAACGCTCCAAAACCAACAATTAAAATTGTTAGTAGATTGAATATGACCCACAAAACAGCTGAATCTTTTCTAAAAGTGCTGTCAAATGCTCTCTTAGACTTTAAAAACAAAAGCAATGGAAAATAATTTAATGGAAAAAGTGGTAGCCCTCTGCAAAAGGAGAGGATTTATATTCCCCGGATCAGAAATATACGGCGGCCTGGCAAACACTTGGGATTACGGCCCATACGGCGTAGCCTTAAAAAACAATGTAAAAAACTACTGGTGGCAGACATTTGTGACGGGGAGAAGTGATATGGTTGGGCTTGATTCCGCGATTTTATTGAATCCAAAAGTTTGGGAAGCCTCAGGCCATCTGCAATCCTTCACGGATCCTTTAATGGACTGCAAAAAATGCAAAGAACGCGTAAGAGGCGACAAATTAATAGAAGAAAAATTAGGAGTTGAAGCGGCGGCAGGAAAATCATTAAAAGAAATAAGTGAAATTATAAAAAAGAACAAAATCAAATGTCCGAAATGTGGCTCATTAGAATTTACCGAAGCAAGATCATTTAATTTGATGTTTAAAACACACCAAGGAGTTATCGAAAACGCAACTGAATTAATCTATTTGAGACCAGAAACAGCACAAGGAATCTTCATCAACTTCAAAAACGTAATCCAAACATGTAGGAAAAGAATCCCCTTTGGAATAGCTCAAATTGGAAAAGCATTTAGAAATGAAATCACTCCCGGAAATTTCACATACCGAACCAGAGAATTTGAACAAATGGAAATCGAGTATTTTCTAGAGCCAAGCGACAAAAAAACAGTTAAAAAAGCCTTCGATGAATGGAAAAAAGAAGTTTTCGACTGGTTTTTGGGACTCGGAATAAAAAAAGAGAACCTCCGCTTCCGCGAACATGATCAAAAAGAACTATCTCATTATTCTTCAATGACAGTAGATGTAGAATATAAATTTCCATTTGGCTGGGGAGAATTGATGGGATTGGCGGACAGAGGCCAATTTGACCTAACCCAGCACGAAACTTTTTCAAAAGAGAACCTAAAATATCTCGACCCAATGACGAACAAACAGTATCTTCCGCATGTCCTAGAGCCTTCATTTGGAGTTGAACGCACAATCCTCACCGTTTTACTAGACGCTTATGATGAGGACAAAATTAACGGCGAAGATAGAGTGGTTATGAGATTTTCTCCAAAAGTCGCCCCAGTTACAGCCGCAATTCTGCCATTGATGAAAAAGCCAGAATTAACCAAAGTAGCGGAAAAGATTTACGAAGATTTGAAGAAGAAATTCAAGGTTGAATACGACGATTCCGGTGCAATCGGCAAACGCTACCGAAGACAAGACGAAATCGGAACCCCTTTTGCCATAACAGTGGACTACGACACTTTAACAGATAAATCCGTAACCCTCCGTGACCGCGACTCCACCAAGCAAAAAAGGGTAAAAATCGAAGAATTGGCAGGGAAGATAGAGAAGCTATTGACAACATCCTAGAGATGTGTTTAAATACGCTCTTAGTATTTAAAATCAAACACTATGGGAGGAGAGAGGGATGATAGATTTCAATGCACATGCGACGCATGTGATCCTTGTACAGAGGATCGTTGTGATGCACCAACAGGTGAATGTGAAAACATACCTGTGGACTTTGACGGTGATCCTTGTACATGCGACGGATTAGGAACACCAGATGAAGTCATTGCCGATACTCAGGAAAATATCGACTGGGGTTGTTGCACGGAAGAAGACTAATAGCTTTAAATTTACATTTCACAGATAAGAAGGCTCTTGATAAAAGAGTCTTTTTCTGATAGAATATAAGGATAAATTTATAAGTAAATGGCGGAAATTTTAAAAACAATTTGGGAATTTGTTTTAGCCCACCCCTTACAAATCCTTTTATGGACGGTCGGAGGGATTTTGGCGCTATGTCTAGGACTCAAAATTCTAAGAAGGGTTTACGCAGGTCTTTCACTAAAAAATAGAGTGTTTTTTAGGATAACAATGCCACGCGAAGATTCTCAGAAAGACAAAGAAAAAGAAGTCGAAAAAGATTTTCGTGAAAAAATTTCAATCATGGCTCAATTCTTCCGAAACCTGGAAGAAACCAGGGAAATGAACATTTGGAATGTAATAAAAACAAGAATTCTAAAAAACAATGTATTCACCCTCGAATTGGTCGCAGAAGACAAAAACGTAAACTTTTATGTAACAACCCCAAAATATTACGCGGACATAGTGGAAAAACAGATCACTTCATATTACACAGACGCTGAAGTCCTCCAAGTCGAGCCATACAAAATCCTGCCAGAGGGTAATAAGCTCAAATGCTTCTACGCATACGAAAAAAATCCATTCTGGTTCCCAATAAAAACATTCAAAAAAATTGAAAATGACCCGTTAAACGACCTGACAAACGTGTTTTCAAACATGGCAAAAGAGGAAACGGCAGCATTCCAAATAGTAATAAGTCCAAAAAGTGAAAGCTGGCAGAAAAAAGCAGAAAAACAAGGATCGTTTTATTTCCAGGGAGGCAAAACAAATAAAATAGCCAGTATCCCAATAATCGGAAGACTATACGCGTTTTTAGCTGGCATAATATTCGGCTATGACAAATTCAAAGAGATGGCTCCTCAAAAAGAAGTAGAAAGCGGATATGTGAGAATGCTTCAAACAAAAGAAGAAGTCGCGAAATCAATAGGAGAAAAGGCTCAGCAAGCTGGATTCGACACAATTATAAGAATCGTGGCGACAGCAAAAACAGAGGACAGAGCAGAGGAAATATCAAATAACATGATAGTAGCATTGAACCTGTTCAAAGATCCTGCGATGAATTACTTCCAAACACGAAGAGCATTTTTAATAGACAGCCTGAACGACAAGTTGATGATCAGAAACTTTAATAAAAGGCTTCTAGTCTTTGGATTCCCGCTATTTCACGAGAAAAAATCAATCATGTCAGAGGAAGAATTAGCAAGCTTATTCCACTTCCCAAACAGTAGATATAATACAAGCCCGACAATCAGATGGCTATTGTATAAAGTTCTTCCACCGCCGCTAAATTCAGCCGGCCCAGAGGAAGGAATCTTGCTCGGCAGAAATGTGTACCGTGGAAAAGCCAAAGATATTTACTTCGCTGACAAAGACAGAAGCCGCCACCACTACATCATAGGTAAATCTGGTACAGGTAAATCTAATTTTATATCTTTCATGGCGCGCCAAGATATTCAGAGAGGAAAAGGCGTGGCTGTCATTGACCCGCACGGCGACTTGATTGACGACATTTTAGCTTTTGTCCCAAAAGAAAGAGTGAAAGACGTGATTGTATTCGACCCATCAGATGTTGACCGTCCAATGGGTTTGAATATTCTCGAAGCGTCGAATCCAGCCGAAATGGATTTGGCATCAAGTCAGGCAACAGAAATATTCATCAAACTTTTCGGAGATGAAATATTCGGCCCGCGTATCCAACACTATTTTAGAAATGCGTGTTTGACTCTCATGGAAGACTTAGAAGAAGGTGCGACGCTCATTGATGTCCCAAGAATTTTCGTTGATGAACCTTTTATGAAATACAAAGTTAAAAAAGTCACAAACCCGGTCGTTAAATCATTCTGGCAAAATGAATACGCCAATACCGGAGCACGTGAAAGGGAAGAAATGATCCCGTACTTCAGCGCAAAATTCGGACCGTTCATCACGAACTCAATCATGCGCAACACAATCGGCCAAACAAAATCCGCGTTCAATTTCAGAAAGATAATGGACGAAGGAAAAGTTCTCCTCGTAAAACTTTCAAAAGGTAAAATTGGAGATTTAAATACTCAGCTATTGGGACTTGTGCTTGTCGCGAGAATTCAAATGGCTGCAATGAGCCGTGCGGATATGCCGGAAAAAGACAGAAAAGACTTCTTGCTGTACGTGGACGAGTTCCAAAATTTCGCGACAGAAAGCTTCTGCTCGATCTTGTCAGAAGCAAGAAAATACCATTTGAGTCTGGTAATGGCTCATCAGTATATAAACCAGCTTGTAACAACTAAATTCGGCGTCACATCAACACAAATTAGAGACGCGGTATTCGGCAACGTCGGGTCATTAAGCGCATTCAAAGTAGGCGCAGACGATGCGGAATACTTGGCAAAAGAATTCGCGCCAGAGCTTACTGAACAAGATGTAATAGGAATTTCAAACTACAAACAATACGTAAAATTGAATATCAACAGCACAACTTCACGACCGTTCTCAATGGATACAATTTACGACATGAAGGGGTCGAATGACAAAGTTGCAAAGATTATTGGAGAATACTCAAGGATGAAGTACGGAAGAAAAAATCAATTTGTAACAGAAGAAATCGCCGCAAGAATAGGAATAGATCTCAATGCGGCGCCGATAGATACCTCGGTACTGCCAAGCATGCCGAACCAAGCGGCGGCAGACAACCCAATGGCAAAAATATTGGCACAAGCCAAAGCGACCACGCAAGACGGGGGAAGCGCAACAAGAAGCGTGAGCGGAGCGAGCGCAACGAGCCCCGAGCCCCAATCTCCCACTCCAAAAAAATAATCTCTACCACCAAACCTTCTTAAGCTTTAAAAAGTAAGCAGTTACATTCGCTATAACAGGAAGAATCGGGGAGATTATTAAAATTGCAGCCAAAAATTTCAAAGAGAAATCAACAGCAATCGAAACAAAACAAAGAGCTCCAATCACGAAATCAATTTGATCCAAGACAGGCAAAACTCCACCAGGCTTAACACCTATTCTTCTTTTAATAAAGCTTTTAACCGCATCACCAACCAAAGCCCCAAATCCAAGCAGAAACCCTATAAATAAAGCCTCATACAAAGAATATCCAAATGCATTAGCAAGATAATACTGAGAAAGCCCGGTCAAAACCCCAAACAAAGTCCCAAACAAAAATCCCTTCACGGTTTTATTGTCGCCAAAAATTCTCACCCCAAACAATTTCCGCTCCAAATCAATAGGCGCGTCCAGCACTTTTCCACATTTCAATTTTGAGAAAAAAACAGGGGTAGCATTCGCCACATACGCCGGGAACATAAAATAAAGAGCTTGAAGAATAATGTTGAACATGGAAAAATTCTATCAATGGACAATGGTAAACTCAAAGCTATTTTGGTTGACGTAATTCCGCCCAAGGCTAGTAGTTCATTAGATGAATTAAGCAGTCTTGTTAACACCCTCGGCGGAATAGTAGTAAAGAAGGTGATTCAGAAACGTGGCAGGCCTTCCGCAAAGACGTTTCTGGGCGCAGGAAAGGCGCTTGAAGTAGCTGGAGTAGCCAAAGAGCTTCAAATAGACGTTGTAATATTCAACAACATTTTAAAACCAAGCCAGGTTCTCCATCTTTCAGCTATTTTTAGGGCAAAAGTCTGGGATCGGGTAGATTTAATTTTAAAAATTTTCGAAAAACACGCGGTTACGAGAGAAGCAAAGTTACAAATAGAATTAGCGAAGCTTCACCACGAATTCCCAAAGCTTTATGGCAAAGGAACTTCATTTTCACAGCAAAGAGGAGGAGGAGCATCAAGTGGAGGAATGACGGGTGTCCGCGGCCCCGGAGAAAAGTTCTTAGAGCAAAGAAAACGCCACTTACGCGGTCAAATTAACGCACTTGAAAATCAATTAGAAAAAATTAAAATCCAGCGCAAAAGCCAGCGCGACGTAAGAAGACGAAGAAATTTAAAAACAATCGCATTAGTCGGATACACAAACAGCGGCAAATCAACTTTATTAAAAGCTTTGACGAACAAAAAAGACGTCTACATAGCGAACAAACTCTTCGCAACTTTGGACACAAAAATAGGGGATATGTACATTCAAAACTTCGGTAAAGTCCTAGTTGCCGACACAATCGGATTTATCAAAGATTTGCCTCATTTTTTGATCCAATCTTTCCTAGCAACCCTAGATGAAGCCCGCGAAGCCGATTTAATCCTCCATGTCATAGACATCTCCGACCCAGATGTGATAGAAAAGATAAAAGTAGTAGAAGAAATTTTAAAAGACCTCAATTGCGAAAACAAACCCCGCATAAACGTCTTGAACAAGATAGACAACCTCAAAAAAATCCCCAAAAAAGTCCCAAAAAACTCAGTGCTAATCTCAGCAGTAACAAGAAAAGGATTTGAAAAGTTAACGAAAGAAATAATCAAGAAAATATGAAAATAGGTCCACATACAGTAGAGACAAATTTTGGAAAAGTTACTTTTGAAGTTGAAATCACGAAGGAAAGAGAATCGGCCGTGGAACCAAGTAAATTTCTAAAGACAATAATAGACACGCTTAAAGCTAAACTCATAGCACTTACAAAACAATCTTAAGTCCTAGTAAAGCCGATCAAAAAAGATTTTAGAAAAAATTTAGAAAAATTTTAGAATCGGCTGTTATTATAATATTGAAAATATTGATTTTATAGTGTACACTTAAGGTATACCTTTAAAATCAACACTATGACAACAAAATTTATAGGCATGAAGGAATTCAGACAAAATTTGGCTCACTATACGGAAGCAATAAGGGAAAACGGAGACGTTTCATACATTATTCTAAGAAAAAACGTTCCAGTGTTAAAAGTCTCTCCAGTTGATGAAAAAGAATTTGTAATGGAAAAATTGAGACAAGAATTAGACGAAGCCGAAGCTAGTTACAGAAGAGGGGAATACTATACGCAAGAAGAAATAATG
>Ga0233425_10011166_pt1 | contig 10594 bp, 6 predicted proteins | sample Watercolumn_Towu_2_FD_181712 | JGI IMG/M metagenome (GOLD analysis project Ga0233425, IMG submission 181712) | Freshwater microbial communities from Lake Towuti, South Sulawesi, Indonesia - Watercolumn_Towuti2014_140_MG | ecosystem: Environmental > Aquatic > Freshwater > Lake | place: Indonesia... | reverse complement strand
CCGAAAAAGGAAGCCAGGACCGTTGCATCTCGAGGTTCGGCCGCACGCGTCTCCTGAAGCCAGACGAACAGCATGCTCGCCATCAGCGAAATGAGCCAGGCGGCCAGTATCCCCAAATTCCTTCTGGAGTTCATAGCCAGAGTTCTCCCGTTTTGATAAAGAAATATTCCGCTGCCAAAATCATAAGCACTCCGAAGGATCTTTGTATGCGTCTCATCCAGGTCCCGGAGCGCGGCATGGAGGTTAAGAGTCCCGTAAAGGTTCCTATCAGGATGACCAGACTACCGATGCCATAGGAAAAGGCAAAGAGCATCCCGATTCCCCAGACAATATTCTGTTGTGTGGCCACGATGGCCAGGAGCACCCCCAGGATTGGGGTGGTGCAGGTGCTGATCACCAGTGCAGAAGCACCTCCAAGAAGCATGCTCGAAAGGAGATCGTGCCCGGGAATCTTGCGCACCTGTATCCGATTGAGAATGGCAGGGGGCCTTAACGGAATGATTTCCAGCATTGCCAGACCAAACACGAGGCACAAATTCCCGACGGTCAAATAGGTCCACCTGTTTGTGGTCAATGCACCGAAGAGGCCACCGGTTAGTGCAGCAAAAGCACCTAAAGCTGAATATACCACAGCCAGGCCCAGAACATAAAAGCTTGAGAGCACAAATCCCCTCCAACGACTGCCATGGGCTCTGGCTCCAACAAACGCCACAGTAATCGGCATCATTGGATAGGTGCATGGGGTGAAGCTTGCCAGCACCCCACCCGCATAGGCCAGGAAGATCGCCAGATATTGGTGCTCTCGCGCAATCCCTTCAAACTGACTTGCCCACTCCAAAGCTTCTCCTCAGGCTTGGTTCCGTTTAGGCGGACTGGAGCTGATCCAGGAGCCTCAGACTTCTAAGGTCCTTCTTGATATGTTCACGGATCGAATCCAAAAGAGCTTTGAGAAGAGGGACCTTCCGATGCTGTGCAATACGGAGACGCCAGATCCTGGTTAAAGGAAAAGACCTGGATTGGTGGATTAGAAGCAGGGTTCCCAGATCGAGCCGAAGCCGGTTTCCATCGGCAGGATGATGTTCCCCGCAGATCAAAATGCCCTGGTGGACCTGCCACCACCAATAATTGGAAGAACTCAAAGGGCGATTGCACACTGTACACCTTTCCAGCGAGGGAAGATAACCCATTACATGAAGAAATCGAAGCAGGAAAAGCAACACGGCATTCAGTGGATCCGTGGTGACCACCATTTGATCAAGAACCCCTTTCAAAAGGGAATAGAGCTCTGGCTGGGCTTCTCCTTCGGGAACCATTTCCAGCACAACTTCAGAAACCAACGCAGCATAGCCCCACTTCTTCAATTCAGCACGGAGGCCAAGATGAGGTTCCACTAGACTGCAAGCCTCAATCCACACCAGCCCCTTTCGGACCCGGTAGGCCAGCCTGACGAGGCTGCAAGGCTCGAAGGTATTTCCAAAGCGCTTTCTGCTCCTCCTGGCCCCCTTCGCAATGCCTCTGAACCTCCCCGCGCTTTCACCATAGAAGGTAATGAGTCGATCGGATTCCCCATGGTCCCTGCAGCTCAAAATAATGGCATCAGTCTCGACAACACTCATTCCCCGTCTTTTTCATTCCTTCACATAACGCTGATCGGGGAGGTTGAAGCGTAGCACGCTACCAGGTTTCGCAGGGACCTCCACCGGTCGACCGTCCCACTTCATGCGTATCCCTCCGGCGTTCCCCACAACAATCCTCATAGTGTTGCCGGTTTCCCACTCACGCCTGTCTCCGGGGTCCAACATTATATTTTGGGGTTCTTTTTCATCTGCTGTTACTTGAATCCAGGTCTTTTGAACTGCTTCCACACTGAACTGATGTCTGGCCGCAATCTGACCGCCGGAAACCGGTCTTTCCCCGGATTCCCCCGGGGCATCTCCAGGTTTCGTTCGCGCTGCTCTACTCCCCCCTGCTGTGCTGTCCTGAGGCTTGTCCGCGGGGGCACCTGGTTGGGACATTTCGGCCTTGTTGATGTTCATTTCAGAAGAAGGCCGAAATCCTTGGTCAGGTTCAGTCCGAACCTCCCTTTTTGCCTCTGGGAATGGACCTTGCCCGGCTTTGCCAGGTAGATCCGGAGGCAGATCCTGTTGGGAATAGCCCGATTTTCTCAAGGATTGAGAGGTGTCCGAGTATTCCCTGGACTTCCATAACCAAACTCCTCCATAGACCAATCCAAGGACTGCAATGCCAACGAACAGCATCGAGAATATCCTAGTTCGACCCTTCTTTGTTATGGTCTTTGACCATTTGCCGAAGCGCCGAATGCTCGCCTCTTGTTGATCGTAAGCACGGATTTGGGAACCGTACTTCTCGATCAGTGGCTGGGGATCAATCTCCAAGGGAATGCAGTACTTCCTAATGAAACTTCGAATCAGGAGGTCAGTCCCGATCCTTTCATAATTTCCCTCTTCAAGGGTCTGAAGCATACTGACGCTTACACGGACTTTTTCGGACATCTCGCTCAGTGTCAAGCCCCGGCTCAGCCTCTCAGACTTCAAATATTCTGCAAGGTCTTTCATTCGATATCACCACCTACAAGGAAATCTGAATGAAAGATCGCGATTCAAGATCTCGCACCCAGTCCTGAAACTTCCTGTCCATTTCCTTCTGAAGAAGCTGTTTTCGAGCCTTTTCCCGTGCGTTGGAATCGGCGACGGCCTGCTTTTCTCTCTGAATGTCCACAACCTTCATGATGATGTATCCGGAGGGTGTCTTAAGCAAGTCGGTCATCTCATTCGGTTTGAGTCCGTGGGTTGCCGCTTCAATCTGAGGGGCCAGTTCATCTGTTGAGAAGTAGCCAAGGTCTCCGCCATCTTCAGCTGCCGGTCCTTTGGAGTACTGTTTGGCAATCTTCGAAAAATCCTCACCAGCCTTCAGACGGGAAATAACGTCCAGAGCCAACTTGTCGACCTGTTCAACCTTCTGCTTATCGGCCCCTTCCGGATAGGGGAGCATTATGATCGCCAATCGGCGCTTCTCACCAAAACCGGACTGGTCCTCCTTGAGATAGGCGTCGATTTGTTCGGGGGTGACTATGGTCTTGGATTTGAGCACCCGGTCAACCAACCTCGATCGTTCCATCTCTCTCTTGATTTGCTGACGGAACTGTTGGCGGGTCATTCCTTGTTGTTGAATCAAATAGTCGAATTGAGCTTCAGTGAATCGATTCTCTTGTTTGATTCCCTCGATGGCTTCATCGACCTCCCGCTGGTTCACCACAATCTTCAGACGCTGAATCTCCTGGTCTGCCAGGCGGTCGCGGATCATCTGCTGAAGGACTTCCCGTTCAACCTTGGCACGCCGCGCAGGATCTTCCACGTTCAGGTCCGGCGACATCTTGATCACTTGGCGCACCTGTTCCTGAAGCTCACTGTAAAGAATGATCTCTCCGTTGACTACAGCCACGATCCGGTCCAGAGTCTCCGCCTGAGCAATCCCAAGCATTACCATCAAGTTCACTATGATGAAGCAAAGCCTCACGGTCGACCGCATGAATCCTCCCACCGTCCTCGCGTTCTCGGGGTGGAACTTCGCCTCCCGAGGATCGCGATTAGTGTCCTTCCGGAAACCCTTGCTTGTGGGAACGGCATCCTGCCGCGATCCGGGCTGCAAGCCCTCCCCCACATTGTTGATACCCACTTTCCAGATGAGAACGACATTAGCATTAATTGATCCCTGAGTACAGCCCGACATCATAAGCCTCGGAGCTTGTCCAAGAACTGCTTCAAGGACTATCCTGATCCGTGGGAGCGGCTTGTAGCCGCGACAGGCCTATCGCGGCTACAAGCCGCTCCCACAAGAACGCTTAAACCCAGTATTCTCGGACAGCCTCCTTGGGCAGTGGCATTACTGTGCATCCGAGAATTCATTAAAGATTCTCTTCAACCGCCGGAGACGATGAACCAAATCACGTCCCCAAACGTCAACTTGGAGCTTGTGTTCCAACAGAAAAGTGAATTGACAACTCATGCGTTCCAGGAAGGAGGCAAAAGACCGGGCGGCAGGTTTCTTGGCAAAGTGCAGAGTGAGTGAATCATCCTCACCGTCGATCCGCAAGACGCCAACCCGCTTCAGCAGCAACCGCATTTTTGCCAGGAGGATCAGGTTTCTGGCGGCCTCCGGCGGCTGGCCATAACGATCCCGCCATTCTTTTGTCAGATCACTCAGATCCTGTTCCTCTCTGATGGTGGCCAACCTCTTATACGCAATAAGTCGTTGATCGGTATCCGGAATGAAAGTGTCGGGCAGGAATGCGGAGATCCTGAGGTTCATTTCTGGTTCAATCGTTTCTGCGTCGACTTGTTCACCCTTCAGTTTTCGAACGGTTTTTTCAAGGAGCTCCAGGTAGAGCTCATACCCCACCGCAGCAATATTTCCCGATTGAGCAGACCCAAGGATAGTGCCTCCGCCCCGGATCTGTAGATCATTCAAGGCAATCTTGAAGCCCGCTCCAAGCTCACTGAAATCGAGCAGTGCCCGCAAACGCCTCTGGGCATCCCTGGTAATGAGGTTTTCCTCTGGTACCACAAGATAGGCGTAGGCCTGTTCGTTGGACCGCCCCACACGTCCCCTCAGCTGATAGATCTGTGCCAGCCCGAACTTGTCGGCGCGGTTGATGATGATTGTATTAGCTGCCGGGATGTCCAACCCTGACTCGATGATCGTCGTGCAGACCAGAACGTCCACTTTGCGATGAACGAAGTCAACCATGACCTTCTCCAGTTCACGTTCCTTCATCTGTCCATGAGCCACCGCAAGGCGTATACCGGGTACCAGTTGAGTCAGTTTGGCTGCCATCTGGTAGATACTGTTCACGTGGTTATGAACAAGGAAGACCTGCCCGCCTCGATTCAACTCCCGATAAATCGCTTCTCGGACTGTCAATTCGTCATACTTGCAGACGAACGTGTCTATAGATCGACGATCCTGGGGCGGGGTTTCGATGACGCTCATATCCCGAATGCCGGAAAGTGTCATGTGAAGGGTTCTGGGAATCGGAGTTGCGGAAAGGGTGAGAACATCCACGGCGACCCTGAGTTTCTTGAGCATCTCTTTGTGATTGACCCCAAAACGCTGCTCCTCGTCCACAATGACCAGACCAAGGTCTCGGAAGATCACGTCCTTTTGAAGCAGTCGATGGGTCCCAACCACGATGTCGATGGTGCCCCGCTCCAGTCCCCTGAGCACTTGCTTCTGCTGAGCCGAAGTCTTGAAACGACTCAGTGCAGCCACCGTAACGGGAAAGCCCACAAAGCGATCCTCAAAGGTTTGGTAATGTTGCTCCGCAAGGACAGTCGTGGGTACCAGCATGGCCACCTGCTTCCCATCCATAACTGCTTTGAAAGCCGCTCGAATAGCTACTTCTGTTTTGCCGTATCCAACATCACCGCAGATCAATCGATCCATAGGTTGTGGTGAGCCCATATCAGCGAGAACGTCCTCAATCGCCCTCACCTGGTCTGCCGTTTCCTCATATGCGAAAGTCGCTTCAAACTCATGGAAGAAGCTATCGGGAGGCGAGAATCGGAATCCTTGATTAACCTGTCTTTGGGCATAGAGGTTCAGGAGTTCTTGGGCAATTCTTTCGGCCGATTCTCGGGCCTTCTTCTTGGCCGATTCCCAGGACTTCCCTCCCAGTTTGTCAACGCGCGGCTGGTGACCCTCTATGCCAAGGTATTTCTGAACCCTGTCCAGCTTGTCAACGGGGACGTACAGACGGTCAGCATCCTGGTACTCGACGAGCAAGAAGTCACTCTCGATTCCTCGCACATTCAAATGGACCAGCTCTCTATAAACCCCAATCCCATGATCAACGTGTACGACATAGTCCCCAAGATGAAGGTCCTGAAAGGAATTCAAGAAGATGCCGGAAACAGGTTTCCGCGAAGCCCGCCGCGATTTTCTGCCGAAAAGCTCCTCCTCAGATACGATTGCCAGCCTTTCTGCCGGCCAGAGAAAACCTCCCAGGGATGGACCGACGAGCACCTTCACAGCCACGGATTCATAGGATTCCTGAGCGAATGGGAGGGTGCTGAACAATGCTTCGGAGCCGTAACCTTTCAGGAGTTCTGCAAGGCGCTTAGCCTGTTCCTTCTGCTGGCAGACCAAATAGGGGATGATCCCATCCTGCTGCCATTTGCGAAACTGTTGAGCAAGGGGCTCCAGAATTCTCTCTTTATGCTGGTGCGATTTGATCGTCAGGCTCAGCTCACTGTGGCACATGGTGCCCATATCAAAGATCCTGGAACAGTCTGATGGCTCAAACAGCGCGTTGATCGATACCTGCTGAAAACGCCGTGCGTTTTCATAGACCAGCCTAGGATCCTCAAAGAGCTCTGTAGGTGGTTTTCGCCAGGCGTCAGAAGCGGTGGCATTGCAAATCTGTGAGTATTTCTCAGCCATTTCCATCCGGCTTCGATTGACGTCGGACCAAACGAGGATTGTCCTCGGGTCGAGATAGTCCAATAAAGTTGACGTCTTTTCGTAGAACACTGGAAATACCGATTCGAAGTTGCCGTCTTGATAGCCCTCCTGAATTCTCTCCAGCCATGCATTTCCTGCAGACGGCGATAGAATCCCCTCGCTTACATCTGTGTAGACCGCCTCCTGGGCCCGAGCCCGACCTTGATTGTCCAGGATGATCTCACTCGCCGGTAGCAGCACCACATCCTCCAATGATCCCAGTGAACGTTGGCTGCCGGGATGGAACAGGCGAATGGATTCCAATTCGTCTCCAAAGAACTCAAATCTTAGCGGCCAGCGATATGAGGGAACGTAAATGTCAAGAACACCGCCCCTTCTGCTGAGATCTCCGTATTCCTCTACCAGTGCTACCGGATAGTAGCCGCGATCAATCAGCCTCCGGCAGAGGGGTTCGATATCGATGAGCTCCCCCCTAACCCTGTATTCCACATGTTCCATGAGGATTTGCGGTGGAGCCAGGCATTCCAGGAGTGCCGGAGCAGAGGTGACAACCACCATCGAGGATGGTCCCGTCCGAAGTGCGTGTAGCGCTTCAAGACGTCTAGCCGTGGCCTCCATCTTCCCCAGAGACTGGGCATTGTGGGCAGAACGTGAAGGGAGATACCAGACACGTCGAGTGAACGACGAAGACAGACGGGAGTCGTCAATACCCATAAAAAAATGAATGGCTTCAACAAATTGCTCGGCTTCCCGATCATCGGGTGCGATCAAAAGCATGGGTTTGCCAATTGGATCGACCCCTTTGCCGATGAGGTAAGCCAGGCTGGATCCGTGGGCACCCTGAAGATGCACTGATTCGCTGGAATTCCGTAGGAACGACAGAATGCCAACAGAATCCGCTTTGCCAAAACCCTCGTCGGTGCCGCCAGGAGATACTATTGATTCACGATCACGATATGATGCCAAATCCATAAAAAGCCTGGGCTCTTCCGTCTCATGAGACATCAGAATTTTGTGGTAACCCGGTTTTCAATACAAGGACTCTATATAACTCTGAAGCGACCCAAAGAGAAGATTCGATGCACGACGGAGCTCAGTTGAACCGCCATGGCCCGGCATTCACTAATGGAATCAGCACTATTCCAATAACCACTGCCTTCGTTTACAATGCCCGGGGAGGTCAAGCTTGTCATGGGGAAACAATTCATAGAGCAGGTTGAGACAGGCCTACGGAGTATCACAAGCTCTTTGGGCTTCAGGCTCTTCTTCCTACTTTTGCTGGTTAGCGCCGTTGTGTTCATCTTTCTCACCACATTCATCATACGGGCCAATACCAAAAACATCATGGAGGAGATGATCCTTTCAGCCAAGCGTACCAACGAGCTGGTGATACGATCTGTGCATTACAGCATGTTGCTCAACCGAAAGGAAGATGTTGCTCAGATATTCAACAGCATCCACAATGCGCCCGGGATCGAGAGTATTAGATTCTACAATAAGAAAGGAAACATCCGTTTCAGCACGAACAGTGAAGAAATCGGGCAGATGGTGGACCTCAAGGCAGAGCAATGCATCGTATGCCACAGCAGCGAAAAGCCCCTCGAATACATCCCCGAATCCATGCGGCCTCGGATATTCACTTCCCCCGAGGGCCATCGGGTCCTTGCAGTAATCAAGTCAATACGCAACGAGCCTGCTTGTGCGGCTCCGGGGTGCCATCCGCCGCCTTCCGAACGCAAAATACTCGGGGTGCTAGACTCAAAGTTCAGCCTTGCCCATGTGGATGATGCCATTCTAACCAACCGCAACCAGATGATCCTCTATTCTATCGGCGCCATCCTTATCATCGAGCTTTTGGCAGGGCTTTTCATCATGCGGATGGTGCATACGCGGGTAGTCCAGCTTGCCGAAGGACCACGCAAAGTCAAGCAAGGTGATCTGAATTTCAGCGTCCAGGTCAAAGGTAATGACGAAATCGCCGATCTGGCGCACTCTTTTAACAGTATGGTGGCGAGCTTGAGGCGGGCTGAGGCGGAAAACACAGAATTATCCAAGAAGATGATCCATGTTGCCAAGATGGCATCCATGGGCAAACTCGCTGCCAGTGTAGCCCATGAAATCAACAACCCGCTCGGTGGGATCCTCACCTATGCGAAACTATTGTCTCGCCAGATAGGCGCCGGGCCCATGACGGAAAAAGAGAAACAGGTGGCCCTGGAACAGCTCGATACCGTCATCCACGAGATTAAGCGTTGCGGGAATATCGTCAAGAATTTGCTCCATTTTTCGAGAAGCCCTGAGTTTCTCATGGAAGAGGTTGACATCCATCATCTCATTGGCAAAAGCCTCTTCATAACCAATCACCACCTCGAGATGAATAACATCCACACACTGACACATCTGGAGGCGAAAGATCCCGTTCTGACCGGCAATGCAAACCAGATCCAACAGGCCCTCATTGCAATCTTTATCAATGCCGTGGAAGCCATGGGCAAAGGAGGCAGGCTGACTGTCAGAACCGAGGATGTGTTCGGATCGGATTCTATTTGTGTCCGCGTGGAGGACACCGGGAAAGGCATCCCTGAGGAAATCCGATCCAACATATTCGAGCCCTTCTTTACCACCAAAGAGAACTCAAACAGCATTGGACTGGGTTTGTCTGTGGTTTACGGGATTGTGATGGGACACCAGGGGAAAATCGAGGTCGAATCGACGGAGGGCCGGGGAACGGTTTTCATCCTCACATTGCCACGAAAGAGAAAACCTGAGATAGGGCAGGAAACGGTCATCGAAGGGACCCTCTAGTTCTTGGATGAATGATTGCTGGTTTTGGATAGTCAATCTGGAATATTCAGAGGAACATAACCGGAGATGGAGAAGACATGGCCGGAAAGGTGTCAATGCTCATAGTGGACGATGAGCAAGTAGTGCGCGAAGCTCTCAGAGACTGGTTCCTTCAGGAAGGCTTCCAGGTCGAGACTGCGGCCGAGGCATCGGAAGCCCTGGACAAGATGCGCCTCACAACATTCGATGTTGCACTGCTTGACATCAAAATGCCAGGAATGGACGGGATCGAGCTCCAGCAGCGCTTGAGAGAAGTAGACAGCCAACTGGCGATCATCATCATGACAGCCTACGCTACGGTGGATACCGCTGTTCAGGCCCTTAAGCAAGGTGCTTATGACTACATAACGAAACCCATCGACCCGGACGACCTGAGCAGGCTTGTTCGCAATGCCGTCACCCAACGTCAACTCCTCCGCGAGAACCTGAGGCTCAAAGAAGAAATCCGGTCCATGATCTCGATGGATCAAATTGTTGGTGAGAGCCCCCAGATGCAGGAGGTGTTTAGGCTCATCCAGACCGTCGCCGAGACGGACGTCACGGTAATGATTCAAGGCGCCTCAGGTACCGGTAAGGAACTGGTTGCCAGAGCGATCCACGTCAACAGCAGGAGGAAATATTTCCCTCTCATCGCCATGAACTGCGGTGCGCTGACGGAGACGCTGGTGGAAAGCGAGCTGTTCGGCCACGAGCGCGGGGCCTTCACCGGTGCCCAGTATCGCCGCAAGGGCAAACTTGAACTGGCTCACAAAGGCACCATATTCTTCGACGAAATAGGCAATATCAGTCCCAAAACTCAGATGGACTTGCTGCGCGTCATCGAGACAAAACGGTTCACGCGACTCGGCGGCAACCAAATCGTCGAGGCTGACTTCAGAATCATCTCAGCAACCAACAAGAATCTTGAAGATGCTGTCAAAGAGGGAACGTTCAGAGAAGATCTCTATTACCGCTTGAATGTCTTCAACATTCAATTGCCCTCCCTCAAGGATAGAGCCTCCGACATCCCGCTTCTGGTCGACCATTTTCTGCACAAGTTCGCCAAGGCCATGAACAAACCATTCTCAGGAGTTGACCCACAAACCATGGAATTACTGAAACAATACCCATGGCCCGGGAATGTCAGGGAGTTACAGAATGCGGTCGAAAGGGCCGTGGTTGTGGGAAAGCCTCCAATGATCAGAGTGGAGGATATTCCTTGTCTCATCGACGGGCAGGGTGTGCCTCAGATGCCCCTCGATACCAGCCCGGTGTCAACCCTGGCGGAGAT
>Ga0233425_10011165_pt1 | contig 10594 bp, 8 predicted proteins | sample Watercolumn_Towu_2_FD_181712 | JGI IMG/M metagenome (GOLD analysis project Ga0233425, IMG submission 181712) | Freshwater microbial communities from Lake Towuti, South Sulawesi, Indonesia - Watercolumn_Towuti2014_140_MG | ecosystem: Environmental > Aquatic > Freshwater > Lake | place: Indonesia... | reverse complement strand
CCGATGGAGACGACGTCGTCCACGTTCTCGACGCGCTTGCCGCCCGCGAGGGTGCGCAGCTTCGAGATGTGGAGCAGGCCGTCCTTGCCCGGCATGAGCGAGACGAAGGCGCCGAACGTCGTGGTCTTGACGACGGTGCCGAGGTAGCGCTCGCCGATCTCCGGCATGTGCGGGTTGGCGATGGCGTTGATCTGCGCCCGGGCGGCCTCGGCCTTGGGGCCGTCGATCGCGCCGATGTAGATCGTGCCGTCGTCCTGGATGGTGATCTCGGCGCCGGTCTCGTCCTGGATCTGGTTGATGACCTTGCCCTTCGGCCCGATCACCTCGCCGATCTTGTCGACCGGGATCTGGATCGAGATGATCCGCGGCGCGAACGGCGACATCTCGTCGGGCGCGTCGATGGCCTCGAGCATGACCTCGAGGATCGCCAGGCGCGCGTCGCGGGCCTGGGTCAGCGCACCGGCGAGCACCGAGGCGGGGATGCCGTCGAGCTTGGTGTCGAGCTGCAGCGCCGTCACGAACTCCTTGGTGCCGGCGACCTTGAAGTCCATGTCGCCGAAGGCGTCCTCCGCACCGAGGATGTCGGTGAGGGTGACGTACTCGGTCTGGCCGTCGACGTCGTCGGAGATGAGGCCCATCGCGATGCCCGCGACCGGCGCCTTGAGCGGCACACCGGCGTTGAGCAGCGACATGGTCGAGGCGCAGACAGAGCCCATCGACGTCGAGCCGTTGGAGCCGAGGGCCTCGGACACCTGGCGGATCGCGTAGGGGAACTCGTCCTTGGTCGGGAGGACCGGCACGAGGGCGCGCTCGGCGAGCGCGCCGTGGCCGATCTCGCGGCGCTTGGGCGAGCCCACCCGGCCGGTCTCGCCGGTCGAGTAGGGCGGGAAGTTGTAGTTGTGCATGTAGCGCTTGCGCGTCTCGGGCGAGAGCGTGTCGAGCTGCTGCTCCATGCGGAGCATGTTGAGCGTCGAGACGCCGAGGATCTGGGTCTCGCCGCGCTCGAACAGCGCCGAGCCGTGGGCCCGCGGCACGATGTCGACCTCGGCCGACAGGGTGCGGATGTCGGTGAGGCCGCGGCCGTCGATGCGCACCTTCTCGGTGAGCACGCGCTTGCGCACGAGCTTCTTGGTCAGCGACCGCAGAGCGGCGCCGATCTCCTTCTCGCGGCCCTCGAACTGGCCGGCGAGACGCTCGGACGCGAGGTCCTTCACGCGGTCGAGCTCGGCCTCGCGCTCCTGCTTGCCGGCGATCGTGAGAGCGGCGGCGAGCTCGGTGGAGACGGCGGCCTCGACGGCGTCGAACGCGTCGGGCTGGTAGTCCGGGTAGAGCGGGAACTCGCGGGTCTCCTTGGTCGACTTCGCGGCCAGCTCGCTCTGCGCCTCGCACAGGACGCGGATGAACTTCTTCGAGGCCTCGAGGCCCTCGGCCACGACCTCCTCGGTCGGCGCGGTGGCGCCGCCCTTGACCAGTTCGATCGTCTGGGACGTGGCCTCGGCCTCGACCATCATGATCGCGACGTCGTCGCCGACGATGCGGCCCGCGACGACCATGTCGAACACGGCCTCCTCGAGCTGGCTGTGCGTCGGGAACGCCACCCACTGGCCCTTGATGAGGGCGACGCGGACGCCGCCGATCGGGCCGCTGAAGGGCAGGCCGGCGATCTGGGTCGACATCGACGCGGCGTTGATCGCCACGACGTCGTAGAGGTGGTCGGGGTGCAGCGACATCACCGTGATGACGACCTGGATCTCGTTGCGCAGGCCCTTGACGAACGAGGGGCGCAGCGGGCGGTCGATGAGGCGGCAGGTGAGGATCGCGTCCTCGGACGGCCGGCCCTCGCGGCGGAAGAACGAGCCGGGGATGCGGCCCGCGGCGTACATCCGCTCCTCGACGTCGATCGTGAGCGGGAAGAAGTCGAACTGCTCCTTGGGGTGCTTGCCGGCCGTGGTGGCCGACAGGAGCATGGTCTCGTCGTCGAGGTAGGCGACGGCGGAGCCGGCGGCCTGCTGGGCCAGGCGGCCCATCTCGAAGCGGATGGTGCGGGTGCCGAAGCTGCCGTTGTCGATGACGGCTTCGGACGTGTGGATCTCGGGACCCTCCACGGGTGCCCTCCTCGTACGTCGTGGGACGTCGAGGGGCGAGCGCTGGAGCGCCTGCAGTCGGCAGGAGGCCGGTCTTCGATCGAAGCCCTCGGGCGGCCTGCCGCTCCCGCTCCTGCGCGGGGGGCGACGTGCCCGGGGACCACTACCGAGGACCGACGACTACGGAGCTTCTCCGGGGCGGTCGCCCCACGAGTTCCCGGTTGTTCCTCGTGCCCGTCGGACGACGGGCCAGCGGTACTGCGGTTGTTCAAGGCTGTGCAGTTGTGGTGCTGGATCCGGTTCTACCGGATCCGGGTTGCAGGAAGGGGCAGCAACTCGCCCGAGTCGCTGCCCCTCCTCGCCGCTATCGGCGGATGCCGAGGCGCTCGATGATCGAGCGGTAGCGGTTGATGTCCTTCTTGGTCAGGTACTGCAGCAGGCGGCGGCGCTGGCCGACGAGCAGCAGCAGACCACGACGGCTGTGGTGGTCGTGCTTGTGGGTCTTGAGGTGCTCCGTCAGGTCGTTGATGCGGCGCGTGAGGAGCGCGATCTGGACCTCGGGGCTGCCGGTGTCGCCGGGGGTGGTGGCGTACTCGGCGATGATCGCGTTCTTGGTCGCGGTGTCGAGCGACATGCAGTGATCCTTCGGGCGCGTCACGGTCCGCGCAGGGGGCGCGGACTCTGGGAGTCGCGGTCTGCAGGGCGCCCACCCCGCAGCCGTCAGAGGTCAGGCTACCAGCGGGCCACCGGCCCCTCCAAACCGCGGACGACGGCGAAACCGCAGGTCAGAGGCCCCGAGGCCCCACCGGCGGGTGGTGCCCGCCCGCCGCGCTGCCGCCGGCGCCGCCCTCGGGGCCCTCGTCCGGCGCCTCGGGCGGGCCGTCGGTCTCGTCGGCGGGCCGTGCGCGGTGCGGCCGCGGTGCCGGAACGTCGACCTGCAGGCCCTCCCGCCTGCGCAGCGCCAGGTAGACCCGCCGCACCGCGACGGCCCGCTCCACCGTGGCGGTGATCCGGCCGACGAAGTGGTCGCGGTAGACCGGGTCGCTGGCGGCGTAGACCGTCGCGTAGAAGGCGGCGAACCCGCCCAGGAAGGTCGACACCCGCAGCAGCGAGCGGGTGACGCCATGGCCGTCGCCGAGCGGGAGCAGGACGTCGACGGGCCCGAGCCCGGCCAGCCAGGCCTCCTGCACGGGGATGCTGATGGCGACGGCGCCGAAGATCACGAAGAACGCCCAGACCACGATGCCGACCAGGCCCACCTGGACTGCCTGCGCGGTGACCATGACGGCCACGAGGTTGGCGCGCTGGCTCGTGCGCATGGGCACGGGCTCGTCGAGCCCGGGCAGGTCGTGCGCGACGTCGGCCATCGGCGTGCCATGCGTGAGGTCGAGCAGCTGCTCGCGGTCGGTGGTGACCTCGATGCCCTGGAACTCCTCGCGGCTGCGCCCGACGATGAACAGCACGCCGACGACGGCGAAGACCGCGAGGCTGCCCCAGAGCACGGCGGCGCTCATGGTCCCGGCGACCTGCCACACCTCGGTGTTGATGAACAGGAAGGTGATGAACAGCAGCATGAGCGGCAGCACACGGGTGATGAGCCGGGTGACGCTCGAGAGCTGCCGGAAGGTCCAGCGCAGCGCCCAGCCCAGCTGGGCGACGAGCGCGTAGCGGGTGACGATGTAGACCAGGCCGAGGACGACGGCCCCGACGGCGAGATCGCCCCAGAACGCCACGAGGTCGCGCGAGACCGCGAGGCTCGCGAGCGCGGGCACGGCGACGAAGGCGATCAGCCAGCCGATGCCCACGCTCGGGGGCAGCGCGAACGCAGACCGGCCGCGGGTGCGGTTCCACGCGGCGTAGGCGCCGAGCGCGAGCATCGCCACCAGCACGAGCAGGACGGCGCCGCGCACGGTGTCGGCCGCGACCGTGCCCGTCAGGATCGAGACGACGAACAGCAGCGCGAGCACCGGCAGCGCCCGGGTCCAGACATCGCGGCCCGCGGAGTACTCCTCCACGAACATCGGCAGGCCCTGCCGGATGAACCACCGCTCCGTGGCCCGCACCTCGGGCGGCGCCGCGGCCTCAGCCACGGTCGGACGCGCCGAGGACCTGCCGCACCGCGCGCACGTCCTCCCCCATCCGCTGCACGAGGTCGTCGACCGACTCGAAGCGCAGCTGGCCGCGGATCCGCTCGACGAGGTCGAGCGCGACCGACCGGCCGTAGACGTCGAAGCCGTCGACGTCGAGCACGTAGGCCTCGACCCGCCGCTCGACGCCGTCGAACGTCGGGTTCGTGCCGATGCTCACCGCCGCCGCGAAGCGCCGCGGCTCGCCGTACGGGTCGAGCAGGAACCAGCCGGCATAGACACCGTCGGCGGGGATGGCGGAGTGCGGGGTGGTCTGCAGGTTCGCTGTGGGGTAGCCGAGGTCGCGGCCGCGCTTGTCGCCGTGGACGACGACGCCCTCGAGCCGGTGCGGACGCCCGAGCGAGTAGGCCGCGTTGGCGACGTCGCCGGCGCGGATCAGCCCGCGGATGTACGTCGACGACCACACGCCGCCCTCGCCGACGAGCAGCGGCTCGGCATCGGTCTCGAAGCCGTACTGCCGGCCCAGCTCGGCCAGGGTCTCGGTGTCGCCCTGGGCGCGGTGGCCGAACCGGAAGTTCTCGCCCACCGCGACGCAGCGCGCGTGCAGCCGCTCGACCAGGACGTGCTGGACGAAGTCCTCGGGCGAGAGCGACGCGAGCTCGCGCGTGAACGGCACGACGCAGACGGCGTCGACGCCGATCTCGGCCAGCAGCGCGCAGCGGTGCTCGAGGGTCGAGAGCAGGCCGGGGTGCGTGCCGGGCCGCACCACCTCGTCCGGGTGCGGGTCGAAGGTCACGACCACAGCCGGCGCACCCACGCGGCGCGCGTAGGCCACCGCCTTGCCGATGAGCGCGCGGTGCCCGTGGTGGACGCCGTCGAAGACGCCGATCGCGACGACCGACGCCGGCTGGTCGGCCGGCACCTCGTCGAGCGAGCGCCAGATCTGCACGCGCCTACCTTGCCATCCGCGCCGCCGCGCTCACGACCCGGAGCCGAACACACGACAACGGGTGAGCCGGGTCAAGTCGCAGCGCCCGCGCGACGAGACGTCCTCTATGGGGGATTCTCGAAGCGTGTCCGACGCGCTCGCGCGTCTCTCGTCGGCGTATGCGGCGGCGGGCATCGCGCCGCCCGCCCCCGCTAGCGCGGTCGACGCCGACATCGAACAGATCAAGCGGGCGATCGCGCCTCTGACGCTGCCCACGCAGCTCGAGGAGTTCTGGCGGCAGGTCGACCCGTGGACGCTCTCGCTGATGCCCTACCCGCAGCTTGTAAGGCCCGAGAAGTCGCTGGACACCTGGCAAGGCATCTTCCGTGAGCTGAGGATGTCGCCGCGTCTGCTCTTTCCGGTGGGTGTCGAAGGCTCCGACTACCTGCTCGTCGAGCTTGAGGACGGCCGCGGGCCGGGCGGTGCCTGCTTCATGTGGAGTCCGACGTGGGGCTCCTACGACCTCAGGGCGGTATCGCTCGTGGACCACCTCGATCTGGCGGCGACCTTCATCGAGGCGGGCGAGTTCGAGCGGCAGGAGCCCTACCCGCCGTTCTTCGATCCGGAGGAGCGATGGGACGACGCCGCAGTGGCGGCCTTGCCGTCACCCCGCGCGGTGAGAGGGTTCGAGCAGGACTTCAGGCTGGTGGACGAGCGGGACAACTGGCCGGAGCACTGGCAGGCGGCGGACCGCCTCACCTTCAGCGGGCCGCGGGAGCACCTCTCCACCGTTGAGGGGCTCGTCCTTGCTGCCGAGGATGCCGGTGCGGCGCTGGGGACGGTGCGCGTGCGCGTGCTTCGCTCGACCGAGAGCGGGACCGGGCGGCTCTGGACCGTGGCCGACGGCTCGGGGGGCCTCGATGTGTGGTGCCCCGCCTCCTTCAACGACCTCGAGCCCGGGTGGGACCAGGTGGTGGAGCTCGATCTCGTGGTCCGCAGGGTGGGCTCGACGACCGACTGGGACGCCGTCGGAACCGCGATCGAGGCTCTCGTGGCCCGGGGCGACCTCGAGGCCGCTGCAGCCCTCGGCCGGACTGCCCCTTATGGCGAGTTCGACACGCAGGCGCGCGCCGAGGTCACCGCAGTCCGCGACACGGACTAGGCAGGAGGCCGCCGGGCCGGCGCGATGTCGCGCGCGCCTCACGACCCGGATGCGTCAGCGCTGGCGGGTGAAGCCGGCGCGGGCGGCGTTGATGCGGTCGGCCACGGCGTTGACCGGCCCGATGCCCGCGCCGTTCCACATCCGCGGGGTGATCTCGGTGCCGTCGGCGAGGTGGACGACGATGCGGCCGCGGCGCTTGTCGCGGCTGCCGTTCTGCCGCACCTCGATCGGGCCGAGCTCGTGCCACGGCACGACCCGCTCGCCCTTGGCGTCGACGAGGTGCAGCCCGCCGTGGTCGGCCCACGCCCGCTCGGAGCCGGCGCCCTTCACGCGCAGGATGCCGCTGACGAGCCAGAGCACGCCGGGAGCGACGAACAGCAGGCCGAACGGGTCGGGCACGAGGAAGCGCGAGAACTGGAAGCCGATGAAGGTCGCCACCGCGCCGGCGATGATGCGGCCCCAGGCCAGCTGTGTGGCGTACGACGGGATCAGCACGGCGTCGGAGCCCGGCGAGGCCGCGCTGCCGCGCACGCCCGAGCCCGTCCAGCCCTGCTTGGCGAGCGCGCCGGTGAGCGCGCCGTACGCCGCCTGGTAGGGGCTCCCACCGCTCGTCCCGCCCGGGATCCCCGGCACCGACGACCCCGTCTTCGGGCCGGTGGCGGCAGGGGATGCGGGGCGCGGGGCTGCCGGGCGCGGCGCCGGTGCAGGCGACGCGGGCGCGCGCCCGGGCTGCTGCTGCTGACGGGCGAGCTCGGCCTGACGTGCCTCGCGCCGCTGCCGGGCCTCGTCGGCCGAGCGGGCGGCGTTGCGCGAGTCGACCCCGGCCTGGCCGCGCTGCTCCCGGGCCTGGCGCTCGGCGCGGGCGCGCTCCTGCGCCGCCGCCGACTCGCGGTTGAGCCGTGCGACGGCGTCCTCGATCGACTCCTCACCCGGAGTGATCCCGTCGCCCACGCCCCCATCCTGGCCTGCCGGGACGCCGGGACGGCGGCGGCGCGGCGATCGGGTGATGATGGCGTCAGGTGCCCGCGAGTCTGCGGACCACCGGGGCCACGAGGTCGATGTCGTCGGCGAAGAAGACGGGGTAGGTCTGGCCCCACTCCTCACGGCGCCGCTGCAGCGTCTCGGCCATCTGCCCGACGTCGCCCACCAGCGTGTAGGGGCTGTCGGGCTGGACGTCGACGCCCTCCCTCGCATCGACGGATGCCAGGTCGCGCGCCGCGTGGAACACGAGCACGCTGCGCTCGACGTCGTCGCGGCGCCCCGCCGCGGCCAGCGCGGACTCCAGCGCCTCGTGGCGGCGACGGAACGAGTCGGTCGTGTAGGCCTCCGGATCGAGGCCGCCGCCCGGCAGCGACTGGGGGACGACGCCCACGATGTCGGCCTCCCGCGCGGCGAGCCGCATCAACCGGGGACCGCCTCCTCCGAGCAGCAGCGGGATGCGCGGCTGGACGGGCACGGGCAGCGCCTCGTAGTCGGTGAGCCGGTAGTGCGCGCCGGCGAACGTGACGGCACCGCCGGCGAGCACCGCCTTGATCAGCGCCACGGCCTCCTCCAGCCGGGAGGCGCGGACGGGTCCCGGCTCGAAGGGGATGCCGACGCCGTCGTACTCCTCCTTGGCCCAGCCGGCGCCGATACCGAGCTCCACGCGACCGCCGGACAGCACGTCGAGGGTCGCCATCTCCTTGGCCAGCAGGGCCGGGTGGCGGAAGTCGTTGGCGAACACGTAGCTGCCGACGCGCAGCGTGCTCGTGGCTCCCGCCGCCATGGCCATGAGCGGGAGGCAGGCCATCGGGTTGTGGAAGTGGTCGGCCACCAGCACCGTCGACCAGCCGTCGCCTTCGGCCCGGCGCGCGAGATCGCGCCACTCGTCGGCCCGCGCCTCGCCGGTGAACACGAATCCGAACCTGAACGGCCTCATCGCTCCCCCTCGCCCGATGCGCACGATGATGCTCCCGCCCGGCCGCCCCGGGGCCGCTGCTGGACCGCACGCCGTCCCCCATGCACCGGACGCCGCATCGGCCCAGCGCCGCTAGGAGAACACGACCAGCGGCTTGAGGACGCCGGCCGCGGGCTCGGCCAGGGAGAGCACGCGGCCGTCGGGCGCGAAGACGCCGACGGGTCCGGCGTCGGCCAGGTCGGTGGCGAGGCGCCCGCCGTGCAGCACCGTGGTGGCCGTGGCGTCGTCGACGTCGACCCTCGGGAACGCGGCGGCCACGGCGTCGGCGAGCGGGACGAGGTCGAGCGACTCCTCGAGCTGCTCGAGGGTGCGGGCCCGGGCGAGGCCGAACGCGCCGACGCGGGTGCGGCGCAGCGCCGTGAGGTGGCCGCCGACCCCCAGCGAGGCGCCGAGGTCGCGTGCGAGGGCGCGGATGTAGGTGCCCGAGGAGCAGGTCACGACGACGTCGAGGTCGATCACGTCGTCGGTGCGGCGGAGGTCGACGACGCGGAGCTCCGACACCGTGACCGGCCGAGCAGGGAGGTCGACGTCCTCGCCGGACCGCACCCGCGCGTAGGAGCGGACGCCGTCGACCTTGATGGCCGAGACCGACGAGGGCCGCTGCAGGATGTCGCCGGTGAGGGCCGCGATGCCCTCCGCCACAGCGGAATCCGTGACGCCAGCGGCCGAGGCCACGGTCACGACGTCGCCCTCGGCGTCGTCGGTGACCGTCGAGACACCGAGCCGGATCGTGGCCTCGTAGGTCTTGTCGTGCAGCGCGAGGTGGCCGAGCAGCCGGGTGGCGCGCTCGAGCCCCAGGATGAGGACGCCGGTGGCCATCGGGTCGAGCGTGCCCGCGTGCCCGACCTTGCGCGTGCCGGCGATGCGGCGCATCCGCGCGACGACGTCGTGGCTGGTGAGCCCCGCCGGCTTGTCGACGACGACGATCCCGTCCGGCGCGGTGCGCGCGCGCGGCCCGCGCGCCACCTCAGGCGTCCCGGTGCGGCAGTGCTGCGAGCGCGTCGCGCACGTCGGCGAGGACGACGTCGGCGTCGGGCCCGCCGGTGAAGCCGGCCGCGAACAGGTGGCCGCCACCGCCGAGAGACGCCGCGACGGCGGAGACGTCGACGCGGCCCTTGCTGCGCATCGACACGCGCCACAGCCCGGCGTCGTCCTGCTTGAGCACGCAGGCCACCTCGGCCTCGGTCGCGATGCGCAGGACGTCGATGACCCTCTCGACCGCGTCGAGCGGCAGGTCGTGCTCCTGGCGCTCGACCAGCGACACCCGGGTGTGCACCAGGCCGAGCCCGCCCACGGCACCGGCCTCGAGCACCGAGGTGTCGAGCGCGTGGCCCAGCACCTTGAGGACGCCGAACGGCTCGTCGTCGTAGATGTGGCGGGCGATGAGGTCGTGGCGCAGGCCCGTCTCGAGCAGGCGCGCCGCAGTGCGGTGCGTGTCGGCCGTGGTCGCGGCGTACTTGAACGAGCCGGTGTCGGTGACGATCCCGGAGTAGACCGCCGTGGCGATCGTCTGGTCGAGCTCGACGCCGAGGCGGTCGACGAGCTCGAGGGCGAGCACCGCGGTGGCGGGTGCCGTCACGTCGACCAGGTGCACCTGGCCGAAGCCGGTGTAGCTGGAGTGGTGGTCGACAGCCAGGAGCGTCGAGGCCCCCTCCGCGACGGGCTGGAGGACGCCGAGCCGCTCGACCGAGGAGACGTCGAAGGACGCCACGACCGGCCGCTCCCCCACATCGCCGGGGGCGACGAGCAGGTGCTGGCCGGGCAGCGACCGGAGCACGCGCGGCACGACGAAGGGCGAGTCGCCGAAGGACACCGCGACGTCGACGCCGCGCGCCTCGAGCGCGAGGCCCGCCGCCAGCGCCGACCCGAGCGCGTCGGCGTCGGGGCCGACGTGCGCAAGCAGCAGCACCGGCGCTCCCGACGTGAGCGCCGCGACCGCGGCGTCCCAGTCGGCGTCGGTGGGCGCCGCCGACCAGCTCACGCCTCGAGCTCCTCGTCCTGCGCGTCGTCGGCGCCGTCCTGCGCCTCGTCGTCGAGGTCGCGCGGCTTCCTGTACGGGTCGGCCTCGCCGGCGTACGTGGCGGCAGCCGCCTGCTCGTGCACGGCGGCGTCGGCCTGCTGGGCCTGCCGGAGCAGGTCGTCGATGGCGGCGGCGTTCTCGGGCACGGCGTCGGCGACGAAGGTCAGCGTCGGGGTGAACCGGACCCCGGTCTGGCGGCCGATCTCGCTGCGCAGCACGCCCTTGGCGCTCTCGAGCGCCGCGGCGGTGCCGAGCTTGTCCTCGTCGGAGCCGTAGACGGTGTAGTAGACGGTCGCGTCGTGGAGGTCGCCGGTGACCCGGGCGTCGGTGATGGTCACGAAGCCGGCGCGGCGGTC
>Ga0233425_10011164_pt1 | contig 10595 bp, 16 predicted proteins | sample Watercolumn_Towu_2_FD_181712 | JGI IMG/M metagenome (GOLD analysis project Ga0233425, IMG submission 181712) | Freshwater microbial communities from Lake Towuti, South Sulawesi, Indonesia - Watercolumn_Towuti2014_140_MG | ecosystem: Environmental > Aquatic > Freshwater > Lake | place... | reverse complement strand
TCGACGCGAGCAACGGCCTCGGCGCCAGCGTCAAGCGCCGCGAGGACATGCACAAGATGGCCGAGTCCAACAAGGCCTTCGCGCACTACCGCTGGTAGTCCGCTGCGCCAGCCGGCGCAGCCCCCCCAGAACTCACGACCACTTCGGATTCGGAGCCCTCACCGTGTCGACCGACACCGCCCTCGACCTCGCCAAGGTCCGCAACATCGGGATCATGGCGCACATCGACGCGGGCAAGACCACGACCACCGAGCGGATCCTGTTCTACACCGGTATCAACTACAAGATCGGTGAGGTCCACGACGGCGCAGCCACGATGGACTGGATGGAGCAGGAGCAGGAGCGCGGCATCACGATCACGTCCGCCGCGACGACCTGTACCTGGAACGGCACGACGATCAACATCATCGACACGCCGGGCCACGTCGACTTCACCGTCGAGGTCGAGCGCTCGCTGCGCGTCCTCGACGGCGCGGTCGCGGTGTTCGACGGCGTCGCCGGCGTCGAGCCGCAGTCCGAGACCGTCTGGCGCCAGGCCGACCGCTACAACGTGCCGCGCATCTGCTTCGTCAACAAGCTCGACCGCGTCGGCGCGGAGTTCCACCGCTGCGTCGACATGATCGTGTCGCGCCTGAACGCGACGCCGCTCGTGCTGCAGATCCCGATCGGCGCCGAGGCCGACTTCCGCGGCCTGGTCGACCTGGTCCGCATGAAGTCGCTCATGTGGTCCGAGGACACCCAGAAGGGCGAGGACTACTCGATCGAGGAGATCCCGGCCTCGCACGAGGAGGCCGCCCGCGAGTGGCGCGACCGCCTGCTCGAGACCATCGCCGAGGCCGACGACGCGATGATGGAGAAGTACCTCGAGGGCGAGGAGCCCTCCGAGGAGGAGCTCCACGCCGCGATCCGCCGCGCGACCATCGCCGGCAAGCTCAACCCGGTGCTCACCGGCTCGGCGTTCAAGAACAAGGGCGTCCAGCCCATGCTCGACGCCGTCGTCGCCTACCTCCCGTCGCCGCTCGACATCGAGGCCATCGAGGGCCACAAGGTCGGCGACGAGGAGACGGTCATCGCCCGCAAGCCCAGCAACGACGAGCCCTTCTCGGCGCTGGCCTTCAAGATCATGACCGACCCGCACCTCGGCAAGCTCACCTACATCCGCGTCTACTCCGGCGTCCTCGAGGCCGGCACCCAGGTGCTGAACTCGGTCAAGGGCCGCAAGGAGCGCATCGGCAAGATCTACCGGATGCACGCGAACAAGCGTGAGGAGATCAGCTCGGTGGGCGCCGGCGACATCGTCGCCGTCATGGGCCTCAAGGACACCACCACCGGCGAGACGCTCTGCGACGACAAGCAGCCCGTCGTGCTCGAGTCGATGACGTTCCCGGCCCCGGTCATCCACGTCGCCATCGAGCCGAAGAGCAAGGGCGACCAGGAGAAGCTCGGCACCGCGATCCAGCGCCTCTCGGACGAGGACCCGACCTTCCAGGTCCGCACCGACGAGGAGACCGGCCAGACCATCATCGCCGGCATGGGCGAGCTGCACCTCGAGGTGCTCGTCGACCGCATGCGCCGCGAGTTCAAGGTCGAGGCCAACGTCGGCAAGCCGCAGGTGGCCTACCGCGAGACGATCACCAAGGTCGTCGACCGCGTCGACTACACGCACAAGAAGCAGACCGGTGGCTCCGGCCAGTTCGCGAAGGTCCAGATCGGCATCGAGCCGGCCTCGGGCGACTCGGACGGCGAGGGCGGCTACGAGTTCGTCAACGCCGTCACCGGTGGTCGCATCCCGCGCGAGTACATCCCCTCGGTCGACGCCGGCTGCCAGGAGGCCATGGAGAACGGCGTGCTCGCCGGCTACCCCATGGTCGACGTGAAGGTCACGCTCAAGGACGGCGCCTACCACGACGTCGACTCCTCGGAGCTCGCGTTCAAGATCGCCGGCTCCATGGCGTTCAAGGAGGCCGCGCGCCAGGCCGGCGCCGTCCTGCTCGAGCCGATGATGGCCGTCGAGGTCACCACGCCCGAGGACTTCATGGGCGACGTCATCGGCGACCTCAACTCCCGCCGTGGCCAGATCCAGGCCATGGAGGAGCGGGCCGGTGCCCGCGTCGTCAAAGCCCTGGTCCCGCTGTCGGAGATGTTCGGCTACGTCGGCGACCTCCGCAGCAAGACCCAGGGCCGGGCGAGCTACTCGATGCAGTTCGACTCGTACGCCCAGGTTCCGGGCAACGTGGCGACCGAGATCATCGCGAAGGCGCGGGGCGAGTAAGCAGCCCCGCACCACCGGGGTGATCGGACGCCGCAAGGCGCGAGTGAGCCCGCCAGCACGACCAGCACCACCCCTGCACCAGCAGACCAGAAACCGATCCACCCAGGACCTACGTCGTACGGCGTAAACCATCCGCAGTCCACAGGAGGACACCGTGGCGAAGGCGAAGTTCGAGCGGACTAAGCCGCACGTCAACATCGGCACCATCGGTCACATCGACCACGGCAAGACGACGCTCACCGCGGCGATCACCAAGGTGCTGCACGACGCCTACCCGGACGTGAACCCGTTCACGCCGTTCGACCAGATCGACAAGGCTCCCGAGGAGCGCCAGCGCGGTATCACGATCTCGATCGCGCACGTCGAGTACCAGACCGAGCAGCGCCACTACGCGCACGTCGACTGCCCTGGTCACGCTGACTACATCAAGAACATGATCACCGGTGCGGCCCAGATGGACGGCGCGATCCTCGTGGTCGCCGCCACCGACGGCCCGATGCCGCAGACCAAGGAGCACGTGCTCCTCGCCCGCCAGGTCGGCGTGCCGTCGCTCGTGGTCGCGCTCAACAAGTGCGACATGGTCGACGACGAGGAGATCCTCGAGCTCGTCGAGCTCGAGGTCCGCGAGCTGCTCTCGACCTACGAGTTCCCCGGCGACGACATCCCCGTCGTGCGCGTTGCGGCCTTCCCGGCCCTCAACGGCGACGCGAAGTGGGCCGAGTCGATCCTCGAGCTCATGAAGGCCGTCGACGAGTACATCCCGACCCCGGCCCGTGAGACCGAGAAGCCGTTCCTCATGCCCGTCGAGGACGTCTTCACGATCACCGGTCGCGGCACCGTCGTCACCGGCCGCATCGAGCGCGGCATCATCAAGGTGAACGAGGAGGTCGAGATCGTCGGTATCCGCAAGGAGACGACGAAGACCACCGTCACCGGCGTCGAGATGTTCCGCAAGCTGCTCGACGAGGGCCAGGCCGGCGAGAACGTGGGTCTGCTCCTCCGCGGCACCAAGCGCGACGACGTGGAGCGCGGCCAGGTCCTGTGCAAGCCGGGCTCGGTCACCCCGCACACGGAGTTCGAGGCGAACGTCTACATCCTGAGCAAGGACGAGGGCGGCCGCCACACGCCGTTCTTCAACAACTACCGCCCGCAGTTCTACTTCCGTACCACGGACGTGACCGGCGTCGTCACCCTCCCCGAGGGCACCGAGATGGTCATGCCGGGCGACAACACCGAGATGAAGGTCGACCTGATCCAGCCCATCGCGATGGAGGACGGTCTCCGTTTCGCCATCCGCGAGGGCGGCCGCACCGTCGGTGCGGGTCGCGTCACCAAGATCCTCAAGTAACACCTCTGGCGAACGCGCTCGGGCCCGCACCTAGCGGGCGGGCCCGAGCGCGGTCCCACCAGGGGGCCGGCGGACCGGCTCCCTCCCAGCGGCACACGAACGAGTAAGGACACCGAAGCCACCATGGCGGGACAGAAGATCCGCATCCGGCTCAAGGCCTACGACCACGAGGTCATCGACAGCTCGGCGCGCAAGATCGTCGAGACGGTGACGCGTACGGGCGCTCAGGTCGCGGGCCCGGTGCCGCTGCCGACGGAGAAGAACGTCTACTGCGTCATCCGCTCGCCGCACAAGTACAAGGACAGCCGCGAGCACTTCGAGATGCGCACCCACAAGCGCCTCATCGACATCCTCGACCCCACGCCGAAGACCGTCGACTCGCTCATGCGTCTCGACCTCCCGGCCGGTGTCGACATCGAGATCAAGCTCTGAGGAACGCAGCCACCATGAGCAAGCAGATCAAGGGGCTCCTGGGCGAGAAGCTCGGCATGACCCAGGTCTGGGACGACAACAACCGCGTCGTCCCCGTGACCGTCGTCAAGGCCGGCCCGTGCGTCGTCACCCAGGTCAAGACCCCCGAGCAGGACGGCTACAGCTCCGTCCAGATCGCGTTCGGCGCGATCGACCCGCGCAAGGTGAACAAGCCCGCCACGGGCCACTTCGCCAAGGCGGGCGTCACGCCGCGCCGCCACCTGGTCGAGCTGCGCACCTCCGACGCGTCCGAGTACACGCTCGGCCAGGAGCTCGCGGTCGACACGTTCGAGGCCGGCCAGGTCATCGACGTCATCGGCACCACCAAGGGCAAGGGCTACGCGGGCGTCATGAAGCGTCACGGCTTCTCCGGCGTCTCGGCCTCCCACGGTGCGCACCGCAACCACCGCAAGCCCGGCTCCATCGGCGGCTGCGCGACCCCCGGCCGTGTCTTCAAGGGCATGCGCATGGCGGGCCGCATGGGCGTCGCGCGCCAGACCACCCAGAACCTCGAGATCCACTCCGTGGACGCCGAGAACGGCCTGATCCTGATCAAGGGCGCCGTCCCCGGCCCCAAGGGCGGTCTCGTGCTCGTCCGCACGGCTGCGAAGGGGGCCTGATCGCCATGGCGAAGAACGACACCCTCGAGGCCGAGGTCACCACGGTCGAGATCACCACGCCGGCCGGCAAGGCCGCGGGCAAGGTCGACCTCCCCGCCGACGTGTTCGGCGTCCAGGTCAACGTGCCGCTGATCCACCAGGTCGTCGTCGCCCAGCTCGCTGCCGCGCGCCAGGGCACCCACGACACCAAGACCCGCGGCGAGGTCCGCGGCGGTGGCCGCAAGCCGTACAAGCAGAAGGGCACCGGCCGCGCCCGACAGGGCTCGACCCGTGCGCCGCAGTTCGCCGGCGGTGGCACCGTCCACGGCCCGCACCCACGGGACTACGCGCAGCGGACGCCCAAGAAGATGAAGGCCGCCGCCCTCCGCGGCGCGCTGTCGGACCGCGCCCGCAACGGCCGCGTCCACGTCGTCACGGGCATCGTCGAGGGCGAGACGCCGTCGACGAAGGCCGCGGTGCAGGCCCTGTCCGCGATCAGCGACCGCCGCAACCTGCTGGTGGTCGTGGAGCGCGAGGACGACGTCGCGTGGCTCTCGCTGCGCAACGTCCCGAGCGTCCACCTGATCGTGCCGGACCAGCTCAACACCTACGACGTCCTCGTCAGCGACGACGTGGTCTTCACCCAGGGCGCCCTCGAGGCGTTCCTCGCCGGTCCCACGACCGGCAAGGGTGCCAAGGCCGTCGCCACTGAGACCGAGGCGAATGAGGAGGCTTCGCAGTGAGCCGCATCAGCGACCCGCGCGACATCCTGCTCGCGCCCGTGGTCTCGGAGAAGAGCTACGCGCTCCTCGACGAGAACAAGTACACGTTCATCGTGGCCCCCGACGCCAACAAGACCCAGATCAAGATCGCGGTCGAGCAGGTCTTCGGCGTCAAGGTCACCGGCGTGAACACGATCAACCGCCAGGGCAAGCGCACGCGCACCCGCTTCGGCTTCGGCAAGCGCGCCGACACCAAGCGGGCGATCGTGAGCCTCGCCGACGGCGACCGCATCGACATCTTCGGCGGCCCGGTCTCCTGACCGGCCGACTGACGAGAAACCGACGAGGAAGAGAAACCCGATGGGTATCCGCAAGTACAAGCCGACCACTCCTGGACGCCGTGGCTCCAGCGTGGCCGACTTCGTCGAGATCACGCGGTCGGAGCCGGAGAAGTCGCTCGTTCGCCCGCTTCCCAAGAAGGGCGGCCGCAACAACCAGGGCCGCATCACCACCCGTCACCAGGGCGGTGGCCACAAGCGGGCGTACCGCGTGATCGACTTCCGTCGCGCCGACAAGGACGGCGTGCCGGCGAAGGTCGCGCACATCGAGTACGACCCCAACCGCACCGCGCGCATCGCGCTGCTGCACTTCGCCGACGGCGAGAAGCGCTACATCGTGGCGCCGAACAAGCTGCAGCAGGGCGACACCGTGGAGACGGGCCCCTCGGCCGACATCAAGCCGGGCAACAACCTCCCGCTGCGCAACATCCCCGTCGGCACCGTGGTGCACGCCGTGGAGCTGCGTCCGGGCGGCGGCGCGAAGATCGCCCGTTCCGCCGGCGTGAGCGTCCAGCTCGTCGCCAAGGACGGCCCCTACGCCCAGCTGCGCCTGCCCTCCGGCGAGATCCGCAACGTCGACGTGCGCTGCCGCGCCACCGTCGGCGAGGTGGGCAACGCCGAGCAGAGCAACATCAACTGGGGCAAGGCCGGCCGCATGCGCTGGAAGGGCAAGCGCCCGACCGTCCGCGGTGTGGCCATGAACCCGATCGACCACCCGCACGGTGGTGGTGAGGGCAAGACCTCCGGTGGCCGCCACCCGGTCAACCCCAACGGCAAGCCCGAGGGCCGTACCCGCAAGGCCAACAAGGCCAGCGACAAGTTCATCGTCCGCCGTCGCAAGACCGGCAAGAAGCGCTAAGGGATCGTCATGCCGCGCAGCCTCAAGAAGGGCCCCTTCGTCGACGGGCACCTCGCCAAGAAGGTCGAGGACCAGAACGCCAAGGGCACCCGCAACGTGATCAAGACCTGGTCGCGCCGCTCGATGATCGTGCCGGACATGCTCGGCCACACGATCGCGGTGCACGACGGTCGCAAGCACATCCCGGTCTTCGTGACCGAGAACATGATCGGCCACAAGCTCGGCGAGTTCGCTCCCACGCGCACCTTCCGTGGCCACGTCAAGGACGACCGCAAGGCCCGCCGCCGCTAAGGCGCGGCAGCCGACCGGAACTCCAGCCACACATCTCATGAGTACGACGACCAGCAAGGGGACAGCGATGGAAGCCAGGGCCCAGGCGCGCTACGTGCGTGTCACGCCCATGAAGGCACGCCGCGTCATCGACCTCATCCGCGGCCTGCCGGCCGCCGAGGCTCAGGCGGTGCTGCACTTCGCGCCGCAGGCGGCGAGCGAGCCCGTGGGCAAGGTGCTCGACAGCGCCATCGCCAACGCGACGAACAACTTCAACCTCGACCCGGCCACGCTCGTCGTGCGCGAGGCCTACGTCGACGAGGGCCCGACCCTCAAGCGGTTCCGTCCGCGTGCCCAGGGCCGCGCGTACCGCATCCGCAAGCGCACCAGCCACATCACCGTCGTCGTCGAGTCGGTCCCGGCCGACGCGGCGCGGAAGAAGGGGTGACCCGGCCGTGGGCCAGAAGATCAACCCGTACGGCTTCCGTCTGGGCATCACCACCGACTACAAGTCGCGCTGGTTCGCCGACTCCTCCAAGGAGGGTCAGCGCTACCGCGACTACGTCGACGAGGACGTGAAGATCCGCCGCCTCATGTCCAAGGGCATGGAGCGGGCCGGCATCAGCAAGGTGGAGATCGAGCGCACGCGCGAGCGCGTCCGCGTCGACATCCACACTGCCCGCCCCGGCATCGTCATCGGCCGCCGCGGCGCCGAGGCCGACCGCATCCGCGGCGACCTCGAGAAGCTGACCGGCAAGCAGGTGCAGCTCAACATCCTCGAGGTCAAGAACCCCGAGACAGACGCGCAGCTCGTCGCGCAGGGCGTGGCCGAGCAGCTCTCGAGCCGCGTCTCGTTCCGCCGCGCCATGCGCAAGTCGATGCAGTCGGCCATGAAGGGCGGCGCCAAGGGCATCCGCGTCCAGGTGTCCGGCCGTCTGGGCGGCGCCGAGATGAGCCGCACCGAGTTCTACCGCGAGGGCCGCGTGCCGCTGCACACGCTCCGCGCGAACATCGACTACGGCTTCTACGAGGCCCGCACGACCTTCGGCCGCATCGGCGTGAAGGTCTGGATCTACAAGGGCGAGGTCAGCCAGTCGCGCACCGAGCGCGAGGCCGCTGCCGCCGCCGAGCGTCTCGGCTCCGGCCGTCGCGAGCGCCCCGCGCGCCCCGCCGGCCGTCGTCCGCAGCGCGACGCCGCCCCCGAGACGACCGCTAGCACTGAGCCCGCCGAGCTCGAGGCGCCCGTCGCCGAGACCGCGGCGGTCGAGAACGCCGGAACGGAGGCCTGACCGATGCTGATCCCCCGCAGGGTCAAGCACCGCAAGCAGCACCACCCCGACCGCACCGGCGCCGCCAAGGGCGGCACCGAGGTGACGTGGGGCCAGTACGGTCTGCAGGCGCTCGAGCCGGCCTACGTGACCAACCGTCAGATCGAGTCCGCCCGTATCGCCATCACCCGCCACATCCGGCGTGGTGGCAAGGTCTGGATCACGATCTACCCGGACCGCCCGCTGACCAAGAAGCCCGCCGAGACCCGCATGGGCTCCGGCAAGGGCTCGCCCGAGTGGTGGGTCGCCAACGTCAAGCCCGGCCGCGTCATGTTCGAGCTGTCGTTCCCGAACGAGACCGTGGCACGCGAGGCGCTCACCCGCGCCGCGCACAAGCTCCCGATGAAGTGCCGGATCGTCCGGCGCGAGGCAGGTGACATCTGATGGCGACGGGTACCAAGCCGGCGGAGCTGCGCGGTCTCACCGACGACGAGCTCGTCGAGAAGCTGCGCGAGGCCAAGGCCGAGCTGTTCAACCTGCGCTTCCAGGCGGCCACCGGCCAGCTGGAGAGCCACGGCCGGCTGCGCGCCGTCCGTACCGACATCGCCCGGATCTACACGATCATGCGCGAGCGCGAGCTCGGCATCACCCCGGTGGGTGCGGCGTGAGCGAGAACGAGAAGGCTGTGACCGACAACTCCACCGAGTCCCGCGGCTTCCGCAAGACCCGTGAGGGCTACGTCGTCAGCGACAAGATGGACAAGACCGTCGTCGTCGCCGTCGAGGACCGCTTCAAGCACCCGCTGTACGGCAAGGTCGTGCGCCGCACGTCCAAGCTGCACGCCCACGACGAGGCCAACGCCGCCGGTATCGGCGACAAGGTCCTGCTCATGGAGACCCGCCCGCTCTCGGCGACCAAGCGCTGGCGCGTGGTGGAGATCCTCGAGAAGGCCAAGTAGGCCCTCAGACGATCGATGGCCGGCTCCGCCCGGGGCCGGCCATGATCACGAGTTTTGGCCCTCGCGAGAGGGCCGACTAGACTCACCAGGTCCGGCGCAGCGTCGCGGACCGCACCAACCATCCGTTCCGCCAGGCTCGGGAGACCGAGAACCGGCGCGACAACAGGAGACACTCACGTGATCCAGCAGGAGTCGCGACTGCGCGTCGCCGACAACACGGGTGCCAAGGAGATCCTCTGCATCCGTGTGCTCGGTGGCTCCGGTCGGCGCTACGCGGGCATCGGCGACGTCATCGTCGCCACCGTGAAGGACGCGATCCCCGGTGGCAACGTCAAGAAGGGTGACGTCGTCAAGGCCGTCGTCGTGCGCACGAAGAAGGAGCGCCGGCGGCTGGACGGCTCGTACATCCGCTTCGACGAGAACGCCGCCGTCATCCTCAAGAACGACGGCGAGCCCCGCGGCACGCGCATCTTCGGCCCGGTCGGCCGCGAGCTGCGCGAGAAGCGCTTCATGAAGATCATCTCGCTCGCCCCGGAGGTGCTGTGATCATGGCTGGCCTCCACATCAAGAAGGGCGACCTGGTCCAGGTCATCACCGGCAAGGACAAGGGCGTGCAGGGCAAGGTCATCGCCGTGCTCCCCGAGTCCGACAAGGTCCTCGTCGAGGGCGTCAACCGGATCAAGAAGCACACCAAGGTCGGCCAGACGACCCGTGGCGCGAAGACCGGTGGCATCGTGACGCAGGAGGCCCCGATCCACGTCTCGAACGTGATGCTCGTGGACCCCAGCGACAACCGCCCGACCCGCGTCGGCTACCGCCGCGAGACGGTCACCAAGAACCGTCCCGACGGCACGTCGTACGAGACCTCGCGTTCCGTGCGCGTCAGCAAGCGCACCGGTAAGGACATCTGATGACTGCCACCACCACCGAGAAGGTGCAGCCGCGCCTCAAGACGCGCTACCGCGAGGAGATCGCTCCGGCGCTGCGCGAGGAGTTCGCCTACGCGAACGTCATGCAGGTGCCCGGCCTGGTCAAGGTCGTCGTGAACATGGGTGTCGGCGAGGCTGCTCGCGACTCCAAGCTCATCGAGGGCGCCATCAAGGACCTCGCCGCGATCACCGGCCAGAAGCCGCAGGTGACCAAGGCCCGCAAGTCGATCGCGCAGTTCAAGCTGCGCGAGGGCATGCCGATCGGTGCGCACGTCACGCTGCGCGGCGACCGCATGTGGGAGTTCCTCGACCGCCTCACGTCGGTGGCCCTGCCGCGTATCCGCGACTTCCGCGGGCTCAACGGCAACCAGTTCGACGGCCGCGGCAACTACACCTTCGGTCTCAACGAGCAGTCGATGTTCCACGAGATCGATCAGGACTCCATCGACCGCGTGCGCGGCATGGACATCACCGTGGTCACCACGGCCACCAACGACGCCGAGGGCCGCGCGCTGCTCAAGCAGCTCGGCTTCCCGTTCAAGGAGAACTGACCGTGGCGAA
>Ga0233425_10011163_pt1 | contig 10595 bp, 10 predicted proteins | sample Watercolumn_Towu_2_FD_181712 | JGI IMG/M metagenome (GOLD analysis project Ga0233425, IMG submission 181712) | Freshwater microbial communities from Lake Towuti, South Sulawesi, Indonesia - Watercolumn_Towuti2014_140_MG | ecosystem: Environmental > Aquatic > Freshwater > Lake | place... | reverse complement strand
TTTCCCAACTCGGCGGAAACCCTCAGCCGCATCCTCGACCTGTTGGATGCGATTGCCCGCCGGGGGCCCTATCTCGCCCTGCTCAAGGAATACCCCCAGACCCTGCGCCAGGTGGTGCGCATCGTCAGCAGCAGCGCCTGGGCGGCGCAATATCTGACGCGCCAGCCGCACCTGCTGGACGAACTGCTCGACGCCCGCCAGCTGATGGCCCCGCCCGACTGGTTCCGTGCGCGCGAGGAACTGCGCCTGCGCCTCGGCACGCATGCCGGCGACGTGGAACGCCAGATGGACGAACTGCGGCATTTCAAGCAATCCGAGACCTTCCGGCTGCTAGCCCAGGATCTGGCCGGCTTGTGGACGGTGGAAAAGCTGTCCGACCACCTGTCCGACCTGGCCGATCTGCTGGTCGGGGCCACCCTGGATCTGGTGTGGTCCACCCTTCCCGGCAGGCATCGGCAGACGCCGGCTTTCGCGGTAGTCGCCTACGGCAAGCTGGGCGGCAAGGAACTGGGCTATGCCTCCGATCTGGACATCGTGTTTCTCTACGACGACCCGCATCCCGACGCCCAGGAGATCTACGCCAAGCTGGGCAAACGCCTCAACACCTGGATGGGCACCCTGACGCCGGCAGGCATCCTCTACGAAACCGATCTGCGCCTGCGCCCCGACGGCGCCGCCGGCCTGCTGGTCAGCAGCGTCGAGGCCTTCGAGGACTACCAGCGTAACCATGCCTGGACCTGGGAACACCAGGCCCTCACCCGGGCGCGTTTCTGCTGCGGCGACCGGCGGGTTGGCGAGCTTTTCGCCGCAATTCGCGAGGCGGTGCTCACCCAAAGCCGGGATGCCGCAAAACTGCGCGGGGAGGTGCTGGACATGCGCCGCAAGATGTTCGAGGGCCACCCCAATCCCGGCGGCCTGTTCGACCTGAAGCACGATCGGGGCGGCCTGGTCGACGTGGAATTCGCCGTGCAGTACCTGGTGTTGTGCCACGCCGCCGCCCACCCGGAAATGACCGCCAACATCGGCAACATCGCCCTGCTCCGGCGCGCCGGGGAGTTGGGCCTGATCCCCCCGGAGATCGGGGTGGCCGCCGGTGACGCTTACCGGGAGCTGCGCCGCCGCCAGCACGCCCTCAAGTTGCAGGGCGCGGAGCACGCCCGCGCCGAGCACGGCGGGCTGGCTCAGGAAATTCAGGCGGTGAAGGTACTGTGGGCCAATGTTTTCGGCGAGGCGTCCATATAAGTGGTTCCCTGACCCGGATATTTCACCGGGGTGGTTCCCGGTTCAAGCTTTCCGCCCGCCATGCCGTCAATGAAGACTGTGCAAGTACTTGTTTCCACTGAGGAGGATGCGATGCCGGGGCATACCTGGTGGGGATCGGGTCAGTGGGCCGCCTTCCTGGAATACCAGGAGCAGCCGATCAAGGCCGCCAGCAAGGCGGCGCTGAGCGCCCTGGAGGCGGGGACGGAGGACATGCTATCCGGGCACGCCTACGCCGCCCTGCTGCTGGAGGATCCCCTGCTCGCCCTGCGCCTGCTCAAGGAAGCCAACCGCCGTCTGCCCCGGCGCATGGCACGGGACATCACCACGCCCCTGGGTGTGGTGATGTCCCTGGGCACTCAGCAGTTCAAGGATGAGGTCCGCTTGGCGCCGGAGGTGGGTGGGGAGAACGCCGGCTTCCTCGCCTGCGAGGCACGTGCCACCCTGGCGGCGCGCATCGCCATGGCCTGGGGTGCCCTGCGCCACGACCTGGACCCCGGCGAGCTCGCCATGGCCGCCTTGCTGGCCAATGCCGGCGAGATCGAGTTGTGGGCCTTCGTGCCGGCGTTGCCGCAGAAGGCGCTCGACGAGTTGCACAGCGGCCGCGCCGCGCGCAGCGAACAGGCCCAGCGCCAGGCCTGCGGCTTCGCCTTCATGGACATCAGCCTGCTGCTCATCGAGAGTTGGAGCCTGCCGCAGCTCATCCGCCAGTTGATTCGCGGCGACGAGGGCATGCGCGCACGCATGGCCCGGCTGGCGGTGAACACGGCGCGGCACTTGAGCAACGGCGTTGCCGACGCCGCCCTGCCCGACGATATCCGCGAGGCGGGAAAACTGACCGGGGCCGGGCCGGAGGTGCTGGTGGGAGTCTTGCCGGGCCTGTCTGCGGAGGACCGTTCGCGCCTGCTGCAAGCCACATTGGCGCCGCCCGAAGCCTGATCCGCCCGGGCATCCGGGCCGCGGCTCAGCCCGAGGCGCCCACCCAGAAGCCGACGTTCTTGTCGAGGAACTCGTCCCAGGGCATGTAGTGGGAACCGTCGCAGGAGAAGGTCAGCCCCACCATGCCGTTGAAGATGTTCAGGGAGCCGGAGCGCAGATAGAGGGTTTCGTCCATGAAGCGCAGATCCTTGAAACAGTTCAGCACTTCCTTGACTTTCTCCGCCGGGACGCTGGCCTCCGCCGGGTAGGGTTGGCGCGGATAGGCCAGGCACAGGTTGGGGTCGGCCAGGTCGGCGATGCCATGCAGGCGGTAGCGGTAGGGGTCGTCCACCACCCACAGGGTGGCGCGGGAACTGGAGAAGTGCAGCTTGGCGTGGAACACGCCGTGCACGGTGATGAGCTCGTGCACCAGGGCCAGTACCTCGTCCATGCGTTCGTCCAGAGGGCTGTTCACCCGTTCCTGGTGGAACAGCCCGGCGCGGATGGCGGGGTCGCCCTTCATCTGCATCCATTGCTCCGGCTGCTGGTACAGGGCCTGGGTGGCCGGCAGTTCGCGCAGATCGAAGTCGGCGCCCAGATAGCCCAGCAATGCCCCGGATGCGCCCAGGATGCGCCGCACGGCGGTAAGGGAGGGGCGCCGGGCGTTGCGGCTGATGTAGGCCTCGGACAGGGAGAAATCGGCGCCGGCCAGCGCCTCCGCCAGGTAGGGGCGGTCGCGCCGGTTGCGCCCGAATTGGTCCGGCATGAGCCCGGAGCGGGCCACGTTGGCGGTGATCTGGCCGGCGTTCGCATCCAGCGCATAGAGGTACTTGCAGTAGGGCAGTTCTTCCAAGCCCTGGACCAGGTGTGCTTCCAGTTTTTGCCGATCCTGCCAGACATCGCGGCAGCCTTCCGCCAGGATGGCGAGGGAGGAGGCGAGCCAGCCTTCGAGAATGCGGCGCTGGCGCTGGATGGCTTGTTGCAGGGTCGGGTTCATGGCGTGGTTGTGGCGGGAATGTCGATGCCGCAATGATCCCGCGTGGCAGCGGAGTTGGTCGAGCGGCGTGCGGAATTTATTCTTCCGGCTGGATCGCGAGGGCGGGTGTTGCGGGGCGTGGTCCACGCCCGAGGCGAGAGCCATGCCCTTCTTTGCATTAACGTTATGTAGTTAGAATACATAACGAAACCGGAACAGGAGAAACGGACATGAACACGGCAACGGTACCCACCGTCTTTCCCAAAGCCATGTTGGCCAAGGGCCGCCGCTGGGACCACCTGGAACTGCTGGAGCGCATCGATGCCTCCGGCTCCATCTCGGCCGCCGCCAACGCCATGGGCATGAGCTACAAGGCCGCGTGGCAGGCGGTGGAGGCCATGAACAACATGTCCGAACAAGCGGTGGTGGCGCGCCAGACCGGCGGCAAGCACGGCGGCGGCACCACCCTGACCGAATACGGCCGCCGCGTGGTGGCCGCCTACCGTCGTCTGGAGAAGGAACGGGAGCGGGTGCTCGCCCACCTGAACCGGATCATGGACGACTTCGACGAGTACTACCGCGTGATCAGGAGATTCGATATGCAAACCAGCGCCCGCAACCAATTCCTCGGCAAGGTCAAAACCGTGAAACCCGGCGCCGTCAACGCCGAGGTGATCCTGGACATCGGCGGCGACGACGAACTTGCCGCCATCATCACCATGGACAGCGTCGAGCATCTCGGCCTCGAGCCGGGTATGGAAGCCTATGCTCTGGTCAAGGCGCCCTGGGTCATCCTCACCACTGACGACAGCCTGAAAACCAGCGCCCGCAACCGCCTGTGCGGCACCGTGGTGCGCTGCCAGGAGGGCGCGGTCAACGGCGAGGTGATCGTCGAACTGCCCGGCGGCAAGACCGTCGCCGCCATCATCACGAATGACAGCATCCAGTCCCTGGGCCTCAAGGTTGGCGTGCGCGCCTGCGCCCTGATCAAGGCCTCCCACATCATCCTGGCGGTCAACGCCTGAACCGGTTTTCGATCTGAAAGGAATCGCCATGCACCGCCTCACCAAGAAAATGTCGCCCTTGTTTCTGCTGATTGCCACCCACGCGGCACTAGCCGAGGAAGTCCAAGTGGCCGTGGCTGCCAACTTCACCGCACCCATGCAGAAGATCGCCGCCGAGTTTGAAAAGGACACGGGCCACAAGGCCCAGCTCTCCTTCGGCGCCACCGGTAAGTTCTACGCCCAGATCAGGAACGGCGCGCCCTTCCAGGTCATGCTGGCGGCGGACGACGAAACCCCGGCGAAGCTGGAAAAGGAGGGCTTGGCCGTCCCCGGCGGCCGCTTCACCTACGCTATCGGCAAGCTGGTGCTGTGGTCCGCCAAGCCGGGCTATGTGGACGACAAGGGCGAAGTATTGAAGAAGAGCGAGTTCAACAAGCTGGCCCTGGCCAATCCCAAGCTCGCGCCCTACGGTCTCGCGGCCGTCGAATCCCTGACCAAGCTGGGTGTGCTGGGTGCCGTCGAGGGCAAGTTCGTGCAGGGCGAGAACATCGCCCAGACCTTTCAATTCGTGAGTACCGGCAACGCGGAACTCGGATTCGTCGCCCTGTCCCAGGTGATGAAGGATGGCAGGATCGCCTCCGGTTCCGCCTGGATCGTCCCAGGCAGCCTGCATACTCCCATCCGCCAGGATGCGGTCGTCCTCGCAAACGGCAAGGGCAATGCCGCGGCCGAGGCGCTGATGAAATACCTGAAGGGCGACAAGGCGAAGGCGATCATCAAGGGCTACGGCTACGACCTGTAAACTTGCGCCGCCCATGTTTGAAAGCACCGACCTCGCCGCCATCTGGCTCACCCTCAGGCTCGCCGCCGTCACCACCGCGCTGCTGCTGGTGCTTGGCACGCCCGTCGCCTGGTGGCTGGCGCGCACCCGGTCCGGGTGGAAGGGGCCGGTTGGCGCGCTGGTGGCCCTGCCCATCGTGCTGCCGCCCACGGTGATCGGTTTCTATCTGCTGGTGACCATGGGGCCCAACGGGCCGGTGGGACAGTTCACCCAGGCCCTGGGCCTGGGCCTGCTGCCCTTCACCTTCGCCGGCCTGGTGGTGGCCTCGGTGTTCTATTCCCTGCCCTTCGTGGTACAGCCCTTGCAGAACGCCTTCGAGGCCATCGGCGAGCGCCCCCTGGAGGTGGCCGCGACTCTGCGCGCCTCGCCCATGGATGCCTTCTTCAGCGTGGTGCTGCCCCTGGCCCGGCCGGGTTACCTCACCGCCACCGTGCTGGGCTTCGCCCATACCGTGGGGGAGTTCGGCGTGGTGCTGATGATCGGCGGCAACATTCCCGATCAGACCCGGGTGGTGTCGGTGCAGATATACGACCACGTGGAGGCGCTGGAATACGCCCAGGCCCACTGGCTGGCGGCGGGCATGGTGGCGTTCTCGTTCCTGGTGCTGCTGGCGCTGTACACCCTCAATCCGACCGGGAGGCGGAAGTGAGGCGCGACTCGCTCCGGTCTTTCCCCCCTTTGGAAAAGGGGGGCAGGGGGGATTCGTCGTTGGGTGGAGGTGGCGCGTCGCGAAATCCCCCCCATCCCCCCTTTGAAAAAGGGGGGAGTCAGAAGTGAACGCCATCCGCGCCCGCTTCCGCCTGGAACGTTCCGATTTCTCCCTGGACGTGGACCTGGATCTGCCGGGCCGGGGCGTGACCAGCCTGTTCGGCCCTTCGGGCTCCGGAAAGACCACCCTGCTGCGCTGCGTCGCCGGCCTGGAACGAGCGGCAGATGGGGAGATCGCCGTCAACGGCCAAGTCTGGCAGGGCGGGAGTACTTTCCTGCCCACCCATCGCCGGCCCCTGGGGTACGTGTTCCAGGAGGCCAGCCTGTTCTCCCACCTCAGCATCCGCCGCAACCTGGAATACGGCATGAAACGGGTGGGCGCGGCGGAACGCAAGGTCAGCCTGGACCAGGCCATCGAGTTGCTGGGCATCGGCCATCTCCTCGACCGCAAGCCGGACAGCCTGTCCGGCGGCGAACGCCAGCGGGTGGGCATCGCCCGTGCCCTGGCGGTGAGCCCGCGCATCCTGCTCATGGACGAGCCCCTGGCGGCCCTGGACCTGACGCGCAAGAGGGAAATTCTGCCCTACCTGGAAAAGCTCCACGACGAACTGGATATCCCGGTGCTCTACGTCAGCCACGCGCCGGACGAGGTGGCCCGGCTGGCGGATCACATCGTGGTCATGGACGGGGGCCGGGCGGTGGCCTCGGGCCCCCTCACGGAAATCCTGGCCCGGCTGGACCTGCCCATCCGCCTGGGGGAGGACGTCGGCGTGGTGCTGGAGGCGGTGGTCGAGGAACGCGATCCGGCCTGGCATCTCGCCCGCGTTGCCTTTTCCGGCGGCGTCCTGTGGGTGCGCGATGACGGCCACGAGGTCGGGCGGCGCGTGCGCGTGCGCATCCTGGCGCGGGACGTCAGTCTGGCCCTGGTGCGCGCCTGCGACAGCAGCATCCTCAATATCCTGCCCGCCGTGGTGCGGGAGATCGCCGATGAGGAACATCCGGGCCAGGCCCTGGTGCGCCTCGACCTGGGCGGCGCATCCCTGCTCGCCCGCCTGACGCGGCGCTCGGCGCATGCCCTTACCCTGGCCCCGGGGCGGGAGGTCTATGCCCAGATCAAGGCGGTGGCGCTGGTGGGATGAGTCTTTCGCCGGCGGCGCTCAGGCAAAGCCGGAGAAACCCATGTACTGGTCGGCCTTGCCGCTCATGGCCATGCCGTCGCCGTCCTGGCCGGAGAAGGTGAACTGGATGTGGGAGGGGTCCAGGGTACCGTCGGCATTGGCATTCTGGCGGACCTCGAACCAGACCGTGGCGGTTTGGGTGGCGGAGTCGTAATTGACCCCGACGGGGTGCGGCGACAGGGTGACCTCGCTGTCAGGGACGCCCAGGCCGAAGTTGTAGCCGTCGCCCAGTCCGGTGCCGACGGCACGGCCGATATGCCAGTTCATGACGTTTTCCACCGAGGCCGGATCCATGGCCTTGTTGAACTGGAAGATCATGGAGAAGGTCTGGGACGCCTCGGCGTTGGCCAGGTAATCGCCCAGCACTGAAACCAGGGTACTCCGGCCGAGCATGACCGGGAAACTGCCGCTGGAGTAAGTGGCGATGAGCTTGGGCGGGGATTTCTGCTCGATGTAGGCGTTCAGGGTGGCGGCCCGGGTGCGGTCCTTGTCGGTCAGGGCGCCGACCAGGGTCTGCGCTTCGTCCAGGCGACCCGAGTCGACCAGGGAGTAGCCCGTTTCCACATAGGCGTCCCAGAAGTCGCGCTGGATGTCGATGGCGTCCTGGAAGGCCTTGATGGCGTCGTCATGGCGGCCCTGGGCGGCATAGGTCTGGCCGAGGCCGTAATTGCCGCCGGCCACAGATAGGCCTGGCCCAGGGAGAAGCGGTTGGGTGCCGACGGATCGAGGCGCACCGCCTGCTCGTATTCGCGCAGAGCCTCCGGATAGCGCTTCTCGAAGTAATACAGATTGCCCAGAGCGATGCGGGTGTCGGCGCGGGTCGGGTCCAGGCGTAAGGACTGCTGGTAGGCGGCGATGGCGTTGTCGCTGTCATTCTGCTGTGTGTAGGCCTGGGCGATCTGGTTGTAGGCATCCACCGCCAGGGTGGAATTGGGCGCCAGGGCGATACCGCGGCGGAACTCCCCGATGGCCTCGTCGAACCTCTTCTCGATGAACAGGTCGACGCCGCGCGTCACCGCGCGTCACCGCGCGCTGCGCGAGGCCTTCCATCTGGCCGCTCTGGCTGCCGGTATAGGCGAACAGCCCCGAGGGGGAAATCGCACTCAGCGTGGGCATGAGGAAGATCTGGCGTGCATCGATGCGCCGGGTTGCCGGGATGAGCGCATTCTAGGCGCAATCGGCGCCAGGGGGCTTATCGGTAAAGCAGCACGTCCTGGCGCGCTTCCAGCCAGGCGGCCTCATCGGCACGGGCCAGCGCGCCCAGGTCGCCGGGCAGGGCGGCGGTGTCGTCCACCCATGCGCGCAGGGCCGGGCCGCCGTTGATCAGGTCGATGGCCAGGCGGTCATGCTCGTATTCGTAGGGGAAGTCGCGCCACAGCGGATAGTCCGGCCGCAACCGGCGCAGGGCCTTGAAGGCCAGGGCCTGGAGACGCCAGGGCCGGAAGGCGGCGGGATCGTAGCCGGCTTCGACATGGATCTGCACGCCGGCGCAGAGTTGCCCCGCGTGCTTGTGGAAGGTGGGCTCGAACCAGCATTCGCGCAGGCGGCAGCCTTGCAGCCAGTTGGGCGCCAGATGGCGCATCTCGGCGATGAGCTCGCGGGGTTCCAGGTCGGGTGCGCCGAACAGTTCCAGGGGCCGGGTGGTGCCGCGCCCTTCGGAGAGGGTGGTGCCCTCCAGCATCACCGTGCCCGCGTAGCAGCGGGCCATGGACGGGTTGGCGGCATTGGGGCTGGGATTGATCCATTCCCGCTCGCCGAGGGGCCAGCCGTACCCCGGGGCCGCTTCGGGCGCCCAGCCTTCCATGGGGATCACCCGATAGTCCATGTCCAGCCTGAATTGCCGCACGAACCAGCGGCCCATCTCTCCCAGGGTGAGGCCGTGGCGCATGGGCAGGGGACCGGCGCCGACGAAGCTCTCCCAGCCCGGCTGGAGCAGGGTACCTTCCACCGGCCGGCCGGCCGGGTTGGGACGGTCCAGCACGATGACGGTCTTGCCGTGGCGGGTGGCTTCCTCCAGCACGTAGCGCAGCGTGGTGATGAAGGTGTAGATGCGGCAGCCCAGGTCCTGGAGGTCCACCAGCAGCACGTCGAAACTGTCCATCATTGTCGGCGTCGGTCGGCGCACCTGGCCATAGAGGCTGAATACGGGAATGCCCAGGACGGGATCCCGGAAGTCCGGGGACTCCACCATGTTGTCCTGCTTGTCACCGCGCAGGCCGTGCTGGGGACCGAAGGCGGCGCTGAGCCGGATGTCGGGCAGGGCGGACAGGGCGTCCAGAGCATGGGTCAGGTCGGCGGTGACCGAGGCGGGATGCGCGAGCAGGGCGACGCGTTTGCCGGCCAGCGGTGCACGCAGGGAGGATTCGCCAAGCAGGCGGTCGAGGCCGAATTTCATCGCGTGCCTTCCCGAAGGTCGATTTCCAGCGCGAATGTATCAGGATGGTGGAAGTCCGGTTTCCCGGGCGGGTGGCGCAGCGCCCAGTAGGACAGGCTTCCATCCGTCGTTTCTGTTACCGCGCACGCGCCCAGGCGCAGGCGGGGTGTCGCCGGAAGGTTTGCGACAGGAAGCGAGACATCGAGGGCCAGCTGCCCGCTTCCCCATTCCAGATTGATGTCCGGGGCGATGACGGGATTGAGCAACCCGCCCTCCCGGTACCCGCGAAAAACGTAGGCCTGCCACTGGCCGGAGGGGGAGAAATTGAATTCCCGATAACCCGGCATGCCCACCCCGGTCAAAAAGAGCTCGCAGCAGGTGTGGCGCCAGAGGCCGTCGGTACGATCGCGGACGTCGGCGGAGGGCAGACGCAGACGGTCGAGGTCGGTTTCCAACACATAGCGCAGGCGCAGCGCTCCATCCGGCAGAACACCGATCTCGACCTGGAAACGTCGGGTGGGCGATGCAGGGTTGTCGGGATGGCCGAGCAGCTCGACGCGCTGGAACATGGCGACGGACGCGCGGGAATCAGGCGTTCGGCACCAGGCATTCAAGCCGGAACGGTGCGCGCACTCCGGCGCTGAAAGCCTCGGCGGCCGCCAGCGCCGCATGGATTCGCTCCTCCGGCGGTCTGCCCCGTGTGGCGTGCAGGGCGCCGAGGGCCAGGTCCTCGCCACAGCCGACGGCATCGCAAGGCACCACGTTTTCACCTACCTGGTAGTCCTCGCCGATGCGGAAGATGCGGCCCCGGTAGCCCACCAGGAAAGTCCCCCCCAACTCCTCGCCGTCCTTGTCGCGGGCGTAGCCGCCGTCCTTGAGGGTCTCCCGCAACTTGTCGATGAAGTCCGTCGCCATGTATTGCTCGACACCCATTTCATCGGATTGGGGAGGCGGCGAAAATTTGTAACCGAGCAACTGCCCCATGCGGAAAGAGCTGGTGAATCCGAACAGGAATTCGCCGACGCGATAGATCTTCGGATCTTTGCGGACTTTGAGCGTGAGCCCCGCTACACCGGCCGAATCACACCCCATCCAGACGTTGCCATGCTCTGCCACCGCCGCGATACAGGTCATGATTACCCCCGAGCGCGGACCGGCATGAACAATGAAGCCACCGCCGCGAACACAGAAATGGAAAGGGCCTGCATCTCTGCAAGCCCTTGAGTTGCTTGGCGCGCCCGGCAGGATTCGAACCCACGACCCCCTGGTTCGTAGCCAGGTACTCTATCCAACTGAGCTACGAGCGCGTAAAGAGGCGCGAATTATAAAGAAATCT
>Ga0233425_10011162_pt1 | contig 10595 bp, 7 predicted proteins | sample Watercolumn_Towu_2_FD_181712 | JGI IMG/M metagenome (GOLD analysis project Ga0233425, IMG submission 181712) | Freshwater microbial communities from Lake Towuti, South Sulawesi, Indonesia - Watercolumn_Towuti2014_140_MG | ecosystem: Environmental > Aquatic > Freshwater > Lake | place: Indonesia... | reverse complement strand
CACCGGCTCCCCCAGGTCGCGCAACTGGGTGGCGATGGCATCGATCTGCGCGGCCTGACGCGCCGACGCGAGCGCCTGCCCGAGCAGCACGCGCGCCCCCGCCTTGTTGCCTCCGGCGAGCGTCTGAGCCGCCTGCTCGACAAGTTTCCGCACCGCGCCATGGCGCAAATCCGGGCTCGGATCGTTCAGCATGCCGGCGAGGAGCTTGTCCGCCGTCGCAGGATCGGCGCGGCTCAACAGTTCGAACGCCAGGGCACGGGCGCGCGCGTCGTTGCGCGTCTCGAGCAAAAATCGCCCGAGCGCTGGAACGGTCGAGTTGGTTCCCCCCGCTGGTTCACGGTCCGCGATGGTCTCGACCGCGCCGCGCAGCCAGTTGGCCGCCAGCGGACCGGCGCCGTCCATCCCCGCCAGCAAGCCCGGCAAAGCTTCCCCGCCGAGGGCCGCCAACCGGCGGAGCGCGGCTGTGGCCTCGACGTTCCCACGCCCCTCAGACCCAACCGCACGGATGGCCTGGATGTCCCTGGCAAGGTCAGGGGAAACGCCTGGCGCCGGGTCGGCGAGGCACAAGGCCATCGGCAGGCCCGCGAGCGCGAATCGGATGGTTAAGCGCCGCAGAATCGTCCGCGGACGGTAAGGGTGTCTCATGAACGGCACAAGCGGAAATGGTTTTGGCATGAGGTGGCGCTGCAACCCCTTGCGGAGTAGGTGGGGCAGAATGCGCTGGTCACCCAGGATAGCTCGTTCCTCGCAATCCTGGGCTTCAAGCTGGGCTCCCTTCGGGATGCCCGTGACCACGCTCACACCTTGGGGAGCACCCACGGCTCACGGTACGTGCGGCCCAGCAACGCCGCGGCCTGCGGATTGCCCGGAATGGTCTCACGCTCACCGTCCCAATGGATGCGACTGCCGACGCGGTAGGCGATGTTCCCGAGGTGCCCGGGAACACTGCCCAGGTGGCCGAGTTCCACGTCCGCGTTGGGCCGGTTCCGCGAGCGCACACAGTCCAGGAAGTTGCGCTTGTGCGGATAATCCATGCCCTGTCCCGGCACGGTCTTCGGGTGGGCGAGGTCGCCTTCGGGAAACAGGGTGTAGCCGTTGCGGTTGATCCAAATGGCCGCTTTCGTGCCGTAGAACTCGAGGCCGTGATCCATGCCGCCCCAGGGCGGGTTGCCGTTGCCGTGGCGGACTTCGTAGGTCCACACATAGCCCGGGCACTCGAACAACACGGCCGCGGTGTCGGGTGTCTCACGCACGTCCGCGAACACGAACTTGCCCCCGGTAGTGGTGACCGACTGAATCGTTGGGCCCATGGCCCAGGTCACGACATCGAACAAGTGGACGCCCCACGCCGAGAGCATGCCACCCGAGTAATCCCAGAAGTAATAGAAGTAGAAATCGTAGTGCCGCGGATTGAAGGGGCGTCTCGGGGCCGGGCCCAGCCAAAGGTCATAGTCCAGCCCGGCCGGTGGATCGCTGTTGGGCGGATTGCCCATGTCGGCGTGGATGCTCTTGACGTCCCAGCAATTCCACGCGCGCACCAGGCTCACCTTGCCCAGTTGTCCCGACCGGACGAGTTCGACGGCTTCGATCCAATGCGGCCCGCTGCGGTGTTGGGTCCCCACCTGCACCACGCGCTTGTATTTCCGCGCCGCCTCGATCATCGCGCGTCCCTCCTTGATGTCGTGGCCGAGGGGTTTTTCCACATAGACATCCTTGCCGGCCTGGCAGGCCAGCAACGTCGGGATGGCATGCCAGTGATCGGGCGTGGCCACGACCACGGCATCGACCTCTTTGAGCTCGAGCACGCGCCGGAAGTCACTGAACAACTGCACTTGTGGCAGGGCGGCCTTGATCCGGTTCCGTTTGGGTTCCGAGGCATCCGCCGCCGCCACGATGGCCACGTCCTTCATCTCACTGAATTCCTTGACATGAAAAGAACCGCGTCCGCCGACGCCGATGAACCCGAGGCTGATCTTTTCGTTAGCGCCCAGGACGTTGAGTGCCGGCAGGGCGGTGGAGGCTGCGGCCACGCTGAGAGTGGCGCCGGTTTGGCGGAGGAAGCTGCGGCGGCTCAGGGACGGAGGCGGATGGTTCATGGCGATGGGTCCTTTCACTTTAGGCTTCCTGGAGGGCGCGGAGCTCCTTGTCGGAGTGGCGCAGGCGATGGGCCAGCATTCTCGCCAGCCGCGCGAACATCTTCGCCCCGAGCACCGGGTGCGCCACCGAGAGTTGATCGAAGCGCGCCCGCGAGAGCACGTAGAGATCGGTGGCGGCCAGGGCGACCGCGTCAGCCGAGCGGCGGCTCCGGTCCAGGAAAGCAACATCGCCAAAGAAATCGCCCGGCCCGAAGGTCGCCAGTACGAGGTGCTTGTTGTGGCCTAGTGGCAGGAAGATCCGGACCAGGCCACGGCGAATCACGAACAGCTCGTCTCCGGGATCCCCGTTGCGAAAGATCGTCGTTCCCACCGCGCATGAACGCTCGACGAGACAGTCGGCGAGCGGGGCGAGGACATGATCGGACTCGAATTCGCTAAACAACTCGAACTCGCGCACTCCGAGGGCGCGCTCAGAACTCTCGCGCGGGAAGCCGGCCTGTCCAAGGAACTGGTCCTCGGCCCACTCGAGGGCTTCCGCGAGGGAATCGAAGACCTTGACGTGCCGAGCTGGGCGCACCAACCCGACTTCTTTGAAATAGGCCGCCACATCCTGGCCCGAGGGCAGACTCTGGGGCAGGTTACTGAAGAGCAGCATCGCCTGGCGCTCGGCCAGCACCGCCTCGATTTGCTCGAGCAGGTGCGCGGCGGTGAAATCGACGGATTGTACGCGCCGCAAGTCGAGGATCACGAAGCGGCTCCGCTTCAAGTCCAACTCCAGCTCGGTATAAAGCCGGTCGGTGGTTCCGAAGAAGAGGCTGCCTTGCAGTTCGCAAACCGTGATGGCTTCGCCCGAGTGCAGCAGCGCTTCCTTCTCCGCCGACAAACGGTGCCGCTTCGAGGACATCTCGCTGGCATGAAATCTCCGGCGGATTACCGAACCCTGCATCTGTTCGCGGATGAACAACAGAATGGCCAGTCCGAATCCCGCCCCCGCGGCGGCGATCAGATCGAAGGCCATGGCGACAATCACCACCGCCAGGATGACGAGCAGATCGAGCACGGTCGATCTGTGCTCGAGCAGGCGAAAGCTGGTTTTGTCGAACATCCGACAGGCGACCACGATGAGGATGCCGGCCAAGGCTGCCAGGGGCACCCAGCCGATGAGCCCGCCCAGCAGCACGAAAGCGACGAGCGCGAACACGCCCTCGAGGAAGCCCGAAAGGCGCGTGGCGCCGCCGCTGTTCAGGTTCACGAGCGTTGCGCCCATCGTGCCGGCTCCAGGCACCCCTCCGACCAGCGCCGAAGCCACGTTGGCCACGCCTTGGCCGATCAACTCACGGTTCGACCGGTGCCGCGTGCGCGTCAGCGCGTCCAGGACGACGCACGTCTTGAGCGTGTCAATCGAGAGCAGGACCGACAGCGTTACGGCTTGCGAGAGCAGCCCGCTCATTTCGCCCAGGTCGAGGGCCCCAATGGCCCGCCAACGCTCGATCACAGTGGTGAGCCTCAGCTCGGAAGCGCCCCCGATGAGCCCGACCAACAGCGGGTTGTGTTCCAGCCGCAGGAGCGAGGAGTTTCCCAGGGCAAGCAGGAAGTAAGTGGCTATGCCTGCCAGTAGCCCCAGGACTGGCGCAGGAATGGCCTTGGTGACTCTTGGGGCCGATGCCATGACCACCATGGTGACGATGCCGACGCAGACCCCCGGCCAAGCCCACAGGCTCGGATGGGTCAGCCCGTCGAACAGGTCCAGGCCGCCGGGCCAGCCGAAGAGCTTCGGCATCTGTCCGAGGAAGATTTTTACCGCCACCGCGCTCATGTATCCGGCCACGACGGGGTAGGGGATGTACTTGATGAACCGGCCTGCTCGAAGGACGCCATACAGGATTTGGAGGCCCCCGCTCATCAAAGCTACCAGCGTCAACAAGAGCAGAACCTGGGTGGGTGAGATCGCCGTGGCGCCCGGCGACGACGGCTTGAGCAGGGTGGTGGCGAAGGCGACGGTGACCGCCATGGCGGGCGCACAGGGCGCGGAGATCAAACGCGGCGCCCCGCCGAGCAGTGGGGCCGTCATCCCGATGGCGACCGTCCCCAGGATGCCCGCCATGGCGCCCTCCGCCACATAGTCCGGCCCGAAGACCGCGTAGATGGCGACGCCGAATGCAATCGCCGACGGCAGGGCCACCAGCATTGCCGCCAGCCCTCCCCAGATTTCCCTTCCGCGCGAAGGCTTGGGTGCAGGACTGGGTGGCTCGCTCATAATGCACTGGCGAGTGCGCTGGCGATCAGGTGAGGGTCAACTCGAACCGGTTGGCGTTGCCGGGAGCCCAATGCACTTCTTTCGTGAGCGTTTCACCGGTGGGAAGGCGTGCGCTGATCCGATGGGTCCCGTAGAACGCGGTGAAGGCTGCTTCACCTTGCGCATTCGTCGGGGCCTGCCCCCGACTCCACCAGTCGCGCCTAATGAGGCCCTCGAGCCGCTCGTACACCGGCTTCGGGGACATGTCCCGGCGCACCAAGCCGGCCGGAGCGCCTTGCCAGGCGCCCTGGTCGGAGAAATCCCACCACGTCAGGCCTTTCACCGCAGGATGCCCAAAGAGGGTCGTGTAGAACTTCGGCACGTACTCCGCCTGGGCGGCCTCGCCTTCCGGCGTGGTCGGTTTCCACGGTTCGCCTTCGATCCGTGGGCCGCTGACGATCGTCGTCTCTGTGAAATGAACCGGCAGCCCGAGCCGGGCGTAGGTGTCGCAAACTTCCCAGACCCGGCCCGGCGGCCAGCCTCCGCCATGCATGTGGCTCTGGATGCCGACAACGTCGAACAGCAGTTTCCCTTCCTCGCGCAGGGCCTCGAGGATTCTGAGAAACGGCGGGTCCGTCCGGTAATCGTTCACCAACAATGTGGCCCGCGGATGCGCCGCCCGCGCAATCTTCAGGTGTTCAATGACATAGGGGACGGCGCCCACCGAGATCGCCCATTCCCCGGTCCGCGTCTTGAACCGGCCCAAGTGGGTCGGCTCGTTCACGACATCCCAGATGTCGATGCGGCCTTTGTAACGGGCCACGATCTCCCGCACGCGGGCATGGGAAAGCTCCCGGATCTCGGCGAAATCCTGCGGCAACCACCGCGGGTCGGCGTAGTCCCACACCAACGGGTGCCCTTTACAGGTAATGGCGTGTTCCTGACACCATTTGACCACCTGGTCGGTGTAATCGTAAATGGGTCGGCCGCGTTGCGGCTCGTAGTAGGGCCAGTAGAAGCCGAGCGTGGCGTAATTCAGAAGCGCCGCAAAGCGTTGCCGGTAGGCTTCCTCGTGCTCGGCCTCCTGCAACCGCCCGAACATGAAGAAGTTGCAGCCGAACAGGAAGTCATGCCGGACCTGCTCGAGGCCGACCTCGACGCCGGGGAGCACCTTGCCGTCCTCTCCGCGTACCACCACGACGCCAGGACCCCGCCTGTGCTTCTGAATGTTCTCGGCCGCGCGGGCGAGGACCTCCGCGTCGGGGGTGGCCGCCCGGTCGGTTTGGGCTTGTCCGATGCCCCAACCGGCCAGGAGAGCCGCCGCACTTGTGGCGCGCCGCAGGAACAGACGACGCCCAATGACCTTGATCGTGCTCATAGAATGCTGGCAAGCCAAACGGTCCGTGGATGCTGCACGGTCATAAGGCTACCTTCGTTGGCCGTGGATTGGAATAAAAATCGCATGAGCAGGAGGCGGATCGGGGGGCGAACCGGGACCATAATACCGCTTGACAGTAACCGGGCTTTAAAATGAGGCTTCACGCGTGGATTACAACGACCACGTCACGTCTCGGCAACGCGGCCACGGAAGACGGAGTTCTCGCTCGATATGAATCGCGAAGACTACGCCCGCACGCTCGAACCGTTGCCGATCAGTCCAGCACCCACGGGAACGGGACCCAACGAGAAGGCGCGTTTGGCGACCGCCCGAAGCGTGGTGACCGCGCATCCCAAATCCCGCGACGGACTGCTCCCTCTGCTGGCCAAGGCGCGTAACTATCAGAGCGCCACCAAGGTACGGGCCATGGGGCTATATCCGTACTTCCGCACGATCTCCTCCGCGCAAGACACCGAGGTCATCATCGACGGTCGCCGGGTCTTGATGCTGGGCTCGAACAGTTACCTCGGCCTGACGAACCACCCCCGCATCAAGGAGGCCGCCAAAACCGCCGTCGAGAAGTACGGGACCGGCTGTGCGGGTTCGCGATTTCTGAACGGGACGCTGGACATCCATCTCGAGCTCGAGCATGAACTGGCGCGGTTGGTGCAGAAGGAGGCCGTGCTGCTGTACAGCACGGGGTTCCAGGTCAACCTGGGTGTGATTAGCGCGCTGGTAGGCAAAGGCGAGTACGTCCTGGCCGACAAGAGCAACCACGCCAGCATTGTCGAGGGCTGCCAACTGTGCCCGGGCGAGTTTATCCGCTTCGCTCACAAGGACATGGCCGCGCTCGAGAACCGGCTCCACCGGCTCGACTCCGACGCGGGCAAACTGATCGTCGTGGACGGCGTCTTCAGCATGGAGGGGGACATCATCCCGTTGCCCGAGCTTTGCCGGATCGCGCATCGGCACGCGGCGGTCGTCATGGTGGACGACGCGCACGCGATTGGCGTGCTGGGCGACAAAGGGGCGGGGACCGCCAGCCATTTCAAGCTTACGGATCAGGTCCAGCTCATCATGGGGACCTTCAGCAAGTCACTGGCCAGCCTGGGCGGATTTATCGCGGCGGACGCGGCAACGATCGATTTCCTCAAGCATCATTCCAAGGCGTTGATTTTTAGCGCGAGCATGAGCCCGGCCAACGCGGCCGCGGTCCTGGCGGCTCTCAAGATCATGATCTCGGAGCCCGAGCGCATCGCGCGCCTTTGGCACAATACCGAACGAATGAAACAGGGGCTGGTGGCCCTGGGCTTCGACCTGGGGGCCTCGGAGACGCCGATCCTGCCCGTCTATTGCCGCGAGCTGATCGTGACTTTCACGCTCTGCAAGCGCCTCGAGGAAGAAGGCGTGTTCGTCAATCCGGTCGTTGCCCCTGGGGTTTTGCCGGGTCACGAGCTGATCCGCGTTAGCCTCATGGCCACCCACACGGATCGCCAGATCGACTTTGCGTTGGACAAGTTCGCCAAAGTCGGACGCGAACTGGGCTTGATCTGACCTTTTCCAGGCGGCCACAGGGGGTCGAAACCGCGCCAGACCCGGGGGATCAGCCATGAAGGTGCTTGTAACGGGCGCGACCGGATTTGTCGGCGGCCACATCCTCGAACGACTCCTGACGGCTGGACTGCCCGTCGTCGCCATGGTTCGCACTGCCGAGCAGGCTCAGGCCCTGCGCAGCCACCATCCTCGAGTCGAGACTCGCCTGGGCACACTTGATTCGGCGGATGAGTTGGTTCGGATTATGGAGGGGATCTCCCACGTCGTTCACGCCGCGGGGGCCACCAAGGCCATCGGATCGGCCGGCTTCTACCGCGTGAACCAGATCGGCACGCGCCATTTGCTCGAGGCCGTGAACCAATCCGTGGGACAGGTGCAACGACTGATTCATATCTCGAGCCTCGCCGCCGCGGGACCGGCGTCCGCCGCCCACCCCGCACGCGAGCACGACGAACCCAAACCGGTCTCGCACTACGGCCGGAGCAAACTCGCCGGCGAACTCGAGGTCCGCACCGCCTGCCGGTGCGAGTTCGTGATCCTGCGCCCGCCCGGTGTTTACGGCCCGCGTGATGTCGAGTTCCTAAAGCTGTTCAAGGCCATCCGCAGCCACATCCGCCCATTGTTCGGTGGCGGACGCCAGGAATTGAGCCTCGTCTATGTCAGCGATCTGGCCGCTGTGGTGGCCAGCGCGTTGACGCATCCTGCTGCCGCCGGTCAGACCTACCATGTCGCGGCGGCAGAAACGGTTACGACCGGCGCCCTGGCCCGGGAGGTGGCGCGCCTGGTGGGGACGTGGACCATCCCGCTCCGCCTGCCAACCCCGGCGTTTTGGCCGGTGTGTCTTGGCGCGGACCTCGTGAGCCGCTTCACGGGCCGGGCGAGTGTGTTGAGTGTGCAGAAATACGCGGAGCTCCGGGCGCCCGGCTGGGTTTGCGCGTGTGACAAGCTCGAGCGGGAACTCGGTTTGATCTGTCCAACCCAACTCGCCGACGGGCTGGCGCAAACGCTGCGATGGTATCGCGAGGCGGGCTGGCTGGCGCGATCATGAAACACTACGGGTTCATCGACTACGCGACCCAGGCGTATATCGCCCTGGTGGCGGTGTTGCTGCTCGTGGGGCACAATCAGACCGTACCCGAATGGAGCCTCCTTGTGCCGGCCCATCTGCTTGGCATGGGCCTGCTCCACTTGCTGATTCACACTCATGCGCGCGCGCGCCCGCGGCGGTGGCTTGATTTCCTTCGCTCTTATTATCCTGTGCTGCTCTACGCCCCGTTCTACCGGGAAACGGGGGCGCTCAACCAGATGTTCGTGCCGGACTACCAGGACCCGTACTTCATTCGGCTCGAGCAGAGCGTGTTCGGCGCCCAGCCCAGCGTGTTGTTCATGGACCGGTTCCCGCATCCGCTGATCAGCGAGGTCTTTTACGCGGCCTACTTTTCTTATTACCTCATGATCGCCGGGGTGGGGCTGGCCTTGTTGTTTCGCAACCGCGCGGGCTTTTTCCATTACGTGTCGGTGACATCGTTCGTCTTCTACTTGTGTTACCTCTGTTACATCTTCCTCCCGGTGATGGGGCCGCGCGTGTTCTTTCGCGAGATTGAAGGCTATCGCTTGCCCGAGGCGATGCAGGACCTGGCCGGGACACCGTCTTACCCCGCAGCCGTACGGCGCGGCCCGTTTTACCAGCTCATGGGCTTCATCTACGGTAACTTCGAAGCGCCCGGCGCCGCCTTCCCGAGCAGCCACGTCGCGATCGCGATTACGACCCTCTGGTTTTCATTCCAGTACCTTCGCAGCATTCGCTACGTTCACCTGGTGTTGGTGGTCCTGCTGAGCCTGGCCACGGTCTATTGTCGCTACCACTATGTCGTGGACGTTCTGGCGGGGGCACTCACGCCTGCGCTCTTGATCCCCATCGGCGACCGGCTCTACCGGCGCTTCGCCGGGCCGCGGAGCGGTTGACGGAGCCCCGCGCGCGTCCCCGCGGTCGTGGGCGGGCCGTCACAGAGCCCGTTCGTAAAGCCGATAGGTTTTGTAGGGTTTGGCGCCGAACACCTCCATGATGCGGCGCATGGGAAGGTTGTCCTCGAGGATCCACGATGCCTCCGCGTGCTGGAACCCGATCTCGAAACCCACTCTGAAACCCTCAGCCAGCATGACCGACTCCAGACCCTGGCCGCGGAAGCGTTCCTTCACTCCAAGGACGATGCATCGCCCGAGTGTGGGCACCTTCCAGCGCAGGAGATAGGGCAGGAAGCCGAAGATGGCTGGAGTCAACAAGCGTCCCCGCAGCGGCTTGATCGCCTGGTTGTAGTCGGGAATCGCCAGCATGAAGCCGACGGCTTCCGGGCCGTCTTCGACCAGCCAGACCAGGCCCTCCACCAGCAGCGGCTTGAGCCGCGCGGCCATAAAATCCAATTCCGCATCGGTCATCGGCACGAAGCCCCAATTGGCTTCCCAGGCCTCGTTATAGACCTCTTTGATTCGCCCAAGGTCGGCCGTCAGATGCCGCCGCCGCACGGGCCGAAACACCAGCTCGGGATGCCGTCGCCGCGTCTTTTCCGCGATCCGGTTGAGCCGGTCCATAGGGCTGCTGCTCATGGGCATGTGCAGCGCGAGCAGGTCCTTGGCTTTGCGAAAGCCTTCAGCCTCGATCAGGCCCACGTAATAACGCGGGTTGTAAGTCATCATGAAGGCAGGCGAACTGTCGAAGCCCTCCACCAGCAGGCCGCATTCGTCGTTGGTGGTTGGGTTCATGGGCCCGACGATCGAACGCATCCCTTTGCTCCTGGCCCAGGCATACACTGCTTCAAACAGCCGCTGGCTCACCTCCGGCTCGTCCACGCATTCGAAAAAGCCAAAGAAAGCAGCCGACTGCTTCTGCACTCGGATATAGTTCTGGTCGATGATGCCTGCGATGCGACCGAGATCCCTTCCGTCACGGGTGGCCACCCACAGGCTCATCTCGGCGTGGCCGAAGAATGGATTGACGTCCGAAAAGACCTTCTTCACGTCCACCAGCAGCGGCGCCACCCAATGTGGGTCGTCCCGATAGATGGGGTAGCTGACCATGAGGAACCGGTGGACGTCCCTCGGGCTTCGGGTCAGGGGAACGATCTGGGTTTCAGCACTCATGGCGTCGAGTCCCGGAGAGCCTGCTCTGCGAGGAGCGCTTGCTCACGCGTCGGGGCGCCGGACCCGGGCCGGCAGCGGTTCGTTCCACGGACAGGGCAGGGCGTTGTAGGGCTGAGCACATCGGCCCGGAAGCTTCCCGGAGCCAGGCGGGTGAGTCAATCTCGCTTGGCTCCGCTCCGGACGGCTGAACCGA
>Ga0233425_10011161_pt1 | contig 10597 bp, 7 predicted proteins | sample Watercolumn_Towu_2_FD_181712 | JGI IMG/M metagenome (GOLD analysis project Ga0233425, IMG submission 181712) | Freshwater microbial communities from Lake Towuti, South Sulawesi, Indonesia - Watercolumn_Towuti2014_140_MG | ecosystem: Environmental > Aquatic > Freshwater > Lake | place: Indonesia... | reverse complement strand
AACAGAAAAAGCTCTTACTAGCAAGAAATTATATGGCGGGTGCTAACACCCTTAGGCAGGTACATCTCGCCCTCACAGATCTGCGATTACATGCCAATTGGAATGATTCTGGTTTAAGCCCAGAGCAATTAAGGCGTCAGATTGCAAAGACCACAACTGTTCTGCCCCTTTTAGACGAGGATTGCTTACTTTCTAGCTTCAGCCATATTTTTGCAGGTGGCTATTCCGCCGGTTATTACAGCTACAAATGGGCAGAAGTATTGAGTGCAGATGCATTTGCGGCATTTGAAGAAGTGGGGCTAACAGACGAAAAAGCAATCGCAGCAACAGGGCTTCGTTTTAGGTCTACGGTGTTAAGCCTTGGTGGCAGTGAAACCCCTCAAAATGTTTTTGAAGCCTTTCGCGGGCGGCCGCCAGAAGCGAAAGCCCTGCTAAGACATTCTGGTTTAACAAGTTAATTACGCCTACGCCGCACCGATACAGAACCGCTAAACCCAGGGATTGGAGCCTCGCATTTTGTAAGCTCTAATTCCATTTTGATGGGCCCAAAGGCAACTTCAATTGCAGTAAATATCTGTTCAACAAAATTCTCAATTGTATAACAAACAAGAGAATCGGCCAGCCCTCTAATTACCTCAATTACCTTTACATAATTAATAGTTTCATCGACATCATCTGATAAAGAGACTGCACCTAAATCACAAAAAAGCTGCAAATTTAATGAAAACCACTGACCATGCTCCCGCTCCCAATCCAAAACTCCAACATGGGCCCACAGCCTCAACTGCTTGATGATAATTTGATCTTCCATAAACTTTTAGAGCGGTAAATCTTGGTGCTTAAAACTAGTCGCACCACTGGCATAGTTCTTCACCAACTGACCACTCCCTCTCAAACGGTAGCGATGGGTAACCAACCCTTCTAATCCCACCGGCCCTCGCGGAGGCATGGTTTGGGTACTGATGCCAACTTCAGCGCCAAAACCATACCTAAAACCATCTGCAAATCTAGTGGAACAATTGTGATAAACCCCAGCACTATCAACTCTGGCAAGAAATGTTTCGGCAGCATTGCTATCGGAAGTGCAAATCCCATCCGTGTGGCGAGACCCATAGGCTTGAATATGGGCAATCGCTTCATCCAGATTTGAAACCACCTTAATGGCAAGAATTAAATCTAGATATTCCGTAGACCAATCAGCCTCCTGGGCTTTTGCTTGCACCCCATGGGATTGGGCCTCCGCATCACCGCGCAATTCCACACCAGCTTCCAATAATGCCGGTATGGCAATTGCTAGAAAAGCTGGTGCCACCTCACGATGAATCAGAAGAGTTTCCAGCGCATTACAAGCAGCGGGATATTGAATTTTACTATCTAATGTGATTTCTACAGCCTGATTAATATCCACATTTTTATCTATATATAAATGACAAATTCCGTCCGCATGACCCAATACTGGTATGCGTGTGTTGTCTTGTATAAAACGCACCAATTCATTTGAACCACGAGGAATAATTAAATCCACAAGGCCATCTAATTTCAAAAGGGCCATGCTTTCTTCCCTGCTAGTTAGCAATGCCAACACATCTGGATGCATCTCAGCTTGTTCCAAACCAATCTTTAAGGCCTTAATGATTGCGGTGCAACTGGCTATTGCCTCTCGCCCTCCTTTAAGAATTGCCCCATTACCTGAACGAATCGCCAGAGCAGCTATTTGGATAACGGCATCGGGTCTGGCTTCAAAAATTACTCCCACCACCCCCAATGGCACGCTGATCCTTTCAAGAATCAAACCCTCATCAAGGGCGCGATGCAATTGTCGGCAACCAAGGGGATCTGGCAGTTGGGCTAATTGTTTTAACCCAGCAATAGCTGCCTCTAACTTCAAACCATCCAGCTTGAGCCTTGCCAAAAGTGCAGGTGCCAAATTTTCCGTAACAGCAGCCTCTAAATCAGCTTGATTTGCGGAAAGGATTTGATCGCGATGCTTTTCTAATGATGCGGCCATTGCCAGCAGAATCTGTTGCCGTTGTTGATCGCTTAATTGCGCCAAAGCTTGGGAATGGTGCCGCAAATTTGCAGCCATCTCCAGCAGTTCTGGGCTGGGATTCGCAACCGATGGTGTTGTTCCTGTTGTCATGGCACTGAAAGGCAAAGACTTATTAATGGCATCATCCCTGCTGGGTTATGGAAAATGTGATCTAGCTAAACGGGCCGCCCCCAAACGACCGGCACCATTACCGAGGGCAGCCGGCATGATCTCTAACCCCTCCCTACTTGGTGCCAAAACCCGGCGCGTCACCTCATCTTTGAGGGCCGGGCCAAAATAAGGGAAAGCAGCGCTTAGCCCACCACCAATCAATAACCTCTGGGGGGTAAAGCAATAAATCAAAGAGCTAACACCACAACCCAAGAGCAGCCCATAGTTATGCCAAGCTGCTAAAGCTTCCAGATCTCCTTGACCAGCTCGTTTTGAAAGTTCTGCAGGCGCACATCCGGCGGCAGTAGTAAGAGCGGAAATGCTGCAAAAGCTCTCCAAAGAGCCATTATTACCGCTATTGCAAGCGGGTCCATTCGGATCAACACCAATTAATCCAGGTTCCGCCGCAGCACCATTGCAACCAAGAAACAATTGGCCAGCAATAATCACACCACCACCCACTCCAGTTCCCAAGGTAAGTAAAACAATATCCTCAAAGTTTTTACCAGCCCCTTGCCATTGTTCACCATAAACTGCACAATTTCCATCATTACCAAGTACTACTGGTCGCTGCAATTTAGGCTCTAACCAGTTAGCTAAGGGTACATCAATCCAGCCTGGTAAATTTATACAAATTCGTGCTATTCTTCCTGTTTTATCAATTGGTCCTGGGATCCCAATCCCAACGGCAATAGCTTGATGTTCAGGATCAATCTCTTCAATCATTACAATCAATTGATCACAAATAAGTTCTGGTGACGCCGGCGATGGAGTTGGCCGATTCAACTCTGCTAGAAGTTCTCCCCCGTAGTTAAATCTCCCCATCTTCAGGCCGGTGCCCCCCACGTCTACGCCGATGAGCTGGCTTTCTTGATCCACCGGCAAACCCGCATACAAAGTTTTAGATTAAACCTCACCTAGTATCCGATTAAAACCGAAAAAACAATTGCACTTGGCTCTGCCAACGACCCTGCTGGTCGAAAGAGCCCTGTACACCAAGATTGTCGGTGGCTTGGTAACGCAATGTGGCTTCAGGGGGAATATCACTACGATTTGGGGCAGCAAGAACGGAAAAATTTAGTCTTTCGGTGATATCTAAACCAACCTCAGATCCAAGCACCAGTTTTGATGGAACTCTGCGATTACTAGTGCTTGAGCGACTTGAATTTGTAACATAAGGATCTAAATAAGCTGGATATAGCGCCACATTTAACCTTTGACCAAGCAATTCAGAAAAACCACCAACTACAGGTGTTAGCAAGGTTTGCCCTAAGATGGTTACCAAAGCGGTTCCCGCATCCCCTCCGGATAAACCAGCTAGGGAATTACCTCCCAATAGGGCAACCAAACGCTCGCGCGGTAGGGGGGGAACACTACGCATTTCAAGATTATCACCGATGCGATCGGCAGGACCAGCGACCCGAACAAGTACTTTCACTAAATTTAATCTATCTAAATTTGAATAACTACCTTGCAATTGATCACCGCTTTGCAATCCAGATCGTTCACCACTGCGCACCTGATCTGAAACTCGTGTGGAAAGGGCTAAATCCAAGTAGGGAATTAACCCTAGGGAAGGGGTGAAAATTGCAACGTTCGGACTATTGTTATCAAGACGTAAACTACTAGTAAATACATTTACCCTTCCCTGTGGTAATCGCACCACGCCAGATAATTGAATATCAGGGCCAATCGGTCCATTCAAGGTAAGCAACCCCGCCAGACTGAAATCAGCCACCGGCGGTGCCGTTACCCGTAAGTCAGGTCCGAGATTTAAACGTAAATCTTTTAAACGCACAATTCCGATTGCTGGAATTGCTCGGCGTAGAGCTACGCCTGAGCTCGATTCCACCGATGGGCCTAGCAGCACCAGTGGTTCCTGGAATTGCCAATTTGTTTCTGGTAGCCGCAACTCCAAGGGGATTTGCTTGCGTCCGGGTTGGGCGAGCTGGGTTTCCCCAAGTAGAAATCTACCGTTACTAAGGCTTAGTTCGCCACCAAGCAACGGTTTGATCAAACTACCGCTTAAAACCAATTTACCATCACTTAGCAAGCGCAGATTTGCCTGCTGGATCGGCAAATTATTGAGACTGATCTTCACCTCCTGATCCCTATTCCCATCACGGGAAGAAACAAACGGCAGACTGCCTTTTGCCTCAATACTTCCCTTACCAATTACGGCATTGAATTCCTCCAGCACTAGGCGTTTGAAATCAAAAAATAATGCTGTTTGCAAATTGGTAAGGGTTTGACCAGCTATGCGAATTTCCCCATCCCGCAAACGCATAAAGCCATTGGCAATCGGTTTTTCTCGGCTACCACGCACCAACAATTGCAAATCTGCTGATCCCTGACGCCATTCCAAGTTGCTGCGCAACAAGGCAGCAAGAAAAATAAGACCATCATTGCGGCTGGAAAGACGCAGTTCGATATCTTCTTTTTTGGGGTCAAGGGGTAAGCGACCACTGAGATCGATGCTGCTGCTTGCCGCACCGCCTTTTAAAGCAAGATCAAACCGTATCTCGTTATTAAGAAATTGAATACCTCCCCGCTCTAACTGCAACGGTTGATCCCGCATACGACCCTGATCAAGTTGGAGTTCTGCCTTGATCTGGGGATCTCCCCTCCCCTTACGCCATTGCCCCTGAGCTGCCACCGTCCCCCGCAGGCTTGGCGGAACAGGGGTAATTAGGGCAAGAAGGCTTAGGGGAATGCCACTAAAGCTGAATTGACCATCTCCTTGATTTATGGGGCCCTGAATGGTTGCCACAAGGGGTTTTAGCTGTAAAGCGCGATCAAGGTTTTCACCTTCCAACCAAACTTGCCCTCTGGCAGCTGCCGCAAGGTTTAGTTGATTTAGATTTGGACCCCGCAGATTTAGCTCAAGATCAACCACCCCGCGCAACGCTTCTGGCGACCTGCGGCGACTAGCGTTCTCCAGCGAGCGGGCTTTACCTACTTGATTATTGGCTTGGCGCCACTGCTGCAATTGGCCATCCAGATTTAAGCCGGCCGAGCTAATTGCAAGCCCAAACAAATCGCCTGCCTTGCCGGAAATGGAGCTTGCGTAGGGGGTTTGAAAGGTTTGTTGGAATTGCCAAAGTTTTGCCGGCTGCAAACGTCGTCCCTCTACTTGCAATTCAAATTGAGCGCCGATTGCCCCCTTGCTGAATAGGTTTAGCTCGCTGCGATCACCTGGATCCAGTTGGGCCTGCAAAGAAAATCCAGGGTTACGCAAAATTCCATTGAGCTGAACAGAGGAACCGCTCCAAATTCCCAGCCTTGGTTGAAGCCAGGCGGCACTTCCCTCCAATTTGAATGGGCCAGCAGCCACCCGACCAGCCCCTGAGAGTGCACCAGCTAGGGGCAATGGGGCGCGGCGTCCTAACCGCAATTGCCAAGGAGTTAGATCCCAACGTTTGGCAACCCAGCGGTAGTCAGAACCCGTGGAAATTAAGTTCAGTTCCCCGTCTTTTTGGCGCCAATTAAGGCTTTGCAGATTTGAACCTCGCAATCGAGCAGAAATAAATCCGGCAGGCGATTGCATCCACAACAAACCGGGTTGCCATTTGCCACGCCAAGAAACGGCTGAGCTGAAGGGACCATATCCAGGGTTTTCAACCTGCAGCTGGGCGTCCAGCAAGGGTTTTTGCAAGGTGCCCTTGACTTCTGCGTTTACAACAAACCAGCCATGCAAAGGTTGGTTAGGGCTCAAGCTTTTTAGGGGCAGGCGGCTGGAGCTGAGTGATCCGCTGATGGCACCTTGATTTAGGGATAGTCCGGGCTGAGGTTTCCAAGCGCCTTGAATTTGAAAAGGACCATTAGCCAATAAATGAAGCCGATTATTTTTCCAGCGATAACTTCCCCGTAAAGGTTGGGGTAAACGGACTGCCGCAATCGAGAAGTTGCCCTGAAACATCTCAAGAATTGGTTTGTTGTTCCAGCTACCGCCTGCTTTTAAGCCTGCCTCAACCGTGGCTGCAGAATTTCGCCAGGTGATTGCCGGCACATGGAGCCACCAATGGGCGGGACCAATTCCTCCTTTTGCCTGATTTAAAACAAGCGAACTTGAAGTGTTAACCCCATCTAGCGAGAAATTTGTTAAGCGCCAATTGCGGTTTATTCCTTCAATAAGCGCAGAAGCCCTCAGTTTTGGCCTTTGAGCTCGAGCCGTCAAAGCCAACCGCAATTTTTGATAACCATCCCATCGCAACAAGCCAGAAAATTCAGCACGCCAATTCCTCCAACTCCATTGGGAAGGCGCCAACGCCAATTGCTCCCCTTCACAAACAAAACGCAGGTTGTCTGCTCGCAGTGGATTATTACGTTGAAATTTGAACCGATTCAGCTGAAATGGGCCCCAACATTGCCAACGCCCGTCACGACGATTCAACTGCACATCACCTGAGATCAATCCTTGTAATTGGCCATGAAAAAGCTTTGGTAAAAAAGGACTAATACTCGTTAAGGGCAATTGCTGCAAAGCAAACTGCAGGCGCAAATTTCTTCCAACACCCCAATGATTTCGGAGCACCACCTTTGAATACCGAGCCGAGAAGTTAGGCCTAATGAGGGTGTAAAAATCAAGCTTTCGGTTAGGTAAATCAAGATCCAGTAAAGCTTGATGCAATTGCCATGCCCCACCCCTTTCAAGTTGCAAATGAGCGGGATCCAGCAATTCAAGCCTCAAACTCAACCTTGGCGCTTTCCCTTTCCCTTTAGGAAAAACCCAAAACTCGCCACTTTTGGATTTAATTAATCGGGCCCTAAATCCCTTTAAGCCAATCCGTAGAACCAGCTGACGTTGCTGCAGGCTTCTACTTAGATCTGGCAGTAAGAAAAGCTCACGGGCTGCCATGGATGAATGGTCTTGTTTGGTGGGCAGCACCGTGGTGGCGGCAAAGGCGAGCCCATCGGATCCAAAACCTTGGAAATTGCCCAAATCAACAGGATGGCCTAAACCTCGCTCCAGCCAATGCTCCAACTGTTTGTGCCAAGCCCCCTGACGGGAATCCCCTGGAAAGGGCGCAATCCCGCAGCCGCTTAGGCCGAGTACCCCAAACAAACCAATTGGAATTAGGCCTCGCTGGATCAATCCCCCCATGGCGGCGGCGATTTCGATCAGCTTGGGCGCAATATAAGGTTTATGCAGTTTTGCCAGATATGCCGTCATGGCCGCTGATCCACTGCTACTAAAAGCAGGGGCCTGGATAGGCATTGCTGCCCTTTTGATTGGGGTCGTTACGGCCGTTGCGTTTTGGAGGGGCTGGGCTACCCGGTTTCGATTGGTTGGGGTTACCAGTTTCACTTTTTTATTAGCGGCGGGTTGCGCTGCATTTGCCATCAGCTACTCCCCTCGCTTGCAGGTGGAGGGGGCCCTTTACGTACCGGTTGTTTATGACAACGGTGGCGATTTAGTTGTTGCCGCGGCTGGCAAAAATTTTCCGACAAGCGCGATTCAGCCCACCTTGGAACAACTGGCGGTAAACCTAAGGGGTAGTGGCCGCAGCAGTATTGATGGTTTGGTTCATGTGAAATTGCGGCAATTAGTGGATCAAGCAGATGGGAGCAGTAAACCTTTGTTCCTTGGAGAAGCAATCCTTGATTTGAATTCCGGTTCTGTTACCCAGACGGGGAACTGACACCAAACGGGACCACTGAGAAGTTTTGGGAACTGAAATAAATAAAGCAGATATGCCATGCAGCGATGGTTATGAAACGTCTGTTGCCATTTATGGCTGGGTTGTTCCTAAGCCTTGGATTCCATGGCGCCCATGGGGGTGCCAGCCCTTTGCTCGAATCAGTTAAGCAAAATAAGCAGCTAGCCCAACAGCTATGTGGTGATTTCCGCAAGCTCAATGCCAGTGGCGAAAAAGCCCATGGGGCCGCCGCGGTGCGCAGCACCGCGAATAGCCAGGGGCTAAGCACCATCGATGCTGAAATTCTTACCACCTATGTGGTGGGCATGTATTGCCCTGATGTGCGCTGAACTTTGAGCCTTGAAGTAAAGCAAATATCCATTCCGATGCGGGATGGGGTACTGCTGAAAGGTGAAATCTGGCATCCATCAGGACCAGGCCCATGGCCAGGCTTATTAATGCGCCAGCCCTATGGCCATCGCCTTGCATCCACAGTTGTTTATGCCCATCCCAGCTGGTATGCCCTAAAGGGTTACATTGTTTTTATTCAAGATGTGAGAGGTTGCGGTGAATCTGAAGGGGAATACCAGGGATTTCATCAAGAAATTAATGATGGAACAGATACGGTTAGGGCATTAAGAAGCCATCGTTTGTGTAATGGTCGGGTTGGAAGTTATGGCTTTAGTTATCAAGGTTTAACCCAACTACTCGGTGAGTCTGCAGATGCCAGCGCCCCTGCCATGACTGGCTGGGATCAACGAATTCATTTCGCCTGCGAAGGTGGCGCCCACATTTGGGCCAATAGTTTGGCCTGGGGATTGCAATTAGCTGCTGAACAATGTCGTCGCAATGGTTATAACGACCATTGGCGAATGATTCGCAAAAGCTTGCAAAACGGCAGCTACCTAGAGGAGGGGCTGGATTTACTACAAATTACAGATTCGACCAATCCGGTGAGGGCCTGGTTTGATCTTGATCCCCAAGCTCGAGAACATTGGCCTCAACAATCTCCGCAGCAAGAGGTATTGCAACGCCCATTACTTCTTACCCAGGGTTGGCATGACCCCTATCTGAGAGGGGGCCTAGCTCTTTGGCAACAGGCCAAAAAAGCTGGCGGCAAGCCCCTGCTGCGAATCGGCCCCTGGAGCCATCTCGCTTGGGATCGCAAGGTTGGGGGAAGCAATCAAGGGGCTGCTGCTTGCGGCCGGGTAGATGACTGGCAACTGGCATTTTTTGATCATTTTCTTAGGGACCGCCCGCCAGCAATTGAAACGGATCCTTGTATGGGATTCGACTTACTTAGCCAGCAATGGCGTTGTCGTGATCCCCAACAACCAAGCAAATGGCGATGGGGGTTATGCAGCGGCGGTTTAGCAGCCTGCCGCAGCGATGAAGGCCAACTATTGAACCAAGAAGATGGCCGTGGGGAGGTTTATTGGGTGCATGACCCATGGCGACCAGTACCGGGCTGTGGCGGTCATCTCGGCGCAGATGCAGGGCTACAAGAGCGCAGCAGCCTTGATGCAAGAGCAGATGTGGTGTGTTTCAACAGCCTTCCATTTCAAGAAGCGATCGAGCTCTGGGGTAAACCTCAATTAACTGTGGCTGTGGCAGCTGATCAACCAGGCTTTGATCTCTGCGTCAGTTTGGCGGTGGTGCGCCAACAGGGTTCTGAAGTGATGGTTCTATCAACCGGTGTTTTGAGGCAGTTGGGTGATCACTGCCTGCAGTTGGTGCCCCGTCGCATTCAATTACAGCCCCTCCTGGCAAGCTTTAAAGCCGGCGAAAGTTTGCGTTTGAGTATTGCTGCGGCAGCTTGGCCCCACATCAGTGTGAACCGGGGTGATAACAATTGGCAGCCAAGCCCCGTTGGGCCAGGTCATCTCAGCATTCGCTTACAGATGCAACTTGGGGGAAGTGCATTGGAGCTGCTACCGGTGGCATAAGTGGGCCTCAAGTGCGTTTAGGCTCCCGCCATAGCTTTACTGGGCTGCGATGGTTGTGAAAACCCTGGATTGGATGTTTGGCGATGGCGAAAGGCTTGCCAGTTGCAGCCACGACCATCCATTTGCCGTGTTAGGCCCCCAACCATTACCTGATGGCAACTGGGTTGTGAGGGCCTGGTTACCTGATGCTACAAGGGTTTTATTGTTGCATCAGGGGGAGGAAATCCTGATGGAAACCCCCCACCACCCCTGGATGTTTGAGCAGGTTTTAAATCAAGAACCTGGCTACAACTACCGGCTCAGGATTGAGCGGGCTGGAATTACCCATGAGCAACACGATCCCTATGCCTTCCGCGAGGAGTGGATGGGCGATTTGGATCGCCATTTGTTTTCTGAGGGTAATCATCACCACATCTGGCGCCGTATGGGGGCCCATCCTGGGATGCAACAGGGCATCGCTGGAGTGCAGTTCTGTGTATGGGCTCCCAGCGCCCGCAGTGTGGCCCTGATTGGCGATTGTTGCGACTGGGATGGCCGCCATCTACCAATGCAACAGCGCCATGGAGGCAGCTGGGAACTATTCGTACCAGGAATGGAGGTAGGCGAACGCTATAAATACGAAGTTCGCACCCAAAACGGCCATTGCTACGAAAAAGCTGATCCCTATGGCTTCCAACATGAAGTGAGGCCCTTGCAGGCTTCATTGGTGGCAGATCTAAATAATTACGAATGGGGAGATACCCCATGGTTGCAGCAGAGGGATAGCCGTAACCCGTTAAATCAACCTGTGGCCGTATATGAAATGCATCTAG
>Ga0233425_10011160_pt1 | contig 10597 bp, 6 predicted proteins | sample Watercolumn_Towu_2_FD_181712 | JGI IMG/M metagenome (GOLD analysis project Ga0233425, IMG submission 181712) | Freshwater microbial communities from Lake Towuti, South Sulawesi, Indonesia - Watercolumn_Towuti2014_140_MG | ecosystem: Environmental > Aquatic > Freshwater > Lake | place: Indonesia... | reverse complement strand
CACGATGAGTCCTCACATCCTTGGATTCGGCTGCGCACATCCGCCCCTACGGATGGACACCACGCGCTGGCTGGCGCTCGCAACGGCGATTGCACCACCGCGTGTCGACCGTGCGTTGCTGCAGCGGCTCGCCGATCGAAGCGGGATCGCGCAGCGCTGGTGCGCAGCAGCGACAGACAATCACCCCGCGGGGTTCTACGCGACCGATGGTTTGTCCTCGCACACTGGTCCGTCGGTGGGGACCGCGGCGCGCATGCACCTTTGGGCGGAAGCCGTTCGCCCGATGGCGCTCGCAGCATGTCGCGATGCAATCTCGTCGAGCGAAGTGGATGCGCAGTCGGTGACACATCTCGTGACCGCATCGTGCACGGGGTTCTGCGCCCCCGGCATGGACCAGTGGTTGATCCGCGATCTCGGACTTTCCCCTTCGGTACGCCGTACGAACATCGGTTTCATGGGTTGTCACGCTGCCATCAATGCCGTCGCCACAGCACGCGACATCGCGCGTGCCGATTCAAGTGCACGCGTGTTGGTGTGCTGCGGTGAAGTGTGCTCGGCGCATCTCCACTATGGCGAACGGGTCGATCAGTGGATCGCGAACACACTCTTTGGCGATGGTGCAGCGGCAGTTGTCATCGCTGCGTCGGCCGGTCACGCACGCTCAAGCACTCATGCCCCGGCGACGATCATCGATACACACTCGCTCATCATCGAAGGATCGGAAGATGCGATGACCTGGGAGATCGGCGACTGTGGGTTCGCAATGGGGCTGTCTGCGGAAGTACCGGCGCTCATTGAACGCGCTCTGCCAAGCTGGGTTGACGCGCAGCTTGCTGCCCACGGACTCGCCCGCACATCCGTGGCCGGATGGGCGATTCATCCGGGCGGCCCGCGCGTGATCGACTCAGTGGTGCACGCGCTTGGCTTGTCCGCCGCTGCAGGCGACGCAAGCCGAAGCGTGCTCCGAGACTTCGGCAACATGAGCAGTGCAACGCTGCTGTTCATTCTTGAGAGGCTCAGCCGCGTCGGCACCACGGGACCCGTTGTCGCACTGGCGTTTGGACCGGGGCTTTCAGCGGAGATGCTTGTGATCAGCGTTTCGTCTCAATCGCAAACAGGCTGACTGTTCCGCTGAACTCATTGCACACGACGAGGATCGGTTCGCCCGTTGGACTGCTTGAAGCAGGGATCTCGCACAAGCCTTCGGGGGCAAGATCACCTGCACGAGCGATCGGTGCATCGGGATCGCGGCGATTGCAGTAACCCGCAAAAGAAGGCGCTGCAGGATCCGAGATATCCCACGCCATCACACCGCCCGGCCGCTCTAAACCGACGAACACAAGTCGGCGCCCGTCGTGCTCAACAATCGTGAGGCCCTCGGGCTCCGGCCCGCGCTTCGCACTGCGCTTGTCCACCGACGGGCTCTCCTCACTGTCTGCATTGAACGCATTTGGCAGAGCCTTCAGGAGTTCTTGCTCGAGCGCACTTCCCGAATCCCACACGCGGTCGATCGTCGGCGCAGAATCACTGCCGCCCACCTTCCACAGCGCGATGGATCTACCGCCAAAACAAACGAGGCGGTCGTAGTCGCCGTCACCATCGTCATCGCCGAGCAGTGGACACACCTCAAGTCGCCCGAGTCCCTCACTCGCTAGAACGCGTCGCGAGTCGTGCAGGCCGGCCGCTGCGTCGGCGGGAAATGCGGTCGCGTCAAGCGAGACCTTGGTGCGGTCGCTGCGATGTGTCAGGTCCTTCACGCGCGTGGTGTTCCCTGCGAGCGACTCACCCTCGTTCGCCGTCACGAGAAAGACGCTGTCGCCGACGGAGAAGCAGCCGATGGAATCGGGCTGCAGGAGTCCCTCCACAGGCCACGGCTGAATCCTCGCGCCGCCGTCCTTGTCGCTCGGATCGAGACCGCCTCCCGGTGCAGAGAACGCCTGCGTCCCGAGGGGAAAGATGTCAAGCACGCGGCCCGCGTTCAAATCGATCGCGGCAATCGCGTTGTTTTCCTGCAGCGTGACCCACGCGCGTTTCCCGGAAGGTTCCACGGTGATGAACTCGGGTTCGAGTTGTTGATCGACACTTCGATCAGTATGCGGCAGCACCACGCCGCGCCTTTGCAGCGCATCGGCTGTGAATGGGGCACCGAGAAAGTTCACCTCGGTGCAGCGTGCATGTGCCGGACCTTTGGACAGATCGATAATCGAAACACTTCCAGAGGGGTCGATCCCGCCCGGCACAGGTTCGCCCTCGTTGGCGACGAGCAAGCGCGATCCATCGGGTGTGAAACACAGCATGTCAGGGCCATGCCCGACGGCGACACGCCCGATGAGTTTGAGGTCGAGGTCGAGCAGCAGAACCTCGCCGACTTCTCCTTGCTTCGCACCACCGCGGCATGCAGCGACGAGTCCGTCATGAGTCGCGACCGATGTGATGGAGGCGATTTCATACTGTCGATCGAGCTGGGGCTTGGCGACATCGGTGCAGTCGAGGCGCAGAATCCCTGATGGTCCACCGCAGACATAGAGGCGCTTTGCACGGGGACTCCATGCCGCGATTTCACTGCTTGAGCATGCGGGTTTGCCAGTTTCGAATGTGCCTCGCCAGGTCAGTACGCCGCCATCACTCCGTGCATCCGTTGGTGGTTGGGATTGGAAGCCTTGGAGAGCTCCGATGGCGGCGATAAAACTCAGTAGCAGGCTGAACATGATGGGGCGGGCATAGCAACCTGTTCTTGTTCAGATAGTGTTCAGATTTGATGCGACATCGATGCTTATAAACATATTGCAAACATAATCTTAATGAGAATCGGGCATGTTACGCGCTGCGTTTTAGATTGTTCGGTTGTCGAACTCAACACAAGGGCTACCCCGATGACTAACCGCGCTCCCCAAGCTCATTCTCTGCTCGTGCCATCCACCCTCTGGCGCACGGTACTCAGCGTCGCCGCGAGTTTCTCAGCGGTGGAGCACCTGCGGGCGGCTGACCTGATCTTGAATGAGTGGAACGCAGTCGGCAGCGCGAAGTGGCTCGGAAACCCATCAACCGCAACGCCCGGATGTCCACAGCCCGATGGTCCATCGGGCGAATCGTGCTCGACGAACGACGATGTCTTCTTTGGTCGGCGCCTTGGCAACGGAGGCGACTGGATCGAACTCGTCGTTGTGAAGGATCACGCGGATATCCGAGGTTGGCGAGTGCAGTGGATCGAGGCATCCGCTACGGACGCCGACGGGACGGACATCTGGTACGGCAACGGCAACACGCCGCAGGGGCAGATCACCTTTTCCAACGCAGCGGTATGGGGCGATCTTCGCGCCGGCACCATCATCACAATTACAGAGGCCAGCACGGCTCTGGGCGGACTCGACACCGACCTGTCGTTCAATCCCTGCGCCGGTGACTGGTGGCTCAATGTCAACTGCTTCGATGCCGCACTTGTGACCTGTGATGCCAATGTCTATGACGCGTCCAATCCGACCTACGACGACCCGATGGATGTGGGGAATGACAACTGGGCTGCGCGGATCTTGAATGCAGCTGGGCAGGAGGTTATGGGGATGGTCGGAGAGGGGCAGCCGTCGTGGGGAGCGTCCGGCGTGAATAGCCGCGAAGCATGCCGTCTTGAAGCAGATCCGTCTCAGTCGATTACGCCCTACTCCCCCTACGACGACGCCGACAACTCGTCCTTCGGTCAGCCCAACAGTTGGAGCGATCTCGTGACGCAGTGCAAGACCTATCAGAATTTTTCGGCGCTACGCGCCCCGGTCGCGGCAGAACTCTGCACGACTTGTCGGCCATTCGCCCTGAACGAGTACAACGCGGTGAGCGCAAGTGGTTTCCTCGGGGGTGGAACGCAGGCCGCAGACAGCGCGGGCGGTCAAGCGTCCGACACCTTCTTCGGTCGACGACTCGGAAACGGAGGCAACTGGATGGAGTTCGTCGTCGTTGCAGACCATTTGGATCTGCGCGGATCGACGCTGCGTTGGCGAGACAAGTCCGCCTCGGGTGTCGTGACGCTTTCGAGTGCGCCGTTCTGGGGCGATCTGCCGAGCGGGATGATCATCACGATTGTTGAGTCCACGACTGCCGAGGGCGGGCTCAACACTGATCTCTCGTATAACCCTGCGAGCGGCGATCGTTGGGTCAACATCAACTCGTTTGATACCGCGCTCATTTCGGGAACTACAAGTACAAAGCCCGACCACCTGACGGGACAGTTCTCGACGTCTAACGATCGCTGGGCGGTTGCGCTTTACAACGCGAGCGGTCAGCAAGTCATCGAACTACAGGGCGAGGGATCGCACAACTTCCTTGGCGGTTCTGTTGGAGCGACGGATGTGTGCAGACTCCGTGAAGCGGTCACCGGTCGGAACAACGCAGCGAGTTACTACGACGATTCGTCCGTCTCGAGCACCTTCGGCGCGCCGAACACCTGGGTCGCGTGTCCGGGGACTGCCACGATTGTGCAGTCGTTCGTCGGTCTCCCGGAGGCTGGGTGCTCGTTCTCGCCACCGAACCCAGCGGATGTGGATGGTGACGGACAGGTCAGCGGGTCTGATCTCGCAGCCGTGCTGTCCGCCTGGGGCACAAATCATCCTGCGGCGGATATCAATGGCAGCGGAATTGTCGATGCGACTGACCTCGCCATCCTGTTAGCCTATTGGCTATCTTGACAAGTAGAGCTCAGGTCAACGCGACTCGACCTTCGATCGGCTTCACGCTGGTTGAACTTCTGGTCGTGATCGGAATAATAGTTGTGCTCATCGGCATTCTCGTGCCGGGTGTTGGGATGGTCCGGCGATCCGGCTTCGCGGCAAAGAGTCAGTCCAACTTGAAGCAGTGGGGGACCGGCACCATGATGTGGGCAAACGCCAACAAGGAGTGCCTGCCGTGGGAGGGCCTGAAGGACGCCAACTCAATGCCCATCAATCTCGCACAGCGCGCTTACTGGGCGAACGCAATTCCACCAATGGTGGATCAGCGGCCCTATTCGCAGATCAACGAAGAGGCCTTTGTTGCGCAGCAGAATGTCCCGTTTGGTGGCGAGGGTGAGTCGATCTTTGTGGATCCGGGAGCTCAGCCCGAGTCAGCATCGCCATGGGGGTACGGGCAACCTGGGCCCGACCAGGTGCAGCGGCAGTTTTACTTCAACTATGTGCCGAACAGTCAGATGAACAACACGCTGCTGGCAAACTCTGGCGATCCGCAGTTCTCGCCGAATCGGCTGATGCGACTCGTGCAGATTCCGCGGTCGGATGTCACGGTCATGATGGTTGAGATGCGTGCGAACCCAAAGGAATTGCCGACATCCGATGTGCACTTCGGGCGGGACTTGAAGCGTCACCGCGCCGATTGGAAGCGATTTGCGGCGCGGCATTTTGATGGCGGTCACATCGCGTTTGTCGACGGCCATGTTGGCTGGGTGCTGAACACGGAAGCGACAACCAATTCGGTCGGGAGCCGCGATCCGAGCACGCCACAGGGCGACTGGAATACCCGCAAGCTTGTGTGGGATCCGATCGGTCCTGCCCTCGACGAAAACTGAAAGCAAGTTTCGCCTGCAGCCCTCGTGCGCTCTCTGCTTGGCGCGCGCTGTCCCCAACCCTCGAGGTGTCGGCGGTCGATGGAACGGATGCGCTCTAGACTCTGAAGCCACCCTCTGGCACTGCAAAGGAGCGCCCCATGACTACGACCTCGACAGCAACCCGCAGCGAATCCGATGCGATGGGACAGATTGAGGTGCCGGCTGATCGCTATTGGGGCGCACAGACTGAGCGGAGCCTGCACCACTTTCCGTTCGGCGAGACGATGCCTCGGCAGGCAGTGATTGCGATGGCAATGCTGAAGCGAGCATGCGCTGTGGCGAACCATGCGTTTGGAAAGTTGTCGGTGCAGAAGCGCGAACTCATTCTCGCAGCCGCCGATGAGGTGATCGCCGGCAAGTTGGACACACACTTTCCGCTCAAGGTTTGGCAGACGGGGTCGGGCACCCAGACCAACATGAATGTGAACGAGGTCATCTCGAATCGGGCAATCGAGTTGGCTGGCGGGGTTCTGGGCAGCAAGAAGCCGATTCATCCGAACGACGATGTCAACATGAGTCAGTCGTCCAACGACACATTTCCGACTGCGCTCCATGTTGCGTGTGCCTTGGAGGTGGAGCGCAGCCTGTTGCCCGCGGTTGGTCGCCTGCGCGATGTGCTCGATTCGAAGTCGCGGGAGTTCGCGCACATCGTGAAGATCGGTCGCACTCATTTGCAGGATGCCGTGCCCCTAACGGTTGGGCAAGCCTTCAGCGGATGGGTTGCACAGATTGATGCCGCGTGTGCCGCAATCCGTGCGACGCTGCCGCTCATTCAGCAACTCGCGATCGGGGGCACCGCGGTTGGCACAGGACTCAATGCACCCGTCGGTTTCGGCGAGTGTGTGAGCGCGGAACTCGCAACCCGCACGGGTGTTCCATTTACGAGTGCGCCGAACAAGTTTCAGGCACTTGCAGGGCATGAGAACATCGCTGCGGTCCATGGGTGTATCGCATCGCTCGCAGCAGGCTTGATGAAGATTGCCAATGATGTGCGATGGCTTTCGAGCGGTCCCCGATGCGGCATCGGCGAACTCGTGATTCCAGAGAACGAGCCAGGCAGCAGCATCATGCCTGGAAAAGTGAATCCCACGCAGTCGGAGAGTATGACGATGGTGTGCGTACAGGTGATGGCGCACAATCAGGCGATCCTGACGGCGGCAAGTCAGGGCAACTTTGAGTTGAATGTCTTCAAGCCGGTGATCGCGCTCGACTTCCTCCGATCGTGCGAACTCTTGGCAGGAACCTGCGACGCTTTCCGAGAGTTCTGCGCCGTCGGCATTGAAGTTGATACGCGGCGAGTCGCAGATCTTCTGCACAAGTCCCTGATGTTGGTCACCGCTCTCGCGCCGCACATTGGTTACGACAAGGCGAGCGCGATAGCGAAGCATGCTCACCACGAGGGACTGACCCTCAAGGATGCAGCACTTGCACTCGGTCATGTGGATGCGCAAACCTACGAGCGCGTGGTGCAGCCAAACAAGATGGTGCAGCCCGGCTGATCGATGCAGCTAGGTACTTGTGCCAGCGGGGCGAGGCAGATCAGACGCCGAAATGAAGGTCATTCGCATCACCAAGACACGAAGAGGCTCTGGCATGTTCCCAATGAGGATGCAAAGCTTCTCGAAGTAGGAGAACCGAAGCAGAATGATCGAGATACTGCTGTAAAGCACGATGCACATGAGCAGTTCGACGGAGTGCGTTGCGCGCCCTGACATGCCCCATGAGGTCGTGAGGGGCATGATGCTTGAAACAACACCATTGACCGCTACGGCGGCCAGGACCGAGTACAGCGGCGTGAGCCACAGTTCGTAGTCGATGAGGTCGCGATCAATGCCAATGGTGGCCAGCGCCTTCCGAAGTGCAAAGGCGCAGACAAGTGAACTGACCATGCCGACACTCAACACGAGAATGATCGCGGCAGTGTCAGACGGGAACCGACCCGAAGCGACCACAAGCACACCGATCACACTCCCAATCAGTCGTGATCCGATTCTGAGGGACATGAGTCGTAGAACTTCTCTCCATTTTCGAAGACCGATGAGTGGTCCCTCGAGGATGGTGAGCACGGTTGGATACAGAAGGAGCGGACAAGCGAGCGCAACGGGCCAGATGGTGGCATCCCACTTTTCTCCCCAAATCAATCGCGATGCGCTCGGGTAGCAGGTCGGGACAGCCATCACCAAGAGCGGCATGAAAACGATCCCTGAAAGAAAGGCGGAACTGACGGAATCGTCGTTTGGAGTCCTATCGGAGCGGGTCTGTGCTGCATGAGGCGCGAGCACCGACTGGATCGCACCAGCGATGAGCCGAAACGGTTGTGCTGTCAATTGCGTCGCAAAGAAGTAGACGCCGAGTGATGCAACTGGCAGGAACCAACTCGCGACAAAGGTGTCGCCCTGTTCACCGAGGCTCGTGATGATCGCGATCGTGATCGGCAGCGGCAGCAACTGCGCCGTCACGCCAATCCAGTTGGGCGGCACGGCGAAGTCTTGCGAAGTGATTCGAGCAAGAGCAATGAAGAGCCCTATCCTGACACACTCGCCGGAGAGTTGGGCAATGGCGAATGTGAGCGGACCCCAGCCACTTCGTGCGCAGAAAAATGCGACGCCGAGTTTGACTATGGCGGCGACGGTCTCCACAATTGCGATCGTGACAAACCGCAGGTCGCTGGCCAGTTTTGCGCGAGGGAATGCGGACACCATCGCAATGAGGTTCGAGAACGCAAGATTGAGCAGAATCCACCCGAGTTGCTCCTGTCCGTAGGCAATTCGGACGGGCAGTGCCGTGCCAATCGTGAGCAAAAAGCCGATGACAGAAAACACAATCGAGATTCGCAGCATGCTCCCGCCGAGGTCTTTGAACTCGCGTGGCTGCATGGACTGCAGGAATACCCCGGTGCCGCCGCCGCGCATCACAAAGGTCACTGCGGCTATCGACAGTCCTATGGCGTACACCCCAAAGTCCTCTTGGCTCAGATACAGCGCCGTGATGACTTGAGTTAACAAGCCGCTCACACGCACAAACAGTGCCGCTGAGGCGGCCGCTATCACACTGATAATGCGCTTGTTTTGTTGGGGCATGACGCGTGTGTCTGACGGCACTCAATCAGCCCGGACGCGAAGAGAATACACAGATTGCGCTTGCCGCTGAGTCGGGTTCGTGGCACACTCCGACAATGCGGGCGACGGATAAATGGTTGGCATTCGCCGCGGTTATCACACTCATTGCGTCAGCGACAGTTGCCGCGGATGATCTCTCCCTTGCAGGGCCGAGGACTCCATCGCGACGCGATGTGACAGTCGCGCGACCGGACGGATCCACCTTTGTTGCAACGGTGCACTACCCGGCCACTTCAACCGATGTGGGGGCACCAGTCGATGTCGGCAGCGGACCATTTCCGCTGCTGGCGTTTGGGCATGGCTTCGTGACGCCGGTCAATCTTTACCTGTCGACCGGTTCGCACCTTGCATCGTGGGGGATCGTCGTCATCCTGCCGCAGTCGCAGGGGGGGTTGCTTCCAAGTCACGCGGGGTTCGCAGCTGATCTTGTGTCGTCGATGGACTGGCTTGCAGCTCAATCTGCCGTGGTTGGATCGCCGTGGCAGGGCGCGATCGATGCAGAACGCAGAGCCGTTGCAGGGCACTCGATGGGAGGCGGATGTGCGCTGTTGGCTGCAAAGTCCGACGCGCGCATTCGCGCCGTGATTGGGCAGGCTGCAGCGAACACAAATCCGTCGTCGATCACAGCGGCGGTTGATGTGCGCTGCGCAACTCGTTTGATTGTCGGGAGTCAGGACACGATCGTTCCACCATCATCGACAAGCGCGATGTATCCGAACCTGTCAGGTGCAGCGCAGTCGATCACCATCTCAGGTGGATTCCACTGCGGATTCATCGATAGTGCCATTGTCTTCTGCGATTCAGGTTCGATCAGCCGCGCACAGCAATTGGCGACAACGCGCCGCGAGATGACCGAATTCTTGTTGCTCTATCTCGTCGGCGATCGCAGTCGATGCAGCGAAGTGTGGAGCGATCCGCCACCGGGGGACGGCGTGGTGCAACTGTCGAGGCGCTCCGCCGATCTGGACGGAAACGGGCGCGTAGATGGTGCAGATCTGACGCTGCTGCTGTCGGCATTCGGCAGCGATGGGTGTATTGATCTGAATGGCGACGGCATCGTGGATGGCGCTGACCTGACGCTGCTGCTCGCGGTGTGGTCCGCCTGACTGTTTTGAGAGTCTGTTACCTTGCGGGAGAACACTTCGTGTGAGCGAAGCACTTCTCCACGGTGCACCGCGCATGCGTAGTGAGGAGACAAGAACCCCATGGCTCTTCCCCATTTGACTGACGACCAGATTCGCGACATGTCCCGCGAGGAGAAGGATCAGTGGTGGCTGAAGAATGTCTTTCGCGGCGACATGCCGCAATTGACGCTGCGGTCGGCAGTCACGGGGTTCCTGCTCGGCGGCGTGCTCAGTGCCACCAACTTGTATGTGGGAGCGAAGACGGGGTGGACGCTCGGCGTCGGTGTGACGAGCGTGATCCTGAGTTTCGTGATCTTCCGCGCAATGGCGCGCTCGGGATTCGTGAAGGACCTGACCATCCTCGAGAACAACGCGGTGCAGTCGATCGCGACCGCTGCGGGCTATATGACAGGGCCTCTCATCAGCGCACTGATGGCCTACATGTTTATCGAGAATCGCGCGATGCCGTGGTTCCAGATCATGGTGTGGAACATCCTCGCCAGCGTCCTCGGGGTGCTCGTGGCGTTCCCGATGAAGCGGCGTTTCATCAACGACGAGCAGCAGCCATTTCCGGAGGGGCGTGCAGCAGGCGTTGTGATGGATTCGTTGTATCCATCCGCTCCGCGCGGCGGCACGGACTACATGGTGAACAATCTCCCGGTCGACCGCGGCGATGGTGCGGGCGATGACGAGGGTGCGCGCGCTGGTGTCTTCAAGGCGAAGGCACTCGCTGCTGCTGCGGCAATCGGCGCGATCGCGCAGATGCT
>Ga0233425_10011158_pt1 | contig 10598 bp, 7 predicted proteins | sample Watercolumn_Towu_2_FD_181712 | JGI IMG/M metagenome (GOLD analysis project Ga0233425, IMG submission 181712) | Freshwater microbial communities from Lake Towuti, South Sulawesi, Indonesia - Watercolumn_Towuti2014_140_MG | ecosystem: Environmental > Aquatic > Freshwater > Lake | place: Indonesia... | reverse complement strand
CTCAATTTCTTCACGTTCCCTCGCCACCGAACCACCACCGTCCAGATGCGGGAGCCATGACGCTCCTGCCAATCCGAGTTGGAGCGAGAGGTCCTGGACCGCGACCGAGAGGCGCCGCAGATACAGTCGGTCGTCGTCGGCAGGAGGCTTGCCATCCCGCTTCAGATCCTCAAGTGCGCAAGCGATAGTCAACGCCCGCCCCGTATCCCAGAGGCGCATGGGGAAATCAGGTCCGGGCCATACCACTCGACTACGACCTACGAAACCGTCGGAGACGACGGTGCCATGTATCTCGACCGTCTCGCCGACGACTAGAGGCACCGAGACGCGCACGCGGTAGCGCTCGGTGAGCGTGGCTCCGACCCCCGACGTGCACATCGGGCTTGAGACGAGCCATATCTCGTTCAGCCTGGCCATCTCCCCAATGGGCCAATACCCAGGTGAGCTCTCGCGCAACGCGGAGTCCCGGCCGGCCACGGCTTCGCTCATCCTCGCGTAGGCACATACGTAGGCCCTGATCTCTGGGTCGCAACGGGTATCATCGCCGCACTCCGACCGGATGTTAGACTGTCGCAGTGGGAAGCCCCTGACCGGCTCTGGAGGCGTACCGAAGGGAGCGGTTACGGTGAGGCTGGCGCTGACACCATCGCTCACCAGGTCCCAGGACAGGTCAGCGTCCTGCGCCGCTCGCTTGGCGCCGCATGCGGAGATGAGGATCACCGAGAACAAGGCGTTAACGCACACGTTGAAATGCTCCACAAAAAGGCGCCACGTACACCGAGAATCCGTAGCTGCCTATGATGGCTGCTGCGCCCTCCATCGCCTCGACTTCACTCGTGGCCTCACGATCCGACGACCAGTTACCTCTCAGGGGACCTCCCGCGTTGATCCAGTCTGGGGTTGCCCCGCTTCAGTGGACACCAGTAGTAGTAGTCGAGAGCAGGGGGAGGCAGCAAGGATCACCGACATGGCGGGGAGGATCCGGGGGGGTCCAGGGGGGGCCGGGACTCCTGGTGAGTACCTGCGGAAAAGCGCTGTTCCATGCTGAAAACCATGTGACGAGCCATCAGGCGACCTCCCCCTTGCGTAGACGCTCCTGGTGCCTCCGCTCGAACTCCGCGGGTGAGAGGTACCCCAGCGCCGAGTGACTGCGGCGGGTGTTGTAGAAGCCCTCGATGTACTGGAACAGCTCCATCTTCGCCTGGGACTTGGTCTCGAAGGTCGTGCGCTCGATGAGTTCGCACTCCAGGGACGCGAAGAAGCTCTCGCACATGGCGTTGTCAAAGCAGTCGCCCACAGAGCCGACCGAAGGCCTCACGCCGGCACGCCGACAGCGCTGGCCGAACTCGATGGACGTGTACTGGCAGCCCTGATCGGAGTGGTGGATGACGTCATCGGGCTTTCGCTGCGTGATGGCCATGCCCAGAGCATCCAGCACCAGCTGCGTCCGGAGGTGCGTGGCCATCGACCAGCCCACGATCTTGCGCGAGAATACGTCCAGGACGACCGCGAGAAACACGAAGCCCGCCCAGGTGGGCACGAAGGTGATGTCGGCCACCCAGACCTGGTCGAGCGCAGTGGCAGTGAAGCGACGGTCCACCAGGTCGGGGATGCCGTGACGTTCACGGCCTCGCTTGGTCGTCTTGCAGCCTCTGCGGCGGCTGACGCCCTGGATCGAGCAGGAAGCCATCAGCCTCGCGACACGCTTCCTCCCGATGCGGACGCCATCGCACTGCAACTCGGCGTGGACCCTCGGCACTCCGTAGGTGCCGCGAGATGCTGCGTGGATCTCGCGGATCCGCTTCTCGAGCCGCTCGTCCTCCTGGGCACGGGCGGATGGCGCCCTCGAACTCCAGGCGTAGTAGCCGCTGCTCGACAGCCCGAGCACCTGGCACAAAGTCAGCACGGAGTACTTGGCCTGGTTCCGCTCTACGAACTCGAATCCCGCGGTGGGATCGAGCCGCTCTCCCGAGCGAACTAGGCCGCGGCTTTTCCCAGGATCTCTCTCTCGATCCTGAGGCTCTTCACCTCGCGGCGTAGGCGACGGAGCTCCTCTCGCTCCGTCGAGGTCAGGCCATCGGCGCGGCGGCCTTCGTCCCGATCGGCCTGCTTCGCCCACTCGCGGATGGTCTCCGCGGTAGGCGGGAACTCCTTGGCCAGCTCCTCGGCGGAGCGCCCGGCGCGCACCAGCGCGACCATCTGCTCTCTGAACTCGGCGGCATAGCGGGGTCGCGATCTCGGCATCGTGGATCTCCTCTCCTGTAGTCGTAGGATGTCCACGAAATCGGATCAACTCCAGGTGCGGGGGTCAGGCGACTTCGGAGAACTTGCGGATGTGGTCTACGATCTGGTCCATCTCTGCGACCGCTCGCCGCCGGGCCTTATCCGCCACGGGCGCGGCGGACGACGAAGGCGGACTATCCCTTGGGTGCTGCATGGAGCACCCAAAGTCGGCATTGTCGGCTGAGAATTATCGCACAAACATCTTGCGCCTCCCTCGGGACGTGGGCTATCGTCGGCCTGTGCCGCGTGGCCTGCGGCGCGTCCCTCCCCCGGAATGTCTCTTCAGGAAAAGAACGCGGTAACCCATGCGTCAGTGCGCCTTCTGCCTTCGCTGGTTTCGCTCGAAACAGAGCGTTCGGGCTCATTTAAAATGGTGCGCCTGGTATGCGCGGCGGGAGATTCGCGATCATGACGGCGGTGCCGTCGATGACGTCTACACCCCCGCGATCCGCGCGATACTGCCGCCTGATCATCCGATGTCCACGCGGCATGGTGGTCCGGGCTGGGGGCAGGGGCGATGAGCACCCTGCCGATCCCCCCTCGGCTCGCGGAGGCGATCCACTGGGCCGCCATCCTCGATCAGGTCGGCGCCGGCAAGCCTGGCCGTGATCCGTTCCTCCGTGACGCCCCCGCTGCCCTGGGAGCGCCGGCAGACGGCGCAGCCACCATGGCAGCAGGGGAGCCCGCGCAAGCTGTGGAGCTGGCGCAGCCTGGCCCGGTCACGTCCTGGGCTGCGGTGGCGCGTGCAGTGGGCGTCTCTGATGACACGCTACATCGGCGCCGCAAGGCGTGGGGCGTGGGGGCGGCGAAGCCCCACTTTGATAGCCCCGACGACGCCCGCTGCTGGTTCCGGGGCTGCGAGCACCGCGGCGCCGGCATGGAGCCTCGCACCCCGGCCCCTCGCGCTCCACGGACGCCACGGCCATCGGCACGGGGCACGAAGGGCACAACGCTGGCTGAGCTGCGTGCTGTTGGCGGGGGCCGCCGGTGACACTCGCTCACCCTCGGAGCTTAGCCGGCGCCTTCCCGCGCCGGGAAGGGCACTACACCCGACGGCGTCACGGGTCCGATCCAGTCCACGGGGAGCAAGGCGTCCACGGCGGCGCGCGCCTCGTCAGCCAGGCCGCGGCCGTAGTGGGTGGCGCGAAGCCGCTCGGCGGACCCGCCGTTGTCGCCGCCCTGGTTGCCGTGGGCGTGCCCGACCAGCAGGCCGATCACGTCCGACGCGACGCGCTGGTCTTTCAGGTGGGCCATCAACGCGGCACGGAAGGCATGGGCAGGCCGCTGGCGGGCACGATTCGGAGGAGCCCAGGTGTAGGCCGGAACCTCGCCGGCCTCGGAAGCTTCCCCCCAGGCCGCGGAGATAACCCCGCTGCCGCGGCCCCGGAACACTCGCTCGCCGGGCTTGGTGCGCTCGACGGCGGCACGGAACAACGGCTCCGCCAGCAGGTGACGGGACAGGGGGATGATGCGCTTCTCGGCCTTCTCGCGGCGGGACTTCCCCGTACGGACCACGAGGGAACCCGTTTCCAGGTTGATGTCCTCACGGTTGATGGCCTGCACCTGGCCCACGCGAAGGCCGGTGTACCTCATGACCACGGCCACCACGACAGCGTCCGAGTGGAGCCGGCGCCCCTTCAGGTGGCGCAGCGTCGCATCGGCATGGGCGAGCGTCGGCGCCTCGGTCGGGCCGTAGCTGCGGCCGGGGGGGACGAAGCCCCGCTTTTCGCGCGGCTGCGCGGGAACCTGCGGCCAGGACTTGGGATCGCCGCCCAGCCACTCCCACGCCTGCCAGAGCAAATCCAGGGACTGGTTCGGAACGGTAGCGCCCCGCCGGGCGAGGATGGGCTTCAGCTTGTTGAAGAGCGGGCGCCCCAGCACGGTGACGGGGAGCGGCTCGGTTTCGGGGAGCCCCTCGGCTTCGTAGATGGCTTCCACCAGGAGGAGGAGGCGCCCGCGGTAGCGGTAGGCTGTCGATGGGGCCAGCCCGCCCTTCTCGGGGTCCTCGCCCGGGAGCGCGGTCCCGTCGGTTTCGGCCCAGGCGAGCCAGGCTAGGAGGCCATCGGTGAGGTTTGCCGGTGGCGCGTACCGTGCTCGGTGCTCGGCGGGATCGTGGTAGCCCTTGGTCCGCAGATCGTGGACCACCACGGCGCGATACGCCTCGGCTTCCGTGCGGGTCCCGCGCACCGTCGTCTGGCGTGGCCTGCGCCTGCCGTCCTCGACCTGGCTCCACCGGACTCGGTAGGTGTCCGGGCCGGTCTGATCGATGCTGGCCCCCACCGTTTCGCTTCCTGGTCGCCGTCCTCGTCGTGTCATGTCGGCCTCCTTCGCGCCCCCGTAATGGGGCATGAATGGGTATCGTGTTCACGGTTGCCTGCTTCTATGCAGGAGTCAAGCCGTTTCTCACGGATACCACCGAATAGGGCCGAAGTAGCATCGCCGAGCACTTCCGCCCGGTCGCCAAGGATCTCAACCGGCAGCCACCGAGGTACTTGGGCCGAAGTAGCCCAGCTTCCAGCCTGCGTCTGGTCAGCTACCGGATCCGCACCATGCACTCGGCGGGGATGACGTGGTCGTTCTCAAGGCCCCACCAGCGCCAACCGGCAGCCACCAAGGTACTTGGGCCGAAGTAGCATCGCCAAACACTTCCGCCCGGTCGCCAAGGATCTCAACCGGCAGCCACCAAGGTACTTGGGCCGAAGTAGCCCAGCCTCCAGCCTGCGTCTGGTCAGCTACCGGATCCGCACCATGCACTCGGCGGGGATGACGTGGTCGTTCTCCAGCGGCCGCAGCGCCCAGAAAGCCTGCTCGGCCACGAAGTGGGCTCCCTTGTCGAAGAGCAGGTTCTTCATCCGGTCGAAGGTATTGCCGGACCTGGTCTCGTAGACGCAGAAGATGGCCACCTGGTGCTCGTCGAGGCTCGGCAGCCCCTCGATGAACGCGCGCAAGGCGCGGGAGGGGCCCTCGCCACGGATCCCGAGGCCCGTGACCGGGGTGCCGAAGATCAGCCCGCGGTACCGACCGACCTCGAGCAACCCCTGGCCGATCTCATGGGTGTCCACCAGGAACGCACGGTTCTCGAGCATGGTCTTCATGCGCGGCACCACCCGCCCGCAGTGCCCACGCGCATTGTCGTAGACGATACACAGGCGGAGCGGCACGAAGGGCATGGCGACCTCCGGGGAGGGCGGCGCCGGTAACGCCCTGTCAACCTTGGGTCAACCGGTGCGCTCCGGGCGCTTTCACCGTTGACGTGCTTCCAAGGCCCAAGGTACGAAGGAACCCCAAGCCGGGGCGATGCCCCGGTCGGTCTGATGCACCCACGCAGGGCAGCCCGATCAGGAGGCCATGGCATGGCCAGGTGGCTCGTCACCGATGGAGACCGGCAGTTCGCGGCACGCGATCTCGGCGAATTGAAGGAGCTCGCGCGCCAGGGGCAGATCTCGGCGGGCGCCATGATCCAGCCCCCCGGAGCCTCGGACTGGCTCTACGCCACCGAGGTACCCGAGCTGCGGGGGCTGGTCCGTTCCCGTCCGGCCACCTCCACCGACCACGAGGACTTCGCCGCTCCTCGCGACAACTTCCTGCGCAATGCGGTGCTGGTCGTGCTCGCCCTGGTCGCGGTCACGGGCGCCTGGTTCTTCTACCACTGGGCCACCCGGGTTCCGAAGGTGGAGGATCTGGCCTTGCTGGGCGGCGCCAAGGGCCTCGAGCTCTCCGAGATGCTGGTCACCGCCGATCCGGCCACCCTGCGTGCCGAGCCCAGCGAAGACGCCCGCACCGTGAGCACCATCGCCAAGGATCAGCGCATCCGCCTGCTGGCCAAGCGCGGCCCCTGGTACCGGGTCCAGGCCGACGGGAAGGAAGGCTGGGTCGCGGTGGCCGACGTCATCCCCGCCTACTACTTCGCCAACGCCGAAGAGCGCGAAAACTACGATCCGATCTACAACCCGGACCGGTACCTCTCGGTCACCACCCCCCGCTGGGTCAAGCTCCCACCCGACGCGCCGGGCGCCGCCAACACCACCGTCTTCCAGTTCGGCCTGAAGAACGAGTCCAAGTTCGACATGACCGACTTCCGCCTGCTGGCCACCATCTCCGACGCGCGGGGCCGTGTGCTGGAGGAGAAGGAGATCGCGGTCGAGGGTGTCGTGCCCAAGTACGACTCCGCGGCGGTCGGCACGCAGACCCCCCCCAAGGGGGCTCCCTCCGGCCCCAGGCGCCAGTTGACCTACTGGACCTTCTCCCAGGAGAATGCAGGCGCCCCCGACGAGGCGTGGGAGCGCTGGTCCGACGGCGTCGAGGTGGCCATGGGCTCCTCCGACTATACCCAGGCCGACGTCAAGCTCCTCCAGGCGCGCGCCATCACCGAGCGCTGACCCTCTCCGTGCGCGGTTTGTGGCTGTCCCACCACCACCCCGAGCACCACGAACGCTGCGTGGACCTGGGTGGGGTGGTGGTCTGCCGTCGCTGTCTGGCACTCTGGCCACTGACCTACGGGCTGCTGGCCGCCCAGATCCTGGTGCGGGCGCCAGGGCACAGCGCGCTGGATGTGCTGCTGCCGCTGGCGATGACGCCCGCGGTGCTCGATTTCGTGATGGTACACACAGGGCTCAGGGCCTATGACCCGCGGAGGATCTGGCTGCTCACGCCGCTGCTGGCGGCGGGGCTGGCGCGGTTGTTCTTCCGGTACATGGTCACCCCGGAGGACCCGGTGAACTGGATCCTGGGGGCCATGGTGGTCGGGCCGTGTGTCTGGGCGATGTGGAGGTTCCAGCGGCGATAGCCGCCCCTTTCCCCTACCCCTGCCCTTTCCCTCGACCCTGGTCCCCGCGGCGATAACCGCCCCCTTTCACCCCTCGGCATGGGAAGAGGCTACGGAACAGGGGTGAGGGTGAGGGCGAGGGTAAGGGTAAGGGGGATTTCGCCTGGTCGCCCGCTCCGCGGGCTACCACGTAAAATCCAGCCACATCCCCGAGTCGTAGCCCTCGTAGGGGTAGCCCCAGGCGTCCGGGAAGGAGTCGCAGTAGTAGGTGGGCGGGCCGCACCAGCCGGCGCCGAAACCCATGCTGAACTGATCGAGCGCCAGATCCATCACGGTAGGATCCCAGGTGACCAGCAGCTCGTCGGTGCCATAGGTCGCCAGGGTGGGACTCGCGATCACCACATGGGAGCCGTAGTCGGGCCAGCCGAGCAGATCGGCCGTCCCGCCCTGGATGACGAGCTGGTAGAGCACGTAGCCGGCACCGGCGGAGGCTCCCCAGCCCTCGACGAAGGCGGTGGCGGGGTCGAAGCCGGTGGCCGAGGCCAGACGCAGCTCCATCAGGCCTCCGTTCATCCGGTACCAGGCGTTCGTGAAGTCGAAGGCGTAGCCGCCGAGCGCATCGCCGCTGGAGTCGTCCACCGCGCTGGCGGCCAGCCACGGCGGTTCGCCGAGGACCAGGCCGAAGCTCGGCGCGAAGGTCGTGGTGCTGTCATACAGCTCGAGCCGCAGGTCGAGCGTGTCGCCCACCCCGCCGGCAGCGACGGTGATGGCGAACTCTTCGGAGCGCGACCGGCCGGTGGAGATGCTGCCGAAGCTGTGGCTCTCGCTCTCGACCTCGGCGCTCGCGGTCCCGGTGGGGAGCAGCGTCAAGCTGCCGCGCACGATGCCGTCGGTGTCCAGATCCCCGGTGTTGGCCACGGTGACCTCGAGGATGGCGGCCTCGTCGGGGTCGAGCACGCCGTCCCCGTCGCCGCCCGCGCTGTCGTCCACGTCCACCCGCGTCACGGTGAGCACAGGCCAGGGCACGGGCACGGAGAGCGGCAGCTCGAAGCGCTCGACACCATCGTCCAGCACCATGGTGAAAGCCAGCGGCTGGCTGTCCACGTGGGCCGCGGAGACGTCGAAGGCGAAGACGCCGCTCAGGGTGTTGAACGCCCCGGCGGGCCAGGCGGTGGTCGAGACCTCGACGGGGCCGCCGTCCAGGAGGGTGACATCGGGATCCACGCTCTCCAGCGTGGCGGTGACCGGGCCGCTGGTGGCCGCGCCGCCGTTGTACAGGGAGAGGTAGCTGAAGCTGACCCCGGCGAGGCCGGGCGTGACCGTGCTCGGGCTCGTGGCCCAGGAAGAAAGGCTTGGTTCCGGCGGATCGGGCAGCCAGACGATGCTCTCCACGCCCGAGGACAGGGCCGGAAGCGTGGTGGCCTGGTGGTCCTCCCCGTTCCAGGAGACCCCGAAGCCGGTCACGCTGCCGCTGGTGTAGGGCAGGACGCGCGCGAACCAGCGGTGTTCGCCGGCGGCGGGGGGCAAGAGGTCGTTCTGGGCGGTGACGTCAGCCTCGAGGTGGGTGGCGCCAGCGTCGAGCGTGCCGTAGAACTCCCCACCTTCCCAGGTGGGGGCGTCCGGATCGCCCACGCCGAAGCTGACCTGCACCAGGGCGAAGGCGTCCAGGGTGAGATCGAGCGCGGCGGTGGAGGGGTGGCCGAGCTGGAGGTCGTAGACCTCGGTCCAGGTCCCGTCGACGCTCTCCAGGGTGAGGGTGCAAGGCAGGACGGTGTTGTCGGTGAGGCTCTCGGCCAGGGTGAAGGTGAACGACCCGACGACGCTGCCGAGGCCGTCGATGCCGCCGAGCTCATCGGACTCCTCGACCACGCCACCCGCGCCCATGTCCACGTCGAGGGAGAGCCAGACTCCCTCGGCGGGCACGTCCACGGCGTTGGTGACGGTCACCTCCAGGGTGACCTCTTCTCCCGGATGCACGGGGCTGGGGCTGCTGGCGATCGCCATCGAGAGATCGGCCGCCAGGCCCGTCACCTGCACGTCGTCGATGGACCAGGTGTCGGCGTCCGCACCCTGGTAGCGCCAGGCGAGGTAGACCACCCGCTCCCCGGCCCAGGCGGAGAGGTCCACCACCGGCGCGCGGGCCCAGTCCGTACCCGGCGCGGCCAGCGCCTGCACCTCCTGGAACTCACCGGCCGAGGGGTCGCGGCTGCCGGTGGAGATCCACAGCGAGTGGTCGGCGAGGTCCACCGCGGTGCCCTCTTCGTACCAGCTCAGGCCGACGGTGTCGGCGCTGGAGAGGTCGAGGGCGGGCGCGATGAGCCAGTCATCCATGAGGTCGTCGGGATCGCCGGTGCCCAGGGCGTGCCGCACGCGCTGTCCGCTGCGGCCGCCTTCGGTGCAATCCCAGGGGTAGCCCGGAAAAGCGGCCTGGTAGGCGATCCAGCCGAGATCGCGCAGGGAGTCCTCACCCTCTCCGTACTCGAAGTCCTCGGTGAACGGCAGCGTCTGGGCGCTGGCCAGGACGTCCAGGCCGAAGGGCGCCATGGCCCCGTCCTCGGGCAGGTAGGAGACGGCCTGGGGAGTGCCGTCGTCCGTGGCCTTGAAGTAGTACTCGACCTGCGGATCGGCGACGAACACGTCGGCACTCCAGGTGCCATCGCCGTCCTCGGAAACCTGCAGATCGACCCAGTCCCAGGTGGCCCAACCGCCGGTGCGGAAGTACGCGCGCACGCCGGCCACCCCGTCCTCATCCTCGGCCTGGACCGAGAGCGTGAGGGAGTCCCCATCCATGAGCGGGCCCTCCGCGGGCGTATGGGTCAGGACCGGCCCCTCGGGCAACGGACCGAGGCCCGTGTCGGCAGGGGGCGGGCAGGCGCACAGCAGCGCGCCCAGGGCGGCGATGGAGGCCGCCCTCACGGACGCACCACCATCGTCGGCGAAGCCGACGGCGGCACAGGCGTGGCGAGCGGGCGGGCCTGGACCGGCTCCAGCGGCAGGGTGCGCGCCCCAGGCGGGGGCGGCGGGGGCGCGGGGTGGTCCCCTCCCTTGAACTGCTGGTACAGCTCGCAGTCCGAGAAGCAGACGAAATACTGGGGATTTCCCTCGTTGTCCACCAGGCCGTAGCAGTAGAAGCCGGCCGGGCAGTCCGCGTCGTTGTTGCACTCGGGCATGCAGTAGCCACCGTAGCAGTGCACCTCGCCGCTCTCGCCGCAGTCCTCGTCGCCGTTGCAGCCACGGCACCAGTAGCCCGCGGCCTCGTAGCACTCGCCGGAGGCGGCGTTGCAGAACTCCTTGAACGCACAGTCGCGATGGGTGTCCTGACAGGCCGCCGCGACGCAGGTGCCGGTCGCGAGGTCGCAGGCATCGCCCGGGAAGCAGTCCTCGTCGTCGGCGCAGCCGTCCACGCAGCGGCCGGCATCGCAGCGCTGCTCCATGCCGCACTGGGCGCCCGTGGCGCAGCGCGCGCTGACGCACAGGCCCTCTGCGCAGGTGGCGCCGAAGGGGCAAGGGGTGTCCTGGTCGCACTCGTGCTCCTCACCGCACCCGCAGA
>Ga0233425_10011157_pt1 | contig 10598 bp, 12 predicted proteins | sample Watercolumn_Towu_2_FD_181712 | JGI IMG/M metagenome (GOLD analysis project Ga0233425, IMG submission 181712) | Freshwater microbial communities from Lake Towuti, South Sulawesi, Indonesia - Watercolumn_Towuti2014_140_MG | ecosystem: Environmental > Aquatic > Freshwater > Lake | place... | reverse complement strand
GGAACAGGACCCCGGCGACGATGAAATACTTCACCGCCAGGCGCTGCCCGCCGCTGAGGTTGGCGCTGTCGAGGGTGCCGAGGGTCATGGTTAGTCCTCCTGATGGTGGATGGTCTTGAAATTGTGCGGGAAGCCGTTGGTATCGATGGCCGACATCCATTTCAGGAAGGCGACGACGCCGCGCGCTTCCTCGTCGGTGATGCCCAGCCTGGGCATGCGGCGGCCCGAGGTGAAGGTGACGGCATTGGTCTTCGGGTCCTTGAGGAAGGCCAGCATCAGGGCTTCCCGTTCCGCCGGGCTGCGCCAGTTGGGATCCAGCCAGGCGCGGGTCAGGTCCGGCGCGTAGTAGGCGCCGTTGCCCAGGATGGTGTGGCAGTTGATGCAGTTCTTGGCCTGCACCGTCTTTTTGCCAAGCGCCACCAGGGCTTCCGCTTCCCCTTCGGAAAGGGCCTTGCCGAACAGCGGTGCGTCCTTGCCGATGACCGGCATGAAATGCTTTTTCCCGGCGTCCATCCGGTAGTCGATCTCCTTGTTGATGACGGCATAGGCCGGCACCTTGCCGGCTCCGGGGCTGGTCTTGGAAAGGGAGTCGAAAGTCAGCAGGATGAGGACCACGAAGGATCCCGCGGTCACCCAGATCGCGACCTTTTTCCAGGTGGTAGAAGATGCCCAGGCGGGCGTCGTGTCGCTCATCGGTACCTCCAGGTGGTTGTCGTCAAGGTTCGGCATCGGCATCCCTGTCATGGGTGCTGGCGCACAGCCGCCAGATCGCGTGGGGCGCCAGCAGGTAACCGAGCAGCATGGCCAGCACCAGAACCTGCCATCCCGCCGTCAGGTGATTGGTGCGGGCGACCGTGGCCAGCGCCAGGCTCAGCATCCCGTAACAGCCGTAGGCGACCCACAGCAGTCCGGTACGGCCGCTGAGTCGGGCCCAGGCGAACACCGCGGCGTAGCCGGCGCCGGACAGGATCACCAGGGCGGCGGCGGCAAAACTCGTCACCATGTCTTCGGGGGCGACCGGATCGATCATGGCGCGCCCGCTTGGGTCGGGTCCGGATCGGCAAAGGAACGGGCGCGCAGCGACTTGTACAGCGCCGCGATGAGGTCGGTCTGGGAAATCAGGCCCGCCAGCTTGGCACGCTCGTCGGTCACCACGATCTGGTGGATGCCGCGGGTCGACAGCAGCAGGGCCGCTTCCGCGACCCCGGCGTCGGCCGCCAGCGCCACCACCGGAGAACTCATTACCTGACCGGTCACCTCCGGCTTGGCGGACGTGCACTCCGGGGTGGTGCGAAGCAGGCGGCGCAGCTTGTCGCGCAGGCCGTCGACCCGGTCCACTCCGGCGTGACGAAAGAAATCGGTGAGGGTGACGATGCCGAGCACATGGCGGGCACGGTCGACCACCGGGATCGCCTTGACACCGTGGGACCGCATCAGGCTCCAGGTCGCGTCCAGCTCGGTGGCGAACTCCACCGTGACCAGGCTGCGCGACATGATGTCGCCGCAAGTCATGGCGCCCAATTCCCGCTGCAGGGCGGCGACCGCTGCCAGTTCGTAGATTTCCTCCAGCTGGGATTCGTTGACGTCGACGAAGCTATTGATCTCCCTCAGAGCCAGGCGCAGGTCGCTGCGCCGGATCCCCAGCCGCTTTAGGGGCGGGCGGTCATCGGTCGCCCGTGCCTGGGTGGGCGGCAGCGGCGCCCGCGCCGGCCACCGGAGCGACAGCAGGCGGTGCAGGGCGAACAGGATTGCCACGTTCAGGGCCAGCGGCGTGAGCAGGAACTGCCAGCCGAGGCCCTGGCCGCTGCTGAGGACGGCCACCAGGGCGGAGGCGCCACCCGGCGGGTGGAGGCAGCGCAGCAATTGCATGACCAGGATCGCCACGCCGACCGCCAGGGCGGCCTGGCTCCAGGGGTCCAAGGGCAGCGCGCTGCAGCCCAGGCCGATGGCCCCGGAGATCAGGTGGCCACCCAGCAGGGGCCAGGTTCGCGCCATCGGGCTGCTGGGCACGCAAAACAGGATGACGGTGGACGCCCCCATCGAAGCCAGCAGGATCTGCAACCCGTTGCCGTCGAGGAAGCGGCTGCTGAAAAAACCGGTTAGGCCGATGGCGATCCCCGCCGTCAGGGCGATGCGGACGGCCTCGCCGGCGCTGACCGCCTGGGTCGCGGCGAACCAGCGCTGCCACCAGGTGAAGGGGGTGGCTTCAGGCCGCCTGATTGACATGGAAAGCATCGGCGTAGATTTCCTTCATCGAAGCCCCCGCCAGAAATGCTTTCCTGTTCGCGGTCTTGACCATCTCCGGATGGCCGCACAAGAAGATCCGCCAGCCCTTCAGCCCGGGGACCTGCTGCAGCGCGACCGCCTCCGCCCGTCCCGGCGCGTGGCCGTGGGGCACGTCGTCGCCGGAGATGCAGGGAACGTAGTCGAAGTTGGAATGCTGCCGGGCCAGTTCCCGCAACTCCTCGACCAGATAGAGGCCGTCACGCTGGCGGCTGCCGTGGAACAGCCGCACCGGTCCGCTGTGGCCGCGCCGCAGGGCATCGCGAACGATGCCGTAGAGCGGCGCCAGTCCCGAACCGGTTCCGATCAGCAGCAGGGGCTGCTCCGGCTGACCCGGCACGTAGAAGCAGTTGCCGGCGGGCCCCCGCACCTGTACGGTCTGGCCGGTCCGCAATTCGTCGTGGATCCAGCCGCTCACGCGGCCGTTGGGCAGACGCCGTACGTGCAGGTGCAAATGGTCGTCGGCGCCCGGCACGCTGGCGATGGAATAGCTGCGGCCCAGTTCCGGGTCGCGGAACAGGTTGATGAACTGGCCGGGGCGGTAGTCGATGGGGTCATGGCACTCCAGCGCCACCTGCAGGATGTCCTCGTTCAGCCGCATCAGCCCCCGCACCGTCGCGGCCAGGGCCCCCTTGCCCTCCCCCGGCAGGGCGACTTCCAGGCTCTCCGTGGGATGGCAGATGCAGGCCAGAAAATGTCCGTCCAGCTTCAGGCTGTCCTTCAATCCCGCCTGCGCCGCAGCCGGCGGCTGTCCGCCGGTGGCTTGCATCAGACAGGTCTGGCAAAGCCCGCTGCGGCAGGAAAAGTGAATGGGCACGCCACCCCGCTCGAGGCATTCCAGCACCGTTTCCCCAGGTGCCGGTTCGAACGCTTGATGACCGTAACGGATGGTGATCATGGCGGCGCGCCCTCGCGCAACTGCCGTTAGCGGCCGAGCACGTCGTTGCGGGTGCTTTCGGCGATGGCGGCGGCCTCGGCGATCAGGTTGGCCGGCACGTTCAGCTCCTGCATGGTGGCGCCGAGAGCTTCCATCACCGCGTCGAAATGGGAGTCGTCGAGTCCTGCCTCAACCAGGCGCGCATGGGCGGTGCGCATGTCGGCGCCGGTGTAGTTGTTGGGTCCGCCGAAGGCGAAGGTCAGAAAGGCTTTTTGCTTGGCGGCCTGCTTCTCCATGTCCAGACCTTCGAAGAAGTGGTTGATGCGTTCGTCGGACAAGACCTTGCGGTAAAAGATGTCGACAGCGGCATCGACGGCCGGCTCACCACCCAAACGGGTGTAGAGAGAACCGTGACGGTTAACCCACCATTCTGCGAGGCTTGGTTTGCTCATTGCTCTGTCTCCTCATCGGATCGAATCGTTATTGGATAGAGTTGCAGCGATGCCGTTCGGCCGGAATTTCGGACGTCACGACTCAAAACGACATCTAAAATATAACTTATGATTCCCGATCAATCTTGTCAAGCGCAGAGACATTGGGGTATAAGAGACACCAAAGCTCATCGATGGACGCATGTTATGCAGCTGACGCAGTTCACGGACTATGCGCTGAGGGTATTGATCTACCTGGCCCGGCTACCGCCTCCGGGCATGGCGACCATCCCGGAGATCGCCGCTCACTACAACATCTCCCGTGCCCATCTGGTAAAGATCACCGCCACCCTCGCCGGCAGCGGCTTCATCGAAACCGCCCGTGGCAAGGGGGGTGGCATCAAGCTGGGGCGGCCGGCGAACACCATCGGCGTCGGCGAAGTGGTGCGCGTCACCGAACCCAACATGAACCTGGTGGAATGCTTCGACCTCAAGGTCAACCAGTGCCGCATCATCCGCGGCTGCTTCCTCAAGGCCATCCTGTACGAATCGCGCCGCGCCTTCCTGGCAGTTCTGGACAAGTACACCCTGGCCGATGCCGCCAGTATCGGCGGCAGTTGGGAAGACGCCCTGAAGCCGCTTGCCGACTCCCTCGAACCGCGCTAGGGTGTGACCGCTCCCACCTCCCGTCCGCCATCGCGTGAATCCCCTTAGACGGCTGGCCGGCCAGACCGCGGTCTATGGCCTCAGCACCATCGTCGGCAGGCTGCTCAACTACCTGCTGGTTCCCCTCTACACCTACCAGTTTGGCGATCCCCGCGCCTACGGCGTGGTGACGGAGTTCTACGCCTATCTGTCCTTCGCCAACGTGGTGCTGTTGTATGGAATGGAGACCGCCCTGTTCAACTTCGCCGCCAAGCAGGACGACCCCCGCTCGGTGTTCGCCACCGCGCAGGCCTCCATCCTGGTTACCACCACGCTGTTTCTCGGTTGCGGGCTGGCCTCGGCGCAGTCCCTGGCGAACCTGCTGCAACACCCCGAGCACCCCCAATACGTGGAGTGGACGCTCTGGATTCTGGCCCTGGATGCGATTTCCGCCATCCCATTCGCGCGCTTGCGCCAGCAGCAGCGGGCCGGCCTGTTCGCCGTCCTGAAGCTTGGCAACATCGCCGTCAACATCGCCGTCAACCTGGTCTACGTGGGTGCCGCCAAATGGGCCTACGATCACGCCGCCGGAGGCTGGTGGCACCCGTTCGCCGGCCTGTACGACCCGGCCATCGGCATCGGTTACGTCTTTCTTGCCAATCTCGCCGCCAGCGCCATCACTCTGCTGCTGCTGCTACCGCAGTTGTGGGAACGGCAGGCGCGAATCGACCCCGGTCTGTGGCGGCGCATGCTGGGATACGGCCTGCCGTTGCTGCTGGCGGGCCTGGCCGGCATGGTCAACGAGACCCTCGACCGGGTGCTGCTGAAATACCTTTTGCCGCCAGATCAGAGTCTGCTGCAACTGGGGATTTACGGCGCCTGCTACAAGGTCGCGGTGCTCATGAGCATCTTCATCCAGGCCTACCGCTACGCGGCGGAACCCTTCTTCTTCGGGCTCTACCGGGAAAAGCAAGGACGCGAGCTGTACGCCCTCACCATGAACTGGTTCATCATCGCCTGCGCGGCCATCTTTCTCGGGGTGATGCTCAACCTCGGCTGGATCCAGTATTTCGTCGGCACCGCGTATCGCCAGGGTTTGGCCGTGGTGCCCATCCTGCTGCTGGCCAATCTCTGCCTCGGCGTGTTCTTCAACTTGTCCATCTGGTACAAGCTCACCGAACAGACCCGTTTCGGCAGCTATCTGACCCTGTGGGGCGCTGCCGTGACGCTGGCCCTGAACTGGTATTGGATCCCGCGCCTGGGCTATCGGGGATCCGCCTGGGCCACCCTGGTCTGTTATGCCAGCATGGCGCTGCTGTCCTACGCCATCGGCCAGCGGCACTTCCCGGTGGCCTACCGGCGCAAGCGCCTCTTGGGATATCCGGTGGCGGCCATTTTGCTGTCCTGGCTGGCCACCAGCATCGACTACCAGCCGCAGTGGCTCGACCTGCTCCTCCGCAACGGCCTGCTGCTGGTCTTCGCCGGCGGCGTGTGGCTAGCGGAGAGGAGCGCCGGGCGCCGGGAAGAGGCGGCGACAGCAAGCTAGCTTCAACGCCAGCGCGACAGGCGAAACCGATCCGAAACGGGAAAACCGCATTTTCAGCGGCCGGTTGGCGCGGGAACGAACGGCGTCCGGAATTCCCAAGCCCAAGCCTCGGTCTATAGCTGCACCGGCCGGCACAAGGCCGGAGCCATTCCACCATCACAGCGAGTTCGCGGGGAGGTTGTCATGCATACCACTAGGCGGATGAGGATTCTGGGCCTGCTGCTCGGCTCGGCCGGTGCCGTAGCGCCGGTCTGGGCCGGCAGCGATTGCTGGCTGGAGGTCTACGACCAGAACGGATTCCAGGGCAAGAAGGCACGCATCGAAGGACCGGCGGAATTGCCGAACCTGGCGCGATTGAACGGCGAAAACTGGGGCAACCGCATCGACAGTCTGCAGGTCGGCGCCAAAGCGCAGGTCTGGGCCTTCCGTCAGGAGAATTTTCAGGACGACAGTTCCGGACTGGCCTATCACGGCGACGCCATTCGCAACTGGGGCGAAGAGGCCAAGACCTTCAGCGACCGGGAGATCAGCTTCGGCCCCTCGAGCCGGGAGCACCATCTCGGTGAGCTGAACTTCCATCGCAACATCAATTCGCTGAAAATCGGCTGCCTGCCCTGAGGAAGCGCGGAACCCATCCATCCAGGATGGATACGGCTCCCGCCACCGGAAAGCGCGGCATCCCGGCGGCCCACAAAGTCGGCGGGTGAACGCCGCCGACTTTTTTCGTCCGGCCGCTCCGACCGAGGCCACGACCAGCAGAGTCACGTTTTTCCCTCCACTGCAACGACCGAGGATCTGGCTTGGAACTGAATCCCACCACCTTCTTGCTGGAAATCCTCAACTTTCTCATCCTGATCTGGATCCTTCAGCGTTTTCTCTACAAGCCGGTACGCGACGTGGTGGCGCGCCGCCAGGAGGCGGTCGGCCGCACCCTGCGCGAGGCGGAGACCGTGCGGCAGGAAGCCGGTGCCTTGCAGGAGCGCTATCAGAGCCGCTTGCAGCAGTGGGAACAGGAAAAACAGGCGGCTCGCCTCGGCCTCAAGGCGGAGCTGGACGAGGACCGGGACCGTGCCCTGGCCGCCATCGAACAGGAATTGGCGGGAGCGCGGGAACGGGCCGAAGCCCTGGAGCAGAAGCGCCGCGCCGACTGCATCCGGGAATACCGGCGGCTCGGCCTGGAACAGGGCAACCGCTTCGCCGGCCGGCTGCTGGCGGAACTGGCCAGCCCCGAACTGGAAGCGCGCCTGCTGCAAATGGCGCTGGAGCGGCTGGCGAGCCTGCCGGAATCGACCCTCGACGGCATCCGCGTCGCGTGCGAGACCAGTCCCGAAGAGGCCGCCGTCGTCACCGCCTACCCGCTGGCAGCGGCGAGCCGCGGGCTGCTGCAGCAGCGCCTCGGCGAGATGCTGGGATTGGCGGTTGCCTGCCGCTTCAGCGAGGATCCGGGGTTGCTCGCCGGTCTCAGCGTCACCGTGGGCCCTTGGGTCTTCCAAGCCAATCTGCGGGACGAATTGAAAGCCTTCGCCGACGCCGCCCATGCCGCCGACTGACGCACTTCCCGGCGATCCGCTGCAGCGCCAGGCCCGGTGGCTGGCGGAGTACCGGCTGGACCTGCGCATCGCCGAACAGGGCCGGGTGCAGTCGGTGGGCGACGGCATCGCCTGGATCTCGGGGCTGCCTTCCGCCGCCATGGACGACTTACTGGTTCTGGAAGACGGCAGCCAGGCTTTGGTGTTCGACCTCGGCCGCGAAACCCTGGGCGCCATGCTGCTGCGCGACAGCGGCAGCCTGGCGGCCGGCATGACCGCCCGGCTCGCCGGCCACAGGCCCGCCATCGGCGCCGGTGACGAGGTGCTGGGCCGGGTTCTGGACCCCCTCGGCAACGTGCTGGACGGCGGAGCGCCGGTGGTCGCGGCCCTGCGCCAGCCCCTGGAACGGCCATCTCCCGCCGTCGCTGCGCGCGACTTCGTACAGGCCCCCCTCTACACCGGCATCAAGATCATCGACACCCTGGTTCCCGTCGGCAAGGGCCAGCGCCAGCTCCTGATCGGCGACGAGGGCCTGGGCCGCAGCGCGCTGGCCCTGGACACCGTCATCAACCAGCGCGGCAAGGGCGTACTGTGCGTGTACGTCCTCATCGGCCAGAAGCGCTCCACCGTGGTCAATACCTTGGAACTGCTGCGCGACCACGGTGCCCTCGACTACACCGTGGTGGTGGTGGCGGAGGCCGGCGCCCTGCCCGGCCTCAAGCACCTCGCGCCGTACGCCGGCTGCGCCCTGGCGGAATACTGGATGGACCGCGGCCGCGATACCCTGGTGGTGTACGACGACCTCTCCACCCACGCCAAGACTTACCGGGAGCTGTCGTTGCTGCTGCGGCGGCCGCCCGGCCGCGAGGCCTACCCGGGCGACGTGTTTTCCATCCACGCCGCCCTGCTGGAGCGCAGCACCTGCCTGAACCCGGCCCACGGCGGCGGCAGCATGACCGCCCTGCCGGTGGTGGAGACCCAGCAGGGAGAGATCGCCAGCTACATCCCCACCAATCTGATCTCCATCACCGACGGCCAGATCTACCTGGACGCCGATTTGTTCGCCTCCGGTTTCCGCCCCGCCATCGACATCGCCCGGTCGGTGTCCCGCATCGGCGGCCGCGCCCAGCATCCGCGCATCAAGGAGGAAGCCGGCAGGATGAAGCTCGACTATCTGCAGTTCCTCGACCTCGAAGTCTTCACCCGTTTCGGCACCCGGCTGGATGCCGCCATGGAGCGCCCCCTCAGGCGTGGCCGGCTGTTGCGGGAAATCCTCAAGCAGCGGCGGCTGGCGCCGCTGCCGGCGGAATTCCAGCTGGCCTGGCTCACCGCCTTCAATGACGGCCTTTGGGACCACCTCGATCGGGAATCCATGGCGGCGGAACTGGAACGACTGGAGCAATGCCTGGAGCACACACCGATAGCACTGCATCAGAGCCGGGAGCGGTGGAGCGCCCAGCTTGCGGCCTGGTTTCCCCGGCCGGAGGAAAAGGGTTGACGCGCCGCCGCGAGATCCAGCTTCGCCTCCGCCAGCTCCGGGAGATCGGCGAAATCATGCGCTCCATGAAGAACCTGGCACTGATGGAGACGCACAAGCTGGGACGTTTCCGGCAAACCGGAAACCAGCTGCTGGAGGTGCTGGAGACGGCGGCGCTGGACTTCCTCGCCAGCCACCCGCAGCCGCCCGTGCCCGCAGCCACTCCCGCCATCCTGCTGGCGATCGGCTCGGAACGGGGTTTCTGCGGCGAATTCAACGACCAGATCCGCAAGGTACTGGAGTCGGGCCAACCGCCAGCGGCTGTCAGCCACATCGCCGTCGGCAGCCGCCTGTGTGGACGTTTCGAGGAATGCGGGATTCGCCACCGGCCGCTGGCGGGGGCGACCATCGCCGAGGACCTGCCGGACGTCCTCGCCGCCCTCGGCAACGCGCTGTGCGAGGTACAGCCGCAATCCGGCATGCGTCTGGCCGCCCTCTACCAGGACGGCAGCGGGGAGGTCCGCCGCAAGACCCTGCTGCCGCCCTTCGCCGATCACCCGCAACCCCGGGAAACCGGCTTCCCGCCGCTGCTCTACCTGGCGCCGGACCAGTTCTACCGGGAATGGCTGGAGCATTACCTGCTCGCCGCGCTGCAAGCGGTGCTGCAGCAATCCCTGCTGGCGGAAAACGAAGTTCGGGTGCGCCACCTGGAAGGCGCGCTGCAGCGGCTGGAGGAAAAGGCGGCGGACCTGGGCCGCCGCAACCAGGCCCTGCGCCAGGAAGAAATCACCGAGGAAATCGAGATCATCCTGCTCAGCGCCGAGGGTCTGCGGCCGAGCTGAGGCGGCAGGCCGGTTCTTCCGGCCGCAGTGCCGTTGTCGCAGCGGCGAATGCGATGCTATCTTGTCACACTCCCCGGAAGCTCCATGCCCTCTCCCCACGACCACCACGCCTGCGTCGACAAGGCCCTGAAGGCGGCGGATGAAATCTGCCTGCACCGGGGCGTGCGGCTCACCCCGGTGCGGCGCAAGGTGCTGGAGCTGATCTGGGAAGGCCACCAGGCGGTCAAGGCCTACGACCTGCTGGACCGGATCCGTCCCTTCGACTTTGCCGCCAAGCCCGCCACCGTGTACCGGGCACTGGAGTTCCTGCTGGCCAACGGGCTGATTCACCGGGTGGAAAGCCTCAACGCCTTCGTCGGCTGCAACAGCTCGGAAACCCGGCATGATCACCAGTTGCTGCTGATCTGTTCCAACTGTCAGGAAGTGGAGGAGCGCCCCGCCACCGAAGTCATGGGCGCGCTGCAGGAGGAATTCGACAGCGCCGGCTTCCGCGCCCAGCGGAAAGCCATCGAAGTCCACGGCCGCTGCCGGAAATGCGAGGCCGACCGGGGCGCTGAGACTGGCCAAGGTTGAAGCTGCGGCTCTCATGGTGTGCCGTGCACACCCTTCTGATCCGCCCACGCCGGGTTACTTCCTCCCGAGAACCGGGCCGGTTGGCGGAAAGCGGAAGCCGGTCCCGACCTAATCCCCATGTAAAGAATTGGTAACTCCTGCGGTCCAGGTTTTACCAAATCCGGCCTGGTTCCCCGTCTCCCCCCCTCCTAGACTGGCCCCATCCATCGGAAACGGAGGGCGCCACCATGACCTTGCTGACTCGACTTTCCCGCCTGCTGCAGGCGGACGTGCACGCTTTGCTGGACCGCATCGAAGAACCCGAGGCCTTGCTCAAGCAGGCCGTCCGCGAAATGGATGCGGTCCTCGAGGAGGACCGCAGGCGGCTGCGCGCCCATGAGCTGGAACGAGGACTG
>Ga0233425_10011156_pt1 | contig 10599 bp, 8 predicted proteins | sample Watercolumn_Towu_2_FD_181712 | JGI IMG/M metagenome (GOLD analysis project Ga0233425, IMG submission 181712) | Freshwater microbial communities from Lake Towuti, South Sulawesi, Indonesia - Watercolumn_Towuti2014_140_MG | ecosystem: Environmental > Aquatic > Freshwater > Lake | place: Indonesia... | reverse complement strand
GGATCGATTCACCCGGACCGCCACCGACGAAATCTTCTGCGCCCAGAATACCGGCCAGTACCTGCACCAGGAACAGAATGACAGCAAACGCAAAGAACTTGTAGGTAGCCCGCTGAGTCGGTCGAACATACGCGTCGCCCTTGTTTTCGAGGTCGACGGTCGTGAGCGACCAGTCGCGGCCGTTGAACGGCTCGCCGGGCAAGGACTTCATTTCACCGTAGACGTACAGAACCAGCATGGTGCCAGCGAAGAGGACGAGAATCGAGAGGAAGCTCCAGATATACGTGGCGTACGTCGGGAGGTTGCCGGCTTCAGGATCGTACGGCCAGTTATGGGTGTAGCTGTAGATCTCACCCGGTCGATTTGCACCGGAGACCCAGCCGCCCCAGAAGAAGTAACCCGCCAGGCCCCTGATATCCTCTGGATTGCTGATGTAGCTGGCGATCCGACCCTTCTGGAACGCCTCTTCATAGGTGGGATCAGTGAACATCTTGGTATAGTGCTGAACCAGCTCTTCATATGCGAAAACCTGCGCGTCGTTCAGGCGGATCACGCCGGCTGCCGCATCATAGCCATTCTGATGAATCTCTCGCTTAACCTTGCCCGCGATCCCGTCCTTCTCGTCCTGGGTGGCAGGGCGACCCTGCTCTTTCTCGATCTGCATCTCATAATACTTACCCATGGAGACGAAGGTGCGGTGCAGGGCCTCTGCGGTGAAATCCGGTCCGCGCTCTGCGCCATCACCCCAGAAGGACCCATACAGCATCAAGCCCTTCAGGTGGAACACCTGCTTGCCCCGGTTCATTGACCACTCGGGAATAACAGTCTTCCCGGTAGAGTCAACGAAATTAACCAGAGGAGGTGCGCTAGAATAGGTCCATACCCCGAGAGCGATCAAGCCGATGACGCTGATTGCAGTGACGATCAAAGCATGAAGCCACCAATACTTCTTAATGAGTAGTACCTGTGCAAACGTCCTCTCGTTCTTGCCCTTTGTTGCAGTTCCGCTGGGATTCTGACTCATTGTTACCTCCCGTGACTCTCCCTCGATTGAGGTGGCCACTCGTGCATTGTTGTTACGGTGCCGTCTTCAGTTTGGGTTTCCCTCACCACCCGGGGGTGCGCGCGCTTCCCGTGCGGCGTACAGGGCGCGGATCCAACGGCACATGCCCGGTCGACCAGGCGAAGACCCGTTGCCCTGCTTATCGATCCACATTATAAAGTTCATGGGGAACGCCTCCTTACGGCTAATATTGCGATCCCCGATAGACTTTGTAAATCCTACGAGTGAATCAAACTACAATGCATATATACTATGCTATACTTTTACTACCCCGAACGGTACTCGTAAATCCTGCGATTGACTCAATATGATGATGCATATGCACTACTCAATGCGCTCTTTGACTGATTCCGTAGTTCGGAGTGCGTGCAGCGTATTAAAACAAAGTTTACCCCACCACGCAGTGATCTGTCAATCGAATATTTGGTGGATGGCATTCGTCTCATGAGAGCGACTTTCTTCAGAACAGCTTTATGAACCCCCATGCACGCATCGGGCATTCGGTGATTAATCGGATCGTCGTGAGGCACGATGAACCGACCTGTCACGTTGTCCTGACAGGCTCCTTCGGCGTCCCTGGCGCCGGTCCGGCCTCCGCGCGCGTCGTGGGTTCCCGTCGTGCGATCTCGTTCACGTAGGCGACAGCCTCTAGCCGTGAATGAACCTTCAGCTTGGCGAAGATATTCTGGATATGGTTTCTCACCGTCGTTTTACTGATGAAAAGCTGCTCCGCAATCGCGGCCGTCGTGGCGCCGGTTCGCATCAGAGTGACGATCTGCAACTCCCGCCGTGTCAGGTCACCGATAGGGGATACGGTCTTCTCGCTCGTAGCGAGCTGAGTCTGGGCCAGTTGTTGACGGACGAGCACCTCAAGCTGGTGCGCGGCAGTGACATCGCGGAAAAGATGAACCACGGTCGGGGGCTGATTGCCCTCACAGGGAAGGGCCACGCAACTGACGTCGATCCATAGCGGTTTGCCCGTCCTCGTCCGGGTCGCCATCTCAAAGTGCTGAATCAGGTCTCCTCGGCTTAACGTCATCTTCAGTGGGCAAGGCCACTGGCAGAGTTGATTACCATTACTGTCACGGCCATTGAAGAACTCCCCGCACTTCTGTCCAACGACTTGTTGCGAGGAAGCTTCCAAGATGGTTTCCGCGGCTCGATTACAGAATAGAATCTCCCCTGATGGCGCGCTGACAAACACACCATCGGCCGTCTCCGCGAACAGCTTAAACGCAGCCTCGCGCGGCTCCGCGGGCTGTACGCGTTCCACCTCGTGCCGCAAACCCTCTTCAACGGCGGCCATAGACCGGTGTTCGTCTTCCTTGCCCGGACCGCGATCCATGGCCTTACCCGCACGGGCTCCGCCATCACGCCGCGGGCCTGTCTTCGGAGTTCGCGACGAGCGCTTTGATCCATTAGCCTGGTGTATCATAGGGTTAATATAAAATCTTCATCATGACCTGTCAAGCTGAAATGAGAAGGGACAGATGCGAAAAGCGGGCAGAGGAAGAAAACTCTTGACAGAGGGACACCGGTTGTGCAATAGTCCCCCTTACTTAAGGTCAAGGCCCTACTGCAAGTCCCCTACATGAGGTTGGGAAGTCCGCGTACATCAGGCAAGGATCGTCTCATCGGGGCGGAGTTCAGTTCAGCGCCCCGCATCCGCAACGCGCTTCACATTCGGGAGCGCGGTGGTTAACCTGACGCAGAGGGAGGAGGATCATGGCTCAAAGAAGATGGTGGGTTCGTGGTGCAGTCTTAGGCAGCGCCCTGCTGCTCGCCCCGGTCGGGGCGTGGGCCGATAAGCTCACAGAGCTCGAGCAGGCCTTTGACGCGCAGCAAAAGTCGTTGCAGCAGTTGCAGCAGGAGATGCAGCGGCTGCGGCAAGAGCGGACCACACAGCAGGAAGAGGTCTCCAGGCGGGTCATGGAGGTGGAGAAGAAGGCCGCTGAGGCCGCGGCATCAAATTGGCAAGTCGGGTTCGACCCGTGGCCCGGCAAGGGGTTCTATATGAAGTCCGCCGACGGCCAGCACCGACTGAGCATTGGCGGGTTCGTGCAGACCTTGGCGCAAGTCGAGGCGTCGCGAAATGAAGAGGAGGTCAAACCGGCGGGCAGCGGGGGGGGCGTAAACGACAGGCAGGCCGCGATCAATCGGCACAGGGCCAGCACCTTGAAGCTGCAGCGCGTCCGGCTTACCTTTGACGTCCAGCTCTTCAAGGACTTTGGTGTCCACATCACCCCGGAGTTTGTCGGCCCCACCGACACCAAGGGCAGCAGTCCGTCCAGCACGACTCGGATCGAGGCGGCGTTTGGTCACTACACCTACGCCCCCTGGTTGAGGGTGAAGGTCGGCCAGTTCAGGGACCAGTACGCGCTTGAGAACGGCTCGGTCCCCCAGGACCTGTACTTCGCCGCGCAACGCTCATTGGTCACCAGGGCGCTGTCTCCGGACCTGCAGGTGGGTCTCATGCTCTTCGGCGGTACGAAACTCGCCGACATGCTGCCCGTCTCCTACAGCGTGGGTATCTATAACGGCTGCGGCCGCGTCGATCAGTGCACGACCGACAACGACGGCGACAAGGAGTTTACCGCGCGACTGACTTTTGCGCCCCCGATGCCGGTCGGGAATCTCACTCTTGGTTTGAACGGCGATTACCGGAAATTCGATAACAAGAAGGGCGGTGCTCGCGACCTTGCGACGAACCCCGGCCCGGCCGGCACCAACTTCCACGTCTTTAACCCGACCAGTGTGTTGGGCGACGCATTCGGAGGTAACGGCCAGGGCACGAGCACGAACGGCTTCCGGATCAACGGCAACCGCCACACCGGCGGTGCCGACTTCGTCTACGACCTCTACCCGTTTCTCTTCACGGGTGAGTTCCACTATGCCTCCCAGCAGCGCGACAAATTGGGTCCGGGCGGCTCGAATCTCGATGACCTCCAGATGTACGGTGGCTATGGGACGATCGGCTATTGGGTCTTCGGCAACAAGCTGAAGGGCCTGCTGGTCAACGGCCGCTACGAGCACCTGCGGGTCGATGATACCAAAGGCAAGTTCCAAGGGGCGACCGGTAATACCGAGGACGAGTTGAGGGTGCGTGTCGGTACCATGGGCGCGACCTGGTATCTCAATCCCAACATCTTCGTCCGGGCGAACTATGTCCTGACCGACGTCAACCCGGGGAAGAACTTCTTTGGGGTGAGCAACAACACGCAAGGCGAGCTGACCCACCAGGGGATCGCCGAGGCGGTATTCAAGTTCTAAGCTGCAAATTGACGCAACGTTCTCAGCCGAAGGCCCCCCTGCCGGGGAGCCTTCGGCGTTTTATTTACCGCGAGAGTTTTTAATAGGAATGGAAAGGAAGGGAGGTAGGCGATCATGAAGTTCCTTACATTAGCCAAGGTCAGGCCTGGGGCATGGTCCAGGCTGGCAAACGAGCTTCCCGCATCCTGTTACGAGGGGATGAAGTGGGCGTATGTCACCTATGGGCAATATGATATCGCTTTCGAATGGGAAGCCAAGGACCTGGAAACGGCAAATAAGGTGATGAAGCATATGGCCGGCTCGGATTTCCTCACAACTGAAACACTAGTCGTCGCATCCACCCTGAAAGAGTTCGGCCAGGTATAGCCACGTGGCCGGGGCCGATGAACCGGCCCCGGCCGGCTAGTCGCTCCATGGTTACATACGACTTTGTAGTCCCGATCTACGCCTCAAGATTTTGAACTTCTCTACTTTACCTACAGACTACAGAGAGCCCTCTGCCTGGCCGGATCGACTCCGCCCTTTGCCCTTTCCATGGGCGTTCCCGCATGCCTTCTGAGATCCCGACTCACCCAAAACCGTTGAAGTTGGGCTTGACAAACTTACAGGCTTGCTTTAGTGTAGCTGTAAGTGACTTGGTTTTGCGCTCAGGCGATCATCTAAGGGACTGAAAGGCGAGAACAGAATCCAGATACCCCGATGAACAACAACATGAGCTGACTAAGCAGTGAGAGTAAGATGGCTGACATAAAGCTACAGTTGGGAAAGTGTCATTCCTGTTTCGCTACGTCGCCGATGTCGATATGCGGCTTCGGTGTGTTGGGAAGACACCAAGGAGGTCATCGTCGTGAATAAGCGTAACATAAAGATTGCGGGTTTGATTGCTCTGATCCTCGTGGTCACGGCCGTAGCCTTCCTTCCGTTCTATTGGAACCCCAGGAAGTCCTCAACCCAGGTGATCTTCAGTGACTTTGTAGACATGGTGGAAAAGGATCAGATCGCCGGAACAATAATCTTCAATGAGAATACTCACACGATCTATGGCCATATGGGATCGGGACCACACCTTCGGACTGTGTACAGCAAAGAGGCGACGGTGTCTTTGCAGGAACTGTTAAAGAAGAAAGGCATTCGCTTTGCGGTTGAGCCACAAAGCGGAGGATCGATCTGGGTCGGCCTTTTATTTAACTTCTTACCGTTTCTCCTGATCATCGGCTTATTTGTGATGATGAGCCGGCGGTCTCAGATGGGGGGCGGCGGGGGTCCGATGGCGTTCGGGAAATCCAAGGCTAAACTACACGACGCCTCGAAGCCGAAAGTGACATTCGCGGATGTCGCCGGAGAAGAGGAGCCAAAGGAGGAACTGCAGGAAGTTATCGAGTTCCTGAAGCATCCTCAAAAATTTCAGGCGCTGCACGCCAAAATCCCGAGAGGGTTGTTGCTGGTAGGACCTCCCGGCTGCGGGAAGACGCTCCTCGCGAAAGCCGTCGCCGGCGAGGCAGGGGTCCCGTTCTTTTCGCTGTCCGGCTCCGAGTTCGTAGAGGTCTTCGTCGGTGTGGGCGCCAGCCGGGTCCGCGACCTGTTCGAGCAAGCCAAGAAGAACGCGCCCTGCCTGGTCTTTATCGACGAGATCGACGCGGTGGGCCGCCATCGTGGGGCCGGCCTGGGCGGAGGAAACGATGAGCGGGAGCAGACGTTGAACCAACTGCTGGTGGCAATGGATGGTTTTGAGGGCAACATCGGGATCATCGTCATCGCCGCCACCAACCGGCCTGATATCCTGGACCCTGCGTTGTTGCGACCGGGGCGGTTTGACCGGCGCATCATCGTCGACAATCCGGACAGCAAGGGGCGAAAGGCGATCTTGCAGGTCCACCTTCGCGAGATCCCGCTGGCCGCCGACGTCAACGTCGACACCCTTGCCAAGCAAACGCCCGGCTTTTCCGGCGCCGATCTGGCCGCCGTCGTGAATGAGGGAGCGCTGCTCGCCGCCAGGAAGGACAAGGATCGCGTCAGCATGACCGACTTTGATGAGGCGGTCGAACGCATCATCGCCGGGCCGCTGCGACGCAGTCGGGCCCTGACCCCGAAGGAGCGCGAGATGGTGGCCTATCATGAGGCCGGCCACGCCATCCTGCGCAAACTCCTACCGAAGGCCGATCCGCCTCATAAGGTGACCATCGTCTCCCGCGGGATGGCGCTTGGCTACGTCATGGGCGCCCCACCTGAAGACCGTTACACCCGCACCCGTACGGAACTGCTGGCGGAGGTGAGTGTCGCCATGGGAGGCCGGGTTGCGGAGGATCTCGTATTTGGAGAGATTACGACCGGCGCGTCAAACGACTTTGAGCAGGCCACGAACATGGTGCGTCGGATGGTGACCAATTTCGGGATGTCGGATAAACTTGGCCCCGTCACGCTTGGCAGGCAGGGTGGGCCGGTCTTTCTCGGGCGTGACATGATCGATAGCCGAAACTACAGTGAGGAGATCGCCTACCAAATTGATCAAGAGGTTCGACGTATCATCGACGAGTGCTATAAAACGGCCCATGAGACAATCGACACGAATCGTGATAAACTGCAGCGTCTGGCGAAAGCCCTGTTGGAACGGGAAACCCTCTACGCCGAGGAGCTGGACGATGTGATGGCTGGAAAGGTTGTGGCGCTTGAACCCTCGCGCGCAGCAGCCGGCACTACTACCGAGACGACCGTCGGAGCGCCGGCCGAAGCTGCTGCCCCGAGTGCGCCACCAGCCACCGCGCCGCCACCGTCGGCGTAACGTACCACCATACCATTCCTAAACTCCTCTCCCTACCCGGGGCAGAGGAGTTCTATTTTTGCGGAGACGGGGATTGCGTCCCGCACAAGCCTCCCTCTGCCCGCTCCTTACTGAGCCTCTCGAGCCGCGTGGCCATGGACTTTTGCGGGAGACGGGCTCACACAAAGGTCACGCGCATAAAAAAACTCTCTCGCAACTGCTTCGCGAGAGAGCAAATAGTTATCGACCCGTGTCTGATTTGAGTAGTGATGATGACGACTACGTATCGATGAGAATTAGGCCGCTTTCCTCTTGCGTCTGACGTACAGCGCGCCGCCGATGCCTACGCCGGCTACTGCCGTCACCAGAATTGCCGGATTACCCACCATGGACCCGCCGCTGCCTCCGATCGATTTGGGCGTCTTCAGCCCAACGGTAAAAGGGAAACTGAAGGTTGAATCATGGGCATGGTATATGTCTTCCTCTGCGGAACTGGTATGTTCGCTCACCGTGCCGTCATGGCTGTGGGCCACCGTCTCCAACACGGCGCCGGCAGGATGCGATCCACCCGTCGGCTCCTCCACCTCCAGCACAGCTCGGTACTTGCCCGCCTTCGCAAAATCGGTCTCGGCCTTCACGACGCCGGAAGGATAGACCCGTTGGGGGATATACAGAACCGTTGCGCCGCCCTCACGCTCGGACGTCTCGACGACGCGCACCGCCACGGGAATCCTTCGAAGCACATCGCTGATCAGATCAAACGTCAGTGTCGCCTTGCCGGTTTTCGGGATATCGCGGCAGTACGACTGAAACTCTTCCTTCATCGCATCGATGTATCGCTTCAGATCCGCATCCTTCAGCTCCTGAAGGACCGCAAGCTGGCCGGCCCTCCCTGCCGCCGCATGCTGATAGGCGCTGAAGTGGATGAGATACTGCCCCTTCTCCCTTGAACAGACATCGTTCTCCGTGATCCCACCCATACCACCCCCGCCGTGCGCCCATGCCTGCGAGAGCCCCGACGCCACCATCACTATCGCAAACCCAACCGATGCAAACTGCTTCATTACAACCCGACCTACTTTCCCCACTGCTCGTAGCGCCTCTACGCATGGCCTCTTCCCAAACCTTCCCACCTCAAGAGGTATGGGGGCCACCTGACGTTGTTGGGGTCCCACTCCTCGAGATCCCCAACAGGCGATCTCGAGGAGTGGGACCCTCGCACCACGCGCTTACGCCTGGTTCACCAGGGTCAGAATGACAAAGATCAGCATAATCAGCAACGCAAGGTTCATCCCTTGAGCGGCAAATTCCATAATCGTATCTCCTTCCTATTTGTACTGTGTCGTCGGCCGCCACTGGCCGCCGCCGGACAGCGCGGTGGCGCCACCCTCAAAGGACGGAATCACGGGGCCACCAACCTCGACGATTTGCCGGTTCTTGTCGGCGTCGAAGAACTCAAGCAGTCCACCATACCGGCTGTCTGAGTCATAGATCAACTCGGCCAGCCGCTGGTATTCCCACTCCGCATCGGTGGCATCCACCGTTAGCGTAGCCGTCTGGCCGGGGGCGATGGGCCCTGCCGGCTCCACTTTGATCTTGAGCCGCGTGTCAGGGAACAGGGCCGGATCCCGGAACTGCAAGTTGGCCGTAATGAAGCCTCCTAACTGCTGGGCCCTATTGGAACCGTTCGTGACCTGCAGGACCATGCCAAGCGACCGACCGGGCACCGTATACACGGCAGTGACCGGCCTGGCCCTCACGGTGGCATGGGCATACGGTGTAAACTCCGTCGTCGGCTTCAACTCGGGCGCATCCATCCGACCGGTCTGCAGCGGAATCGTGATCGGGTAGGCGCCGTTGGTGGTCACATAGCCGATGGCGACGATCAGAACGGTGGCGATCATCAGCACGAGTCCCACCGTGCGATCGCCTGGGCTGACCAGTTCCTCCTCGGGCACGACCCCCACCATGAATATACGTCGCGTAAACGGACGCACCACCCAATACCCCAGCCAGAATACGCCGACGATAGTCCACAGCAGCCACCAGCCGATGATCCGCCCTTGCCCATGGGTTTCCATATCTACCGTCTGGCCATCGATGGTGGTCACATTGTTGGTAAAGTTGCTCCAGTCGCCGTCGACCGTGACAAATTCACCGCCGCCGACCAGGGGACCGCCACCCTCGATATTAACCATGGGGTGAACGTGATAGGTGCCGGTGACCCTCCCCATAATACCCAACTTATAATCGTAGTCACCGCCAAGCTTCGTGCTGGTGGAGTTAATGACCGGCATGCCGTTCATCCATGCCTCTTTTTTCAGCATTGATGGGCCCGGCACAGAGTAGTGCAAAAAGATCGAATCCGGGAGATAGACCGCCCGCGGCCACTCACTGAAGGTATGGAACTTCCCCGTGAGGTCCATCATCTCGCCGGGCTTCACCCGGGCTTTTGACCACTTGGTATCGTAGAACGTTATCGTGCGCATCCGAAGGAAGGGCTCCTGCGATCGCTCGCCATGCGCCCATGCAGTTCCTCCCGCGGACACGGCGATCACTCCAAGTAAGATCGCCGACAACGCTGTTCGTCCTATCCTCATCGTTTTCCTCCTGCCTGACTCATGGATAAGGGTCAACTCAGCTATGTCTTCGAGATGAATACCGGCTTACTGATCCACTTGCCCATAAACATCCACCAGATGTAAACGAGCCCGCTGATAAACCCGGCAAAGAACGAGGAGACCGGCGTGACGTCACGTCCGAAGGTTCGCAGCGTTCCCCGCTCGACGATCCGGATATACTCGGGCGTTGCGGAGCGCACATACTCCATTCCCATCTGATCGGCAATCGACATGAGCGGCCCGCTGGGGTGCTTGGCGGCCAGGTGGAACGGCGCCAACCAGACCCAGTTCGACGGATAAAACAGCAGCGACCACCCCATACCGCCGAACAGCGCCGTGAACATGTAGCTTCCGGTCAACATCAGCATCACGTCCAGGAAGATCGCACTGGGGATCATCAGACCCGGGGTGGTGAAGTTGACCGGGAACCAGGCCCAGTAGTAGAAGTTAAAGACACGATTCATCCATTGACCGAAGTGAAGCGTCATAATGCAAAAGGTCGCACCGATCGGCAGACGCATCTTTTCCCACATAAAATATTGCGACGCCGCAGGGAAGGTGATCAACAGAATCGGTGTCAACGTGACCCACCAGCGCCGATCCTTCCAGTCCAGCCAGAAGTCCCAGTCGCCGACGGTCAGCATCTGGTGAATATGGTACCCGGCAACGGTACCGGTGAATGCAGCAACGAGGATGATGATATCAAACTTCCGTTCCAGGCTTGCAGCTTGCTGTTGTGACAAGAGCGCCATAGGCTCTTACCCTCCTCGAAGGGAGGGGGGCGGAATGCGCCACCCCCCTCCACTATGTGGACATGCAGCGTTTGAGCGTGGTTACCAATTCTCCGGTACCGGGAGCGGCAACTTGCCGGCGTTTGGCGCCCACTG
>Ga0233425_10011155_pt1 | contig 10601 bp, 8 predicted proteins | sample Watercolumn_Towu_2_FD_181712 | JGI IMG/M metagenome (GOLD analysis project Ga0233425, IMG submission 181712) | Freshwater microbial communities from Lake Towuti, South Sulawesi, Indonesia - Watercolumn_Towuti2014_140_MG | ecosystem: Environmental > Aquatic > Freshwater > Lake | place: Indonesia... | reverse complement strand
GTCAAGAGCAGCGTGGCGCCGGCAGCGGTGCCCACGGCGCCGATGACGAAGCCCAGGGTCGAGACCGTGAGCGTGGCGTTGTAGCGATCTACCGCGTCGCGCTCGCTGTCCGGGCAGCGCCCGCCGCCGCACGCGCCGTCGAGCTCCGAGCGCTGAGCGAGCGCCCAGAGGCCGGCGCCGCCACCGACGAGCAGGCCTGCTCCGCCGACGCCGAGCGCGATCCAGCCCGCCAGGCGTTGGCCCTCCCCCGCGGGCTCGTGTTCTCGCGGAGTCGGCGGGCGCGGCCCGGTGGGTGTCACCGCGTCGTGGAGCTCGACGACCACGCGCCGCGTCTCACCAGGGCTCAACTTCACGATCTGCTCGGTCTTCTGCTGCCCCGCGACGACGCTCACGCGGTGGTCTCCCGGATCCAGCGCGAGCGCGTCTCCCGGCCTCACCGTGCGCTCGCCAACGCGCACTCGAGCCGCCTCAGCGCGTTCGCCCTTCACTTCGACCACGATGCGCGGCATCCGTGCCGCGATCGCTGCGCGCTCGGTCTTCGCGGCGTCGCGGGCTTCGGTCAGAGCGGGGTCCGCGCCCTCGGGCAGCTCGAAGCCAGCGGCTTCGGAGTAGGCGCGTTCGGCCTCGACGAACCGACCGAGCCGCTCGAGCGCGCGTGCTCGCCAGAGCGCGAGCGTGGGCGCGCGCACCAGGCTAGAGGCGCGCTCGAGCTTGTCGAGCGCCGCGGCGTGCTCGCCTCGCTCGAAGAGCTCGATGCCTTCGTAGGCCAGGGTCCGGGCCGTCTCCTTGGTCGAATCGTCGTCGGCCCACGCCACACGCGGTGCAATCACCAGGCAGAGCAAGATCGCGAGGCGGCGCATGGCTCAGAACCCGAGCTGCACGCGCTGGCGGACACCCGAGGCGGAGGGCGCGGCGGATGGAGCTGGAGCGACCGATGGAATGGCGCTCGCGGCGGGGCTTCGATGCCGCGCCAGCGGGGTCGCCCGCGCCGACTCGGTCGCAGCAGGGGGAGGCTCGGCCGCCGGCGGCGGGGGCTCGGGCGCGCTGCTCGGTGCTTCGATCGGTGCAGGCAGTTGCAGAGGTGCGGCGCTCGCCGGGGCGGCCGCAGCGACGGACGGCGGAGCCGCGTTCGTGGGCGAGAAGCTCCACGCGACGACCGCGACCGTCAGAGTCGCGAACGCGACGAGGCCCAGCGTGCGCGCGCTCGTGCGAGTCGCGGGTGGCGGTGGGCCTTCCGTGGGTGACGTCGACACGACCTCGGCGTCCGAACGGGCGGTCTCCACGCTCGGTGCGGGCGCTGCGCGCGGGACGCCGGCGAACCGGGCCATGCCCCGCGCGAGCTCCTCGAGCCCGAGGCGGGAGTCGGCCTGCCGAGAAAGGCCGCGCTCCACCAGCTCGCAGACCTCGTTCGGCAACCCCGGCGCGGCGGTGGCGAGCGGCTCGAAGCTCTCGTGCAGGATGCGATACACCACCGCGTGCTGCTCGCCGGGCTCGTGCGGCGGTCGCCCGCTCAGCGCCTCGTACGCGATGGCACAGAGCGAGTAGGTATCCGTCCGCGCATCGACGTCCTTCGCCCCGCGCGCCTGCTCCGGTGACATGTACAGCACGGTGCCCAGGAGCGCGCCCGCACGGGTCGACACGGCATCCGTCGCGGTGAGCTTGGCGACCCCGAAATCCAGGACCTTCGCCCAGTCCGAGCCGTCGCTGCGCCGGGTGAGGAAGAGGTTCTCGGGCTTCAGATCCCGATGGACGACGCCGCAAGCGTGGGCCTCGGCGAGCGCGTGGCAGGCCTGTGTCACGAGCCTGGCGACGCGAACTAGCGGCAGCTGGCCCTCTCGCGTCAGGAGCGAGCGCAGCGTCTCACCATGCAAGAGCTCCATCGCCAAGAACGGCGTCCCGTCCTGCGCCTCACCGAGGTCCAGCACCGCGGCAACGTGCTCGCTCTCGAGCGCAGCGGCCGCTCGCGCCTCGCGCTGGAATCGCGCGACCATCTCTTCGTCCCGCGCGAGCTCGGGGTGGAGCAACTTCACCGCGACCTTGCGTCCCGTCGCGAGCTGCTCGGCCTCGTACACGCTGCCCATGCCGCCGCTGCCCAACCGGCGCTGGAGCAGGTAGCGGTTCGCCAGGTGCTCCCCGCTTCGGTCTGGCGCGCGGCTCTTCATTCGGCCCCCTCGTCCGGGCGGAAGTCCGAGAGCCGGATCTCGGCGCGCGCGTTCATCAGCCGATAGGCGCGCTGACGCGAGATGCCCAGGGCGGCTGCCGCGCGCGACACGTTGCCCGCGGACTCGCGCAGCGCCTCGATCAGGCGCGTGAGATCGCGTTCGTCGCGCTCCTCCGCCGTGACGGGCTCCGCCGCTGCGGGTCTCTCGGCGTCTTGGCTCGGGACCGGTCGGGCGCGCAGGTGCTGCGGCAGGTGCGCGCGCCGGAGCGCGCCCTCGTGGCCATGCACGGCCAGCATGCGCCGCGCCAGCGTCTCGAGCTCCCGCACGTTGAGCGGCCAGTCGTGGAGCAGCAGGCTCTCCACCAGGCGCGCCTCGAGGTCGGGAGCCGCGCCGCCGCCGTGCCGCCGCAGGAAGCACAGGAACAGCGCGACCACGTCCGCCTTGCGAGCACGGAGCGGCGGCAGCTCGATGCTGACCCCGGCCAAACGAGCGAAGAGATCCGCGCGGAATCGCCCTGCTGCCACCGCGGCTTCGAGCGAATCCTGGGATGCGCAGATGACGCGCAGATCCACCGGCTCGCGCCGCGTGTCGCCGAGCGGCTGGACCTCGTGCTCCTCGAGCACCCGCAGGAGCTTGGCCTGGACGCCGAGAGCGAGCTCGGTGATCTCGTCGAGCAGCAACGTCCCGCCGCTCGAGGCGCGCAGGTGGCCCGCGCTCGAGTGGGTCGCTCCGGTGAAAGCGCCCTTGCGGAAGCCGAAGAGCTCGCTCTCCGCCAACGTCTCGGGAATGGCGGCGCAGTTCACTGCGTGGAATGGCCCCGGCCGCTCGCTCCAGGCGTGAACGGCGCGGGCGAGGCACTCCTTTCCCGTGCCCGTCTCGCCCAGAATCACGAGGGGCAAGTTGGACCGCGCGACGCTCTCGGCCGCCGCGATGGCTCGGGCCAGCGCGCCGCCGCCGACCACTCCCGGCCCCAGCGTGTCCGGCTCGGTGACGTCCTCGAGCGATGCCACCACGCCGACGGCATCACCCAGCCGGACGACTGTCCCGGGTCCCAGGGGACCCTGACGGATCCGCGCGCCGTCCAGGAACACTCCGTTTCGGCTGTCGAGGTCTCTGACCACGAAGATGGGCCCGTCTCGCACGATCTCCGCGTGGCGCCGCGACAGCTCGGTGCCCGAGAGGCGAACGTCACAATCGTCGCCCCTTCCCAACGAGAGAGCCGCCGCGTCGAGCGGGGTCGGGCGTGACGTCGGATGGGGCCACACCCAATGGATGGCCCGCCGATCCGGGGCTGACGTTTCGTCGGTGACCCGCGCAGGCGCGGTGGTCCGGTCCATCCCCATGGTCACCCAATCGGAGGATATCCGACGGCCGGCGAGGAAGGCTCCGGCAGCTTTTGCGTCGGACTGCAGGGTCACCCAAACGGGTGATTCAGCGGGGCACCGCCAGGCCAGCCTGGAGAAAGCTGACTAGCTCCGACTGTCGTCGCGTCTGCGTCTTGGCAAAGACGCGTTTCAAGTGGGTTCGCGCCGTGTTCATGCTGACGCCGGCCTGGTCGGCAGCCTCTCGTAACGTCACCCCTTCCACCAGCAAGCGGGCGAGGCGGGCCTCCGCGCCCGTGAGGCCATAGGCAGCGCGCAAGTAGGGCTCGCCGCAGGTCATCTGCGCGTCCGGAATTCTGATCACCACCGCGACCTGCCGGGCGCACAGCACGCCGTCGCGCGCTCCGACGAGCCGCGTCGAGACCATGAGCGGTCGGGCGCCGGAGCGGGCGACGAAGAGCGGCTCGGCCTCGCCGGCACGCCGCCCGTCGAGCAGCGCGCGAAGGCGTCGTGCGAGGCGCGCGTCCGAGGTCCAGAACGTGCCGTCGGGACGCAAGCACACGCCGTCGTCTGCTCGGAGGGTGCTCGCGACCCGGCTGTGACGCCGCGCGCGCAGCGCGCTGTCCACGACCACCCAGCCCACCTGCCGGCGCTCGACCTCCTCCAGGAGCGCATCGGCCTCGGTCTTCGCACAGCGCACCTCGCACTCGAGCCGAACGGCGCGACGGACGTGATCGGCCAGCGAAGACAGCCGTTCGCTCCGCAGCTCCGACCACTCCCGCCATCCCAGCACGCTCAAGCAGATCCGCTCGGGGTCGCTTCGCGCGCTCGCGACCAAGGTGGCGATGCCGGGCTGCTCCTCACGGCACGACAGCGAGCCGAAAGGCGCCTCGAGGTCGTGCGCTACCCAGGCGCGGACCGCGTCGAGCTCCTCGGTCGAGAGCCCGAAGGACACCTCCCGGCCGTGACCGTTTCCACGGACGCTGACGCTCACGCAAGCGGCGCGCGCGCCGAGCCCGTGCGCGATCCGGTCCAACGCATGCGGCCAGGGAGTCGCGCCCATCGCCGCTTCGTAGAGATCGCCGACGGGATCGCGCGGAAGCACGGGAGCGGTGAAGCACCCCGTATGCCAGCGTGAAAACGCTGGCATGGGTGCAACTCGAGCGTCCGCGCGGCTGTCCACGGCGCCAGTGCGGCCGTCCGCGCGGACGTCCGGCGACGGTCTGCCCAGCTTGTCACTCCCCACCCCCCGCGTTAGGACCCCGGGGATGGCAGCGCGCGACGTGCACGGTCCGAATCCGCCGTGGGAGCGAGGGTTCGGCGTGGTCGGCCAGCCGCAGCGCAAGGTGGACGGACTGTCCAAGGCGACGGGTGAGGCCGTCTACACCGACGACATCCAGCTGCCGGGCATGCTGCACGCCAAGACGCTGCGGAGCCCCCACGCGCACGCGCGCATCCTGCGCATCGACTGCTCGAAAGCGCTCGCGCTGCCCGGCGTCCACGCCGCCATCACCGGGCGCGACTTGCCCGAGCGCTACGGCGTCATCCCGTGGACCCAGGACGAGACCGCGCTCGCGGTGGACAAGGTGCGCTTCGTCGGCGATCCGGTCGCGGCCGTCGCGGCGGTGGACGAGGACACGGCGGTTGGCGCCCTCGAGCTCATCGAGGTCGAGTACGAGCCGCTGCGCGCGTTCATCGACCCGGCCGAGGCCCTGGCGAACCCCGAGCCCAAGATCCACGAGGACAAGAAGAACAACGTCAGCAAGCACGTCTTGCTCGACTTCGGCGACGTGGACGGAGCCATCGCAGGCGCCGACGTGGTCGTCGAGGGGGAGTTCGGGTTCCACAGCACCACCCACGCGGCGATCGAGCCCCATTGCGCCGTGGCGCGGCTGTCGCCGGACGGCTTGCTCACGGTCTGGAGCGCCACGCAGATCACCCACTACGTGCACCGCGCTCTGGCGAAGGTGCTCGGCCTGCCGGAGCAGCAGATCCGGGTGATCCAGCCCTGCCTGGGCGGCGCGTTCGGCGGCAAGAGCGATCCCTTCAGCCTGGAGTTCTGCACGGCGAAGCTGGCGCTGGTCACCGGGCGCCCGGTGAAGATGCTCTACACGCGCGAGGAGGTCTTCTACGCGCACCGCGGCCGCCACGCGATGCAGCTCCGCTACCGCACCGGAGCGAAGAAGGATGGTCGCCTGACCGGCGTCGACGCCAAGATCCTCATCGACGGCGGCGCCTACAGCTCCTTCGGACTGGTGACGACCTACTACTCGGGTCAGCTGCTCACTGGCCCCTACGACTTCCCGACCTACCGCTTCGACTCGACGCGGGTCTTCACCAACAAACCCCCGTGCGGGCCGAAGCGCGGGCACGGCTCGGTGCAGCCGCGCTTCGCCTTCGAGGTGCAGCTCGACGAGGTCGCGGACGCGCTCGGGATCGATCCCATCGAGGTCCGGCGCAAGAACTTCCAGGGCTCGAGCACGCAGACGGTGAATGGGCAGCGCATCACCTCCAACGGCTTCCTGGAGTGCCTGGCCGCGGTGGAGGGCGCCAGCGACTGGAAGGCGCGGCGAGGCAAGCTGCCCTACGGGCGCGGGCTCGGTGTTGCCGGCAGCATGTACATCTCGGGCACGAACTACCCGGTTTACCCCAACGAGATGCCGCAGGCGGGGGTGCAGCTCAAGGTCGATCGCTCCGGTGTGGTCACCGCGTTCACCGGCGGCAACGACATCGGCCAGGGTTCGAGCTCCGTCGTCCGCAGCATCGTGGCGGAGGAGCTCGGTGTCTTGCCGGAGCACGTCCGGGTCGTCGCAGCGGACACGGATCTGTGTCCCGTGGACCTCGGCGCCTATTCGAGCCGCGTGACGTTCATGGTCGGCAACGCCACCATCGACGCCTGCCGCAAGTTGCGCGGCAAGATCGTCGAGGTCGTCGCCGAGAAGTGGCAGGTCGAGCCGGCGCGCATCTTCATGGCGGCAGGCGAGGTCGTGGACTTGCGCGACGCCGAGCACCGGATGAGCGTGCGCGACGCCTTCCAGCTCGCCGAGGCCAAGCTCGACACGCTGGGCTCGACGGGCTCCTACAACACCCCCGAGCTCGGCGGGAAGTACCGCGGCGGGACCATCGGCGCCTCGCCCGCGTACTCGTTCACCGCGCACGTCGCCGAGGTCCGCGTGGACGCCGAGACCGGTCGCATCCGCGTGGACAAGATCTGGGTGGCTCACGACTGCGGCCGCGCGCTGAACCCCACGCTCGTGGCCGGGCAGATGGACGGCTCCGTCTACATGGGCGCGGCGGAGGTCGTGATGGAGAACCACGCCGTCGACGCACGCGGACTGCACACCGGGCCGTCGTTGCTCGACTACCCCATCCCCACCACGCTAGACACGCCGGAGATCCAGTCGTTGATCGTCGAGAGCATCGATCCGGAGGGCCCCTATGGTGCGAAGGAAGCGGGGGAGGGTCCGCTGCACTCGGCCATCCCGGCCATCGCCAACGCCGTCTTCGACGCCGTGGGTATCCGTCTGCACGAGCTGCCGTTCAGTCCGATGAAGGTGCTCCGCGCTCTGCGCGAGCAGACCGAACGGGTCGAGCGGCGGCGCGAGCGCCCGGTGGCGGCGGAGTGATGCCATGCTGAGGTTGCCGCAGTTCTCCGTCGAGAGCCCCGCCACGCTGGAGGGCGCCCTCGAGCTGCTCGCGGCGCACGCCGGGCGCGCCCTCCCCATCGCCGGCGGTACGGACCTCCTGCCGAACCTGAAGCACCGCATCGCCGAGCCGGAGCTCCTGGTCTCGCTCGCCAACGTGGCCGAGCTGCGGGGCATCCGCGTGGATGACGAGGGCGCACTGGTCATCGGCGCGATGACGCCTCTCGACGCGGTGGCACACCACCCGGAGGTCCAGGCGCGCGCGCCGGCGCTGGCTCAGGCGGCCGGGCTGGTCGCGAGCCCGCAGATCCGCCGCATGGGCACCCTGGGTGGGAACGTGATGCTCGACACGCGCTGCCGTTACATCAACCAGACCCACTTCTGGCGCAAGGCGCTGGGCTTCTGCCTGAAGAAGGACGGCAGCTTGTGCCACGTCGTCGCTGGCGGGCAGAAGTGCGTGGCCGCCGCCAGCAACGACACGGCGCCGGCGCTGATGAGCCTGGGCGGCGAGCTCGGGTTCCGGAGCAAGGGTGGCGAGCGGCGCGCGAAGGTGGACGAGCTCTGGAAGAGCGACGGAGTCTTCAACAAGAGGAGCGGCCTCGACGAGCTCCTGGTCAGCGTGCGCGTGCCCGCCCAGCGCTCCGGGCATCGCGGCGCCTACGGCAAGCTGCGTGAGCGCGGCTCCTTCGATTTCCCCCAGCTCGGCATCGCCGTGCGGGTCGACCTCGAAGGCGGCAGCGTGGCCGACGCCGACGTCTGCGTGGTCGCGCTCCAGGCTCGGCCGCTGCGCCTGAAGGGCGTGGCCGAGTTGTTGAAGGGCACGCGCCCCGGCGAGCCGAGCTTCGCCGACGCGGTCGAAAAGCTGGGGGAGCGCGCCCACCAGCAGTGCCACCCCATGCCGAACATCCCCGGCGATCCCGAGTACAGGCGGGAAATGGTGCCCATCTACGTGCGGCGTACGCTGCTTTCGGCGCTAGGGCTCGGCGAGCGGCCGCTGTCTTGACGGAGCCTTCGGCTTCGCGCCCACACTGACCTCCATCAGAGGCACTTGCGCCCCGTCCGCGCTGCGGCGATTCTCGGGGTTGGGCTCATGCAGCGCAGGCCAAACCCAGGGTTCGACGACGGCGTGTCGCCGAGCGTGCAGGACCTCACGCACTCGGAGATGAAGGTGGCGTTCCAGCCCATCGTGGACGTCGCCACCGGGCGCACCTTCGCCGTCGAGGCGCTGGCCCGCTGTCAGCGACCCGGGCTCGAGTCGCCGCTCGTGCTCTTCAACCGGGCGACGGACGAGCAGGCCCAGGGGCGCCTGGGCCGCCTGATCCGACAGGTAGCGTTCACTGCGTGCGCCGACCTGCCCCTGTTCGTCAATGTGCACCCCGACGAGCTGAACGAGCACTGGCTCATTCAACCCGACGACCCGCTGGGCTTCCACGAGAAGCCCGTGTTCCTGGAGATCACCGAGGGTGCGGCGTTCACGCATTTCGATCTGTGCTCGAAGGTCCTGATGGAGCTCTGCGCCCGCACCGGCGCGTACCTCGTGGTGGACGACTTCGGCGCGGGCTACTCGAACATTCAACGCATCCTCGATCTCGAGCCCGCGGTCGTGAAGCTCGACCTGGCGCTGATCCGCAAAATCGACGAGAAGCCGCGGCAGCAGGCGGTGGTCCGCCACATGGTCGCGCTCTGCGCGGACCTCGGCTGCAAGGTGGTGGCCGAGGGCATCGAGACGTTGGACGAGCTGCTCACCATCCGTGACCTGGGGGTCCACTACGCGCAGGGCTACTTCCTCGCCCGGCCGGCGTTTTCGCCGCCGGACGTCGCATGGCCGGCCGGGCTCGGCGGGAGACGCCGCTCGAAGCAGCCGGCAGGGCCTCCGCCGTCTCGCCGTATGCCGACCCTCCCCGCGCCCAGCCGGCCGAGGGGCCCCGCGGCGCGCGTGCTGGTGGAGGAAGTCGTGCTCGTCTCTGCGGCGCGCCCGCCCGTGAGGCAGCTGCCCCAGACGCCCCCCGCTCGACCGGTACGGGCGTCGAAGTTGCCCACGGTGCGCCCCAAGCGCCAGAGCAGCCGAGCGCCCGAGCCGACGACGTCCCGGCGCCCGCCGGCCAAGCGCAAGACCAAGGCGCCGCCGCGCTGAGCTGGGGCCAGGGACTTGGCCCGCGTCGCACGCCGGCGCCTACGATCCCACGCGCATGCAGACCTCCAGCTTCGCTCCGCGCGTGGTTCGCCGAACCGCGCGCATCCCTTGTCAGGTCGTGCGCCTGCGCGACTTCAGCTTGGTGGCCGATCTGATCGAGAACGTGTCGCCGGACGGCCTGCTGGTCGGGCCTGCCGACGTGGTCCTGACCGGAGAGCCCGTGATCGTGTCCTTCCAGCTCCCCGGGCTGCGGGACTACATCGACGCGGAGGCGACGGTCGCCCGCGTCATCCACGGACGCCGGCCGGGCGAGACCCGGCGTGGGTTGGGGCTCGAGCTGACGGCCATCTCGGCGTTCTCGAAGCTGCTCCTCACGGCGTACCTCAAGCGGCTACCGCCCGTGCCACCGGCCTGGCGACTGGGCTTCGGGCGTCTCGCTGACGTGGCCCGACTGGCCAGCTGAGTCGATCGTGCTCGTCGGGGTCGTGCTCGCCGCAGGCCGCTCGTCGCGGCTCGGCTTCCCGAAAGCGCTGGCCGAGCTCGAAGGGGAGACGTTCGTGGCGCGAGCGATCCGCACCCTCACCGAGGGCGGGTGCGGCGAGGTGTGCGTGGTCGTCGCGCCGCCGCATGGCGCTACCATCGAGGCCGTGCTGCCCGGCGTACCGGTCGTGCACAACCCCGAGCCGGATCGCGGGATGCTGAGCTCGCTGCAGGTCGGCCTGGGCTGGGCGGTGTCGCGCCCCGAGCTCGGCGGGGTGTTGTTCTCGCTCGTCGACCACCCGCGGCTCCGCGCATCGACCGTGCGGTGCCTTATCGCCGCCGGGACGCGGCGGGCGCTGCGACCGGTCTTCGCCGGTCGCGGAGGTCATCCGGTCCTGCTCGACCCGGGCGCGGTCCGGGACCTTCTGGCCGCGGAGCCGACGGCGTCCATCCGCGACGTGCTCGGCACGCTGGAGGACCTGGAGGTGGACGACCCCGGCGTCGTCGACGACATCGACGACCTGGCAGGGCTGGAGGCGCTCGGGGGCACGTCGACTCGGGAGTGATCACGCCAATGCGAGCCGTTCCCCGTGGATCGCCAAGGGGTCCATCGCTTGGAGATCTCCCGTGGCCATCCGAGCCTCGTGCCGACTGCCGCCGCAACACGAGCGCAGCTCGGGGCAAGAACGGCAGGGCTTCGGCAGGCTCGCCGCGTCGTGGAGCCCGAGCAACGCCGGGTGCCGCCACGCCGCGCTGATCGAGGTCTCCGAGATGGTGCCCAGCGGCAGGCGCAGCGAGTAGCTCGGACGGATCTCTCCCTCCGGCGAGATGACCAAACGATCCCGCCCGTCGTCGAAGC
>Ga0233425_10011154_pt1 | contig 10601 bp, 7 predicted proteins | sample Watercolumn_Towu_2_FD_181712 | JGI IMG/M metagenome (GOLD analysis project Ga0233425, IMG submission 181712) | Freshwater microbial communities from Lake Towuti, South Sulawesi, Indonesia - Watercolumn_Towuti2014_140_MG | ecosystem: Environmental > Aquatic > Freshwater > Lake | place: Indonesia... | reverse complement strand
AGAGGCCGGGCAGCACGGCATCCTGCAACTCGAGCACGACGAGAAGTCCGGCGGCGTGATCGTGAAGAGCTGCCGCGCGACGGGATAGGGGCGTCGCCGATGACGCAACGGGTGGCCCCGATCCTCCTCCCGCTGCTGGCGGTCGCCGTTGCCGGGGCGGCCGACTGGCCTTGCATGGTCGGGCCGAACGGCGATTACACCTCGCCCGAGACGGGCCTCGCGGACCGGTTCCCCGACGGCGGGCCGGCGGTGGTCTGGCGCGCGCGGGTGGCGCCGGGTTACGCGGGCCTCGCCGTCGCGGGCGGGCGGGTCTTCACCGTGAGCGCCACCGCCGGCACGCTGTCGAAGGACTATCCCGATGCCCGCGGGCAGATCAACCGCGTCTCGAAGCAGACGACCGAAATCGGCATCACGGTGTACGCCCTGGACGCGGTGAGCGGGGCGACCGCATGGACCCACGCGTACACCGTGGCGGGGGTCTTCCCGGTCACCGACTGGGGCCGGAAGTCCGTCGAGGGGCCGTGGGCCAACTACTTCGGACCGAAGGCCACGCCGACGGTCGATGGCGGCCGGGTCTACGTCTACGACCACGTCGGCGTCCTCACGGCCCTGCGCGCCGACACGGGCGAACGGATCTGGCGGCGCGACGTGCGCGCCGACCACGGCGGCATGCCGCCGCGGTTCGGCTACGCGGCGCCGCCGCTCGTCGCCGGGCGGCTCGTTGTCGTGCCGGTGTTCTCCGAAACGGCCTGTCTGATCGCGCTGGACAAGGACTCCGGAGAGCCGGCCTGGACGGGCGGCATCATCGGCGGACTCGGCGGCACGTCGACCCGCTGGGACGGCTACTCCATTCCCGTTCTTCGGACCCTCGGAGGCGAGGAGCAGATCGTCTTCTTCACCGGCGCGGGGGTCCAGGCGCTGCGGCCCGCCGATGGCGCCACGCTCTGGTCGCGCGCCATCAAGAGCCACACCGGCGAGATCGTCGCCCCGCCGCTGACCGACGGCACCGACGTCATCGTCGCCTCGCACTACATCAGCGGCGCGCAATGCCTGCGGCCAGCCGGCGGCGCCGTGACCGAGGTGTGGAAGACCTTCGACCTCAAGCCCCGGTTCGCCAACATCGCGGCCGCGGGCGACGCCGTCTACGGCGCCCACGGCTCGCACTACGGCGCCGAGTTCCGCTGTCTCAACCGCGCCGACGGTGCGCGGCGCTGGACGACCGAGTTCCGTGCCGCGCCCGAGCAGCAGACCGAACACGCCCAGGTGCTGGCGGCCGACGGCAAGTTGATCCTGCTGACCGGTTATGGCGACCTCGTCCTGGCGAAGGCGGACCCCGAAGCCTACGCCGAACTCGCGCGCGGCCGCCTCGACGACGGCAGCGCCGCATGCCAGTGGTGGACGCCGCCGTCGCTCGCGGACGGCCGCCTCTACGCGCGCAGCACCGCCGGTCACGTCGTCTGCGTGGACCTGCGGGCGGATTCGACCCTCGCCCCATGACGCTGAGGGCAGTCATGGCTGCGATCAAGTCGCCGGAGCGAGCCCTGACCTCTGACTTCTCTGGTTGGGGGCGGAACTCTCGTTGGACTTCCAGCGCCGGACCCCTGACACCTGAACCCTGACCCCTGAACCCTATCTACCCTCCGCTGCCGTCTCCCTCTTCAGGATGCACAGGTCCACGGGCGGGATGGTGACTTCGCCGACCGTCGCGCGCGTGAAGACGTCCTCGTGCGGCTCGGGAAGAACGACCCGCTGGGACGCGTCGGAGCGGTTCAACAGGAACAGCAGGCGCAGGCCGCCGCCTTCGCGGACGCAGGCCGACACGTCCGGCGGCGTCTCCAGCGCGCCGCGCACGCCGGCCTGATCGAGCATCCAGGCGGCCCACGCATCGAGGCCGGCCGGATCGAGCGTCGCGCCGACGTAGAGCACATGACCCGTGCCTTCGCGCCGGCGGGTGATCGCGGGCCAGTCCTTCCGCCAGCCGTCCGCGTACTGCGCCAGCACGTCCGCGTCGAGCGGGTGGAGTTCGTCGGCGGCCAGCGTCGCGGCAGCGTTGTCCAACCCTTGGACAATGGCGCTCTTGAGCGGCCAGGCCTTCCCTTCGAGCCACGCCAGGTCGCTCGCCTCCACGCCGGCCAGCTCGCGCAGCGGCCCGGGGCGCGGCTCGGCGAAGCTCTTGCCGAACTCGTCGACCACGCCGCTGCCGGCGGTGAGGCAGAGCACGCCCCCGCCGGCGACGAAGCGGGACAGGTTCGAGGCGGTGGCGTCGTCGACCAGGAACAGCCGCGGCGCGACGACGAGGCGGTAGTCGGACAGTTCCTCGCGGGGGTCGACGACGTCGACGGTCACGTTGCGGCGGCGGAAGGCGTCGTGGTAGCGGGCGGCTTCCAGCGCGGGGTCGAGGTCGCGGCCGCGCCAGCAGGCCTCGGCGGCCCAGCGGGAGTCGTAGCCCAGCGCGAGGGCGACGCGCGCGGCGGGGCGGGTGCGGTCGATGAGGTCGCCGACGCGCGCGATCTCGTCGCCCATGTGCGCGAGTTCGTGGTAGCGGCGGTTCGCGGCGCCGCTGTGCGGGAGGAGGCCGTCGGCCATCTGCTCCTGGCCCCAGCGGCAGCAGCGCCAGCGGAAGAACGTCACGCCGCAACCGCCGTGCGCGATGCCGAGCCACGCCCAGAGGCGCATCCAGCCGGGGCCGGCGTCGGTGTGCTGGAGACGCGTGAACTGCTCGAGGGCGAAGACGCGGCCGCGCGTGCCGCGGTAGAGGTCGATCGTCATCTCCGGCGTGCGCTGGGGGTAGTGGTTGAAGCCGGGGATGTCCATCGGCCGCAGCAGGGCGCGGGCGTCGGTGTCGACGGCCAGGTAGTTCCGGGCGTTGGTGGTGACGAACTTGCCCGGGTCGAGGCGGCGGATCCACTCGACCCGCCGCCGCGCGAAGTCGACGTTGAGGCCGGAGAGGAAGCGCCGGTACTCGAGGTCGAGCTGCGGGTTCCCGGCGGGGCGGGGGACCTCGGCGAAGTCGCCGATGCGGAACGACCAGAAGTGCTCGCCCCAGGCGGCGTTGAGGGCCTCGGGCGTCTCGTACTTCTCCTTCAGGTACGCGCGGAAGGCGTCGAGGCAGCGGTCGCACCAGCAGTCGTTGCCCGAGCCGACTTCGTTGTCCACCTGCCAGCCGGCGATCGCGTCGTGCCTGGCGAAGTGGCGGATCACGGCCTGGTCGATGCGCTCGGCGATGGCGGCGAACTCGGGATGGGCGAGTCCGACCGTATAGCGCTGGCCCCAGACGCGCCGGCGGCCCTGGGCGTCGACGTTGGCGATGCCCGGGTGCTTCACGAAGACCCACGGCGGCGGCGTGCGCGAGCACGTGCAGAGGATCGCGCGGATGCCGCGGCTGTTGAGGACGGCGAGCGCACGCTCCATCCATCCGAAATCCAGCGCGCCCTCTCGCGGCTCGTAGGCGCTCCAGGCGAACTCGCCCATGCGCACGGTGTTGACGCCGGCCTCCCGCATCATGTCGGCATCGACGGCCCATCGATCCTCGGGCCAGTGTTCGGGGTAATACTGCACGCCGTAGTACATGGCTGCATCCTCCAGCGGCCGGCACCTTGTCCGGCCAGGCCGGGCCGGATTATCCCGCCGCGCGGCCGAGAGGTCAAAGAGGAAGACTATTGGGCTGAGGGCGGGGGCGCATCGGCGAGTTGTTGCCGTCGAGGTCGGTTCGTGCGCGACAGGGGCGGTGCACGCCGGCTCGCTCGGAGAGCCCGCCCTACGTGTGCCATGGGGGCGATAGGTAGGGCGCGTTCTCCGAACGCGCCGCAGGGGTCAGGCGGCGGTCAACGGCTCGCTCGGAGAGCTCGCCCTACCTGCCGAGCCGGGGCCATCTCGCGGCCGTATGGCCCGTGGCGCCTGCGCGGTATAACGAATCGCCGATGCGCCCGGAGGGCGGAGGGCGGAAGGATGGCCGCTGATCTCCCGCCGCGGCGCGGAGGCGCAGTGGAGACCGCTCCGGCAAGCGCTGGGCAGCGCGTGATGTGCCGGCCTCGGCGAGGCCGGCTACAGAAGCGGTCCGGCTGAAGGCTGAAGCGCAGCGGAATCCCTGAACCCTGACACCTGAACCCTGACGCCCGCCCCCGTGTCCCGACGCCCAGGCCTTCACGTCCGCGCGAGAGCGGGTCTTTCGCTCATCACCGCCTTCGCGGCGGGCCGCGGCGGCCGCCGCCCGGTCCGCCCCGTCTGCGCCCGCGGTCGGCGTGCATCGGCGGGCGCTCGTCCTGCGGCGGTTCGGCGATCGGGTTGGCGTGGGCATCGGGCGGCAGCCGGAGCATGTCCTCCGGCGGATGCACGCACGGGATCGAGTGGCCGAGGAGTTCCTCGATCGGAGGGATGTAGAACGCCTCCTCCTCGCAGGCGAAGGTGATCGAGATGCCGCTCGCGCCGGCCCGGCCGGTGCGGCCGATGCGGTGGACGTAGTCCTCGGGGTCGATCGGCACGTTGTAGTTCACGACGTGGCTGATGCCCTCGACGTGCAGGCCCCGGCCCATGACGTCCGTCGCCACCAGCACGCGCAGCCGCCCCTCGCGGAAGGCATCGAGCGTGCGCGTGCGCTGCTTCTGGGCGAGCGCGCCGGAGATCGCCTCGCACGCCACGCCCACGCGCCGCAGCTCGCGGGCGAGGCGGTCGACGGCGTCGCGGCGGTTGGCGAAGAGCAGCACGCGGTCGAGCTTCTCGCGCTGGAGGAGGTTGTAGAGCAGGGCGAATTTCTCGCGGGAGGTGACGACGTACAGGCGCTGGTCGACCGACTCGGCCGCGAGGCGCTCGGGCGCGATCTCGATCTTGACGGGGTCGCGCGTCCAGCTCGCGGCCAGCCGCAGGATGGTCGGGTTGAGCGTGGCGCTGAAGAACATCGTCTGGCGGCGGTCCTTGGGCGGCGTGCCGTAGACGATGCGCCGCACGTCGGGGATGAAGCCCATGTCGAGCATGCGGTCGGCCTCGTCGATCACCAGGATCTCGACGCGGTTGAGGTGGAGGTCGTGGCGCGCGTGGAAATCGAGCAGCCGGCCCGGCGTGGCGCAGATCACATCGGGATTGGTCTCCGCCAGGCGCCGGCGCTGCTTCTCCAGCTCGGAGCCGCCGTAGACGGCCATGCTGCGCAGGCCCGTGTGGCGGCCGAGCTCGAGGGCGTCGCGCTCGATCTGCATCACCAGCTCGCGCGTCGGCGCCAGGATCAGCGCCCGCGGCGCGCCGGTCCGGCGGCCCTCGATCGGGCGGCGCAGGCAATGGTTGAAGATCGTGATCAGGAAGGCGACCGTCTTGCCGGTGCCGGTCTGCGCCTGCCCGGCGACGTCGCGCCCGGCGAGGGCGGGCGGCAGCACGCCGGCCTGGATCGGCGTGGCGTACTGGAAGCCCAGCTCGTGGATCGCGCGCAGGATGGGTGCGGGCAGGTCGAGGTCGTGGAAGCGGGTCTTCCCGTCGGCGGGCGGGACCCGGAACGTCGCCGGATCCCACGGCGTCGACGGCGCGGCGGGCGCGGCGGCGGCCGCTTCGCGCGGGGCGTGAGCGCGGCCGCGCCGGGCGGCGTCCGCCGGATGCGGTTCGCGCCGGCGGTCCCGGCCGGCGTCGCCGCGGGGTCGCGGCTCGTCGTGGCGGGCGCCTCGTTCCGGCGCCGGGCGGGAGGCGTGCGGGTGCGGCGCCGGGCGGGCCGGCGGCGGTCCGCCCGCGGACCCGAGGGCGGATGGCTTCGGCTTCGCGGCCTCGCCCTGCAGGAGGCCCATCTTCCGGAGGAGGCGACGGATCATGACGGCTTCTCTCCCGGCGCGGCGCGCGCGCGCCGTCCCTCGTCGACGGCGCGGCGCAGCGCGGCGGCCGCCTCGGCCGGATCGGCCGCGGCCATGATGGCGGATACGACGGCCACGCCCGCGGCCCCGGCCCGCATCGCCTTCGCCGCGTTCGCCGCGGAAAGGCCGCCGATGGCGACGACCGGCACGCGGGCCGCCGCCGCGATGCGCCGCAGGCCGGCCAGCCCGACCGCGGGCGGCGCGTCGCTCTTGGTCGGCGTGGCGAAGACCGGGCTCGCGGCCAGATAGTCCGCGCCGTCGTCGACCGCGCGGCGCGCCTCGTCGGGGGTCGACACCGAGACGCCGATGATGAGCGCGTCGCCCACCACGCGGCGGACGGCGGAGCAGGGGAGGTCGCCCTGACCGAGATGGACGCCCGCGGCGCCGGCCGCCAGGGCGATGTCGGGTCGGTCGTTCACGATCAGCGGCACGCCGAGCGCGGCGAGCCGCCGCCGCAGCCCCTCCGCCCGCGCGAGGAAGGCGCGCGCGGCGAGCTGCTTCTCGCGCAACTGCACGAGCGTCACGCCGCCCGCCACCGCCCGCGCGACGAGGTCCTCGATCGGGCGCGCTCCGGCGAGGGCGGTGTCGGTGACCAGATACAGCCGGTAATCGGGCGTCGGCTTCATGCGGGGACGGGCGCGATCCGCGCGCCCTGCAGGATGTCCTCCCGGCCGATCTCGTCCAGCGCGTCGAGCAGCGCGACCTGGAACGAGCCGGGACGGCGCGCCGCCCGCGCGGCGCGTTCCCCCGCGAGTCCGAAGACGGCGAGCGCCCCGGCCGCCGCCGCGAGGGGATCGGGCTCGACGGCGAGGAAGGCGCCCGTGACGGCGGTGGCGGCGCAGCCCGTGCCGGTGACGCGGCAGAGCAGGGCGTCGCCGTTGGAGACCGCGCACGCGCGCCGGCCGTCGGTGACGTAGTCGACGGCGCCGGTCACGGCGACGACGCCGCCGTGCGCGCGGGCCAGCGCGCGCGCGGCGAGGCGGGCCTCGTCCGCGCCGTGGACGGAATCGACGCCCCGGGCGCCCGCGTCGTCGGTCGCCAGCGCGAGGATCTCCGACGCGTTGCCGCGGACGACGTCGGGCCGGAGCTCCTCGAGCAGCCGGCGGGCGGTGCCGGTGCGCAACGGCGTGGCGCCCGCGCCGACGGGATCGAGGACGACCGGCACGCCGCGCGCGCGGGCGGCCGCGCCGGCCTTGAACATCGAGCGGATCCACGGCGCCGAGAGGGTTCCGATGTTGATCACCAGGGCGCCCGCGAGGCCGGTCATCGCCTCGACTTCCTCCTCCGCGTGCGCCATCACCGGCGAAGCGCCCAGCGCGAGCAGGACGTTCGCCGAGAAGTTCATGACGACGTAGTTGGTGATGTTGTGGACGAGCGGACGCCGCTCGCGGATGCGCTCCAGCGCGTCCGCCACCGCCATCGCCGTCAATTCCGCCGCCATACGGTTGCCCTTTCGCCGGCCCCGACCGTCGGGGCGAACGGCCATTGTGACGGCCGCCCGCGGCGTTGCAAGCCCGGACTCGCCCGGACTCGTCTTGCGCCGGGGGGGCGGCGGGGATAGTCTCGCCTCCGGGGGACACGTCATGAAGAGAGGGCTCGCGGTGTTGCGGATTGCGGCGATGCTCGGGGCGGCGGCGCCGGGGGCGCCGGCGCAGGAGGAGCAGCGGACGGTAACCGGCGTCGTCACGTCCATCACCGTGGACGATCCGACCGAGATGCGCGCGATCTCGAAGGAAGAGAAGCGCATGGTCGTGCGCGTCGAGCTGGACGGCGTCGACGACATCGTGCTCGGCTTCGGCGAGCCGGGGCGTCCGCTCGAGGCGCAGCGCGAGATGTTCGACGTCCTGCTGGCGGCCATGGAGAAGGGGTGGACGGTCACGCTCCGGCTGAACCGCGAGATCACCAGCCGGCGCGGCACCGCCTTCGGCCGCATCGTCTCCGTGACGGTGAAGCCGTAAGAAGCAGGCTGTTAGTCGGTTAGGCTGTTAGGGAGAAGGCTGTTAGGCGCTGGGCGGTCGGGGGCTGCGATCAAGTCGCCGGAGATCTCCCCGCCCTCTGCCCTCTGACTTCTGCCTTCTGCCCTCTGACTTCTGCGGCGCCTGAACCCGGTCCGCCCCTCGCTGGCGCCGCCGTCCTCCGCGCGTATATTGACCCAGCCGCCCGCGAGGGCGGGGAGAAACGAATGGGTTGAAACCCGGAGGACGAGACCATGGCCTATCAACAACCGAAGCTGCCGTACGCGTTCGACGCGCTGGAGCCGCATATCGATGCGCGGACGATGGAGATCCATTACGGCAAACACCACGCGGCGTACGTGGCGAACTACAACGCCGCGATGGAGAAGCATCCGGAACTGGCCGGCCGGGACCTGACCTCCATGCTGCGCGACCTGTCCGCCGTGCCGGAGGATATCCGCACCGCCGTGCGCAACAGCGGCGGCGGCGCGTGGAACCACTCGCTGTTCTGGGAAGTCATGTCGCCGAAGGGCGGCGCGCCGGCGGGCGAGCTGGTCCGCGCGATCGACCGCTACCTGGGCGGCATTGACAAGATGAAGGAGGCGTTCGCGAAGGCCGCGATGGCGCGCTTCGGCTCGGGTTGGGCCTGGCTCACGGTCCAGCCCGGCGGCACGCTCTGCATCTGTTCCTCGCCGAACCAGGACAGCCCGCTGATGAAGGGCGTCTCGGATTGCCCCGGACACATCCTGATGGGGCTGGACGTGTGGGAGCACGCCTACTACCTCACGTATCAGAACCGGCGGGCCGACTACATTGCGGCGTGGTGGAACGTGGTCAACTGGGAGCGGATCTCGGCGCTCTACGCGCCGCTGGCGAAGTAGCGCCGCCGGCGAGTCGGCACGCCCGGGCGGCGGCGGCAGCATTGGACATCCCCGCGGCTCCGCGACAATATCCCGGCGGCCCCGCCGTTCTCAGGGGGGGGCGGGGGCGGGTGGCGGAGGGTCGGCGGCATGAGCGACGCGGTCCGGGCGGCGGACGATTCCGGGGCGATGGGTGAGGAGCGCCGGCCCGGTTTCGCCGGCGGGCTGCTGCTGCTGCTGGTGCTGGGCTACGCGCTCTTCCTCTGGCGGTTCTACGCGCCCGCGATTTCCACGCCCGACGCCAACGGCTATTTCGCGCAGGGCAGCCTGATCGCCCAGACGGGACGGGCCTGGTTCGTGCCCGAGTCGCCGACGCAATACGTCGGCCTGCACTGGCTCCTCGGCGACGAAGGCCGCTTCTTCAGCCGCTACGCGCCCGGGATGGGCGTGGCGGTGGCGGCGATCGGCCGGGTGCTCCCCATCGAGTACGGCACGCTCGTGAACCCGCTCTGCGCGCTGGCCGCGCTGATCGGCCTGTACGGCCTGGCCCGGGTCTATCTGCCCGCGGGCTGGTCCGTCCTGGCCCCGGCGCTGCTGGGTCTCAACGCCCTCTTCGCGCGCTACGCGATCGCCGGCGACGCGCACATGCCGCCGGCGGCGCTGCTGGTCCTCGGCCTCTGGGCGCTCGCGCGCTGGAGCCGCGACGGCGGGGCGTGGCGCATCGCCCTCGCCGGCCTGCTCCTCGGCGCCATCCCGACCGTGCGTTACCCGGAGGCCATCTTCGGACCGGGCGTCGCGGTCTTCGTGCTCCTCCACGCGCGGACGCGCCGGCCGATCCTGCTTCACGCGCTCGCCGGCGCCGCGGGGGCCGCCATCCCGCTCGGACTTCTCGCCGCGCGCAACCAGGCCGCGTTCGGCGCGTTCTGGCGGACCGCCTATGCCCTGACGAACGAACAGACCGGCTTCTCGTGGGACTACTTCCGCGCGCATTTCACGCAGTACCTCCGCTTCGTGCAGAGCGACGGCGCCGGGTTGCTCTTCGCCTTCGGCCTGGCCGGCATGGCGCTCCTCCCGGCCCGGCGCGAGACGCGGCCGCTGGGCCTCGCGGCGGCGCTCATGGCGATCCCGTCCATGCTCCTCTACATGGCCTACTACTGGGCCCCGGCGCAGATGGCGACGGGCACGATGCGCTTCCTCGTGCCGACCATCCCGCTCTACGTCCTGGCCGGCGTCTTCGCCCTCCGCGCCCTGGCGTCCGCCGCCGGTTCGCGCGCCGCGGGGGCGGCGCTGGTGGCGGTCGTGGTCGTCTTCCAGGCGCTCTGGTCCGTCCCCCCCGCGCTCGACGACCTCCGCCGCATGCACGCGTCCAACCGCGCCCTGGCCGAGGCCGTGCGCGCGATCGACCGGGAGGTGCCCCGCGGCGCCGTCGTCATGGCGCCGCCCGGCCTGCTGCAGCATCTCGACTTCGTCCGTCGCTGGAAGCTCGTCGACATGGGCCTCGCGCGCGGGGCGGGCCCGGGCGAACGGATGATGGAAGGCCGCGACGACGGCCGCCCCCGCCCGCAGCAGGCGGGGAAACGCCAGGCGCAGACGGCGAAGTACGAAGGGCTCGGGGCGGCCGACCGCGAGCGGGCGTTCGCCGACGACGTCGCGGCATGGGCGGCCGGGCAGCCGGTCTTCTACGTCGGGACGGAGCCGGAGATCAAGGGCCTCCGCGGCGCGCTGTTCCATCCCGAGAACTTCCGCATCGTCGCGCGCGCGCCGATGCCCGAAATACCGCCCGAACCCGAACGCGACCTGGGATTCGGCGGCGGCCGCGGGGCCGGACGACCCGCGCGCGACGCGAACGATCCGCGCGGCGCGGCGCTCTATGACATCCGCCGCCGCTTCGCGCGAGGGGTCGGCGGACTGATGCGCGGCGACTTCCTCGGCGGGGAGAAGGAGATGGTCATCGCCGTCTG
>Ga0233425_10011153_pt1 | contig 10602 bp, 12 predicted proteins | sample Watercolumn_Towu_2_FD_181712 | JGI IMG/M metagenome (GOLD analysis project Ga0233425, IMG submission 181712) | Freshwater microbial communities from Lake Towuti, South Sulawesi, Indonesia - Watercolumn_Towuti2014_140_MG | ecosystem: Environmental > Aquatic > Freshwater > Lake | place... | reverse complement strand
AAGAACTAAAAGTGTAGGAAAGCAGAATATGAGCTCGCACTTTCTTATTTCTGCTGTTAAGAAGCTTTCAGATAATTTCCCTATCTTGAGAGAGGCTAGAAGAGAGGTTTTAGAAGATTTGATGGATATTCAGAATGCTGGAAAGGTTTTGGATTGGATTAAGGAAGGAAAAATAAAGATAGAGTATAAAGATACTAATTTGCCTTCGCCTTTTTCCTTGAATCTTATTTTGCAGGGTTATAGTGATTTAATTAAGATTGAAGACAAAATTGCATTCTTGAAAAGAATGCATGATGCTGTTAAAATGAAGATTAGGGAGAGCTAATCAATCAAACCTTTTGGAAATAAGTTAAAAAGAACTTGTTCTTTTATAATTAGATAAGTTTGAGATTCAATTATGCTTGAAAATTGAGCTCTTAATCCTCTTGATAAAGAATCTATTTGTTCTGGAAATTTGAAAGCGCATACAAATGCTAGGCAAGAAGAGCTTTTATCAAAAAATGCGTATTCTATATTATTATTGAGAGTTATTTCTTGCTTTAGTTTAACCATTGTTTCAAAAGGTATGTTTTTCAGCTTCAAAATATAAAGATATTCTGTGTAACCTAGCTTTGGAAGTGATATTTCTGGGAAAAACTTAACTATTATCTGTTGTTTTATGAGATTTTTTATCCTATATCTTACAATATCCAAAGTCAAATTAAGTTTATAGGCTATTTCATGAAAGGATAATGAGGAATTTTGAGCTAGAAGATTGAGAATTTTCTTATCTGTTTTGTCAATTTTTGTTATTTCTATGCTTCTTGGCTTTACAGGAATAGAAGGAAGATTGATTTTTTTATAAAATTCTGATATGAGGTGCTCGACTCTTAATGTATCTCGAGAGAAAAGAAGCTGATAGGTGTTTAGGATACTGCCAAATTCTTTAATAATGCTGTCTATAATATTGAAAAGATGAGATAGGTCTTTACATACAAATTCTGCAAAAATGTCCCAATCTCCAGATAAAATAGCTACCCAGTCTGCAAACTCATGATTTTTGAAGAAATTTATTATTTTCTGATTCTTGTAGATATCTTCGTTAAATTTAAGAAGCAAGGTAAAAGTATCTAAATCTAGTGTACCTAAATTAATAGTAGCTGAAAACTGCTTTATTATACCTAGTTTCTTTAGCCTTTCAACCCTATATTTTACAGCATTCTTACTTAGAGTTATTTTCTTAGCTAGTTGAGTGTCACTTATCCTGGCATCTATAGATAAGTAATAAAGTAATTTTATATCTTTCACGTCGAGCTTTATATCATTTTCTAACATTTTTAGGCTATTTTAACAATAAATAGAAAATAGTATATAAATATTACTATTTTTCGCGAAAAATAGAGCAAAAGTTTGATATACTTGTTATTCTTATAGTTACTAACTAAATAGTAGTAAAATAATACAAAACAAAAATGACAAATGAACAAACAAGCAAAAAACTGAATGAAGTGGTTTTTGGATGCTATGGGAATAGAAGAAGCATCATACTAGCTGCATTTGTAAGCTCTTATCTAGCAAGAGCTGTTCCAAAGTATGAGGATAAAGTTAAAATAACATTTGGTGGCCTGCAAAAATTTATGGAAGGCAAACAAGATCATCCGATTGAAGATAAACATTATAAAGCTCTTGAACAAGTGTGCACTTCAATTATAGAACAGGCAAAAGAAAAAGAAGAGGGAAAAGGACTAGAATTTTTAACAGATAGCTTAGAATTTTTATCAAATAAAGGCAGAAAGGTATTAAGTTCTGAACAATTAAAAGAAGCAGATTATGTACTTTCAGTTGATGCATTTGTAAGGGGGGAACACCAAAAATTAGCTGGAGAAGAAAATGAAGCTAAATACATGACAGTTCTTCAATTTTTAGGAAAGACTAATCTGCATTATAAGGGAACTAAACATGAAAAAGATTTAGATGATACTGAAACTTCTATTGATTTTACAGAGAGAGTTATTATTCCAAAATTGATGAAAGAAGGCAAAATACCTAAACCTAAAGAGGGCCCTACTCCTGAACCTGCAAATATCAAACCATGTGAAGCACTTTATTATTCACTACAAAATGAGGAGTTCATAGCTGGAGATTCTAAGGCTGCAATTGCAGAAGCTAGAGACTTAATTGTTTTGTCAGCAGAGATTGGAGAAGCAATAATTGAGAGATATAAATTAAGAAATGAAGGAAAATAAAGAAGAATAAATTTATATACTAAATAGATTTTGTTTAATAATGAATAAAAGGGGCCGAATTAAGATTGCAATAGGGTGTTATGGCGGCAGAAGAGGGAATACTATTGCTAGTTTGATTAGGATGGGATTGAGAAGACAATTGGGAGAAGACTATGCTCAGGAAATAGAGGTTTGTGGCATAGGACACCCTAATTTTGCGAAAGGCGGGCTGATGCCCAAGGAACATGTTGATGCTTTAGAACAAATTGTTAAAGATGCTCCTGAAGCTGGAGAGGCTGCGGCAGAATTGAGGGGCATTAAAAGAGAGCCAATAAAAGATATTGATCAATTTGATGCTGTCTATGCAGTAGATACATATATCCAAGGGGAGTATAAGAAACTGTCAAGGGAAAAAGGTGGAAAACATATTTATACAATTTCAGAGGCTTCTGGAATAAATCATGGAAGATATGGGCCGGATTTAGATGATACTGAAACTCCTCTTCATTTTGTAACAGAAGTTAAAATTCCGGAAAAAGATGGAAAATCCCCTAGGCCGGGTGCTCCTAAGAGTCCTAAGGATGCTACATGGTATTCACTAAATGGAGAGGCTTATAAAGCAGGAACACCAGAGGCGAGGAATGAGGAAGCAAAAGATTTAGTAAGGATTGCAAGAGTGATTACAAGAAAAATCGTTAGTCAGTATAAAAAAGCAGGATAAAATGAGCAAGGATTTTATTTCTATGTGGGTCGAAGAGAATTATAATTGTTTTGAGGCACAGAGCATACTCCTTAATTATGGAGCAAGGTCAAAGAAAATGTGGGGGTATGGAATAAACTCTGGACTGGTTTTTGTAAAGGATTTTCATGCAGAGTTTATTCTTCCGCAGTCAGAACTAGATAATGAAGCAGAAAATTGGTTCAATTTTCTGACTAAAGAAAAAAATCTTAAGAGGTATATATCGGAAGTAGAAATTTCGTGCAAAGACATGAGATTACTAATAAAAAAGTTAGTAAATACTAATTTATCAAAGCTTAGCAATGAGGAATTATTTGAGCTCTATGATTTTTATAGCATGAAGTTAGGAAGATTATTTAATTGTTATATAGTAACTCAACCACATAGGATTGTAAAAATTGAAAAAGAGCTGCAGAACTTTCTGGAAAGAAAAAAAATTAGAGACCTGACTCATTATTTTTCTATCTTAGTGAAGCCAGATAAAAAAATTGTATTTTTAAAAGAGGGAAATAAGTTCTTTAATAGTTCTTTTTCAGAATTATTAAAAGGAGAAACTGACAAGATTGACAAATTCTTAGCTTATAAAAAGATGTATTATGAGAAAAGAAAGGAGAATATAGAAAAAGAAAAGATTATGAGAGAGTTAAAACTTGGCAAAAAGGTTAAGATTATAATAAGGATTCTAAGTGAGTTGGGATATGAGAGGTTCAAGATGAGATTCTTCTGGATGCCTGCTATTTATTTTAATGAGCTTTTCTTAATGGAGTTTAAAAGAAGATATGGTGTTAAAAAGGCTGAATTAAGGGCTTATGATGAACTGGGAATAGAAAATCTAATAAAAACCGGGCAGAGGATTGGTAGAAAGGAAATTAATGAAAGAAAAAAAGGATTCTTAAAAATCTTAAAAGAGGGAAAGATACTTACTTATACTGGAAATAATGCAGAAAGGATATTGGCAAAGCTTATAAAAAAGAATGAAAAAAGCAATAAAGTGGAGGGAATGGTTGCTTCAAAGGGGTATGTTGTTGGGAAGGCTATAGTATTTTCTTATAAAAAATCTGGAGAGCATAGCAAGAAAATGAACGGGATGAAGAAGGGAGAAATTGTAATAACTGAGATGACAAGGCCAAATATAATCCCTGCTTGCGAGAAAGCTGCTGCGATTGTAACTGATGAAGGCGGAGTTTTAAGCCACGCTGCAATTGTTTCTAGGGAACTAGGAATTCCATGCGTGATAGGCACTAAGAAATCAACAGAAATATTCAAAGATGGAGACTTATTAGAAGTTAATGCTAATAAAGGAGTAGTCAGAAAAATAAGCAATGAAGAGTATAATAAGTTGAAGGTTTTGCTTGTTCCGGAGGAAAAAGTTAAAAACAAAAATGCAAGTGAAGAAAAATACAAGAAATTAAAAAAAGAAGAAGTAATCTGGTTTGATAACTTGGATAAAGGTGATGTTCCCAGTGTTGGGGGAAAAGGAGCCAATCTAGGAGAATTGAGCAAATTTGTCAAAGTTCCAGAAGGTTTTTGTATATCTGTCAAAGCTTACAGCAAGTTTATCGAGGAAAATGGAATAAAGAAAAAGATAAGTAAGATAATAAAAAACGCTAAGGCAGATAATTTAGAGTCTTTTAATGAAGTTTCTTACAAAATCAAAAAGATTATACTTTCAAAGAACATTTCTAAGAACTTGGCGAATGAGATAATCAAAAATTATAATAGGATGAAAAACAAAAAAGTTGCTGTCAGAAGCTCTGCAACAGCAGAAGATTTACCTGGAGCAAGTTTTGCTGGGCAACAAGACACTTACTTGAATGTGATTGGGAAAAAGGAAATTCTAGATTCGGTAAAGAAATGTTGGGCATCTCTTTTTACACCCAGGGCAATTTATTATAGAGAGAAAAATAAATTCCAACATGAAAAAGTGCTTATATCTGTTGTTATTCAAGAAATGATTAACCCGGAATATGCAGGAGTAATATTTACTTTAGACCCTATTAATAAGAAAGATATTATGATTGAAGCAGTAAAAGGACTCGGAGAGAAGCTTGTTTCTGGAGAGATTACACCTAATAACTATATTATTTCCAAGAATAAATTGAAAGTTTTGAATAAGAAAGAAAATTTTAGTATAAGCATCAAGACTATCTTGGGTTTGGCAGGGATAGCTAAAATTATTGAAGAACATTATAAGAAGCCGCAGGATATTGAGTGGGCTATTGACAAGAAAGGATGTATATTTATTCTTCAGTCAAGGCCTATAACTGCTTAGGTTTATTTAATAAACTATATTCTAGATATTAATTAAATTTAAAAGCTGAAATGCTTTTTATTGCTATGAAAACTGCTATTCTTTACAATAAAAATTCTAATGTTGTTAGCTTTGCTGAAAAGGTTTATGAGAGAATAAGGCCAAGAAGCGAGGAGTTTGAGCTAATAGGATTAGAAGTTAAAAGATTCAATAATGGCGAGCTTTATGTTTACTGCCCTGAAAATTTAAGAAAGAAGGAGTGCTTCTTTATACATGATTCTTCTAAAGACCCTTGTGAATGGCTTACTGAACTTTTATTAGTAAATGATATGCTGAAAAGAGCAAGTGCGAGCGAAGTTATTGATGTTCTTCCGCATTTGTTTTATTCAAGGCAGGATAGGAAAGATAAGCCAAGAGTGCCTATTTCTGCTAAAGTTATTGCTGATTTGATAAGCTTGAGTGCTAATAGGGTAATAACCACTGATTTGCATGCAACACAAATTCAAGGATTTTATAATATTCCTTTAGATGCATTGTTTACATTTCATTTAGCTGTTAAATATTTAAAAGAAAAACATCCAGAGATTATAGATAATTTAGTTGTAGTAAGCCCGGATGTTGGGGGGGCACATAGAGCTAGAAGTTTTGCTAAAAGGCTAAATGTGGAAATTGCCTTGATTGACAAAAGAAGAGAAAAAGCCGGGGAAATTGCTGGAATGAATGTTATTGGATATATAGCTGGAAAGAATGTCATTCTGGTTGATGATATGATTGATTCTGGAAACACTATTATGGAAGCTGCTAAAAAATTAAGAGAAAAAGGAGCTAGAAAGGTATTTGTTTATGCTACTCATGCTGTTTTCTCAAATCAAGCTGATAAAAAGCTTCCAGAAGTTTTTGACAAGATAATTGTTTCAGATTCTATTCCTAGAAAATATGAAAGTGAGAAAATTGAGACAATAAGTTTGGTAGATTTGTATGCAGAAGCTATTTACAGGGCTAAGATGGGAATGAGTATTTCAGAATTGTTTAGTTAGATTTTATAGATTTTATAATTTGGGGAAGCAAGTAATAAGAATGGGTTGCTATTTGCATATTATAATCTTTTGATTTTTTATTTGGAAGATGCGCAGAATCAGGAAAAATTATCAAGAGATCTTTATATTTTCCTAGGTAATAGCCCCGAATTTCTCGCCCAGGATAATAAAGCCAAGGCAAATTCTTGAGTTTAACTGAAACTAATGAGCCTTCTTTTAATCTTTTCATGGTTTTATCTTAGAAATAAAGTATTTAAACAATATTGTTAAGGAGAATATATGAAAATTGAATTTTTGAATAAAGCCCTTTGGTTTAAGATTCCTAGTTCAGAGCCCGGCTCTGAAGGCAAGAAAGCTGGTTCATCTAAAGGTGAAAACAACCTGGAGAAAATATTAGTAATTGGGGATGTACATATAGGGTATGAAGAGGCTTTAGAGAAGCAAGGGGGATTTACTAGCAGGAGCCAGTTTGAAGAAACTATGAAGGATATTAGAAAGATTTTTGAGGAAATTAAAGCTAGTTCATCTAAAGATGAAGGCAACCTGGTCAAAGAAATAATTATATTAGGGGATTTGAAACACGAGTTTGGGGAGATTTCGAGCCAAGAGTGGCGAGAAACTTTGAAGTTTTTAGATTTCCTGAAAGAAAATGCTGGAAAGATAATTCTTGTAAGGGGAAATCATGATAAGATTTTAGAGCCAATAGCTAAAGTGAAGAATCTAGAGATTTACGATTTTTATAAGAAGCAAGGTATTTGTTTTATACATGGAAACAGAGTAATTACTGACTGCTTTGACAAAGATGTTAAGATGATTGTTGCAGGGCACAGGCATCCTGCTGTTGTGCTTGAAAAAGGAGCTAAGAGGGAAACTTACAAGTGTTTTCTTGTTGGCAAGTTTAAGGGGAAAAAATTAATTTTAATTCCAAGCTTCCTGCCTTTGATTGAAGGAACAGATGTTATTAGAGAAGATGATTATGAAACAGCTTTGAATCTTAATTTCAAGAATTTTGAAGTTTTTATTGTTGGGGATAGAGTTTATGACTTTGGGAAATTACGAGATTTAAAGAAAATGAATTAAAGCCTGCCTTTTTTTAATTTCTTTAATTCTAATTCTGCTTGTCTTTCTATCATCTGAATATAATTTTCATTTACTTTAATAAAACCAATTATTGCAATTATAACAAAGATTGATTGAAGAATAATAAAAACAGTGTCTTTAAAATAAAAACTATGGGCAATTAATAACAATCCACCTAGAATAAGAAAAGGGTAGAGAAATCTTCTTTTTTTCTTTAGCTTGTTTTCTCCTGATAAGGTTCCAAAAATAATAAAAATTAATCCAAGAATGCCCAATATCCTAAAAATATTCAGTTCCATATTCTTATTATAAATTTAATATTAATAAAGCTTATTATATGGTTTGCTTGGAGGCTTGAACTAGTTTGAATATACTTATAGGGTTATAGAAGAGAAAGAAGCTAGGGAATAATCTCTGAAAAAGAGTTATTTTCTGTCACAGATATCTTTAAAAAGAAGTATTAAATGAGATAAAGATGGAAAAGAAAAGATATCAAGAATGGCCTAAAGAATTTATAGTATCTCGGGATGTTAATCGAGATGGAAAAGAAACTGGAAAGCCAAGAATCTTACCTTATATAGATGATAGCTTATGTAAGGGATGTGAAGGATTAGCAAGAATTATTAGATCGGCATTATTAAGCAAGAGTGAAAGAATAATTATAGAGACAGATGAAGGAGAAATTACTTATTTAGAAACACGTAAAGGGTGCATAGTAACAAGGGATAAATCTGTTATAACATATGTATCTTACAAAAGAGCATAACTTTAGGGAATAATCTCGGGGCCAAAATACTTTTCGTAGTTAAAATCGCTTTCTTTTATTGTTCCTTGTTCAATCAACCCCTTGATTTCCTTTAGAGAGTTTTTTAATTCATTAATTAGGCGCTTAATTGTGCTGCAAATCAGATTATTTCCAGATTCTGGCCATAATTTTGTTCTATTCCAATATAGGCATCTTCCACCACATAAGCCTAGAACTCCACATGAAGTGCAGTTTCCGATAATTGCAAATTTCTTCAAGTCATTTGGATTTGAAGCTAAGTCTCCTAGTTCAAAATCTTTCATACAATTCATTATAGGGCAGGCTACTATTTTTCCAGATGTGGTAATTGCATAACCTGAATGTCCTGCCCCGCATCTTAGAAGGCTAGTCTCTTTTTTCAAAAGTGAATGGACAATTGCGAGAAATGGATAAAGTTTTAGAACTTTACCTTGTTTCATCTCATCTAGCCAGAATTTTATTAGTTGTGAGATTGATTTGTTATAATCTATTGTAAATTGCTTGAATTTTTCTTCATTATAATCTGAAGAATAGAAGCCAGCATCTAATTGCCAATGAATTGAGTTAAAGCCTATAGATAGAAGGTGCTTAACTTGTTCATAAATGTCTGGAAATTCTGAAATTGTCATTCTCGCTATTAGCTCTCCTTTGTATCTATTTTGTTTTAGGAGTTGAATGTTGCTTAGAACTTTCTTGTATGTGCCCTTACCTCGATTATAATCTGTTCTTTGCTCATTTCCATCTAAAGAAACTAGAATCTTATCTATTCTGTTTATGTATTTGCTTTCTAATTTATCTAATAACAAACCATTGGTTTGCATTCTGTAGGGTAATTTAATTTTATCCATAATCTCTTTTAATTTTTCTAAATTAAGCAGGGGCTCGCCACCATAGAAAATTATTATGGGGCTTTTGTCTTTGTCTAGAAATACTTTTAGTTGTTCCACATCTATTTTTGAAAATTCTGGAGATAAAAAATCAAATTTAAACTTTTCTTGCAGAATGTTGGGCTCTTGCTGGCTTTTTCCATAGCAGTATCTGCATTGAGAGTTGCAAGATTCTGTTAATAAAATATGATAGTGCATAAAAATAACAAGTTTATTAATTTAAAATATTATCTAATGTTTTGATTGTTCTTGCTCTAAAACAAGCCTTTCTATGCTCGTGTTATTAATATAGAATTCATTTCCCGATTGGCTTATTCTTGCACCATAAACTATGCCTTCTTTTCCGCTTTTTTGGATTTTTCCTTTATTTACAAACCATAATTTTCCTGTTCCCCTTAATTCCGGAATTTTAAGAGAATAAGTGCGGCCATTATATTCTATTTCTACTTTTCTTTGAAAATAAGCAAAAAATTTCTCAAGCATTCTTTTATATTTACTCTAGGATATTTAAATCTTAGATTTTCCAAATGCCATTTTCTTGAATAACTTTATTGTCTAAAATAATTTTTCCTTTGTGCATATCCTTAACTATATCCCAATGAACAGCAGAATCATTGCCCCCGCCATTTTGCTTGTATGCCATGCCTAAAGCTAGATGAATTGTCCCTGATATTTTTTCATCAAATAACAATTCCTTGGTGAATTTTTTTATTTTTGGATTACATCCTATTCCTAACTCACCTACATAAGAAGAGTTTTTATCTAAATTCAAGATTTCTTTTAATAAATCTTCGTTCTTGTCTGCTTTTGCTTCTATTGCTTTTCCTTGTTCAAATTTTAAATAAATTCCAGAAACTTCCTTGCCATTATAAATTGAAGGATAGTCAAATTTAATCCATCCTTGTAAAGATTCTCTAACTGGTGCTATGAAAATTTCTCCGCCAGGCATGTTTTCCTCTCCTTTATCTGCTACTGATTTTCCTTTAAGCTCTAATTTTAAATCAATTCCTTCACCTATCAAGTGAACTTTTCTTGCCTTGTTAAATAAAGAATTAATTTTATCCAGCTTTTTTCCTAAAATCTGCCAATTAACTCCTAAACAAGAATCAAAGACAAAATTTTCCCATTCGTTCATTGACATTTCAGCTTCCTGGGCATGGCTTATGCAGGGAAAGGCTATTGCAACTCTTCTAATTTTGTCAGGATTATTGACTATATAATCTGAAATGGGGTGTATTATCTTCTGTCTAATTGCAAGCTTTTTTGAGTCTGAAGTTGTTAATTCCCTTGTATTTGCATCTGTGACAATGCCAATATAAGCTTGAGCTTGCTTGACTGTATCAAACCAATAACCTGGAAAGTGCTCTAGCTGCTCCTTGTTAGAATATTTGTAGAAAAAATTGTTTACATCTGGAATGGCAAATCTAATTATAGGGATGGCGCCTTGAAGAATAATGGTTTTGTATAATTCTGTCATGAATGGAAGAGATTCCTTGTCTCCCGAAATAATTACTTTATCTCCTTTTTTAGCTTTAACTGAATATTTTACTGCCAATTGTGCCAGTTTTCGGGCTCTTAAATCCATTTTTTAATTTTTTCCCTTTATTTTTCTTTCCTGTT
>Ga0233425_10011152_pt1 | contig 10602 bp, 9 predicted proteins | sample Watercolumn_Towu_2_FD_181712 | JGI IMG/M metagenome (GOLD analysis project Ga0233425, IMG submission 181712) | Freshwater microbial communities from Lake Towuti, South Sulawesi, Indonesia - Watercolumn_Towuti2014_140_MG | ecosystem: Environmental > Aquatic > Freshwater > Lake | place: Indonesia... | reverse complement strand
CGGGTCCCGTCGGTGGCCCCAGAGCATGTCGAAGTCCACCAGGTTGGCGAAGATCAGGCCTTCTTCCTGAACGGTGAGGCGATCGAGCACGCCCTCGACCACGGCGGCGTTGTTGCCCGCCTTGACAGCCTCGGTGAAGCCGCGGCCGCCGTAGAGGCTCTTGACCTTGCCCACGCTCACCACCGGCAGCCCGCGGGCCACGAGGCGATCGAGCACCGTGTCGGTGTCGGGCTCCAGCGCGAAGTCCCTGCGGTTCTCGGTGCGCCGGAAGGCGCCGGGACGCCCCAGGAAGGGGCGCGCGATGACCCGGGCTACCTGGAAGGGCTTGACGATCTGGAACGCCAGCTCGCAGAGGCGGTACAGCTCCGCCAGCGGGATGACCTCCTCGTGGGCTGCCACCTGGAAGACAGAGTCCGCCGAGGTGTAGACGATGGGCAGCCCGGTTGCCAGGTGCTCGGCGCCGAGGTCATCGATGATGACCGTACCGCTGGCGGCGTAGTTGCCGAGGCTCCCCCTGCCGATGGCGGCGTGGAAGGGGTCCATGATGGCCGGCGGGAAACCCTGGTGGAAGAAGCCAAATGGCTCGGTTCGCACGCACCCGGCCAGCTCCCAGTGGCCGGTGACCGAGTCTTTCCCCGGCGCCGCCAGCAGGCAGGTCCCCCAGGCGCCCTGGGGCGCGGTGACCGGCTCGACCCCCGCGACCGGATGAATGTTGCCCAGCCCCAGGCGCTGCAGATGGGGCAGCGAGAGCCCGCCGACCGCGGCGGCGCAGTGGCCCAGCGTGTCCGCACCGGCGTCGCCCCAGCCCGCTGCGTCGGGCATGGCGCCCACGCCGACCGAGTCGAGCACCACGATGATGGCGCGCATGGCTAGTAGCCGCCCTTGCCCGCGCCCCCCGTCACAATGGCGACGCTGGCCGAGGCGCCGACCCGGGTGGCGCCCGCCGCCACCAGGTCCTTGATGTCCTGGGCGGTCTTGACCCCGCCGGAAGCCTTGATGCCCATGTCGGGGCCCACCACGGCGCGGATGAGCGCGATGTCCTCGACGGTGGCGCCACCCCCACCGAAGCCGGTGGAGGTCTTCACGAAAGCCGCGCCGCCGGCCTTGCACAGGGCGGAGGCCGCCACCTTCTCGTCGCGGGAGAGCATGGAGGTCTCGAGGATGACCTTCACCGGCCGCCCCTGGGCCGCGGCCACCACCTGGCGGATGTCGTACAGCGCCGTGTCGTAGTCGCCGCCCTTGAGCGCGCCGATGTTGAGCACCATGTCGATCTCGGCCGCGCCGGCCGCGATGGCATGGCGCGTCTCGTCGGCCTTGCCCGCGGTGCTCATGGCCCCGAGCGGGAAGCCCACCACGCAGATGGGCATGACCCCCGAGCCGGCCAACAGACGCGCGGCGAGCCCGATCCAGGTGGTGTTGAGGCACACGCTGGCGAAGCCGTACTTTCTGGCCTCGGCACAGACCCGCTCGATGTCCTTGCGGGTGGCGGTGGGCTTGAGCAGCGTGTGATCGATGAGCTTGGCGAGGTCCTTCGGAGGTGTGCCCTGGATGGGGTCGGTGCCGTCCGTGCCCAGACGGACCACCCCGACGCCGAGCGCCAGGCGGGCGGCCGACTCGTCCTGCCAGGAGCCACGCACCGCGGGCAGGGGCGCCGCCCCCTCTTCCTCCAGCAGGCGTGCGCGCACGCGCTCCACGATGCGATCCACGATCGCGTCGAGTTCCTTGCTCATCGGGTGCTCCGGAGAGTGGGGCGGGCGCCTATAACCGGAAACGGCCGGGTCCATCCTCGGGTAGCATGCACCCGGCCCCCCGGAGGTCGCGTATGGCCCCCCGCCCGCTCGCCTGGCTCCCGCTGCTGCTGCTCTTCCCCACCCCAGCCCTGGCCTGGCGCGGGGAGAACACCACCTGGGTCTGGCGCGACGTGGACGACGCTGACGGCCCGCCCTGGTCCCACCTCGAGCTGGCGGGGCTGGACGGCACGGACCTCGGGCTGGGCACCGGCGGCGCAGCCACGCTCACCCTGCCGTTTGCCTTCCCGTTCTACGGCCGGTCCTGGACCACCATCACGGTGCACGCCTACGGCGTCATCTCCATGGGCGGAGGTGCCGAGGCGCCTGGCCCGTACGCCGACGCGGCGGGCTGCATCGCCGACGGGTCCTCCCCGCGCTCGTTCGTCGCGCCGCTCTGGGAGGACTGGGACCTCGACCACTACGGCACGGTCTACGCCTCCATCTGGCCCGAGGCGGTCTTCGTGCAATGGGACGAGGTGCGTCACGACAGCGCCGAGACCGTCGGCCAGGACTTCGGCGTCTGGCTCTTCGCCACGGGCGAGGTGGCCTTCGTCTACGAGGCCACCTGGAGCGGGCTGGCCGCCACCTCCTTCGGGCTCGCCGGTGCCGCGGGCCTGCAGTCGGGGTCCCGGGGTGTCTCGCTGGACTGTGGGACCGGCGGCCTCGGGTCCACCCACCAGGGCACCACCCTCACCCCCTGGGGCGTGGGGCATCTCTCGGGGGCGATGACGGACGACGCCTGGGCCGACGCCCGGCTCGATGGGGATGGCGCCTCGGACGGTTTCGGCGCGGCGCTGGACATCACCTGGGATCTCACTGGCGACCGGGTTCGCGACCTCGCGGTGGGCGCGTCCCGGGACGACGACGGCGGCCTGGATGCGGGCGCGGCCTGGCTCTTCTCCGGGGCGGGGCTCGACGGCGACCTGGGGCCCGCCGACGCCACGGCCGGAGTGCTTGGCGCGATGCCCGGCGATCTGCTCGGCACCGCGCTGCACGGCGGCGGCGACCTCGATGGCGACGCCGTCTGCGACCTCGCCATCGGCGTCCCCGGCGACGACGGCGGTGGTCCGGAGGCGGGGGCACTGCTGCTCTTCTCGGGTGGGGATCTCAGCGGCTTGCTCGACGCCGCCGACGCCGGGTTCACCTTCACAGGAGCGGCCCCGGGTGACGGGGCGGGCACGAGGGTCGCCTTCACCTACGATCTGAACGCCGACGGCCACGACGACCTGGCGGTCTCCTCGCCCTCGGCCGGCGGGGCCGGAGCGGTCTACGTGATCATCGGAGGTGTGGACCTGGCAGGGGGCGACCTGGCGGGTGCGGACGCGATCCTGCTCGGCGAAGCCGCGGGCGACGCCGCGGGCTGCGATCTGGCCGACGCGGTCGACGTGGACGGCGACGGTCGGGGGGATCTGCTGGTCGGTGCCTCGGGTGCCGACGGCGTCGGCAGCGACGCCGGGGCGGTCTACCTGGTGCTGGGCGCCGACCTGACCTCAGGCACGGCTTCCCTCGGCACGTTCCAGCGCCTGGACGGTGCCAGCGCGGGCGACGGGGCCGGGCTCGGCCTGGCCTGGGCCGGCGATCCCGACGGTGACGGTCTGGACGGCATCTTCGTGGGCGCCATCGGCGCGGGGGGCGCGGACGAGGGCGCGGCCTGCTACCTGGCCGGGCGCGCCGCGGCCTGGCCCACCTCTTTGGCCGACGCCGACACGACCTTCGAAGGTGAACCCGCGGATCGGCTCGGCCAGGCCCTGGCGGCCATCGACTTCGGCGAGGGCGCGGGCGGCCTGGCCGTGGGCGCCTGGGGGAACGGCGAGGGAGCCGCCGGCGGCGGTGCGGTGGACCTGTTCCACGGTGACACCCTCACTGGCGGCGGCCGCGCCACGCCCGCCGAGGCCTGGGGGCGCCTGATCGGGACCGACGCCGACGGCTGGCTGGGCGCCGCGCTCGACGCCGGGGACCTCGACGGGGACGGCCGCGCCGATCTGGCGGCCGGCGCCTGGGGTGCCACCGGGGGAGCCTCGGCCTCGGGGCGGGTGCTGGTGGTGCGCTCCCGCCCCGGCTACCCCGACGCCGACAGCGACGGCTTCCTGCCCACCTGGCGCGGCGGCCCGGACTGCGACGACGACGATGCCACAATCGGCCCCCAGGCCGTCGAGTCCTGCAATGGCGTGGATGACGACTGCGACGGGGTCGCCGACGAGGGTTTCGGCGACAGCGACGCCGACGGTCTCGTCGACTGCCTCGACGCCGAGGACTGCGACGGCCTGGACAACGACGGCGACGCCCTCATCGACGAGGACTTCCCCGACACCGACGGCGACGGCATCGCCGACTGCCGGGACGCAGAGGACTGCGACGGCCTGGACAACGATGGCGACACCCTCGTGGACGAGGACTTCCCCGACACCGACGGCGACGGCATCGCTGACTGCCAGGACGCCGAGGGCTGCGACGGCCTGGACAACGATGGCGACACCCTCGTGGACGAGGACTTCCCCGACACCGACGGCGACGGCATCGCCGACTGCCAGGACGCCGAGGGCTGCGACGGCCTGGACAACGATGGCGACACCCTCGTGGACGAGGACTTCCCCGACACCGACGGCGATGGCGTCGCCGACTGCCTCGACCCCGGCCCGCAGGACACAGGCGGGAGCGAGCCACCTGGGGGCTGCCGCGGCTGCGCTGGCAGCGGCGGGGAGGTGGGCACCTGGCTGGCGTTGTTCGGGCTGGGGCTGGGGGTGCGGAGGAGGAAGCAGGCTTGTCGGGTTAGCTGAGGGCTCCCCCTCTCCCCGGAGTCCCCATGCTCTCCCTCCTCCTCGTCACCGCCGCTCTGGCCGGCTGGACCGAGACCAACGTCTCCAACGACTGCCACTTCTTCAAGGGCGACGCCGAAGGCGCGATCGTGCCCCTGCGCGCGGAGTGCGACTGGCCCATCGCCCCGACGAAGCTCATGGGGCTGCTGGACAAGATCGACGACCACGACCTCTACTTCTCGTCCGTGGCCGACAGCCGCGTGGTGGCCACCAACGGTGGCGAGCACAACGTCTACCAGGTGCACCAGGCCACGGGCATCGCCGATCGCGAAGCCATGCTGATCTACACCGACGGGGACATCCCCGGCGGCCACCGCTACGCCTGGCGCGTCAACCCCGACCAGACCGGCATCACCGGCGAGAAGGTCCGCCTGGCCATGGACACCGGGAAGTGGGAGATCACCGCGGGCCAGGGGGGCGGCGCCCACGTGGTCTACGAGCTGCGCTACGACGCGGGCGGCAGCGTGCCGGGCTTCGTGGTCCGCTGGTTCCAGGGCTCGGGCGTGCGCGCGCTCGTGGGCGAGCTGAGGACCTGGGCAGAGAGCCACTGATCAGTAGATATCAGGTATCAGCAGCTTCATGGTGCGTTTTTCTGATGGCTGATAGCTGAAGGCTGACGGCTCCTTTCAGTCGTCCAGCCCCTCGATGAACACGTCGTCGCGCCCCTGGGCCTCGACCGGATCGCTCTCGCCGGCCTCCAGCACAGCCCGTTCGTGGGCCGCATCGCCGGCCTCGGGCAGGGTGGGGTCGCAGAACAGGATGTACCATCCCTTGGTGGCCCGGTCGTTGGCATCCACCCACTCGGCGTAGGCTGGCAGCTCCTTCTCGTCCTTGCCCAGCTCGCGGAGCTGGGGCACCGCGTTGCCCTGGCGGACGCACTCCCGGTAGCGGCGCTCACGGTCGTAGTGGAACGCCGCCTCCACCGTCTCGCGACACTTCTCGATCTTGCCGCGGGAGCCCCGCTCGCAGATCTGCAGCATGGCGTTGGCCCTGAATTCGTCCCACTTCACCACGAGGGTCTCGGACTTGGCCTCGCGGGCCTCGGCGCGCGCCACCGAGACCTCCTCGACCGCGAGCTGGAGCTTCTCCACCAGCTCGGTGCGCTCCTGCTCGGCCGCCACCAGCGCGCTCTGGAGCTGGGCCAGCTCCTGCTTCCGCTTCTCGAGGTCCTTCTTCAGGGTCACGTTCTCCTGGGCCTTCTTCTCCAGGACCGCGATCTCCGCCTGCTTCTCCTCAATCTCGCCGCACAGCCCCTCGACCCGCTCCTGGGCCTGGATCAGCATGTCGCGCTCGCTGCCCTCCAGCGGCTCGCAGTGGGCGTAGAGCGCCTGGTACTCGCCCTCCACCTCCTTGAGCCGCATGAGCAGGGCGTCGGGGCTCATCCCCAGCCGCTTGACGAGCTGCGCGTTCAGGACGTGCCGCCCGAGGAACCAGCCCGTCGTGGCCCCGGCTAGGACCGCGAAGAAGGCGACCACCACCAGCACCAGGATGACCTGCGGGATGGAGAGGGCGGGACGGGACATCGGAGCCTCCAGGTGCGGAGCGAGGCGAAGAACGCCCAACTACCCCGCCGTGGCCATGGGCGCACCGCGGTTCAGGGATCGGAAGGATGATCGAGGCCGGCGTGGAAGGCTGCAAGGAAAGCCCTGCTCTCGGGCCGGGTGTCGAGGAACTCGAGGAAGCGGACGAGCCGCCCCATCGACCCCGGGGTCAGGCTGTGCTCCATGGCGCAGGCCACCGGCTCGGCTTCGTCCGCAGGCACCCGCAGGACCTCCACGAGGAAGCGCAGCAGCAGGCGATGGCGGTCCGCGACGCGCCGCGCCCGGCGAGCACCTTCGGGGGTCAACCCGATGAACTCGCGTTGGGTGTAGTCGACCAGCCCCAGGACCGCGAGGCGCCCGAGCGCTGGAGAGACCGAGCCCGCCTTGACCCCGCGGGCCTCGGCGATGTCGCGCACCCGCACCGCGCCGTGGGTCTGGACCAGGACCAGGATGGTCTCCAGGTAGTCCTCCAGGGCGCGGGTGAGGCGCGCCTCGCCCCGTGCGCCGCTCATCGGTCGCCCTCGTGCCGCCCAACGCCATGGGCCAGATCGCGGTAGTGCTCGGGCCTCCGATCCCGTAGCACGTGGTTCGCGGGCGTGATCCACTTGTCGTCGGCGCGCGCTGGGTCGATCTCCACCGCCCCGGTGCAGGGCGAATCGAGCGTCCCCACCTGCGGGCGAGTCCCGTCGGGGCAGGCCACCTGGGAGCCTCCCGTGAAGCGCAGCGGGCGCCCGTCCCCGCGGTCGTCCACCCCCACCCGGTTGGCCGTGATCGCGAAAAGCTGGTTCTCGAGGCAGCGGGTCACCATGGCACCCTGTGCGTGGGGAAGGACCAGGTTGGCCGGGTGGGCGATGATCTGGGCGTCGGCCAGGGCCAGGGAGCGGGCCGCCTCGGGGAAGCACCAGTCGAAGCAGATCAGCGCCCCGAGTCGGCAGGGGCCGAGGTCCCAGACGGGGAAGCCGAGATCTCCCGGGAGGAAGATCCGCTTCTCATCCAGGAACAGGTGGACCTTGCGGTACAGCCCGAGCACACCGGCGGGGCCCACGACGCACGCGGAGTTGTAGACCCCCCCGGGCGTCCGCTCCGCGAACCCGGCCACCACGAACCGCCCGTGCGCCCGGCAGTGGTCGCCGAGCGCGCGCAGGGTGGGTCCGTCGAGCGGCTCAGCCAGCGCGTCGAGCTCGGCCTGGTCCGTGAAGCGATAGCCAGTGGCGAACAGCTCAGGCAGCACGAGCAGGTCCCCATCGGCCGCCTCGAGCTGGACCATGGCGCGCTCCAGGTTCCGCGCCACCTCACCGAAGACGGCCTCTGTCTGGACGTATCCCACGCGCATCGCGGGCTCCCTTGACATCCTCGCGGCGTCTGCGGCACGCCGGCGATGTCATGAAAGGTTTCCTCCGGTAGAATATCTGCGTTCCATCAGCCCAGCCGCCGGCCGAGGCCAGCCAGCGGGGGCACGACCCAGGAGCCGTCCATGCAAACCCCCACGATCAGCGCCGCCCTGCTCCTCCTGCTCGGCGCCTGCCACCCGGTCGGGATCGGCCCCAAGCCCGACGACACCGACCTGGACGACACGCAGCCGGGGCCCGACGACACCGGCCAGCCCCTCACCGACCGGGACGGCGACGGCTACCTCAGCGATGTCGACTGCGACGATGACGACCCCGACATCCACCCCGGGGCCGGCGAAGTCGACGACGGGGTCGACAACGACTGCGACGGCCTCACGGACGAGACCGAGATCTGCGCCGACGACATCGCCCCCTTCGCCAGCATCCAGGCGGCCATCGACGCAGCCGGCGACGGCGACATCCTGCAGGTCTGCCCGGGGACCTACGTGGAGAACCTCAGCATCGACGCCACCCGCCTGACGCTGGTGTCCATGGAGGGCCCCGAGGTCACCATCCTGGACGGCGGTGGCGCCACCACCCTCACCGTGAGCGGCGTGAGCGGTGCCGGCGTCAGCGTCCAGGGCTTCACCGTACAGGGAGGCGCCGCTGCGCAGTATGGAGGCGGAATCGTCTGCTCCCGCTCCACCCTCGAGCTGCTGGGGGACATCGTCACCGGCAACACCGCCCCCTATGGTGCCGGTATGGTCGCCTCGGGCTGCTCCCTGTCGTTGAACGGCAACACCTTCAGCGGCAACACCGCCACCACCGCGGGCGGCGGCGCGTACCTCGATGCCTGCGACGGCCAGCTCGTGGGCAACCTGTTCACCGAGAACAGCGCCAACATCGGCGGCGGCCTGGCGGTCCAGGGCGACGACCTCAACGTGGTCGAGAACGAGTTCCGCGCCAACCAGGCCCTCTTCAACGGTGCCGAGACCGCGGCTGGCGCCGGCATGTACCTTGCCGGCTCCTCCCCGGTCTCGGAGAATGAGTTCGTGGAGAATGTCTCCGAGGACGACGGCGGCGGCATCTACGTGTACCTCGGCTACGGCGACTTCAACGGGAACCTGCTGCAGGGCAATGTCTGCGGAAACGACGGCGCCGGGGCCTACTTCAACCAGACCCACGCCCACATCTACGACAACTCCTTCATCGAGAACGAGTCGTACGACGACGCCGGTGGCCTGCGCCTGTTCATCAGCTATGCGGTGGCCGAGGACAACGAGCTGATCGGCAACACCGCGGTGGACGACGGCGGCGGCATCAAGGCTTCCCACTCCCACAGCAATACCATCCGCCGGATCTACATGGAGGGCAACGTCGCGGGCGACGCCGGCGGTGGCCTGGAGATGGACAACGAGACCTCCCCCGTCTCGGACTGCACCTTCGTAGACAATCAGGCCGGCCGCGGCGCGGGCTTGCACAACTGGCGCAACGACCACATGCCCAACACCTTCTCGGACCTCACCTTCGAGGGAAACCAGGCCAGCGGTTGCGGCGGCGCCATCTCGCTGGACAACGAGGTCAACCTGGTCACCATCCGCAATTCCACCTTCACGGGCAATGTGGCCGACGACGGCGCCGTGGTCTGCTCCGACGAGATCTGGTGGGACGCTGACGACGACGGCGAGGTCGACAGCATGTCCGCCAGCCGCATCGCGCTCGCCAACCTCGCCGCCTGGGACAACGAGGCCGCCGACGACAGCGCCATCTCGATCCGAATGGCCACCGCCACCATCGCCAACGTCTCCATCTGGGGACAGATCGGCCCCGGTTCGGCCGGCATCGCCGCCAAGGAGGACAGCGCCGTCACGGTCGTCAACGCCGTCATCGCCGGCAGCGAGGGCGGCCCAGCCCTGTACCAGCGCGAGGGTGGCAGCCTCGCCTTCACCTACGGCGACCTGTGGGACAACGCCGGCGGCAACGCCGAGGGGATCGAGGATCCAACTGGCGGTAATGGCAACATCTCCGACGATCCCGACTTCACCGATGCCGCCGCCGGCGATCTGACCCTGCAATCCGGCAGCCCGTGCATCGACGCCGGGGACCCGAACCGGAGCTACAACGACGCGGATGGATCGCGGGCGGACATGGGCGCTTTCGGCGGGCCGGGCGGTAGCTGGTGACGCAGCGGAGTCCTGACGGCGCTCACCGAGACCGCGACCAGGGGCCAACGCGCCGACGCGTTCGTCACGGCAGACCGGCCCAGGCCGGGTCGAGCGGACCCGACGGGCCTACCCGTCTCCTGGCCCGCCCTCCGCCGGCTGGGGCCCCGGCCGCTGGCCCGCGAGGTCGGGATCGCCCTCGTCGAAGTCGGGGTGCTCGCGCGCGGCCCTCCGCGCCGCCTTTCGCGCCGCCTTTTCCTGGGCCTTGTCGAGCTTCCTGGCCTCGTGGTTGCGCTTCTGGACACTGGGGCGAGACTTGGCCATGGCAACTCCGTGGCGGGAAACCGTGCCTCTATCCGTTCGGGGGAGCCCGAGAGCCAGCGACCGCCGAATACCTGCGCGGGAGGGCGAAAAATGGGTTGAACGCCCGCCCACACTTGGCGGAGGTCCCCTGGAGCAGCTATGGGCGCAGTGCATTCGAACGCAGACTCCCGTGTCTCAACCCCTCGGGAGCCTGCGTGCGCGAGGCCAGCGAGGACCCGGGTCGCACCGGCCGTCCGACACGCGACACACCGTCCGAGGAGGCGATCTGCACGACGGAAGCCTGGCGCGAGAGGACCCCCTGACACCAAGGTGAACCGCATGCCGTTCAAGCCGAACTACCGCTTCGAGAGGAGTCAGCGCTCTCAGGCGAAAGCCGCCAAGCAGGAAGCCAAGCGGGCCGAGCGCGCCGCCAGGAGGGCCGCCAGGGCGGAGGGTGGCAACGAGACAGGACCGGAAGAACAGGAGGAGGCGGCAGCCACCTCCCCCACGGAGGCAGGCTCGGATCGGGAGGATGCGTAGGCCGCGAAATGTGGCGAGTGCCCTTGACGGCCCCGCTCAGTGGACTAGGATGCGCGGCCCCGCGTAGCACCCGCCACGCGCGATCCACCACCTCGAGAGGTCAGCCCATGCTCACCAAG
>Ga0233425_10011151_pt1 | contig 10602 bp, 15 predicted proteins | sample Watercolumn_Towu_2_FD_181712 | JGI IMG/M metagenome (GOLD analysis project Ga0233425, IMG submission 181712) | Freshwater microbial communities from Lake Towuti, South Sulawesi, Indonesia - Watercolumn_Towuti2014_140_MG | ecosystem: Environmental > Aquatic > Freshwater > Lake | place... | reverse complement strand
GAGTGAAGGAGATCGCGCCCATGGCGCCGTAAGCAATCAGCAGGATCCCGCCCGCCAGACCGTCCAGGCCATCAGTCTCATTGACGGAGAAGGCGGTACCGACGATGACAAAAATAAAAAGAGGAATGTACCACCAACCTAATTCAAAATTGCCTACAAATGGAATATGGAAAACGTCCCAGTCGAGCTTGAAGAAAAACCAAAGAGCGGCAATGATCGCGACTATTGTATATAAACCGAGTCGGGTGAGGAGACTGATGCCGCCGCCTTTGGGACCGATTTTTTTTATGCCCAGATAATCATCGAGAAGGCCGATTAACGCTGATAAGAACATGATGCCGATGGGCAGTAATGTTTGTTCTCGAGATAAGAAGTCTAGTTTTTCAAAAAATGAAGCGGGGAACATTTTACTGATGGCAAATAAAGTTAAAACCACAATTAGGGTCGTGCCCCAGATTAAAATTCCACCCATGGTCGGCGTGCCGGCTTTAGCGAGATGAAATTTGGAAAAAATTGGTGCCGAGGCGGAATCGCGAATTTGTTTACCCATTTTGTACTTGTGCAGAAAGTAGAGGAGCAGTGGCGTCAACCACATGGCGAGAATGAAACAGACCGTGACGACGACACCCAATTTGAATACGAAAGCGGTTTCCATAGTGCTATGTAATTAAATATTGATCAAAACAATTAAAATCGCGGCGATAAATAAAATCAATTGCGCGAGCAAGCTGGCGGCAGTAAAGAAATAGGCGATCAGTGATTTTTTGCTGTAAATGAGAAAGGCTATTAACACGTTCATCAACCAAATAATTAAACCAGATAAAGGCAAAATAAAAGAATGATACCATGGCCCATATTTATCAATGCCAAAATAAATATTGTAATGCAGGGGAATGTTAGATTCTGAACCAGTGACCGCGGTGATGCGATTCATTTGCCAAAATAAAAATCCCCAAAGGATCAAGTTGACGACCAGCGCGAGCACTTGAGAGATGAGCAGGAGTTTGTTGCGACGCGCCGGGCTGTTTTTGAGCGTATCAATGAAGTGATAGAAACGGACTAACATAAAATTATTGCTATGATTGAAGTCAATACAATTCATCTGTATTTTACCATACTTTGGCATAATTACCAAGGTTGAAAAACTGGGGAAAGTTGGTATAATACAGGTCTATATGCCGACAAAGAATAACAAATACCACATAATTACTTTTGGTTGTCAAATGAATAAATCCGACTCTGAACGAGTGGCGGCGGTTTTGGAGCATGTCGGATATCGATCAATGGAAAAACCCGAAGAGGCTGATCTTATCGTGATCAATGCTTGTTCTGTTCGTCAGGCGGCCATTGATCGTATTTGGGGATTGGTGAAGAATTATGATGAGGCCAAATTGTCGAGGAAATTAACTACGATTCTGACCGGTTGTCTGCTGGATAAAGATAAAGAACGACTGGGTGCCAAGTTTGATTTTGTTTTTAATATCAAGGATTTATCTTCTCTGGAAAAATGGTTACATGACAAGGTCGCAGTCGAAGATGATTACCTTGAAGTATTACCGAAGTATTCTAGTAAATTCTCCGCTTATGTGCCGATCATGACCGGCTGTAACAATTTTTGCAGTTACTGCGCTGTACCCTATGCTCGTGGTCGGGAGGTAAGTCGTTCGGTTAAATCAATTTTGAAGGAAATTAAACACTTGGCAAAGAATGGTTGTAAAGAAATTGTTTTACTCGGGCAAAATGTTAATTCTTTTGCGCCGTCTGACTTGAATACGTTCAAAGAGAATAATCCTTTCAAACACGCTTTCGCGGCGTTGCTGTGGGAAGTGAATAAGATCCGGGGACTGGATCGCGTTATGTTTACCGCCGCTCACCCAAAGGATATGACCGCCGAGGTGATTGAAGCCTTGGCCTTACCGAAGATGATGAACTATATTCATCTGGCCTTGCAATCCGGAGATGATGATGTGTTGAAAAAAATGAATCGACGTTATACCGCTGATCATTATTGTAAGATAATTGAAAAAATCAGGAAGGTTCGACCGGAGATTGCTCTCGGCACTGATATTATTGAAGGCTTTCCCGGAGAAACCAGAAAACAATTTGAAAATACTTTGAAATTTTATCGAAAAGTGAATTTTGATATTGCCTATCATGCCATGTATTCACCGCGAGTGGGGACCGTGGCCGCGAAAATGGCTGATGATGTGACGCGCGAGGAGAAGAAGCGGCGATGGCACGAGTTACAAACTTTGATGATGAAGATGACCAAAAAGATCAATCAAAAATATTTAAACAAGACCGTTGAGGTTTTAGTGGACAAAAAGACCGGCCAGTATTGTGAAGGAAATAGTCGGGAAATGAAGCGGGTACGTTTTGCGGGTAATGCAGGAATGGGGGAGATTGTACTGGTGAAGATAACCAAAGCTCAGGAGTGGCTTTTGTCCGGCGAGATACAAGATCGTTCAGCCTAAACTGAGCGATTTTTGTTGTAAATAAGCTAAAATGTATTTATAATGATTGACAAGATAATTAACTTGTGATACATTATTTAGTTCGTCAGTTCTTGGACAACTGTGAGAGGAGGTCAAGATGCTCAATTTGTCGATCAATCAGCTGTTGGCTCTCTGGACCGAGCTCGTGGAAGCAAAGTGCGGGTGCAACAAATTCGGTGGCGATACGGCGGAGATCTATCTCTACAATCTGATGCCGTACGACCACGCCGTTGATCTGGATCGACATATAGAAGCCAATCGTAAGCGCGAGCGAGCGGCCAATCAGTCTCTCTTGGCGGTTTTGCACAAGTTTGAGGCTGATTGCGAATGTCGGATCGAGATTTTTGATGTGCCGTTGTCGGAATGGGAAACGGGTGGCCATCAGCTATCTCACTGGTGCAGAGTCAAGGTGATCAGAATTGATCCCTCTGCTCCGAAGCCCTAGTTACTGTCTTTCGAGTGTTTCTGATCAACTTAGCTCGCTTACAAACCTGCCTGCCGGTCATCGACTCCGAGGTCCGCAGACCTCTTCGCTCAGACTCGAGGAGCAGGCAGGCTTACCAGCTTACCTTGCTGAATAAAGGAGGTGATCATGGCTCGTCAGCGATTCGGTCGGCAGAACCGTCATCAGGTGTTGAAGCTGTTCGCGTCGGGCGCGTGCCGGACGCCGGGTCGTCATCCGGACTATGATGGATATCTGGCGCGGGCGGCTCGAGCCGAGTTGCGCGGCGACCAGCTGACGGCCATGGTTCTGCAGGTCGCGGCCCAGGACGCCGAGTCGCGGGTCGTGATGGTCAAGAGGCACAAGCCCACGCTCGGTCCGTACACCGACGACAACCCGCTCCGCTGCCTGGACTGCGGCATGCCTCTGACCGTCGGGGGTGATGATGGCGTGTGTCGGCCCTGGCCGAAAGCAGCGTAGATAGAAGTTGAATAGTAAGTGATGTCAAATGGCATCACTTTTTCAATACAAAAAAATCGTTCGAATGAGCCGGACGATTTTGTTTTTTTATTATTTTATTATTTACTTAGATCTGCCACGTAATATTTATTTAGTAAATTCCAGGCAGAATTTGAGTGGATAGCCGCGAAAATAGCGCTGGATTCTTGGCCGCAACGGTCATAAATACTTTTTTTACCCCCCGGATGCCGTCCGATATAGGTGGTCACGTCGTAGACTTTATTATTCACAATCAAATAGCAGTCATTCGGTTGATTGTGCGTCGCGACTTGGGCGGCGGATAGCGTTGGTGTCGCATTGACCGGAGTTGGTTTTGAAGTTGATGATGGCGTGGAATTGTTGACTGGTGGTTTGGTCGTCGGTTTGTTGACGATTGGAGCGTTGGCCGGTAGATTCGTGACTGCTGGCGTTGATGTATTTATTACTGAATTGGAAACTGGGGAACTCGGCCAAAAATTATAGGTCATAGCCGCGATAATGAAGCCAATGAAGACGATGAGAATAATGAGTGATATTTTTTTCATATGGATCAGAAACTAAATTCTTCAGAATGAATATTTTGATTATTGATATTTAAATTTTTTAAACCGCGGCGGAGAGACTGGATCATGGCCGGTGGCGCGCAGATGATGATTTCCGTGTTTTCCAGTGGCCCGGATGTTTCTTTGATAATTTCCGCGGATAGTCGGCCCTGGTCTTTGGCGCAAAAGGGGATTAGGGTAAAAGAGCTCGGTAGTGATTGCAAATATTTTAAATGAGCCGCTTGTTCTTTGCTTCGGAAACAATAATAAATTTCAACCGGTATTTTAGCGCTCGCAGTTCGTGATTTGGCCAAACTGATGAAGGGGGTGATACCGATGCCGCCGGCAATCCAGATTTGCTTCTTGGTGTCGTCAATATTGGCGGCTAAGGCTCCATAGGCGCCCTCAATGATTACCGGTGTGCCGGATTTTAATTGAGATAATTTGGCAGTATAGTCGCCGAGATTCTTTACGGTGATAGATAAATCTCGATCATTCACGCCCGAAGAGATTGAGAACGGATGACTTTCATTACCAATGTTTTTGTCTTTGAAACTAACGAAAACAAACTGTCCGGGTTTGAATTTTATGGAACTGGCCACGGGGGACATTTGGATCTCCCAAGTGTCGGCCGCTATTTCAGTAACTTTCACCACTTGGTAGGCATATTTTTTTATTAAGAAACGTCCGAGTAGAGAATAACCGACAAAAGAGACTAATCCCAATCCGATGAATGTCAGCATATAGAGCTTCAATGGCCAGAATCTAGAAGTATCGCTGACGATTAAATAAACATGCAAAGAGGCCAGGAAAAATGCTAAGCCTAAGAATTTGTGTGTCCATTTCCAAATATTATATTTTGGTCGAAGGTATAAAGTTAGCACCAGGAGCAGAATCATCATGAATAAAGAAAATATGCCCGGGTTGGTGGCGATATGGCTGGGGTCGGGGAGAAGAAATTTGGCGGCGTTGGCCATGTTGCCGGCATACTTTGGAATGAGAAATAGAGGATGAACCAAAAGTAGGCAAAAGGCGATTTGGCCCAAGTAATGATGAATTTTGTATAAATTATTCAGACCTTTGAACAGACGATCCATCCATTTGGTTCTGACACTGAGAATTAAACTTATAGCGAAAAGTAATGTGCCAACCAAACCGCATAATTGACCAATATTTGCCATGGTGGTCGTGGAATTTGAAAATCGGGGTATCGGAGCCGGGGCTAACCACCACAAAAAGACTGATATTAAACCCAGAATAATGATTGAAGAAATGACTATTTTTTTTGTCATAGAGAGTTGACGGTAATTGTTTTGTAGAGTAATATCATATCACAGTTCAATGACATATAGGAGCTGATCATGAAAATCAAGATCGTAGCCACACCCCCGGGATTTGCGCCAGAGGACATCAGAAAACGGTGGGTGGGAATCGTGATGCCGACCTTGGGAAAAGAATGTTCGAGAGAAGCGAACGCTGGTCACCGACTCGGTCGCCAAAATCTTGGTGGCTATAAAGTTCGGGGATCAGATGCCATGCAGTGTTTGAAGACTCATGATCCGATTGCTTATGAGTACTGGGAGCAGTTTTGCTTGGAAGATACGGTTCTGATCTTCAAAGCTGACGTATGTGAAGAAGTGACAGATTGAGGTTTGTCATGCGCATCAAACTGATCAAGGCTCCCGGTGGTCGAGCGCAGACTGACATGCGAGAGCGGTGGATAGGGTTGATTCTGCCGGTCATCAGACAAGTGCCGGATTGCGCGGCTTGTTCCGATAAAGATTTCGACGTATCTACTGCCGATCAGGCGTATTTGGTGGGGATAGAGGATGTCTTGGAATTACTTAAGAGGCATGATTCAGTGGCTTTCGAATACTGGAAAGATTATCTTCTCCGAAATTTCGCCGGCACCATGGCCTTTTCTTCCAAAATTTGTCAGGTGTTACCGGATTGACTGGACCCTTCGAAAGCGAAGGGTTTTTCATTACATCGAAAAATGTCGTAAAGCGAAAAGGGCATTGATGAATAACAATAGAAATATTAGTGGAATAATTAATTGGATAATCAATTCTTTGATGTATTGATTGTCACGATTTAGTTTGGTGGCCCGAAGAAAGTACATTCCCCAGCAGACTCCAAAGAAAAGAAAGCTGACCGTGGTGGTAAAAAAAGCGATAAAGATTAATGGGAACATGAATAGATTCCCGAGAATAAAGGTAGGTGTAATTAGTCTCGTCGGCCAACGGAAGCCTTTGGTGCCTTTGGACCATCGTTGGAATCCGTCATGAAATAGCAGGGGTAAAACTATATAGCACATAAACGCTCCGATGAACGCCATCGGGAAATTTACAATCCAAACGTCTTGACCCATGCCCCAGGAACTGCGACCAGGAGTAATAATATCAATAGAATCCAAAATAAAAATCGTCAAGGCGATAATAATCGGAGTGAAGGTTAGTGTTAATAATTTTTGCGTGGTCATATTATAATACAATGATTTATAATATTTTACAGGATTTCAGGAATTCACCAGCCAAACTGGCTTGCATGTTGTATGCTTCTTTTTCCCATGGGGATGCATTGTCTATTCCTTGAGAATTTAAATGTTTTTTGGTGGCCATTTCCGGGTATTTACCTTCTTGATCTTGCAGTAGGTGAGTTAATTCATGAGTGATAATTTCGGCTAAATCATGAGGGTCAATTTCCTCATATGGAATATTAAAATGAATTGATCCATTGTCAGTGTCATATATTCCCACGATTACAATTTCATGCTCACTGATGGGATTAATCAAATTGATCCGGTGTAATGCCTGAGAAATTCCAATGTTTTTCGACGCGAAAACAATGTCAACATAGCGAGGGTTAATTATTCTTGAGCCAACTTTGGCTCTTAGTTTGTTCCAAAACTGATTTCCAATTTCGAGTACTCGAGGTTGTTCTATTGTCTCTGGTGATTCAGGTTTGAACGTTTTTTCAAATGCCAAGGCGGTATTCATATGTTTTTATGTTAGTGTTAATTCAAAATCAATTTTTACTTAGGATATTTCATAATTAGATCATATAATTCTCGATTGGTGATTATGATTTTGTCAGCGTCAATTTTGAGTCTAGCCATGGCTGAATTCAAGTTATTGTTTTTCAAGTCTCGCAAGGCCATGATAGCAACGGTCAATGACATGGTGTGGGGATCTTGCTGTATGAGACGCAGAATAGTTTCCTTTTCCGGTTGCTCAGTTTTTGATTGAGTTACTATTCACTTGTCACTCTTGTTCCTCTAGTATTACTCGTTTTACGGATTATTTATTTCTTAATCGCTTTGATTGACCATTCTTGCAATTCATCAATAGAATCGGCGAGGAAGATAATACCCGGGAATTGTTCATTTAATTTTTTAATATGAGCGCGGATCAGGGTCCGAGCGCGATTGGTTTCTGATGTGGGTTCACTAGGATGATCTTCGATATAGATCCCATAGGCTTGACCACGCACAAAGGCGCTCAGGGCCAGCAAACCACTCTCAGCGATGGAGCCAAAACTTTCAGTTTCACCGGTGATAATTTGCAATATAACTTTGTCTTTTGTCTTGTGTTCGACTTCACCTTCCGCGCCCACCGTATCCGTCCAATTTTCTCGGTACGGGTCAAAGTATTGAACGTTGGCTTTTTCATAATTCTCCTTTAGTTTATTCTTCCAGGCCGAATCAGCCACCGAGGTGCCTAGAATGCTGATGCATGGTTGTGTTTCCGCTTTCTTGGGGAATTTTAGCGTTCGAATGTCGCGAATTTTACTATGTTTCATAGCCGCGCGTTCACGCATGGAGATGGCGGCCCAAATGGCTTGATCTTCCAGACTGTCTTCAAATTGAAAAACCGGATAATCTTTTTGCAATTGCGTGGCCAAGGCTTTGAATAGGGCGCGGGCGCGTTTGGCCGGTTTGGGCATGGATTCATCCTCTTCAATATAAATTCCGAGTTTTTGCCCGCGCATCAGAGCGCCGAGAATCGCCCAACCAGCCTCACCGAGGCTGCCATAGCCATGTGTTTCTTTGGAGATTGGGAAAACAATCACTTCATCATTGGCTAGGTGATCAGCTTCGATGCTAGCCATTTCCGGTTTCCATTCGTTGGGACCTAGCTGCGGATTATAAAATTTTAAGCCGCGGCGTTGTAATGCTGGAATAAAAATATCTTCCCGCCAGGTCGAGGCCGGCGTGCCGCAGGTGCCAAACAGCCCGACCTCATCGCGCAATTTAATGGAGTCAGTCTTTATTTCTCGCGGCCGAAATAAAGTAAACGGTTTGGTGGTTTCTATGCCCGGTTCATGCATCATAGATCGGTATGACTATTTTTTAGTTGATCACGTATTTCACGAAGCAGTATAATTTCTTCGGACGGTTCGACCGGTTTGGCGTCTTCTTTTTTCTTGAATTTATTCACTTGCTTGATTACCAGGAAAATCGAGAAGGCGATAATCAGAAAATCAATGATGGTGTTGATGAATAAACCATAATTGATGGTAACCGCCGCGGTCGTTTCCGTGGCTTTCTTCAAAGTAATTACAAAACTGGAAAAGTTTATTCCACCCAGTAATATCCCGATCGGTGGCATAATGATATCAGTTACCAGGGAACTGACGACCCGGCCGATCGCCCCACCGATGATGATGCCGACCGCCATATCGAGAAAATTGCCCTTGGCGGCGAATTCTTTGAAATCTTTGAACATAGATTCATTGATTTATATTGGTATATTTACAATCATAAACAAAGATGGTAGATTGAGAAGTGCTATGGAAATCATTTCACTGCCAGGAGACAATCATGATCACGTATGTTCAGGGTGACGCGACCAGTCCGATCGGCGAGGGAGTGAAGGTTATTGTGCACATTTGCAATGATATCGGTGGCTGGGGGCGGGGGTTTGTTCTGGCGCTATCGGCGAAGTGGCCGGAGCCGGAGTTCAACTATCGAAATTGGTTTGCGGCCAGAGAGGCGGCTCCTTTCAAGTTGGGGATGGTGCAGTTTGTCCGAGTTGAAGAAGGATTATTCGTGGCCAATCTGATTGGCCAACATAAGATTAAGTGGATCGATGATGTGCCGCCGATTCGCTATGAAGCGGTCCATAGAGGTTTGATGGATGTGGTGGCTTTTGCTCGTCTGAATCTGGCTTCGGTGCATATGCCGCGCATTGGTTGCGGCTTGGCCGGAGGCACCTGGGATCGGATTGAGCCGATCATTCAGGAGACTCTGGTGGCGCGGGGTGTTGAAGTGTTTGTCTACGATCTGCCGAGTTAATCTTTTAGCTTCTTAATAAGAAGCTTTTTTGTTTTGCTGTAAACAGTAAAGACCGTCTAAGTTTTTATTTGTTCAATGATGGCCAGGGCTTTGGTTTTTGCCGTCTCAGTGTTTTTAGACAACGGTTGTATGGCATGCAGCCCATTTAAACACTCTCGAACCAATTCATTTTTAAATCCTTTTATGGTTTCGGTTTGTTCATTTGGGAGTTTACCGAGCAGCCGCGTTGCCGTGAGTACCTGAGCTCTGGCTTCAATATTTTTTATACTGATTGCCGGATCTTCAGGGTCGATAACATTTTGCAGCAGCATGATGGCGTGGTGTAGCGCTGTGATTTGTTCATGATAAGATGTGGCGACCTCTGGTTTTTCGTATAACATAAATTAAACATTAAACTCATTTAGATCTTTGATTACTTGAGCGGCGTGGGTGTCCGGCTTTACGCTCTTATAAACTTTGGCGATTTTACCGTTTTGATCCGGTAGGTTAAAGCTGGGTGCTTTGTTCCCTATGTCTAGTATATAAGTGTATAATTAGTTCGTTGAAATTATTTTTCTCCCTATGCTTAGTTGCCCTGACTTTTTTCTAAATACTGTGCAATCTTTCCATGGAGCGATTGCACGACTGGTTGGCTTAATTGGCGAGCTTGTTCATATCTTTCTTTTAAGTCATCCCATTCGTTATTCTCAGCTGCACGATCAAGACGCTCCCATATTTCATCGATCGGAACACCAACACCTTGCAATGCCCCTGTTAGCGGGTTCACTTGATTAATATCAACTTCATTCACGCCATCAGCCGGATTTTTAAAGTCAGGACTATATATTTCCAATACGGTTCCGTAAATTGTTGGGGTAGTGCCGGCTTTTTTAGCATAGAATTCCGTCAATCTTGCTTTCGCTTCTTTTGTCCCGACTTTAAAATCATCACTCATCTTTGCAGGTATTTGCATAATAAAAACATCGATGACATTCTTCTTGATTGTGTAGCCGTGTTTGCGGAAAGTCTGGCCAATTAAGCCGCCCTGCCTAATTTCATCGTCAATGTTGGCAATTTCTACGTTTTCTTTATCATACGTTAAAAAAGTCAGGGCATAAGTCCTTAGAATATTGTTTTTATCTACTAACCTTACTTCTCTGATTCGTTCAGCCCCTTTTTTCATTTCTCGAACATTATCGTGTCTTAAAACTTCCGCATGAATCGGACCATATTTTTGTTCAAGAATATCAGTATGCAATTTGTCTTTGATTGGAAAATGTTCTTGTCTCGGGATTTTCATAGAAAAAAGTAAAAAATAATATTAATATAATTTCGCCTAATGCTCGTCGG